>Ga0172368_10006227_pt1 | contig 12934 bp, 13 predicted proteins | sample Lak11m_FD_114540 | JGI IMG/M metagenome (GOLD analysis project Ga0172368, IMG submission 114540) | Freshwater microbial communities from Kabuno Bay, South-Kivu, Congo - kab_022012_11m | ecosystem: Environmental > Aquatic > Freshwater > Lake | place: Democratic Republic of the Congo: South-Kivu...
AGCCCGAATACTGAGGCGCGGCGCTTGCCGAGCTTGCGACCGATCAAGTCACCAGCGTACGCGATCAGGCCGCCCATCAGGACTGTCACGCCTAACGCTGCCCCGGTCCACACGTGCACCACCTCCTCCATGCGCCCCTTGTGAGCCCGGCCTGGCCGAGCCACTGTACTCCTACGCTACAGGGAGATTAGCACGTTACTGGCGTGTTCTGGCTACCAGGAAGAGGGCCGCGACCGCTCCAAGCAAGTTCGCTGCGAAGGCCGCGAGCATCGGCGGGACCGTGCCTCCCTTGCCGAGTTGGAACATGCCGTTGTGTACCAGCCAGTAGAGGAAGATGATGCCGATCGCCACACCGAAGCCCATCGCCTTGCTGCCTCGTTGCGGTCTCACCCCCAGCGGAGCACCGACAAGACCGAAGATCACCGCGGCGATCGGAAACGACACCTTCTCCCAGAGGTTGACCTCGTCCCCCCCAACGTCTGTCTTGCCGGCCCGGCGTTTCTCCTCGATCACTGCACGCAGCGACGCAAACGATCGGATGCGGTTGTCGGTGATCTGGGGCTCCGGAACTCCCCGGAAGTCCCGGTCGAGGCGCACTCCGGCTCCCAGGACCCTGGACTTCGTTTCAGCGTACCAAGCGTACGACTGCCGGCGCGGCCCCCCCTTCGGATCGAAGTAGCTGACGAAGACGTCATAGAAGTCCGCGTTCAGCCCCTTCTCGTCGTGGGCCACGACACGATCAGCGTATATGAGCGCCTCAGGCTGGCCCTTGCGTTTGGGGTCGCGGCTCATGAGCAGGATCGAGACCTGCCGCAGATGGCGTGCACGAGGATCATAGCCCCCCATCACGGTGATCACTTCCTCGATCTGATCGCTGTCCGGCTTCTTCACAGCGTACTGGATCGGCTGGGCCTGAGTCGGCAGCATGGTCGCTTCGACCGCCTCGAACGAGGCCTTGTAGAAGGCGCGCATGGAGGCCGGCACGACGGTCTCGTTCCACCAGAACGCAGCCACCGACAGGAGAACTCCAACCCAGATCACGGCGCGCGTCGCACGGTAGAAACTGACCCCGCTTGCGTGCAGCGCTATATGCTCGCTGTCGCCGGAGAGGCGCCCGAACGCCAGGAGGGAGCCCAGGAGCATGGCCATCGGGAGGCACTGCGTGACGAGCACGGGCGTACCCAGAAAGGCCACCTTCGCCACCTGGGTCACCGTCGCGCCCTTGACCATCAGGTCGGTCATCTTGGGCAGATAGACCGAGTTGAACAGCAAGGCCAGGAACAGGAAGAAGCTGTTCGTGACGGGGCCGGACAGCTCCTTCAGCACGAGCCTGTCAACGATCCGGAGCATCTAGGCGCCGTAACCTTCGCCGAAGTAGTAGCGCCGGGCGACAGGATCCTGGGGCAGCATAGACGATATCCCCGAGGCCTTGATGTGGCCGTCCGCGATGATGTACGCCCGCTGCGTGATCTTGAGCGTCGCTTCCACGTTGTGGTCGGTGATCAGTATGCCGATGTTGCGGTCCCGGAGCTTGCCGATGATCTGCTGAATGTCCTGGATGGCAATGGGATCCACACCTGTGAACGGCTCATCGAGCAGGATGAATGCCGGCGACGTTGCCAACGCCCTGGCGATCTCCACCCGTCGCCTCTCTCCGCCGGAGAGCGTCTTCCCCTTGTTGTTCCGGAGTCGCGCGATGTTCATGTCGTCGAGCAGGTCCTCCGCCCGCGCATGCTGCTCATCGCGGCCCAAGCCCGAGTGCTCGAGCACGAGCTTGATGTTCTCGAGGACCGTGAGCTCACGAAACACCGACGGCTCCTGAGCGAGGTAGCCGATGCCGGCGCGCGCGCGCCGATACATGGGCATGTTCGTGATGTCCCGGCCATCCAGACAGACACGTCCTTCGTTGGGCCGAACCAGCCCCACGATCATATAGAACGTCGTGGTCTTGCCTGCTCCGTTCGGGCCCAGAAGACCAACGACCTCGCCCTGGTGCATCTCGAGGCGCACCCCATCAACCACCCGGCGTCCCCGGTAGACCTTGACCAGATCCTCGGCTGCGATCTCCACCGTCGCTCCCTTACCGCCGCCTACCGACCGGGCTTGTCCGACTTCGGGGCCGGCCCCGGTTCGCGAACCCTGATGTTGATCGAGCCCTTCAGCGACGGATTGGCGATGTTCACTCGATATGGCTCCGCGCTCATGTCTATTGAGACTTCGTCCCCCGAGAACGTGGAACCCTCGGGCGGCGTGTCCGGGGTCACGACGGTGGCCTCCACATCGCCGAAGAGCTGGAGGATCCGCTTGCCTTCATCGTATACGGCTCGGTCGGCCTTCCCGTCAACCACATCCGTACCCGAGCCGGACTGGTTGGGCTGCTCCGCACTGAACTTCACCGGACCCGTCAGTGTCAAGACAAGCGCGATGCGATCGTAGACGGCTTTGGTGCCTGACGCACGCACCTGGACCGTCCCCTTACCTTGATCAACCTTGCGGGCGCCGCTGAACCGCACATCCCCCGTCGCCTCGATACGCTCGACCCTCCCGACGCTCCGTTCGGGGCGGGCCGGCCCCTTGGGCTTCGACATGTACGCCGAGATCCGGCTCGCCTTGAGCTGGGCGGTCATCTTCCGGTCGGCGTCCACGGCGTCTACGGTCGTCTGGGGCCCCTCGGCGCGCGCGAGCACACCCAGCTCCAGCTCGGCGGTCGCGAAGCTCCGCAGCACGATGTCGCCGAAGCGGATGCTCTTCTCAGCCGGCGCCTGACCGGCTCCAGCAGCGAGCGCGCCGATCGTCGCCGCCGCCACCAGCCCCCACACCGAGAGCCGTCTATGCTTCACCAATACAGTGCTCCTTCTGGCCAAGGCCCTGAGCTTGTCGGCGGCTGCCGGGTCAATGCCGGCCCTACGGGATCGTAAGCCGCCATCGGTCGGTGTCCAGCGTGACCCGCCGAAACACGCCGCCCTCCGCCACACGCCTCCCGCTCGCCGCATCCCTCTGCGCAAAGCGGACGCGACCCGTCGCCACAACTCTGCCGCGGTCCAGGAGCCACTCTACCCGGTCCGCGTCCACCCTGAGGCCCTCCGGTTGGGCGCTCGTCAGGACGACTCCGCCCAGCGCCTGGATGCGACGAACTGCCAACGTAGCCTGAACTCGTGGTGCGCGCAGCCGAGCCACCAGGCGTCCCGCCCGGTAGATGCGAGCGAGGGCTCGTTCAAACGTACCCGACTTCTGATCTTCGCGCAGCGTTCCGCCCTCCGCCTCCAGCTCCAAGATCGGAACGACGCGCCCGTCCGGCCCCGGCTCCGTCCACGCCATCAAGACCTTCGTCGCCGCGACGGTTCTCTTAGTCGGCGCCGGGGGCCGCGGCACATGCGCCGCAGGCCCACACCCCGCACCGGCCACCAGCACGGCGACCGCCGCTGTGGCAGCAACACAACGGCGACCGCGCACCTTGCTGCTCACGCCGACGGTGTCGAACCGGCGGCTCTCACGACACGACGGGACGAACCCGCGAGTTGGCCGCACGCAGCTTCCACGTCGCGTCCTCGCCTGCACCGCTCCGTTACGGGCCTGCCGGCTTCCCGCAGCGCCCGACCAAACGCTGCAACGCGCTCCCGCGACGGCGCACGGAAACCGCCAAGGCCCGCCACCGGGTTGTAGGGGATCAGATTGACCGTTCCTCGGTCCGCGGCTAGCAAGCGAGCGAGATCTCGCGCGTGATCCGGGCTGTCGTTAACGCCGCTCAGAAGTACGTACTCGTACGTCACATCACGGCCGGTCCGATCCCTGTAGTACCGGGCTGCAGCCAGTATCTCCGCCAACGCCCACTTAACGGCCGTCGGAACGATCCTCCTCCTCAGGCCGTCATCCGGAGCATGCAAGGACACGGCCAGGCTAACCGGCACGCCTTCGTCGGCCAGACGCCGGATCCCGGGCACGACGCCCACGGTGGAAATGGTGAGGTTTCGAGCTGAAAGCTGTACTTCCGAGAGCAGAAGGCGCACGGCGGGTACGACTGCGCCAAGGTTCAGTAGCGGCTCGCCCATACCCATGAAGACCGCGTGGCTGATGCGTCGGTTCGGATGGGCGTCCTGTACTGCCAGGTACTGCTCCACAATCTCGCCTGCAGTCAGTTGCCGGAGCAAGCCGAGCCGTCCCGTGGCGCAGAACGCACAGGTTGCCGGACAGCCGACCTGGGACGAGAGGCACACTGAGACCCGGTTTCGGTACGGGAGGTACACGGACTCGATCTCGTAGTCACCCGGGGCAATGAAGGTGTGTCGGACCGATCCGTCCGCCGACGGAGTGGTCGCCCCGCTCCTCAGCGTCCTGACGACCATCCGAGACGACAACGCCTGACGCAAGCCGACAGGAAGGTCGGTCATCGCGTCGAAGGACGCTGCGCGCCGGCGGTAGACCCACTGCGCGATCTGTCGCCCGCGGAACGACGGCTGCCCCATGGCCGTCAGGACTGCCGCCGTCTCCCCCGTGCTCTTGCCGATCAGGTGCTCCATGGTACGATAACAATCGCGGCACAACCCGCAGCCGGATCGGACTTGCTCCACACGCCGTGGCCGGCGGCTCCGACGATCAGACGCACGCCTCTACGATCTGCGCGAAGTCGGACGCGACGAGGCTGGCCCCGCCCACCAGGGCGCCGTCTATGTTCGGCATGCCCAGCAACTGGCGGGCGTTGGCGGGCTTCACACTGCCGCCGTACTGCACGCGGATCGCCGCTGCGGCATCCGCACCGTACAGCCTGCCCACCGCGGCACGCACAAGACCGCAGACGCGGTCGGCTTCGGCCGCTTCGCAGGTCCTGCCCGTACCGATGGCCCAAACGGGCTCGTAGGCGAAGACAACCGACGCGAGCGTGGCCGCCCCGACGTCTCGTAGCGCGCCTTCCACCTGCCCGGCAATCACCGCATCGGTCGCATCTGCCTCACGCTCCAGCAGCGTCTCGCCGACGCAACAGATCGCCGTGAGCCCCGCAACGACTGCCGCGCGGAGTTTCAGGTTCACCGTGCGGTCCGAATCGCCGAAGTGAGCCAGTATGATGTCGTCGAACTCCGGCTCGGGCACTCCGAACCGCCCCCGCGATTCAGAGTGCCCGACAATCGCATAGGACACACCCAGATCAGCGAGCATGGACGGCGCCACTTGGCCCGTGTACGCGCCCTTCTCCCTCCAGAAGACGTCCTGGGCGCCGAGCCCGACGCTCGTGCCGTCGAGGACCGCCGCTACTGCAGCGAGGCACGTGTATGGGGGGCACAGCACCACGTCTACGTCACGGCACCGATCGGCTACGGGCGCGACATCACGCGCGAGCGCGGCTCCCGCCTCCCGGAGCATATGCATCTTCCAGTTCCCAGCGATGATCTTCTTCCGCATTCAGGTCCTATCTCCCCCTGGCAGCTACGCGAGCTCCCAGTCGTCGGTGATCCGCTGCAGGAACTCGCGAGCGGGCGCGAACTCCTCCGGCGGAATGTTCCTCACAATAGCCGGCGCATCGAACGGCACGTTGTTGCGCAGAGCGCTCACGTATGCGCTGTAGTCCAGCTTGCCCTGGCCGGGCCCCGGCAGCGCCGGGTCGCCATCGGGGGGCATAATGCAGTCCCGCAGGTGCACGACGCCGGCCGCCGGACCGATGGACCTGCACACCTTCTTGGCCGCCCGATCGCGCTCGGGGTAGCGCTCCGGCGTCAGCAGGGCCGCTGCGTCAACGACGTATCGAATGTGCTCCGCAACCGCAGGCTCCAGCATCTCGTGGAAGTTCATGATGCGATCCTCGCTTGACAGCACGTGGCCGTGCCACGGCTCCAAGACGAGGTTGTAGTGCCGGGCCTTGGTCTCAGCGACAACGCCCGACACGAAGTCGGCGAGGGCTTGGAGCGCCTCGTCCGAAGCGTTCTCCGGATGGGCGTCGTACAGCGTGTCTCCGTAACTCCCGCTGAAGCACACGACCTTCCTGGCGCCGATGATATCCAACTGATGGAGGATGCGTATGAGGTCCTCGCGCTTGGCTCCAAGCGGACCGGCCTCCTCGGGCCGCATCGGGTTTACGTAGCATCCTATCGCCACCGGCCTGATGTCCCGTTCCAGCATCTTCTCGGCCAGTGTTGCGAACTCCGTCCGATCGCACGCACCGCCCTGTAGATTCACCTGGCAGAGCGAGAAACCGGCATTCTGTGCTTGCGCCAGACGGTCATCCGCTTCGCTCAGACTCCGAAGCGAGATCAGCACTCCCAGTCTCACGCCTTTCTCCGTTCCGAACGCGCGCCTATCGGTCGGTCAACGCCACGACCCCGGGCAGAGGCTTGCCTTCCAGGAACTCCAGGGACGCCCCACCGCCCGTTGACACATGGGTTATCCGATCGCCGTACCCCATTTCCTCAACGGCCGCCGCGGACTCCCCTCCGCCAACGATCGTCACGGCTCCAGAGCCGGCGAGGGCCTCCGCCATGGCACGCGTGCCCTCCGCGAACGCCTTGAACTCGAAGATGCCCATGGGCCCGTTCCACACGACCGTACCGGCCCCACGGACGGCTTCCGCGAACAGCCTCCGGGTCTCCGGTCCGATGTCCACGCCCTCCCAATCCGGGGGTATGGCATCGGTCGAGACAACCTTGCTCGCCAGGCCGTCTGCGCCTTTGTCGAACGGGTTGCCATCAGCCACGACAACATCCACCGGCAGTAGGAGCTTCGCACCGGTCGTCTGGAGCACCTGTCTGCAGTAGTCGAGAGACTCGGCGTCCAGCAGGGACCGCCCAATCTCCTTGCCCTGTGCCTTCAGGAACGTATAGGCCATGCCGCCGCCGATCACGAGTCGGTCAACCTTGTTGAGCAGGTTGTCCACAACGCCGATCTTGCTGGCGATCTTCGCGCCACCCAGAACGGCGACGAACGGCCGCTTCGGCACGTCGAGCGCTCCCCCGAGGTACTGCAGTTCCTTCTGCATGAGGAAGCCGGCGGCGGACTTCAGATAGTGGGCGACGCCTTCGGTTGATGCGTTGGCGCGGTGCGCCGTACCGAACGCATCGTTGACGTACAACTCGGCCATGGAGGCCAGACTCGAGGCGAACTCCGGGTCGTTCTTGGTCTCGCCCGGATGGAACCGGACGTTCTCCAGGAGGATCACCTCGCCGGGCTTCATCGAGGCGATTGCGGCGTCCGCCTGCGGGCCAATGCAGTCCGGAATGAGCGGGACCATCACGCCGAGCAACTCGCTCAGCCGCTCTGCGACCGGGCGCAGCGTGAGCTTGATCTTGTCGTCGGGCTTACCCTTGGGCTGGCCCAGGTGAGACGTCAGGATGGTCTTCGCCCCGTGCAGCATCAGGTACCGGATCGTCGGGATCGCCGCCCTGATGCGCCGGTCGTCCTTCACTCGTCCGTCCTCGTGCTGCGGGACGTTGAAGTCCACGCGAACGAGAACACGTCTGCCCTCTACGGCCAGGTCCTCGACTGTCAGTTTGTTGAGCAAGCTGCCCACCGGCCAACCTCCCCTTCATTGCGCCGCACTCGGCAAGCGGGGGGCACGGATACCCATGCCCCCCGCACACCCTCAGGCCTGCCATACGGAGCCTGCGCTGCACGGGCGGACGCGCCCGTAGCGTCTGCTCAGTTCGCCGGTCTCAGAGGCCCAGCTTGGCCATGTAGACGATCAGGTCGCCTACGCGGCATGAGTACGCCCACTCGTTATCGTACCACGCCAGGACCTTGGCGGTCCGATCGCCGAGAACCATGGTCTCCTCCGCATCGAGCACGGACGACGCGTTCTCACCGACAAAGTCCGCCGACACCAGCGGCGCATCCTCGACGCGAAGGTAACCCTTCATCCTGCCGTTGGCCGCAGCGCGCATAGCGTCGTTGATGGCGTCTTTGCTCAGCGGCCTCTCGGTTGTCACCACCAGGTCCACCAGAGACACGGTCGGCACCGGAACGCGCAGGGATATCCCGTGCATCTTGCCCAGCAACTCCGGAACCACAAGGCCGATCGCCTTCGCCGCGCCCGTCGAGGTCGGAATGATGCTCTGAGCAGCCGCCCGAGCGCGGCGCAGGTCCTTGTGGAACTGATCCGCGACCTTCTGGTCGTTCGTGTATGCGTGAACCGTGGTCATGAAACCGGTCACGATACCGAACGTGTCGTTCAGCACCTTGGCAACGGGGGCCAGGCAGTTCGTGGTGCAGGACGCATTGGAGATGACCTTGCACGCCGGGGTGTACTTCTCCTCGTTCACGCCCATCACGATCGTGACATCCTCGCCCTTGGCCGGCGCGGAGATCAGGACCTTCTTGACGGTAGAAGCGTTGAAGTGGGCCTTGGCCTTGTCGGCTTCGGTGAAGAACCCGGTGCTCTCGAGGACTACATCCACACCCAGATCCTGCCAGGGTATCTTGCCGGGGTCGCGCTCCGCGAACACCGTGACCTTCTTTCCGTTGATCACGATGTCCTTGCCCGCCACCTCGACGGCGCCGCCGAACGTACCGTAGTTCGTATCGTACTTGAACAGGTGCGCGTTCGTCTTCGCATCCGTCAAGTCGTTGAGCCCCACGACCTCGATCTCGCTTGGGTGGTTCTGCAGGATCGCTCTCAGGCTCAACCGCCCGATGCGGCCAAACCCATTGATCCCTACCTTGACAGCCATCTGGGGAGACTCCTTCCTTGCCTTCGGGGCCGGCGGACGACGCTCGCATGCATGATGTTGCGGTCTGGCGCTCGGCCCGCCTTCGCGTTCACTTCGATTCTAGCACCTCGCCGAACGGCAAGTCAACGCGAACTCGATGCGGTCCGGCGGGCATATCACACGTCGAGCGCGGTGGAGGCCGATGCCTCGCGCACCTCGTCAGCGGTCACTTCGCGCCCAAGGCGATCCGATAGGTAGATGCCTTCGCTTATGAGCATGGTTGCCAGCGCGGCTTCGGCGGTCGGCCACAGCTCGACGCGGCCCTGCAGCGCTGCGATCCAGTGGTGCTGCGGCGAGTCGTATGCCGAGACGGTCTCGTCGAGCTGGTGCCACCGCCAGTCGGCGCTGTCGAGCAGAAACGTCGCGTCCATCTCCATGTCGCACACCGTCGAATGGAAGGAGAACGGCTCGAGCCGAACGCCGCCGCGAGACCCGACAATGCTGCTGCCTTCGAAGCTGCCAAGGTGGATGGCCCAGGATTCGATGATGTCGAGCGTGATACCGCCACCCAGTCGGACGAGGCCCAGGCCCAGTTCCTCGACGTTGTAGCCGCTCGACCGCCGCCGCCCCTCGTCCATGCCCGTCTCCTGGTAGATCTTGCCGCTGATGCGCTCCACATCCGGAAGACCGAGGAGGAACAGCACCCGCGCAATGTGGTACACGCCCATGTCGTAGAGAGCGCCGCCTGCCGCCACTTCCTTCTTGACGAAGGACTGTGTGCCGTAGCCGTCAACGAAGGGCCGGCCCCGTCTTCGGAAACCGGTGGAGCGCGCATGGTACACGCGGCCCAGTTCGCCTGCCTCAATCAGGCGCCTGGCCGCCCTGGTTTCTCTGGAGAAGACGGTCGCCAGCTGGATGCTGAGCCGGCGGCCGCATCTGCTCGCGGTCTCGAGCATCCTGGCCGCATCGCAGTAGGCGCCCGCCATGGGCTTCTCGCAGTAGACGTGCTTGCCGGCCTCCAGAGCAGCGATGGTCACCGGCGCATGCAGGTTGTTGTGCAGACAGACATCCACTGCCTCGATCTCGGGGTCGGCCAGCAGGTCGCGGAAGCTGCTGTAGGTTCGTGGGATGGCGAACCGCTCGGAGACCAGGGCCAGTTCCGAAGCGTTGATGTCGGCCGCCGCCACCACGCGGGCCTCCTCGATCTTGGCGTACGTCTCAAGGTGGTGCTTGGCGATCTGCCCGACACCGATCATGCCGATCTTGATGGGTTCCATGACGTCCTCCTTTGTCCGGCTGTCGCCGTCGGTCTAGTCGTAGCTGCCAAGGCTCCTGGCAAGCTCGACGATGTGACGGAAGCCCTTCAGGCCCACGCTTGAGGGCACCGAGTGGTCCGATGAGAAGATGTATCCGCCGCCCTCTTTGAGCACCGGCATCACCCGCCGCATCTCCGCCTCTATGGCATCGAGATCATCCCACAGAACTGCGTTAATCCCCCCATGGAGGACCAGGCGATCCCCATACCGGCGCTTCAGCGCGACCGGATCCATCCCGGCCTTGACCTCAAGCGGATTGAGGCCGTCAAGGCCGATATCCACCAGTTCCGGAACGAACGGGTTCACGTCGCCGCACGAGTGAAGCTCCGCCTTGATGCCCTTTGCATGGGCCCACTCGATGGCTTTCTGCTGGACAGGCTTCAGCAGCCTTCGGTAGGTGGCAAGCGAGAAGAACTGGCTGTGCTTGTAGCCCATGTCGTCCGGCCAGGTGACTGAGTCGAAGGTGTATCCGGCTTCCCAGACCTGGTCCAGCAAGGCCAGGTTCACCTCCAGGAAGTGGCTGAACATGTCCGCCATCCACTCCGGTTGCTCGACCAGCGCGGTCAGGACACGCTCAGTTCCCACAGTCCACGAGTGGGTGATATCGAATCCGAACCAGAGGTGGCCCTGGATCCACGCGCCCTGCTCACGCCACGTAGAGTAGCTGCTCCGAAGATGGTCCCACGGGATGCGGTCCGACGTTGGCGTCATTCGGGCCTTGGCGGCCCCCCACGTATCAGGGTCCTTGATCGTGAAGTCAAGGAACTCAGGCACGCCTCCTGCATGCCGCCAGTCCCTCATGGTCACTCCGTATGAGGACGTCCGGATCACGTAGTCGTCCGTCTGCTCGATGATCCGCGCCGGGTAACGTGGGCTGATGTCCACGCTGATGCCCGCCACGTGGTCCAGATCGAAGTAGTCCACGAAGCTCCGGTCGGCGGGCATGCCCTCGCGCTGCCAGCGCTCGACGGTCGCGCCCCAGGGCGAGTCAATGATGGGCACGCGGTCCGCATCGCGATGCTCGAACATCCGACGGAAGCGCTCTCTGCTCGTCATCTGGCCGAGACCTCAAGCCCCTCGCCATCGAGGATGATGTTGACGCTGACACGCATGTTGGCCGGATCGCGCACCCAGTCGAGGTACGGGGCGAGCCGTTCGGCGCAGTTGACGCTGTTGTGCGCCAGCACAATGCCTCCCGGGACGAGGCGGTCGTAGCAAGCCCGGAGGATGTCGAGGTAGATGGCCTTACCACGTGCGGCGTCACCGTCGGCATCAAGGTAGAGAAGATGAAGGTCGCCGTCGTGATCGCCGGCCACGTCCACCGCGTCCGCAGCAACTACGCGGGCCACGCCTGTGGGATCGAGGCGGCGGACGTTGCGCTCCGCGCGCTCCGCCTCGTCGGGCTTGATCTCGACGCCCACCAGAGATCGCGCCGCATAGCACGCGCCCGGTCCAACGGCTGCACCGGCATTTGAGATGAACGTGTTGCCGCAGAACACCCCGGCGGCCAGCATATGCTCAGGTCGCGCTATCGCATTGATGGCGTAGATGAGCCGCTGCTGACGCGGGGTAATGGCGGTCCACGGTATCTCGAACCGCTCAGCGACGGCACGTCGGTGGGCCAGGAAGCGTGAGTCGTCATAGGCGACAGACGACAGGATTCCGAGCGAATGGAGACGCTCCAGCGCCGCCTGAACGACAGCGATCTCCTTGTCCGGCGGCTCAAGCTCGATGTGCGGATTGCGCATGTCCATGCGGTACGTCGCCCAGTCTTCCGCGCGATGCTCCAAGTTCACGGTGCTTCCTCCTCAACCTTCACGATCTCATCCGTCGTCGCGGCGCCCACGCTTCCCCCTGGCGGAACCACCAGGAACTCGGCGGGATGCCACTCGCCCGACACGAGGGCTCGGATCAGCCTCAGGTCGCCCGGCATTCGCTCGAACCGCCACCCCCGCTGATCCGCCTCGTCGCGCGTCTGTTGGGCGAACTGGCCGTCGGGTCCCACCCCCATCTCGATATAGGTGAACTGGCTGTAGTTCCGCGTCGTGTCGCACAGCGTCTCGTACAAGAACCGGGCGTTGTCCTCACCGTACTTCTCCACGAGCTCGGCATACGTTCGGTCCATTCCCGTCTGACGTTGCACGGTCTGCGATGCCAGTTCGTCGGCGATGCCGCCCCGCTCGATCCAGCCCGACGTCTGGAAATAGACACCCGGGTTGGCATAGAAGTACTCGTGGTAGCGGTCCTTGCTACCGAGGAAAAGGGTAATGCAGTCGTGAGCGCGGGGAAGGACGACCGGGGCGTCACGGGCCGTCAGCCCGACGAGCCCGTTGTTGCAGAGGCCGTACCCCATCAGAACCGCGTCGTAGCCGGCCTGCAGCCGATCCACGGCCTCCTGGAGCCGCGCACGCATGGGCTCCGCCCCAAGATCGTGCAGGCCCTTTGGCATGAACTCCACATCAACCGTATGCGGCGCCTCAGCGATGACCGAACAGAACTCGCGGTACATCACCTCGCAGGCGATCAGCCTGTAGCGCAAGCAGCGCAACCTCAGCTCAGCCCAGCAGAAGCGCGGGCGACCAGGAGCCGCACGAACTCGGGAGACGTCCCGCAACACCCACCGACGAAGCCGGCGCCGGCCTCCAACAGCGTCCAGGCCTCCGCCACGAAGTCTTCCGGCGCCTGGCTGTAGACGGCGACGCCGTCCCGCACGCTGGGCAGGCCCGCGTTGGGCTTCGCCCAGACCGGACGCCCCCCTGCCGCATGCAGGCGCGCCACCACGCCGGACATGGCGGCGGCGCCCTGGCCGCAGTTCGAGCCGACAATGCACGCTCCCGCCTCAAGGAGCGCTTCCGCAGCCTGCTCGGGCGTTGTGCCCATGATCGTGCGGTCGCCCGCCTTGCCTGCCCCGAATGTCATACACGCTACCACAGGCAGACCGGCCTCGGACGCGCACCGCGTGGCCGTGCACGCCTCAGCGAGGTCGCTCAT
>Ga0172368_10006230_pt1 | contig 12926 bp, 11 predicted proteins | sample Lak11m_FD_114540 | JGI IMG/M metagenome (GOLD analysis project Ga0172368, IMG submission 114540) | Freshwater microbial communities from Kabuno Bay, South-Kivu, Congo - kab_022012_11m | ecosystem: Environmental > Aquatic > Freshwater > Lake | place: Democratic Republic of the Congo: South-Kivu...
ATCCGGAATTAAGATGCTTCATCTCCAGGCTGACATCGCGCTGAAATTGTTTTTGAATATAGGATAAGGGATGCGGGATACGGGATGCGGGATGCGGGATGCGGGATTCGGGATACGGGATACGGGATACGGGATACGGGATGCGGGATGCGGGATGCGGGATGCGGATCTTGGTGCTTGGAATTTGGGACTTGGGACTTGGAATTTGGGACTTGGGACTTGGAATTTGGGATTACATTTTCAATCCTCAGTCTCTAAGGACAACACTCCCATACCCTCATACCCTGATACCTCGTCCCTCCTACGTCCTACGTCCCACGTGTTACTTCTTCTCCTCGCTCCTGACAACTTCGATCTTAAGATTAGCTACCATTGCTGCAATTGTGCCGACAGCAGCCAGAACAGGGGCAAAAATTGCACCGATCACCCCAATTGTGACAGGGATCTCCAGGTAGGTTTTGCCTTCTTCATCCTTGATAATGATGCGACGTACATTTCCTTCATGGATAAGTTCCTTGACCTTCGCGATCAACTCCTCACCTTTAACTTTAAACTCTTCCTTCGTATATTCCATAACACATAGTATTTCACCATTTCACCATTTCACCATTTCGCTGCCTCACTACCTTATTACCTATTTATAAACCATTTCACCAACGGCAGTTTGTTTCCATACGGCGGATACCTCAGCGGAATATCGATCCAGGTGACTTTTTTCATTACCGCCCTTTTGTGGGAAAACAGGTCGAAACTGAATTTCCCGTGATAACCACCCATGCCACTGCTCCCGACACCGCCAAAAGGCATGTAATCTGACGCAAAATGAACGATGACATCGTTGATGGAAGCTCCTCCCGAAGAGGTGTTCCTGAGGACCATTTTCTGTTTTGCCGTTTTTTGTGAAAAATAGTACAGAGCCAGCGGCTTTGGTCGCCCGTTGATAAAATTTATTGCCTCTTCGATGGATTCAAACTCAAGAACAGGAAGTACCGGCCCGAAAATCTCTTCTTTCATTACAGGATCGTCAGGGGCCACATCTACCAGGATGGTAGGTGAAACAAATCGTTCGGAGAAATTCAAATCCCCTCCGTAATAAGTGTTCATTCCTTTCAGGAATTCTGACAGTCGTTCCGTTTTGGGTGCGTTTACGATACGGACATATTCTGGATTCTCTCTTGGGTTATCCCCGTAATATTTCCTGATGGATTTCTTCAGAAGCTCCAAAAACTCTTTTTTAACGCGCTTGTTTACAAGGAGGTAATCAGGGGCTATGCATGTTTGTCCGGCATTCACTAATTTACCCCAGGCGATGCGGGCAGCTGCTTTTTTCAGGTTCGCGTCTTCATCGACGATGCATGGATTTTTTCCTCCGAGTTCCAGGGTAACGGGTGTCAGGTTATGGGATGCGGCTTCCATCACCGCTTTGCCGACCTCCTGACTTCCTGTAAAAAAAATGTAATCCCATTTTTCAAGGAGCAGCGCCTTACTTGTCTCAACACCTCCGGGATGAACAGAAATATACGGAGCAGGGAAAAAGTCTGAAATCATTTTTCCAATGATCTCTTCCGTGTTGCCAGAATGTTCGGAAGGCTTCAATGCCATGCAGTTACCAGCCGACATTGCCCCGATCAGCGGACTCATTACAAGCATGAATGGATAGTTCCACGTAGAGATGATCAGGACAATCCCGTAAGGTTCTTTAAGGATCCGGCTCGAAGACCAGAAATGCAGCATCTGGTCCGTCGCAACGTGCTCAGGACGGGCCCAACTCTTCAATTTACGGATATGCAGGGAGATCTCTCTCAGAACGATCCCGATTTCCGTTATGTATGATTCAACCTTTGATTTATGAAGATCCTTCCAGAGTGCCTGGTAGATACGGTCCTCATAAGAGAGTACAGCTTTCCGCAGTGTTCTTAGCTGACGGAGCCTGAATTCAATTTCCAGGGTCTGGTGCGAGTTGAAGTAATCCCGCTGCTGTTGCAGGATTGAATGAATTTTTTCTGTCATTGAAAAGTAAAATCATGGTAAAGATATAAGATTAAAATTTATTTGCGGTTCTATAAGAAAAATATTAATTTTGCAGCCCATTTTAAACATCAATCTCACAATGAATTTTGCTCCTGAAGTTAAGAAGACAACATTTAAAGAGTACGGAAAATCAGAATTTGATACAGGTTCAACCGAAGCACAGGTCGCCCTCTTCACGATGAAGATCCAGCACCTTACCGAACACCTGAAACGAAACAAAAAAGATCTGGTCACTGAAAGATCACTCGTTCTGATGGTCGGAAAACGTCGCCACCTGCTTGATTATCTGAAGAAAAAAGATATTGAACGGTACCGTTCTATCATCAAGAAATTAAAACTTAGAAAATAATTATCGTACCGACTGAACTGAAAGAGGCAATTCCCGGATTGCCTTTTTTAGCTTCTTATGGTTACAATTTGAAAAAAAAATACAGATACAGAAACAATGAATGCAATCATTAAAAAATTTCAATTTCCCGACGGTCGGGAAATTTCCCTTGAGACGGGTCGTCTGGCTCGCCAGGCCGATGGGGCGGTCGTAGTGAAAATGGGCGATACCATGTTACTCGCCACTGTTGTTGCCAGAACAGAAGCAGATGAAAATGTCGACTATATGCCACTCAGTGTTGATTACCGTGAAAAATATGCTTCAGCAGGCCGGTTCCCGGGCGGTTTTTTTAAACGTGAGTCACGTCCTTCTGATAGTGAAGTTCTTACTTCCCGGTTGGTTGACAGGGCATTGCGCCCTCTTTTTCCGGATGATTACCACGCCGAAGTACAGGTAATGATCACCCTGATCTCTGCTGATAAAAATATTTTACCCGATGCACTCGCATGCCTGGCTGCTTCCGCAGCTATTACCGTCAGTGATATTCCTTTTAACGGGCCTATCTCCGAAGTAAAAGTCGGGAGAATTAATGGTGAATTCATAGCAAATCCGGAGGCTTCCGTGTTACCGGACTCTGACATGGATATCATGGTTGGCGCTTCCAGCGAGAACATCATGATGGTTGAAGGCGAGATGAAAGAGATTAGTGAAAAAGACATGGTTGAAGCCATTAAGTTCGCCCATGAAATGATCAAGATACAATGCCAGGCCCAGGTTGAATTCGCTGCAATGGTGGAGAAATCCAAAATAAAGAGAGATTATTCCCATGAAACAAACGATCTTGAATTTAAGCAGGCGATGCACCAAGCCACCTATCAGAAGATCTATGACATGGCTGTCAGGGGAATCGCCAATAAGAAGGAGAGAAAAACAATTCTCGACACAATCAAGACGGAATTTGTTGACACCTTGAGCGATGAAGTGAAGGAAGAAAAGAAAATGATGATCGACAGGTATTACCACGATATTGAACGTGAAGCGATCAGGAATGCCACCCTGGATAATAAGATCCGGATTGACGGAAGGAAACTCGATGAAATTCGTCCTATCTGGACTGAAGTCGATTACTTGCCTGCCGCTCATGGTTCAGCCATTTTCACCCGGGGAGAAACACAATCCCTCACAACCGTGACACTTGGGACGAAGTTGGATGAGCAGATCATCGATGGAGCTGTGATAGAAGGAAGGTCAAATTTCATGTTGCACTATAACTTCCCTCCTTTCTCAACAGGAGAGGTAAAGATGCTTCGGGGTACCAGCCGGCGCGAAGTAGGACATGGCAACCTTGCATTACGGGCGATTAAATTTATCCTGCCAAATTCGGAAGACAATCATTATACCACCCGTATCGTATCTGACATCCTGGAATCAAACGGATCATCCTCTATGGCAACGGTCTGCGCAGGTACCATGGCACTGATGGACGCCGGAGTAAAAATTAAGAAGCCTGTTTCAGGTATTGCTATGGGACTGATCTCAGATTCAAAAACCAAGAGGTATGCAGTGTTATCAGACATCCTCGGGGATGAAGATCACCTGGGTGATATGGACTTTAAGGTTTGTGGCACGCGCGATGGGATTACCGCATGCCAGATGGATATTAAAGTTGACGGCATGCCCTATGAGATCCTTGAAAAGGCACTGGAGCAAGCCAAAGCAGGAAGACTGCATATCATGGGTGAGATGATGAAAACCATCTCAGAGCCACGAGCCGATTTCAAACCGTTCGTACCCAGAATCACTCAAATCAAGATCCCTAAGGAGTTCATAGGTGCCGTTATCGGACCGGGCGGTAAAGTGATCCAGGAGATGCAGAGGGAAACGGGAACAACAATCGTAATTGAAGAAGTAGGTGAATTTGGTGTCATCGATATCGTTGCCAGCAATGTTGAAGCAAAAAATGCTGTTGTGGAGAAGATAAAGAGGATCTGTGCAGTACCGGAAGTTGGTGAGATCTATAAAGGCAAAGTAAAGAATATCACAACATTCGGGGCTTTTATAGAGATCCTGCCCGGACAGGATGGTTTATTACACATCTCTGAAATTGAATGGAAGCGCCTGGAGAAGGTCGAAGATGCTCTGAAAGTGGGAGACGAAGTGGAAGTCAAACTGATTGATGTTGATCCCAAAACCGGGAAATTGAAACTATCTAGGAAAGTACTTCTTGAAAAACCAGACAATTACCAGGATCAACGGCCAAAAAAATTCTAAGAGTCGTTGAAACCCAAAGCCCATGTTTTTCGTAAACAAGCTAAGCCCTGACTTCATCAATGTGCTGAACCAAAAGAGACCCGGATGAGACAATTAAAAATCATTAAACAGGTTACTAACCGTGAGACTGCATCTCTGGATAAATATCTGCAGGAGATTGGCAAAGTAGAGCTGATCACTGCTGACGAAGAGGTAACTCTTGCCCAGCGGATCAAACAGGGAGACCACACTGCTCTGGAAAAACTCACAAAAGCCAACCTCCGTTTCGTGGTTTCTGTCTCAAAGCAATATCAGAACCAGGGGCTTAGCCTCCCCGACCTGATCAATGAAGGTAACCTTGGCCTGATCAAAGCGGCACAGCGGTTTGATGAAACCAGGGGATTTAAGTTTATCTCCTATGCAGTATGGTGGATCCGCCAATCAATTCTCCAGGCATTGGCCGAGCAATCGCGGATTGTTCGATTGCCCCTGAATAAGATAGGGTCCATCAACAAGATCAATAAAGCGTATGCCCAACTCGAACAGCAGTTTGAGCGGGAACCCAATATTGAAGAGATAGCGAAACTTCTGGAGATCTCTGAGAACGAGGTCAAGGAGTCAATGAAAAATGCCGGCCGGCACGTCTCCATGGATGCACCGCTGGTTCAGGATGAAGACAATACGATGTATGATGTCCTAAGAGGAGAAGAGAATACCACCCCCGAGAATGGTTTACTCTATGAATCCCTGAAGCGGGAAATTGAAAGAGCCGTTTCCACCCTTACTCAGCGTGAAGCAGATGTTATCAGATTATATTTTGGTCTGAACGGCAGCCACCCGATGACCCTCGAAGAGATCGGTGAAAAATTTGACCTTACCCGCGAACGTGTCCGGCAGATCAAGGAAAAAGCCATTCGAAGGCTGAAACATACGAGCAGGAGTAAGATCCTCAAGACCTACCTGGGATAGGATTCGTCATTCGTAAATCGTGATTCGTAAATCGAAATGTTCCATTTAGTTGCTCCCTCCCTGTTATCCGCCAACTTCCTCAGACTTGAGGATGAGATTGAAATGGTAAACAGGAGTGAAGCCGACTGGCTCCATCTGGATATCATGGATGGTCTTTTTGTTCCAAACATTTCATTCGGATTTCCTATCCTTAAAAGAGTAAAGCAGGCATCCAGGAAACCATTGGACGTCCACCTTATGATAGTGGATCCCGACAGGTATATAGACCGGTTCAGAGAAGAAGGAGCATCCATTATTACCGTTCATTATGAAGCCTGTACCCACCTGCACCGCACAATTCAGGCAATCAGGCAAACCGGTGCAAAAGCGGGAGTTTCGCTCAATCCTCATACCCCTGTCCTGTTGCTTCAGGAAATCATCAGCGAGGTCGACCTGGTTTTGCTAATGTCTGTAAATCCGGGTTTTGGCGGTCAAAAATTCATCGAACAGACTTACCGGAAAAGCCGTGAACTGAAAACGATGATGCTTGAAAGCGGGTCCTCAGCCATGATCGAAGTTGATGGAGGAGTTACACTGAACAATGCACGTTCACTTGTTGATGCAGGTGTTGATGTCCTGGTCGCCGGCAACACCATCTTCGGCTCGCCTGATCCCACCGAAACAATACATCTTTTAAAACACTGCTAAAGCCAGTTGGCGGTAGGCAGTAGGCATTGGGCATTTGGCAGCCTGCCCCATTCTGGAATTCTTTTTGGTTTTCACGTCCTGTATTTTGCTTGTAATCTGTTCACTGTCATTGTGACACTTCTCCTCTGTACAATCTTCCCAACAGGAAACCGAAGCAATGCTGATCACGAAATTATATTTGTCCTGTTGTGCAGCTAGCTTTGAATCACTTAACCCGGCTTGCGGCTGCTGGTGTATGTTAACAACTGAAAAAATCTTTCTAAAAGGACCCTTTGACGTTCTTTCTAGACCTTCTAAATGCTCATCCACTTTGAAGTTTTTACATCTCTTGACCTCGACATTTAAACCTATTCTAATATAAGTTTCCCGGTTACCGTACCGTTTTCCCCAACCAGCTTCCAGATATATAATCCAGTGTAAAGGGACGATTTGACGGATAGACTGTAAAGATTGATGAGAAAAGGGCTTTGATTGATAGGTGTCCTAAAAACCTCTCTGCCCATGAAATCAACCAGGAAGAATTCCATTGTACTGCCCGGTTTGAAATCATCAATTTGCACTGTTATCGCTTCTTTAGCTGGATTGGGAAATACATGTATCCGGATTTTGAGATTCGTATTTGAAAATTCAACAGGAACGAGAGTATTGCAACTGGTGGCCACCGGTGTTCCCCATTCTTCGGTTCCTTTTTTGTAATATACCATGTACGAAGTAAAACCCAAAAACACCTCACCCCATTCGTATCGCGTTCTACCAAGACCAGCTGTCACCGTATAGGATTCGCCATATTCGAAAGGAGGGTGCCAACACCCGTTTGAATACTGAACACCAAAGATTTTCTCATGGCTCTGTCTACTAATATAGTCAGGGTATATTCGGCTGAAAATTGGGGCATCCCATCCATACCTGATGAACTCTATCGGTAACTCTTTAATGTAAGCGGTATCTGACTCAAAGGTCACGACCTGCGTCAGGGTGTCGTAAGAATAATAATGGAAGGGAGGGCCTGGAACATCTTTCCTTTGACAAAATTCCACGGTATAAACTACTTTGTGGAGTTCAGGGAATTCTTCCTTTGCCAGAATCTTGTTTATAGTATAGTAGTAAACATCCCACCACGTATCCCATTCATGGTCAATAAAGTGAAATTCATCTCCCACGTCATAATCATATACCTCATTCCAAGTGAGATTCTGAAGCCCAATATTCGGAGAGGCTTTTCCGATCAGGGTATACATGGTCGGTGACATTGGTGCACTGAAAAGTTCCATCATTTTAGTCAACCCATAGTGTTTGCTCAGTTTGATAAAATTTCCGTTGAGAACGTGGGGAATGTTGTTCCCGTTATTATCCTTTGCTTGAAACTTAATGGTTTTCACTGAGTCGGTCGTTCCACATATTGAATCCAATATTTTTGCATTAATCTTGGCCTCTATGTAATTTCCAGCGGGATCGGAGAAAAACTTCCAAGAATACCCTGTCGTTTCTACGGTATGTAGGGTCAAAGTGTCGTTATTATGATTACAAAACTGAAACAGACCAGCAGGTTTTTTTCTCACAACACTCCCGAGAAAAGAGCCCCCTGTAGTATCATAGCATTCTCCCGCTGTATCGCGGATCGAAAGATATGATAGAAAAAGGGTATCAGGAAGAAGGGAGATATCGGTTGAATCGAGCCGGTAAGCTAGAATTTGTCCGCCACTGTTCTGATAAAATGTTATTCCTGGTGAACAGATATTCTGCCAGTTTTGAGCCGGAAGGTTCCAGGGAGTGGCAAATAAAATTATTATGATAAGGTTTTTCATACTTCCTGAATTTTTTACCTTTATCGATGGCTTACATAGAAATTTTTTTTAGTTGCTAACGCACAAGGGATTGACGCAGTAAAAAAAAGAAGGGAATCGGAGCGATACACTCTCGGCAAAAAATGCGAACAAACAGATAAAGATTTTTTCCATAAAGTAGTTCGCATTTTTTGCACTTGCAGAATGTTTATTACTTGCACACACTTCATATAACCTACACACCCCTTCTTTTTTTTATTGCGTTAATCTTATTGTTACCTGCATGTGCTGCTGTCTGACCGAAGCTGTCATGTCCGTATTCGCACACACTTTGTTCAAGGCGATTTACATTATAAGCTGTGTCCGTCCGAGTTTGCACTGTGCGTTGGAAAAATAAATAATTAAAAAACCGAAGGGTGGGAAAAAAAATAATTTGAATTTCTTCTTGGGTGGGAGAAAAAAATACTCTCTTAAAAGCTTTGGTTGCAGCGTTGGCTTCAGGGGCTTTTAAGAGTGTATTTTTTTGTGTGGGGGCTTTTCTTTTCATCCTACCTTGATTTCGTTGTTTAATATTTTCTTGAACTTGATTAGAAAGTAAGCAAGAGATAAACACAAAACACTTGCTGAAATACTTGATGCAACAAGTAAAATATTCGTGTCAACTTTTATTGAAGTAAGTAGCAAAGGTGCTAATACTCCGGAAATAATTGTCAGAAATAAAATAACCAACAAGAAATTCAGAGTGCCTGAAAGTCCAAGTGTATTGTAGTAAGTCAGTTCGTGTAATCGTGGTAAGTAAAACGAATCCATGTCACCACCAACATCACCTAATAAGTCCTTGTCAAATTTTCTGCTCCGATATTTTTGTGCATTAATTTTTGCAGCAAGATGTTCAATTTCTTCTGCCTCATGTTGCCTGATTGCAGTGAAGTCACAACAACCTTTGTAGCTGTGCCATTTGTGATTCAAGTCATACCACAAACTATTTCCGCAATGACAGCCAGTCCATTTTTCAAGAATCTCCAATGAGTAAGTGTAATCGTGGTCAAAGCGGTCATACAAATCTCCAACTGCCAATTGCCGTAATCATCTAACACAAGTGCTTTCATGTCTAAATACATGTAACAGCCCGGCAAACTTTCTTCTGCGAAAAATTTATCCCTCAACGCTTTTAGTTCGGGTGAATACTTTTTATCCTGATTATCATAATCCCAAAGTTTAATTGTGAAGTAATCAATCGCCTCGTATTCCTTACGCATTTTCTCTCTCATTCCCTTATCCCAAAATCCGTAATTGTTTACCAGCACTCTTGCAATCCTCCTGAAATCGGTAAACTTGTTTGCAAGTTTTACAATCTCTTTATAGCGTTCAACTCGTTCCTGTCTTACTTGAAAAACTTTTGAAACAACATAAGTGATAAGGATTGCAGAGAAGATTCCTGAAAACTGAATGAGATTGTTTAAGAGTTGATTGATGGCACTGACTTCTGTTAAATGAAATTCTCTGAAAAGAAAAAATAAAGCATACGAAAGCAACATCATCAGAAGGATAATGTATTTGTCTGTCTTTTGCCAAAGCCATTTTATTGAATTGGTGAACTGCTGAACCATTTTATCATTACTTTACATCATCATCAAGCATTGGCATCACCAGTGCAAATGAATTTTTATGAAACTCAAATTCAATAAAAACTCTTGGGAGTTCTTTCAGGAAAATGAATCGCGCTGAATTAAGATTGCCAACTGTCTTGCTCAATCTTTCAAGCAAGTGAAGATTGATTTTAATTTTGTTCAATGCAACTGCTTTTGAAATTCTGTCGGACTTTGCTAATTCGTAAATGTCAAATATCTTCTGATACTTTTTTTCTGAATCATCATCATCCAGTGTTTTGAGATTGAGAACCCGTGTGCCTTCGCTGTTGAGAAAAAGTTTTCCGTTCTCCTGCGGATACAGCCATTCGTATTCACACATGAATTTAAAATCTTCCCTGCTCATTTTTCTTCCTTCCAAACAGGCAATCAGTTTTTCTTCAACATCAAAATCTTTCAGCGATAATGCCACACATACATGAGCATCTGTTGCGTAAGCAATACCATTTACAAAGTAGATGTAGTTTATAAACGGACGCAATTCATCGCTACTGCAACATAAATCTATCGGATGTCTTTTAAAGGGATTAAGCGTTAATTCCATTGGCAAAATATTTTTCAATTTATCCCATACAACTCCTCCACCAACCTGTCAATTTCTCTCTCTATGGGTTTGAGCAAGGCGGTTGCCTGGCTTTCGTTTAGCTCTCCGGCAAATTGCTGTTTCTTTATTTTGTAGCAGGCATCAAATTTTTCGTTGAAGGTTTGCAACTGCTTTTCTGTCGGGATTTTGATTGGTAATTTTCTGATGTCGTTTATTTGAATGTTCACAGATGAATTCAAAAACTCTCTCAAAAATTTGAAATGGAAATAACTATTTAAAGTAATTACAAAATACTTATCTCCCAAACCTGCTTCATCATACAGTGACATAGAACCAACATCATTCACGGTTTTATCTTTCAATCTTGTCTTGAAATATTCTGAATTTGGATTTAAAACATTTGTCCAGCAAAAGCCATTTCTAAAAAAGAATTGTTCACCTTGCCACCTTGCTTCGGGGCTTTGCTGTAAAAACTGCACAACTGATTTTTCCCAACAAACTCCATACGGTGTTTCCAGATACCAACGGTTTCCGTCTTTATCACCTTTATCATAAGGAACAAAAGTTTCTTTCCCTCCTTTAGTTTTTACTCCATTCAGTTTTTCATCGGCAGATAAATCTTTTATCGCTGTCATTTCATTTTCCGAAATGATGCGATACATGTAGCCCTTTCCAAAAACTCTTCTTCCAAATTCGTTTTTGATTGCATCAAGCAACCCACGGATTTCTTTTTCACTCAGTTCATTCAGCACTTCTGCATATTCAAAAACTTCTGTGCAATCTTTCAGCAGTTTAAACTTCTTCCTGATTTCAGGATTTTCATCAACAGCATCTTTCAGTTTTTCAGGTCTTGTTTCTGCAATTCTTTCCGCAACTTTTGTTCCTTCCAATGCTCCTACAAATTGTCCATTGTCGCCTGTTTGCAAACCAACTCCACCATCAGTAATAATTCCCAAGATTGTAATTGCACCGGGTTTAAGTTCTTTGATGTGCTGTGCAATTTCCTTTCTATTATTTTCAATTGCCTGACTTGTTGCAATCTTATTCCACCAATTTTCAAAAACAGGAAATGCAGTTTTCACCACCTTATCAAATACATTGCTGTTCCACTTGCTTGGTGAAAAAATTGTGTAGTTAATACTTTGATGATACACTGGCAAAGGCAACTGATATTTTTCAATGTTGGTGGCTGTGTCTTTCAGCACATCGGCATTGTTACAGGTGTGTGAGATAATCCATTTGGGCTGGTGTTCATCCGTTTTGCTAATCGGCAACTGCACTTCCATCATCACCTTGCTCAATATTTTTTCCCAACCTGCCACATTGTTTTTGCTTTCTTTAATAGAGTTCCATTCAGCATCTGTCAAGCCCAAAGTTTCTGCATTCGGAAAACGAATGTCAATATAAGTAGCGGTGTCGTGCTTTGCAGGTGCTTGTTTTTGCACGGTGAAAATGGCTGTGTCAACCATTGCTGCAAATGCTTTAGGTGTGTTTATGATTTCGTGCAGTCGGCAAAGTGTATTTGATTCATTGAGATTTATTGTTTCAACTGCTTCAACTGTTTTTGTTTTTACCGGAATCAATTCTGTTTGCACTGCTTTCTTTTTTCCAAACAAAACTTCCTGTTGCGGTGGTGTGTATGACTGCAAAGCAGAATCAAAAAGATTAGCTTGTTGTCCATTGCTTGCTTTTGCTTTTTTATTTTCCAAACCCAAAAACAACCTTCGCATGTTTTCTTTGGTTTGTATAGTGAGAAAAGTATCGGAAGTAATGTAACTCAAGTAGCCGCCTTGCTTTAGCAATTCCATTCCACGAATTGTGAAATGATTGTAAAGGTCATCGCAGTAGTTGTATTCTTCTTTCAGCGTTTCCGTCATTCCCATTTGGTTAATGAGTTTGGTGTTTACATAAGGCGGATTGCCTATCACCATATCAAAACCGGAAGCAGTATTTTTTGAATTGAAGATTCCCGGAAACACAACCCGTTCAATAAAGTAGTCCTTAATCTTCTCACGGAAAATTGCCAACTCACCTAACTCATTCGCCAATTTCTTTTCTTTCTTTTCTTCTTTGGTTATCTGTGCCTGAGCAGCACGATTTGCTTTCAGATAGTTGATTGCTTTTCGTGTTGCACTCAATTCTTTTTCTTTCTCTTTTATCTGGCTGTCAACAACGCCTTCAAGTATTCCGTAAATTTTCTTTTTGATTTCATCTTTCGTTCCGTATTTATCACTCTTGGTAATGAAGTAGGAGTTTTCCATTTCCACCAACTCACCCAACAAATTCTTTTTATCCAAAGCATCAATCATCTCATTGATGTTTTTGCCTTTGAAAGTCCGCAGCAATGAATTGCGTTTGTAGAATTTGAACTCTAAGTTTGGCAATGGTTTTAAATTGTAGTTTGGTTTTTTGAAATCAACTTTCTGTTCCACAATCAAACTCAACCAGCAACGCAATTTTGTAATCTCTACTGCATACTCCAACAAATCAATTCCGAATAAACAGTTGCGAAGCAGTCCCAACTTTTTTACATAGCGAACCTGATTATCGGCAATGAAATCAGAAATATGTTCACGGAAACTGCTGTCCTTGCTTTTCATCATTTCGGCAAACCAAATTTTTCCGTCAGGGTCTGCAATGTCAAGCACACTCATCATTTCTTCCAACATTCCCATCGGGAATGC
>Ga0172368_10006232_pt1 | contig 12919 bp, 10 predicted proteins | sample Lak11m_FD_114540 | JGI IMG/M metagenome (GOLD analysis project Ga0172368, IMG submission 114540) | Freshwater microbial communities from Kabuno Bay, South-Kivu, Congo - kab_022012_11m | ecosystem: Environmental > Aquatic > Freshwater > Lake | place: Democratic Republic of the Congo: South-Kivu...
AATTCCAGAATATGGTAAATTAGATATTTGGTTATGAGCGATTTCGACGTTACGCGAAAATCCTTCCCAAATACCAACTCCGCTTGGATTAATTACGCCACAGTTATTAATGATGTTGTTTTTGAATATGATATGATGTGAGAAGTTGTCATTTTTTAGTTGAGTTCCGATATTTACACAGTTGCTGCCTATATCGGATATTGAATTGTATTCAGCCGTAATTTGGTTGTTCCCTTCATGTATAGATAAACCTATTCCACCAGATTGTGATATCTCGTTGTTGGATAGAATGATGTTGGTTGAGTTTGTTAGAGAAATCGCACCTTCAAACATTTTGAATGAGTTTAAGTTTGCTGAGTCAAAGACAACGTGTTGGCCTGATTGAGTGTCGTAGTAGCATAAATCATTACAAGATACTTTATATCCATCATCAACAATTGATTGTAGCTGGGGCATTACCCAGCCGCGGGCGTGTTTGAATGTAATTCCATCTATTACTATGTTACTTACATTGTTAATCCTAATTATATTGTCTAGTTGGGGAATAATAATGTGGTTATCGGGATGTTCCCCTAAAGCTAGTTTAACCCTGAGTTTTTGGTTTTTTTTGTCATATTCCCATAAAGAGGTGGTATCGGGCGATTGTTCTAAGGGAATATTTTCGATGTATGCAAATCCAACATCTGCATCAGGTTGTATCGTCCATTCAGCCTCAAACCAAACCCTGCCACGTAATCCAAACCACCCCTGATGAGCGTTGTTGATTGGGATTATTGAATGAATCCATTTGAATACTGTTATCAACTCAGCATTTGACCCAAGTGTGGGAAGTTGATTTTTGTAGTTGCTAAATGAGATGGCAGTAAATGCAGGATCAATTGATTCAATGTCTAGTAAATCTTGAGAAGCATAAGATGGAAAGCGTGACCTACTTATTCTTTGATTGTTGTAGAATACTTGTCGTATATCTCCTTGAGGATCTAGATAGGTACTAACATCTTTTTCCCATATTATATTGCTGATTTTATTCCATGAACCAGTTATAATTTTTCCTCCTGAAATAACTACTTTTTCACTTGGATATGACTGAATGCGGAGAGTACCTTTTGTTGTTGGCCAGTTAGCTGGTCCTATATTGATTGTTTGAGGAAGGTAGTAGATTCCCTCTCGTAAGTAAATAGTGACATTTTCTGAAAGGCTCGTAGAGGCTTTTTGAATTGCAAATTGAACTGTTTGTAGGGGGTTGGATGTAGAGCCACTAGCATCATCCGACCCAGAAGGTGAGACGTAATAATCTTGAGCATATGTAGAAGATGGAGAAAATGTGAAGAAATTTAAGGCTACGAGGATGGTTATAATGTTGAGTTGTTTCCTATTTCTCATAGTTGGTTACGAGATTGTTGTAATCGAAGAGGGTGTATTTGGTGCCATAGTCTTTGACAAGTTCATTGTAATCATGAAGATTAACATGGCCGTCACCGTTGATATCACCGGGAGTTATGGCGGGACGAGGGGGGAATTTGACAAAGTAGACATTGTTAGTCGAAGAGGGAGCGTTGCTGGTTGAGCCATAAAAATACCCATCAGCGGTGAGGCTTGATCCTAAATTGAATGAACCTGCTTGATCGATACTACTAGAGATATAGGATTTCCATGTTTCACCATAATCTTGACTAACAATAACGGCAAGCTTATTGTTCGCTTTTTTGTTTCTCGTGAGACAGTAAATATCACCTGCTTCATTAACACTAGTACAAGATCGCACATAGTCCTTCATGAGGATAGATTGGTCTGTTGTCGTATTTTGGCTATCCCCGTAAAATTCGTCCCTTTTCCCGGATCCTAGGTTGTAGCGAATGAGGCGTTGAAGGATATTGCCATCATCAAGTCCACATCCTCGATTGGCAGCATAATAATGAAAGAACAAGTAATTATCACTTACAAACATATTGGAAAGCCAGACATCTCCGGCAGAGTTGTCAGATGTTAAGCTAACTTGATTGTTTCCAGAGCTACCATCGGCGTTCATGTTAAGCGGAAGTTGTTCGTTCCCTATGCTCCACCAAGTCTGACCTCCGTCACTACTGTGTGTACAAAAAATAGGACCACGATTACAGCTATCAGAAACGTTAGCACTAGTCCATGCCAGAATAAGTTCTCCACCCCTGGTAACGTAAAGATATGGATACATAATACTGTAGTTATTAGCGGGAACAACGATTCGATACGTGCTAATGATATTTCCGTTTAAATCAAGGATAAAAAAATTCCCATCATAGTTGCCAGTGAAAAAGTAAATTTTACCCTTTGATTCATCTATGGCTGAGGCGAATTTGCCGGCACCGTTACCTGCATTGGGAATTGTGATCTGTACCGGGTTTGTGTAACCATCAGCAGGTTTATATATCCACATTCGACCATGTCCAGTATTCCAATCTGGAAATAGTAGATACACCCAACCTGAAGAGTTGGAGAGGAGAGTGGGAGCTCTTGTTCCACCGATTTGAGTGGTAATGGTGCTAAAAGTTGCACCATTGTTGACGCTACGCGATAGTCTCCAAGTGTATTGATTGCCATTTTCGTTGAGGACATGGGTCATGAAGATGCCGCCAGAATTACTTATTATTTTTTGATTGGCTCCGGCAGGGTAGAGAGCATATCCGGTATTGATGTTTTGATCGATCCAGGAGGTGGACATCTCGGCGGCGTTAGCGATCTGGGGGGAAGTAAGAATTTTGAGTAGAATGAAAAAGAATATATACAACCCATGAATTAGAATCATAGATTCATGCTACCACTTATTCCTCATAGTTGGCAATGAGGTTGTTGTAGTCGAAGAGGGTGTATTTGCTCCCAAAATCTTTGACGAGCTCATTGTAATCATGAAGATTAACATGGCCGTCACCATTGATGTCGCCAGGGATGGAAGTAGTTGTAGATGGTAGAGAAACAATAATAATGCCAACTCCAGATTGACTAGTAACAAGAGATTTGACTTGCGAGGGAGGCAAAGCGGAATAAGAATAATAATCGGATGGTTTGAAACTAGCTGGTGAGGTTATATCATTGGAACCACAGTTGGTGTAGAGATTATTTTTTTCGGTTATGTAGCCATTAATATTGTTGGGAGGGGCGACAAAGGAATGACTCAAAAGTGGCTGAGTAACATTTTCAAAAACGTTGCCTTCGGCATAGATTTGCCCGCGACTAAGACTAGCGGCACCATAGGTTGTAATACTATTGTAGTAGTTGTTGAGGAGATGGACTCGTCCCCAAGAGAGGCGGGGATGACGTTGAGCTGAATCATAAAAATAATTATTGTAGTAGGTGACTTGGAGTTTGCCATATTCTTCGTCTTTGTTGTCGAGTCCAACAAGGGTGACTTTGTCGTGATGATGAAACTTGTTCCAGGAGATTGAAATATAATCGGCGCCGTGGGTAATGTCGATTAAGCCATCATAGTAATCTTCTTTTGGATCATTAGGATCTTTGCGTTCACCCTTGTCACTCATGAAGTCGTTATGGTCAATCCACACATGGTTTGTGCCCCAGGCAAGTGTAAGGGCATCGGGTTGATTGTAACGAAAATTGAGATTACGAATGATTACGTTGCTGACATTCCAGAGGACTAAACCATGATTTTTTATCGTTGCGTTACCTCCAATGCCGATCAGAGACTTGTTTGATTGAACACGGGGAGAAGAGGAGAGGTTTTGAAGATCGATTGTGCCTCTAACATATATAACGACTGGTTCGGTGCGAGAAATTTGCTCGACAAAATCGGTAGCATTTGTGACGGTAACAACTTCTCCACCTGCTCCACCTGTAGTTGTTCCATTGACCATGGCATATCCAATGGGTGTGTCGGAAACGGCGTTGGTTGGGGAGGCATGGGACAAAAAGAGGAGGCAAATAACACTCCATATGATCGAGAAGAGTAGTTTGGGAGACATATATGCCCCTTTATTCCCAAGTAAAGAGAGAGCGGATCCAAGCGAGAAAGCGGGCAAAGCCAGAGGGTGGTTGTTCATCTGAAGCAGGGTTGGTGGCGGGAGAGGTGGGGGCAACTGCATTGTAGTCAAAATCTTGCTCGGGGAGGAAAGATGGGGTGGGGATATTGGTTTGAGAGTTGGTAACGACACGGAAAGACTGAGTGGTTTTTGGGGTTGGTTTGGTGGTGGGGGTTACTGTGGCTTTGACATTGGAAGGGGCGACAATGGGGAAGGGAGTGGGGGTGGTTAGAATTTCGGTCAGTGCGGGTGGAGTGGCAACAGGAGCTTTGTCTTTGGCGATGATGGTGCCGGTTGCGGACTTAAGCGCATTAGTGGTGCTACCGATCACTGCAACCATAGTGTTACTACTAAACTTGATTTCGGAATCGTCACTGGCTTTGAATTTGAGGGTGGCCAATTTCCCACTACCAGTTTTGCCACCACTACCCAAAGGTGCAGTATAAACAAAAGTGATTTTGCCATTGTCGACTTTGGCTGCTACCAACTTGTCAGTTAAAAAATCACCCTGAGCGACAGAGAGACCGCTAATCTTGCTTGGATCATAGGTGAGCTCGGCTTGGACGGCAGCAACTAGGGCACTACCGGAGTCGATTTGTAAATCAAGCGCGATCTCAGAATCATTGGCTTGGATGGAACCAGGGAGAGAGAGGCTAACCATGGGAGAGAGTGCGCCAACCTCGTTAATACCAACGGGTTGGGGGGTGACTCGGGGGAGGCGAGAATAGGCGTAGTAAGCAATGGCAAGGAGAGAGAGAATGATAATGAGAGTTTTGGGGTTAAAGCGTTTGGGGGTGGGGGACAATAACTTGCGGCGAGCTTGTTTCTTTTTCATATACACTAAATATGAACATATTTGTTGTAATTTTCAAGCAGGGCACTATAGTCAAGGATGGTGTATTTGGTGCCAAAGCCAGCTACTAAGGTGGCGTAATCGTATATATCAACTTTGCCATCATTGTTTAGATCGCCAGGTTTGCCCGTGGGTGGCGAGGGAGAAGTGGTGGGAAAGAATTGGGCGCTGTCATTGCTCGTTGTTTTCCATCCCACATAATTTTTGATTTTGGTGTGGGCTTGTTCGAGTGAGAGTGCGCTAATATTGATTGTGGGGACGGAACAGTCATAGTACCAAGATCCTCCAGTCTTATTGCTACAGATCGGAAATGCGGTATTTGTAAATTGGTTGACATCAGTGACGCCACTTATCAGATTGTTTTTGAGCCAAACTTCGGAGTTAATGGCGGTCGGTAATTTGAGCCATAGATTAGTGGGTAATGATCCTCCGATAAAAACATTTTGCTCGATAATGGCTCTCGTGTTCATATCTAGCCCAAGACAATACTCAAACCAGTTTTCGAAGATATTGTTATATGAATGGAGTATGGCGTTGGTGAGCATCGGACAGCGCATACGAAGATTGATTAAATGATTGCGATACATACTTAAATTAATGCCAAAAGCTTTGTCGTCAGATAAACCAACTAGAACGCCCTTGGTTGTGGGACCAATACGATTATTCGAGAGGGTGATGTGAGAAGTGTTGAGTTTGGAACTACGAGTAATTCCAATGCATTCGTCACCACAATAAGAAAATTCGGAGTGATTGATCCAGATATTGTCGTAGGTCTTGGTGTTGACTTCTCCATTGAGATTGTAGATCCCAATGGTATCTCCAAAACAATCAAGATTGAGTTCGGTGAGAGATAGTGCGGTGCCTCCTGGTTGAGGAGGAGTGCCTACGTATTCATTGCGAAAGATGAGGTGAGTAATAATGACGTTGTGAACACTATGAAGTTTGAAAATACCACCCATGTCGTGGGTGGCATTGGGTTTTTTTACACATTCCCAAAGACGATTGTTCTTCCAGGTGACATCACTCCAGTAGGATTTTTTGCGAATTGAGACTTTGGAGCCACGACCATCAACTGTGATATTGTCACGGAAATTAATGTATTTATCGAGATAAATTGGGGTATCGGTATTGGGGGGGAATACTTGAGGATCAAATACAATCCAAGTTGGACCCTGAAGGGATTCGATTCCATAGCGAAGAGTTCCAGGTTCTTTTGCATCGTCCTTGCGGGTGACGGTATAGAGCTTCCCCCCTAATCCGCCCCTAGTTTCTTTGGCGTAACCCCAGAGATCGTTAAATACGTCAGGTCGGTTTGATGCAAAAATCGTGCTGGGAGTGAGAAGCGAAAGAAATACAATAAAGAACAAGAGTAGAAAAAATGTTTTGCTCATACAGTAATTAGATAAATACTATTTCTCATAGTTGGCAACAATATTATAGCAACCTCAAAACGAAACGACTAATTTGTTTTGATTAGATTCGGTAGTCAAAAATTCGCTCAGCAATGGTGTTCTCAAACTCAGTTTTGGTTTGTTTGAAGTTAGTCGAGTGTCGATTAGCTAGTTTGGACTTGGCATATTGCCAGACATGCTCGATAGGATTGTAGTCAGGAGCATAGGGAGGAGTAGAGATTAAATGAAGGTTCTTAAATGTTGTTTGTTTGGCGAGTTCGGCATTAATTACTTTACCTTTATGCCATCTGGCATTGTCCCAAATTACACATATTTTTTGGTCGGGGTATTTCTTCATCAGTTGTCGCAGGGCAATTAATGTTTCCACTTGATTACCTCGTTTAATGGGATAGATGCTACATTCTCCCGTTTTCTCATTCAAAAATCCTAAGTAGTTTTGATGTTCTTTACTCCTCTCTGTTTTAACAATGGTTCGCTTGACTTTAAATAACCAGGCTCTCCTAATCTCAGCTTCTTCTTGAAGTCTAGTCTCGTCAGCTGTCAGAATAACCCATGAAGGATCTTTTCTCATTGGCTTTATTTCTCGCCTAATTTCTTTCATTCGTTTAATAATGGCCTTCTCATTTCTCCGAGGTGATAACATGTCGGGGTATTTAAGAGACAGTCCAGAAAACTTGAGAAGAAAATGATAGCTAATATCACTCTCATACACTACCCCAAACCTGGTTGACACATAATTCTTAAGCTTAGGAACATCCCAAAACTCCTTGGGTATTCCCTGCTCATCGGGTGGCTGACCAATCACAGATTTTACTTCTTCTTTCTGTTTTTTTGTGAGTTTACTGGCATATTCATTTCCTACCTTCCCAGAGAAAATGCTAGCCAGTCTCTGTTTAGAATAGTCTCCAATCCAACGACTAATTACTCTACTGGAACGATTATAGGTGGCACTTAACAAGGAGAGTGTTGCCCCTTTATTACGAGCTAACATTGTCATGGCTTTAAGCCTAATCAAGCTTACGGGAGAATCCACATACTTTCGCAAAAGATCGATCTCGTTTTGGGACAGGGCAGTCTCTATCACTACCTCAAGTATACCTCAAGATAACCAGATACACCAGAGGAAAAGTGTCATTTCGTATTTATGTTGCTATATTATAATCGAAAAGAGAATATTTGCTCCCAAAATCTTTTACAAGATCATTGTAGTCGTGGAGATTGACGTGGCCGTCAGAGTTCATGTCACAATAGTATTATATAGGTAATGATGTGTGTTTGGTCATATTTATTGATTTGTTGGCAGTTCAATTTGCTCACCGGGAATAGGCGAGGGGAGAGGGGAGGGAGTAGAGAGGGTGGTGGGCTCATCTAACACTACCGGTTTGGGACTGGCGGTGGGGGCGGGTGATGGCTTGGGCAACTTGGTTTTTAGTGTTTCTAGCTCTGAGGTGGCACGACCAAGATCTTGGTTATCTGGACCTAGGAGACTGATAGCTTTTTGCATGGCTAAATAGGCTCCCTCATAATCTTTTGTGGTCTCAAATAGTTTGGAGAGGTTGTAATAGGCATTGGGCATATTGGCACGCAACTGGATAGCAGTCTGGAACTCGGTTTTGGCACGAGCAAAATAGATATCCTTGTCTTTTGGTTCTTTGGCGTTTACGCCAAGCTGGTAGAAGAGGCCACCAAACTCTATGCGGAGTGCCGGGTTGGCTGGGTCAAGCGCTACTGTACGGGCATAGTTTTCGAGGGCAAAGTTGTCGGAACCTTTTGCTACATTGATGAGGTTGCGATAGATTTTGGCTAGGGTGAGCCAAGCGGCGCTATAGTTGGGTCGTAGTGTTATCGCGTTTTTGGCTTCTGATACAGACTGCTGGACTAGCGTAGAAATGGTTGTTTTCTCCTCATCGCTTAAACCCTTTTTCTGAGAGAGGGCACTGGCGAGACTCAGGTTGGTGTCAGCAAAAGACATATGGTAGACCGTCATACGGGGTGCCAGTTTGATGGCTTTTAGGTGATTGTCATAGACAGCTTTGCCATCGTTATTTTTGAGAGCAATTTGTGCTTTGTAGATATAGTTTTCGGCAATGATTGGTTTTAAGGAGTAGCTAAATCCTGCAAGGAGCAAGAGGATACCAAAAATACCAGCGGTGATAGATAAGCTAGGCTTTAAATCAATTGTTACTAGCTCCTGATGATATGAGCTAGCAATGAGGACAAAATAGAGGACAAAGAGGGGGATACTGGCAGGGAGCACAATGAGGGCGATGGTAGACAATATGGTAGGAATATAGAGATCGCTGTGCCGAGCTGATTTGATTCCTTCAAAAAATACGTAAATGAGAGAAAGTCCACCGAGGATGCCAGAGGTGGCAAAGAGAGTGAGGAGTTCAGATGTACCATTTTGGGGGATGACGCTCCAGAGCGACGTAGCATTGAGTGAGAGTGGCTTGACGGTTGTGAAAAGAAGAGAGTAGTTCGATAGCCCTACTCCAAAGAACAATGATTTCACTGATTTGAGTGCATCGAGGGTGATAGCCCAAGTCTCTCTGTAAGGGATGAGGGTGAGCGAGAGTGGTGACCCTGGTAGCATGAGTGAGACAATGGCGACCGTACTGATGGTACCTAGTAGGACAGTGAGGAGTGGAGCGACCTTTAGTTTGGGAGAGTCTAAGCTTAGTTTGGGGAGAGCTACACCAACACCCATTAAAATGATGGCCAAGGTTGTTAGATAATCGCCAGTTGGGGTAAAGAGTTTGGTTTGCATGAATGCAGGGAGGAATGATAGGTTCGGCAGAATCGTGAGTTGTAGTAGAGAGTGAACCGCCAGAAGTGAAGAAGCAAGCATGAGCACGGAGCCTACGTTTCTACCTAGTGATTTGCGATGGTGATTGCTCAGGATAAAGAGTGACACGAAAGGAAGAGATAGGAGAATGATGCCTTTGCCAGCTAGAGCTTCTGGTCGACCCTCGGGGTTCATGACAAGACTAGCTATAATGGCGAACAGGAAGAGAACGAGCGAGAGAGAAATGGGACTTTTGGCATAATCTAGAGATTTATTGGCAATAATTTTTGTAAAAAATATAATGCCGATAATGAGGGTGAATAGTAGGACAACGAGGAGCTTAGAGGAGTTGAAAAGGTTGGGAGTAATCGTCCAAAAGAAGAGAGGAGACAGGATGAGGAGAGCAACAGTTGTAATCTGAGCGAGTCGACTATACATGTACTAATAATAGCAGATTTATTCTCCACATAGGACATAGTCACTGTTTACTGTACTGTCATAATTCAAGTTTTGGCCGACACAGGTAGCGGCAGGGCAGCGGGCCTTCCCCTCTGCAATCTCTGAGTCAGAGGCACCCGTGAGTCCGACCTTGATGCGAAAATCATCACCTCCATTGCACTGGTAGTATCGGAAATCACTAGGGATTTTGCTTAGATACTCTGTGCCTCCGGCGGAGAAGCTGCCAGTATTGCTACATCTTGTCGTGCCACTAGCACCGCAACCGTTGATATAGAGACCGTTTGAGTCAGTTGGGTATTTGTGGTAGGTGGCGTAGTAGGAGTGAAGGGCAATCTTGAGTTGTTTGAGATTTGACTTTTTCTGACTATCACTGGCACGCTGCCTAGCCCCAAAGAGATTGGTGGAGATGAGGGCAGCAAGGATCCCGATGATGACAATGACTACGAGGAGCTCGATGAGGGTAAAACCATGCTTTGTTTTTGAGTATATATACATAATTTTAGTCAGCGCATCTAGCCGATCCTGAGCTGGCACAATAAATGGCACACTGAGATCCAGCTCCACCTGCGTTGAAGGTGATGGGGCAGTAGTGAGGAGCAGCATAGGGACTACTATAACCATCGCAGGATCCTTGGGGGGTACAAGCAAAGTTGCCGGGGACTGATGAAGGGAGTGGGACTGATGAGGGTGAGGCGCTAGGAGTAGGAGTGGGTGTACCTAGGGAGCCGCCACCCATTGCTTCGCGATTGACGAGGATGTTGCTAGAGGAGACACCGTAGTTAAATCGATTGCCGAGCGTGGAGCACTCGTCTTCGTAGCCACAATAATCGGGGTCGTCATCACAATCGAGTTGACTGATAATTGGGTCATATTTGTTCTCTAGATTGGAGAGAACCTTGTAATTCTGACCACCACCGTCTGTGTCATAGATGTAACAATAAGGCTTTTTAGTTTTGGGGTCGCAGGGGATAGCAGTGATGTATGGCCGCAAGCCAAACCCACCACAGTCTGAGAGCACATCTGCGCTTGGATACTCGTTTTTGTCTACGTAGTATTCCTCGAAGGCGGTCTTGAGACGATTCAAGTCAGCTTTCCTTTTGCCGTCACGTGATTTGCCTAGATTGTTTGTAAGTACAAAAATAGCTAATACGGAGAGGATGGCAACAATAGAGATAACGATGAGGAGCTCGATGAGTGTGAAACCACGTTTGCGCATATTCCCATGATACATGACCATGTCAAAAGATGCTTCTATTTATGAGCTGTAGAGGGTTGCTCAACTCATCGGTCCATGACTTGAAAGATTAACTATTACCTCGTCGGCTCTGCCGCGAGTTCCTTATTGTGGCGGGTAGTAGGTCAGTAGGAGGCGAGTTAAAATAGTAGCATGACCCTGGAACGGACCCATCACAATGTCTACGATGCACACTATCACCTAGTTTTTCCCGTTATGTACAGAAAATTTTTGTTAACCAACGAGATCCCGCGAGCTATTAGTCAAATCGCAGAGGAAATAGGACAGAGATACGACATAGACTTCGAACGTATCGGATACGACCTCAACCATATCCACCTACTCGTCTCATTTCCACCCAAACATGGTGGTAGTGCAGTGGTACGGATATTTAAATCAATTACGGCCAGACAACTATTTATCCGATTTCCTCTCCTAAAGAAGGAACTCTGGGGTGGTGAATTCTGGAGTGATGGATTCTACATGGCCACGGTGAGCGAGCGGGGTAATTGGAAGGTAGTTGAGAAGTATGTGGCTAACCAGGGAAAAACTAAGGAAGATGTACAGCTTACTCTCCTAGACTAGGGTCATGCTCCCCACCATACCCCGCGGTCTTGCCGCGTGGGTGATTGATTCTGATTATTAGGTAATGTAATCAATCGGTGTGGCTAACTAGGGGCTTAGTAGTCGTTTCCACTTGTCCCATAGCAGTTTCCTCCGGCGAGGAGTTTTGAGTCTCGAAAAGGCCAGCTTCCAACACATGATCGATAGTTGTTTTCCTTTGCTCATCCCAATTCGGCGATGAAGGTGGCGATTGACTCCCTCCAAGCTATTGTTGGTCGAAGGAACAATCGGATTGTCCAAGAAATGAAAGAGTGAGGCAGGATCACGGTTTAAGAGTCGCCATGCTCTCCTCAAGTTGCCATGGGTGTACCACCAACTCCGCTTGACTCCCGATCCTGGGTTGGGATGACTCCTCTCTTTGAGGAGGTGTCCACACTCACTCTCCCACATGGCAAGGGAGAAATAGAGTTGGTTGTAGTCAGCCTGGGTCTTTACTCTGGTTAAGGGAATACAAATCTCTCTGAGTTTTTGAGTGGCAAGGAGTGGTGAGTGGAGCGGGAGATAGTTCTTCAAATCCCGCTCCACATGTACAGTGCAGCGTTGCACCACGCTCAGGTGGAACATCCCTTTAATGACCTCTCCAATACCTGGTTTGCCGTCTGTCACCGCTCCCATCGGAAGTGTTGGCTTGATCAGGGTCGCTAGAGAGATCAAATCCTCCCGTACGCTGGTCATGTTCTCGGACTTGGCGACACTCCACCACAAAGTCTCTTTGTTCACCACGTCACGATGTACTAGGAGGATTGGAGATCTCCCCAACCACTTGCCGTCATAGCCATATACCCAGGGTTTCCCTGATTGAGTACAACTTGGTGGAGCGATGGAGGCAATGAGATCACCTATAGGTGGGAGAGTGAGAAAGTAGCGAAAGCGTGACGATAACTCTTGGCGGGAGACCCCCAGATCTTCAGAGAGTGTATCCTGATCAACTCCCTTGGCGCTGTACCTCCAGAAAGCCAGAAAATCTTTATACGTGATGGGAAGGGTGGATTTGGTGCGGCAAAATACATGGCCACACCTTAAGCAGCGATAGCTTTGTCTCCCATGCCGGAGTCCGTCGCGCTTGGCTCGAAAAGCGCACTTGGGACAACCGATAGTATATGGTCGGCGAGCCACATTTAATGCATTCTAGGGAAAATAGCACACAAAAGGATTGATGACAAGGAAAAAAGAATCGATTTCAGCCACACACTTGGTTTACATTAGCCCTGATTATTAGCATCAATAATAGGGTTTTTTCCAGGGTAAGCAACAATTGAAAGCGGTTGGGTAGCATTGCCGGATTTGGTAATAATAAATGCGGGATATGACCCGCTTCGGAAAAAAAGGTGTCTCCTGGCTCTATGCGTGATTGCGCATTGGAGTAGGTTTGAAAAGGAGAAGTGATGGTCCCTGAGTTGGAATCGGAGCCAGTGGGAGAGAGATAGTAGTTAGTGGCATGGGCGGGAGTAGGGAGAGTATAGAGTATGAAGTATAAAGTATAGAGTATGAAGAGGAGCTTCATTGGGATTGGGGTGGCTCGACTAAGGGCTCGATCCGGAG
>Ga0172368_10006234_pt1 | contig 12918 bp, 13 predicted proteins | sample Lak11m_FD_114540 | JGI IMG/M metagenome (GOLD analysis project Ga0172368, IMG submission 114540) | Freshwater microbial communities from Kabuno Bay, South-Kivu, Congo - kab_022012_11m | ecosystem: Environmental > Aquatic > Freshwater > Lake | place: Democratic Republic of the Congo: South-Kivu...
CAGGATGTTCGATGCCTCGCATCTGGTCGGGCTCATCCCGATGAAACTGGGACAATACGTCCACAATCAGTGGCGCCGCCTGCCCAAAGACAAACAGACACCTGCCGGTTTGGCACAGTTGCTCAAAGGCTTGGAATTCACCGTTTCCCACGATTACCGACCGATCAACAACCAAATTTTCGCGGGAGGGATCCATCTGAGCGAAGTCGACAAAACCACGTTGGAAACTCATAAGTATCCGAATCTTTTCATCGGCGGCGAAGCGCTGAACGTTGACGGCCTATGCGGCGGTTACAACCTCCATTTCGCGTTTGCCGCCGGCGAAGCGATTGCCCACGCCATCAAGGAGAAACAAAATGGATAGAAAACGGATTGCGTTGATCGCCCACGACCATAAGAAGGAAGAGATGGTGGCTTTTTGCCTTCGCCATGAAAAAACCTTGGCGCGACACGAACTCGTCGGCACGGGCACGACGGCGCATCTCGTGTCCGCCAAAACGAATTTGAAAGTGAAAGCTTACCTGAGCGGTCCCCTCGGCGGCGACCAGCAGATCGGCGCCGCCATCGCCACCGGCAAAATCGACGTCGTCGTCTTTTTGGCCGACCCGTTGACGGCGCAGCCGCATGACCCCGACGTCAAAGCGTTATTGCGCATTGCCGAAGTCTACGACATCCCGATGGCCAATAACGTCGCCACGGCTGAAATAATCATCAAATCATTGGAATGAAAAAATGAAATTGCTGGCGGAATACGTCGACGACCAATATCCGTTCGAATACATCGACCATACGCGGCTGATTGCCAGAGCCGTCGCCTTTAACGACGACGGCGAGATTGCCTTGACGAAGTTGAATAGCGTCGATAAGTTCGGCGTGCGCGACTATTACGAGCTCCCGGGTGGCGGCGTCCAATCCGGCGAAACGCCGGAGGAGGCCATCGTCCGCGAACTGAAGGAAGAGATCGGCTACGAGGTTTCCGTCGTCACCGAGATTGGCACGGTGTCCGATTACTACAATTTGATCCACCGCCACAACGTCAACCATTTCTTTATGGTTCGGGTCGGAAAATACGTCGGCCAAAAACTCGAACCGCGCGAACAGGCGATGATCGAGAAGATCGAATGGCTGCCGCTCGCGGAAGCCGTCGCCCGTTATGAAAATACCTCTGACACATTGATCGCCGGACTCGTGAAACGACGGGAACTCCCAATTCTCCGACTGGCCTTAAAAATACTGACCAAACAAGGTAAATTGCCTTTACTTTGACGTCTTAACTATGTAAGATATTTAAGCACCTGGCGAACGTGGTGAAGGGGTTAACACACCTGGCTGTGAACCAGGCACGCGTGGGTTCAAGTCCCATCGTTCGCCCCAATGAAATACGAAGGTTTGGCTGGCAAGTCAAACCTTTTTTCATTAAGAAATTCGCTGGCAATTCCTTCGAAAAAGAAGTTACATATTCTTTTATCCTGCTTGTTCTTGTTATCATATTGATGATGAGTTTTCGCATACAAAGGAGATAATCATGAAAATATTCATCGACACCGCGAATGTCGAACACATCCGCGAAATCGCCTCATGGGGCATTCTTTCGGGCGTGACGACGAATCCCTCGCTCATTGCCAAGGAAGGGCGCCGTTTCGAAGACGTGATCAAGGAAATCACCGAATTGGTGGATGGCCCCATCAGCGGCGAAGTGAACGCGCTTGAAGCCGCGGCCATGGTCGCCGAAGGCCAAGCCATCGCCAAAATCCACCCGAACATGATCGTCAAAATTCCGATGAATGTCGAAGGTTTGAAAGCCGTCAAGGAATTGACGAAACTTGGCATCAAAACGAACGTAACGTTGGTCTTCAGCGTCGCCCAGGCTTTAATGGCGGCCACGGTAGGGGCGACATACGTCAGCCCGTTCGTCGGACGTCTCGACGACGCCGGCCATGACGGGATCGAATTGATCCGCCAAATTAGGGAAGTATTCGACATTTACGGTTTTCCGACCGAAATCATCAGCGCCTCGATCCGTCACCCGAACCATCTGCGCGATTCGGCCTTGGCCGGCGCCCATATCGCCACCGTACCCTATGCCGTCTTGAAACTGGCGGTGCAGCATCCCCTTACGGATAAAGGCATCGCCGCGTTCATAGCTGATTACGAGAAATCGAAGAAGAATCTATAAGCAGGTTCCCTCTTTTTCGAACAGCCGCAAACGTCATTCTGCGGCTGTTTTTCATTTCTGGCGGTTGAAGGTTATTTTCTCGAAAAAAAGGAAGCATGATATTTTCAAATACTGGGAGCGCAAATTGTGTGCGCGCGCGTGCATGAGATAAGCTGTTCGGTGATATAATTAAAACCATGAAAATGGCCAATAAGCTGAAACCGCTATTGAAAAAACTGGCGGCGATGGAAAAAGGACGCGGCACCGTCCTCGAGTATGTCGAAAACGAATATATGGACGAGGAAGGCACCGCCGTCATCAACATCAACCTCAAGAACGCCGACAACCTTTTTTCGCCCTACTCCGAAAAGAAGGTCTTGAATTCGGATTTGATGCGGTACATCGATTCGCAGGCCGATCCCCTGCCCGCCCATTTGCCGCTGGTCATCAATTTCCTCGTCGACGACGTCAGCAAGGTCGATCAGGAATATATCCAGCAAGCCATCAAACGGTATTATTGGCTGTCGTATAAAGCGATGACCCAGGAATTGCGGCGCATCATGATCACGTCGATATTGTTCTTTTTCACCGGCATCGGCATCTTGGTCCTTTATGAGGTGCTGAACCGCCTGCATGTCGACATCTTCGCCAACCAGATCGTCCTCATCGCCTCATGGGTATTCATTTGGGAGTCCGTCAGCCGTTTTTTCTTCAACCGGCGCGCCAAACAGATCGAGCGCATGAACGAAGGGCAGATGGCCGTGGCCACCATTCGTTTCGAAAACCGCCCGCGCGGCAAAGACAAAGTAACGGAAACCACGAAAACAAAGTAATTTACATACCCGTTTCAGTAGGATACGGTCGCCTATGGATTTTCGTGATAATTGATTTTCAGAATCAGAAAATTTTCGAGTTCGCGCAACACGTAATATAGTTGCGCCCGTTTTTCGAATTCGGCGCGGCTGTCCGGCAGCGGCGACTGGCGGAAGTACTCGAATAAAGCATCGAGTTCGTGCTTAAGCGATTGGGCAAAATTCGGCGTCCCGATTTTGCCTTTGAACGTTTTGACAAAGTCCAAAATGACCGTTTTCTCGGGCATCGGTTCGATTGCGGCCAGAAGCGGGGCGATTCGTTCGAGTATGTGAATTTGTCCGTTGCGCATCGTAAGGTAGTTTGACCGTTTCGACGTTTGGACGAAGTAATGGTTTTCGATGTCGAGGAAGAGTTTTTCCCGGACTTGCTGGACAAGATTGACGATATCCGGGAACCGCGGCGTCTCTCCCGAAGCGATATCCTGAATCGCTTCGTCGATCGCCACATCGATTTTCGTAATCGAGGCGTCAATCTCGCGGTCGAATTTCGGCATGTAAAGGTTGAGCGAAAAGGCGATGCCGATTCCGACCAGGAGGACGAATAACGCGTTTAAGGCATAGGCGATGTCCTGCTCAAGATAAATTTGAGAAATCAGAACGAGCGAAATCACGATTCCGTTCTGGAGCCCGATGATATGGCTCAGTGGCACCAAGACGGCGATGAAAATGATAAGGACCCAAAAACGAAAACCGAGAAAGTGGAACAGAAGACTCGCGAGCCCCAACGCCAGAAGGGCGTCGAGCAGCCAGCTGACGGCCGCGCGGAGCGACCGCCGCCGCGATTGCTCGAGTCCCAATACGGCGATGACCCCGGCCGTATAGGCGTAGCCGAGCCCCAAAAACGATGCGGCAAGAATCCCGAGCATGAACGCGAGAACGACTTTGATGGCGTAGATGAGACGCGCCCTTGAAACAAGGGAATTACGAAAAAAATCTTTAAACATAGTTATATTATAGGCGAGGCCTGGAATGAAATTCCAGCCGCCCTTGATGAAATAATCGCCGGTATCGTCGAATGCCACTTTTTTATTAATATATGGTAAAGTATTAAAAAGATATTTATGCGAATCCTATTTAGAAACGCCCGGATCCTGACGATGGTCGAAGGACAGGAAATGTTCTTGGGCGATTTGATCGTCGCCGGCGAACGCATCGAATTTGTCGGTCCCTCGCAAGCCCATGCCGGACATTTCGACCGCGTCATCGAAGCCAACGGCAACGTCATCATGCCGGGCTTCAAAAACGCCCATACGCATTCCCCGATGACGTTCCTGCGCAGCTTCGCCGACGACTTGCCGCTGCGCGAATGGCTGTACGAAGCCGTTTTTCCCTATGAAGCGCGCCTGCAACCGAAAGACGTTTACCATTTGGCCAAGGTCGCTTTTGCCGAATATCTCACGAGCGGCATCACCGCCGACTTCGACATGTATTATTTCCCGATCGAAATCGCCCGCGCCTCGATTGACGTCGGCTTCCGGACTTTATGTCTAGGGACGGTCAGCAACTATAAGGAATCAGTGGCCATTCTCAAAGACCATTACCGCATCATCAACCAAATGCACCCGCTGGTGTCGTACCGGCTCGGCTTCCACGCCGAATACACGACCGACGAGGAGATTCTCGTCGAGTTGGCGAAAGCCGCTCACGAGTTGAAAACCCCGATTTTCACGCATATCAGCGAAACCGAACGCGAAGTCGCCAGTTGCATTGAACGCCACGGGCTGACGCCGCCCCAGTATCTCGATAAATTGGGATTGTTCGATTACGGCGGCGGCGGTTTCCACTGCGTCCATTTGACCGACGATGATATCGCCTTGTTCAAGCGACGCGGCTTGTTCGCCGTCACGTGCCCCGGTTCGAACACCAAACTCGGCAGCGGCATCGCCCCGATTCAGAAAATGATCGACGAAGGCATCGATCTTGCCATCGGGACCGACGGTCCCGGCAGCAACAACTGCCTCGATATGTTCAAGGAGATGACGCTGACGTTCGCGTTGCAGAAAACAAAACTCAAAAGTGCGACGGCGGCGGCCCCCGAAAAAATCCTCAAGATGGCGACCGTCGGCGGGGCCAAGGCGATGGGATTGACCGAATCCGACGTTCTCGCCGTCGGCAAATTCGCCGACTTGACGCTGATCGATTTGTGGCAGCCGAACATGCAGCCGCTTAATAACATCGTCAAAAACATCGTCTATTCAGGTTCCAAAATCAACGTCAAATTGACGATGGTAGCCGGCAAAATTCTTTATGAGGACGGTTGTTTCCATCTCGGCGAACCGATCGAGGACATCTATCGGAAAGCCCAGGAAGTAACCGAACGGCTAATCAAAGGCTAAGCGGTTTTATCTAGGTAATAATCGAAAAAACGACGCGCGGCCTCATCGTGGTACACCCCGAGGGCGGCGCGGCGCCAGGCCGGCAACGTCCGGCCTTTTAAATTGAGATCCGTGTATTTGAGCGGACGCGTCCCGTCGAAGAAAGAAACCGAAATCGTTGGGATCGGATCGGTATCGTTTAGTCGTTTATCGTTATAGACGACGCACATGTCGCCGATGACGCCGGGGTCGTCTTTGGGAAATTTACCATTTGGGACAACGTACTGGAACGTCGGGACATGACCTCGTCCATAACCGAATGTTTCGTTGTGGCGTTCGCTTAGGCCATACTCGTCCATGAAACGCGGGTATGCCAAGGAATAGGCGTGGCGTTCGAGATCATAGTAACCGTTACGCTCGAACTCGTAGACGTAGACCGTTTTGTCCGTAGGATAAGCGGCGGCATACGGCAAAAGGAAACCGTCCATCATGAACGAACAGTCGGGGCAGTGTTCGCGCGTGTAAACAACGATAAAAGGATGCCTTTGTCTATTGAATAAGGCGTTAAGGCTAGGCGTATCGATGAATTCAAGCCGTAGCGGCATTGATGCGGGCTCCGAGGTAGGCGTTAAGTTCTTCATAGACGGTGAACACGCGGTTATGGCTGGCATTCCCGACGATATACTCGATTTGGTATTTGAGGAGACCGGTGTCGAAGATAGCCAAAATCGGAGTGTTGGCATCCTCGACGGAAAGATCGAATTTCTGCTCCTCGTACTGCAGGAAACTATATTCGATCGTGTAACCGACGATTTGGACTTCGCTGAGAAAATCGTCGTATAGCGGCAGAAAATCAAGGGTGCAGGTGCACGTCATGTTGGTGACGGCGATCACGAAGCTTTTACCATCGGCGACGAGGCTACCGAGGGCTTCGTGACTGTTGAGCACGGTGTGACCGTTGACCAGCGAAAGGGATTGGGTAATAACCACGGGCTCGAGTTCGGCGCAACCGAGCAACATCAAAGACGTCAAGGCGAGCGCCCATCGTTTGGCCGTTGGCACCAGGTGCTTTTTCATCGTTATTCCATTATAGATTATTTGTTGAAAAAAGGATGCCGTTATTGTTGAAATCGCCGCCGTTATACCCCATATTTAAGTTGATGACAAAAGCATGCGCGAAACGGGGTCCGAAAACCCCGAAAATAATTAGGGAAAAATGAAAAAATCCGTTGCATTCGCAAGCGATATTCTTTATATTTTGTCTAGACAAATTCAAGGGGTAAGGTCATGACGATCACCATCGGGTTTGTCTCTTATTTTTTATAGCGGGGGAAGCATGGCCAACGACATCATCATCCAACTGAACAACCTGACCAAATCGTTCGACGGCACGACCGTCGTCGACAATCTCAACCTCTCGATCAAAAAAGGCGAATTCGTCACGTTCCTCGGCCCGTCGGGCTGCGGCAAGACGACGACGCTTCGGATGATCGCCGGCTTTGAGTTGCCCAACGAGGGCACGATCATGCTAAACGGCGTCGACATCACGAAACTGCCGCCGTACAAACGGCCGGTGAACACCGTGTTCCAGCGCTATGCTTTGTTTCCGCACCTCGACGTTTACGACAACATCGCCTTCGGTCTCCGGCTGAAAAAAGTTCCCATCAAAACGGTGGCCGCTTCCGGGGAAACCGTCATCGAGACGCGCAAGTACACGGCCGACGAAATCGACGACAAAGTGCTCGATGCCCTGAAGATCGTCGATCTCGAAGATTTCGAAAACCGCGACGTCACGACCTTGAGCGGCGGCCAGCAGCAGCGCGTCGCCATCGCCCGCGCCATCGTCAACAGCCCCGAGATTTTGTTGCTTGATGAACCGCTCGGCGCGCTCGACCTCAAAATGCGCAAGGAAATGCAGCTTGAGCTGAAGGAAATGCACCGTAAGCTCGGTATTACTTTCATCTATGTCACCCACGATCAGGAAGAAGCCTTGACGATGTCGGACACGATCGTCGTCATGAAAGACGGCATCATCCAGCAAATCGGGTCTCCGACCGACATCTACAACGAACCGATCAATGCCTTTGTCGCCAATTTCATCGGTGAGTCGAACATCTATAACGCCACGAGCCTCGGGCATGGCAAAATCCGTTTTCTCGGGGCCACGATGCCGTATAGCCACGAATTTCCGGCCAATGAGAAACTCGACGTGATCCTGCGGCCGGAAGACGTCTATTTGGTCCAGCCAGGCCAAGGATTCGTCAATGGGCTTGTCCACAGCCGCGTCTTCAAGGGCGTACATTACGAGTATGTCGTCATGGTCGGCAAAGCCGAAGTCGTCGTCCAGGACGTGCACCGTTACGAGGTCGGCGGCGAGTATGCCATCACCTTTGATCCCGAAGACATCCATATCATGGAAAAGGAATTCGTTACCAACACCTATCAGGAAGCTTGGATCAACGACCGGAACCAGCTCGTCGTTTCCGACGCCGTTTTCGATGTCGACGTGACGCAACTGCTGCCCAACGCCAAACTCGACGAGCAGGGTTATCTTGTCGGACCCAAGGGCGTCATATACAACCTTAAGGATTACGAGGTCACGGCCGAAATCCCGTTCGCGGCCATCGAATTCAACGGCAATCCCGACGACGGCCAAGTGTCCGGACACGTCATCCAGTCGGTTTGGAAGGGCGACCATTACCAGATCATCGCCCGGACGGACGAAGAAGAAGATTTCGTCGCCGACACCGAATACACCTACGAGGAAGGGACCAAGGTCGGTATCCAGGTCGACACCGCCAAAATCAAATTGATCGTCAGGGGGAATCTTGGCGACCATGAAGTTTAGGTTCCAACGGAAATACCTGTCGCTTCCCTATATTCTCTTTTTGCTCTTTTTCGTCATTTTCCCGGTTTTCGTGATTCTGTTCTATTCGTTCACGAACCGCGACGGCCAGTTTTCGCTCGACGCCGTCAAACTCTTTTTCTCCTCGCCTGAAAAACCGGGCGTGTTGCTCCTGTCTTTGATCTACGCCATCGCCAACACCGTCATCTGCCTTTTGATCGGCTATCCGATCGCCATGATCCTCGCCAACAAGAAATACAACAAGAACGTCGTCATCGTCATGATGTTCATCATGCCGATGTGGATCAACTTCGTGATCCGCACGTGGGCGACGCGCGATTTGCTGTTTTGGATGGGCATCAATTCCGGCAATTATCCGGAAGTCGCCGTCATGGTCGGCCTTGTTTACAACTATCTCCCGTTCGTGATCTTGCCGCTATACACGACGATGTTGAAGATGGACAAGAGTCAGATCGAGGCCAGCCAGGATCTCGGGGCGACGCCGGCGCAGACCTTCTTCAAAGTCATCATCCCGATGACGATGCCCGGCATCGTCAGCGCGGCGACGATGGTGTTCATGCCGACGATTTCCTCGCAGGTCATCCCCAACATCCTGTCGGATTACAACATCATGTTGTTCGGCGAGGCGATTTACGAGGCCTACAAGACCAATTGGAACCTCGGCAGCTTCATGTCGCTCGTGATGCTCTTATTCATCGGCGTGGCTCTGTTCGTGACACGCAAGTTCGCCAAATCGGAAGAAGGGAAGCGGACGGCGATATGGTAAAGAAAATCATCGCCAAAAGCTATCTTTACTTCATCTTGCTTTTGATGTACCTGCCCATCTTCCTTTTGATCGTCTTTTCGTTCCTGTCGAGCCAGACCGTCGGCTTCATCGCCGAAGGCGACCATTTCACGTTCGAACTTTACGTCAAGCTGTTCCAAAACGCGGCGGCGATGAATGCCTTGCTGAACACGATGCTATTGGCGATATCGGCCGCCATCGTATCCACCGTCATCGGATCGCTCGGGGCCATCGGGGTCTTTTACATGCGTCCGAAGGCCAAACAGGTGGCCGAATTGGCGACGCAACTCCCGGTCATCAACGCCGAAATCGTCATGGCTTTGTCGCTCGGCATCCTTTTTTACGTCGTGCTCCAGGGACAGCCTAATTTCGTCACCTTGATGATCGGCCACGTCGTCTTGACGGTCGCCTTCGTCTATTTGAGCGTTAAACCGAAACTCCAGCAGATGGATCCGAGCATCTACGAGGCGGCCCTCGATTTGGGAGCCAAACCCGGTTACGCCCTGTGGAAGGTCGTCTTCCCGGAAATCGTGCCGGGCATCGTGTCGGGCTTCCTGTTGGCGTTTACCTTATCGCTTGACGACTTCATCATCACGCTGTTCTTGAAACGACCGGGCTTCGATACCCTCTCGACATATGTCGAGAACCGGTTGCGCGTCGGGCTCCCGCCCGAAATCCGCTCCCTGACGACGTTGATCTTTTTGACCGCCGTCTTGGTCCTTGTCTTCAATGGTTTCAAAACCAAAACAGCCGATAAGAAAAAACTTATCGCCCATAAAACGGAGGAAAAATGATGAAACGGAAAATCGTGACGGCACTGCTGACTTTGGTTTTTTTGGCTTCTTGCAACAGCGGAACCGCGGAAACCGATTTGACGCTGCGCATCTACAATTGGGGCGGCTACATCTATGAACAGGAGAGCCCCGGGGACGTCGCCAGCGTCGTCGACCAATTCGAAATATGGTATGAGGCGACCTATGGGCAGTCGGTCACCGTCGAGTATTCGACGTACGACGTCAACGAGACGGCCTATAGCCAGGTGGCCAAACTCGGGCGCCAATTCGACCTCGTCGCCCCGAGCGAGTACATGATCCAGAAGATGATCAGCGAGGATCTGCTCGAGAAATACGACCGCGAACTTGACGGCTCGTACACATACCTGCCTAATTACAACGATTACGCCTCGCCTTACTTGAAACAGGTGTTCGAGGATCTTCAAGTCGGCGGCGAACCGGTCAGCGACTACGCCGCCGGTTACATGTGGGGCACGGTCGGGCTGATTTACGACCCGGCCATCGTCGACCCGGCCGACGCCACCTCGTGGCGCGTCCTTTACGATGAAACCTACCACAAGCAAGCCACGATCAAGAACTCGATGCGCGAGACCTACATGATCGGCGTCATCGACGTCTACCATGACGAGCTGATGGATGCCCGCGAGGATTACCTCGATGGCATTTTGAGCGCCGCCGAGTATAACGCCATCATCTCCGACATCATCAACCGGAGCGATCCGGACACCCTCGTGGCCGTCGAAGAATCCCTTCGTGCCCTTAAGGCCAACAGTTACGGCCTCGAAGTCGACTCCGGCAAAAACGACATCGCCAGCGGCAAGATCGGAATGCAGGTGTCCTGGAGCGGCGACGCCGTCTATTCGATGGATCTCGTCGAGGAAGAATCGAGCAAGGAACTCGAGTACGTCGTTCCCGAAGAAGGCGGCAATATCTGGTTCGACGCCTGGATCATGCCCAAAGGCGCCCAAAAACGTTTGGCCCAGGAATTCGTCAACTTCGTGTCCAACCCCGAAATCGCTATCTTGAACATGGACTACATCGGCTACACGAGCTTTATCGCCGGGGAAGCCGTCCTTGAGCGCGTCCACGACATGGAAGACCTCGACGGTGACTTCGATTTGGATTTGGCATATTTCTTCGAGGGCACGGTGCCTTTGGCCGCCGACATGGTCGTCACGACCGTCGCGAACCGCCAGCTGCACACGCAGTACCCCGATGAGGAAACGATCACCCGCAACATCGTCATGCGCGATTTCGGCGACCGCAACGAGGCTGTCGTCGAGATGTGGGCGCGCATCAAGACCTCAACCATCGACCCGGTCACCATCATTATCATCGCCGCCGTCGCCGTCGTCGGTATCGGAATCGGCCTTTTTTTCTTCTTCAAAAAGAAGAACAGCAAGCACGCGCGGCGTTCCAGTTCCAAGCGCCGTTAAGCAACTGCGAATTGAAACAAACGGGCGGCGATGCTATACTTTTCGAAGGCAAGCCGCCTTCTGGTTCCTTAGCCAAGTGGTAAGGCAATTGACTGCAACTCAATCATCGTCGGTTCAATTCCGATAGGAACCTCCACCCCTTTCAAAAGGCTTGTATTCATAGCGTTTCATGCTATATTATATGAGCCTTCCCATGCGGCCGTAGCTCAATTGGATAGAGTGCCAGACTACGAATCTGGAGGTTACGAGTTCGATTCTTGTCGGCCGCGCCAACTCGGGAAATAGCGCAGCTTGGTAGCGCATCTGGTTTGGGACCAGAGGGTCGCAGGTTCAAATCCTGTTTTCCCGACCATCGGCGAAAATATCACCGCGACGCGGTGGTTTTTTTGTATAATGTTTGTTATGCCGATGAAGATCACCAAAGCCAAAGTCAGGGAAAAACTCAAAAGCGCCTATAACTTCGTCATCGTCACGATGAACGGGATGGTGTATGGGCTTTTCGCGACTTTGATTGTCGGCGGCATCGTCAAACAGCTGGGCTTGCTCCTCGATTTCGAGATGCTGTTCGGCGGCGTTTCGTTCCATCTCGGCGAGAAGATCGTCGCCGCGGCCACCTTCGTCCAATCGCTCATGGGCGTCGGCATCGGCATCGGGATCGGCATGTCCTTGAAATTCGACGGGCTCAAGCTGGTGGCCTCCGCCGTCGCCGGGGGCATCTCGACGTCCGTCGCCTTGCTCGGGAAATCGGATCCGCTCGTTGCTTATCTGACCGTCATCTTCACCTTGCTATTAATCAAGGTCATCTTCAGGAAAAAGACGCCGTTCGACATCATCATCATTCCGATGCTGGCCATCTTTTTCAGCTACGCCATCGGCTCGATTCTTGTAAATCCGATCAGCTCCATCGCCACGGCGGTCGGGGCGTTCGTCAACCGCGTCACCGAATTCGAGCAGCCGTTTTTGATGGGGATGCTCGTCAGCGTCTTGATGGGCATGATTTTGACCTCGCCCCTTAGCAGCGCCGCCATCGCCATCTCGTTCCAGATCGGGGGCATCGCCGGGGGCGCCTCGCTCGTCGGCTGCTGCGCCAACATGCTCGGCTTCGCCATCATGGGCCGCAAGGATAACGACTTGGGAACGACGCTGTCCGTCGGCATCGGCACTTCGATGCTCCAATTCAAAAATGTGCTCAAAAAGCCGATCATTTGGCTCCCGCCAATCATCGCCAGCGCCATTCTCGGGCCGTTTTCGACCCTCGTGTTTTTGACGCGGACCGATCCTTCGGGCGCCGGGATGGGCACGGCCGGCCTCGTCGGGCAGTTCGCGACGTATGCCGCCATGGGTAACGGCGTTATGACGTGGCTCAGCATCTTCGTGTTGCAGATACTGGCACCGCTCGTTTTGGTTTTCTTCATCGATCTCTTGTTCCGCAAACTCAGACTTTACGGCCCCGGCGATCTCAAGATATAGGCGCCCGTAGCTCAGTTGGATAGAGCGCTAGACTTCGAATCTAGAGGTCACGAGTTCGATTCTTGTCGGGCGCGCCAGAAGCCACAAATGCAGGAAACTGCATTTTTTCGTTCGTGTAACTTCTCATAGTTAAGTCCGTTTTTTGTCAAATCAAGTCAATTACAAGATTAATTGCAGTAATCAAACAAACAAACTGCAATAAGGTTGTTAAAAGTAGCAATAAACG
>Ga0172368_10006235_pt1 | contig 12915 bp, 17 predicted proteins | sample Lak11m_FD_114540 | JGI IMG/M metagenome (GOLD analysis project Ga0172368, IMG submission 114540) | Freshwater microbial communities from Kabuno Bay, South-Kivu, Congo - kab_022012_11m | ecosystem: Environmental > Aquatic > Freshwater > Lake | place: Democratic Republic of the Congo: South-Kivu...
TACCCGTAGCGCGACATTTATGTCGCGCTATATTGCCAGACGACATAAATGTCGCGGCACAAATCATAGGAGATTTACATGGACATAGCCACATCCACCCTTTTGGGCGAATACACCTACGAAAAACATCCCGTCGAGCGCGGTTATGCCGGGCGGACGCTTTACATCAATTTGGCCGATAATACTTTTCGCGAAAAGCCTGTCACCCAGCAGATGAAAGACCTGTTCACCGGCGGGCGCGGATTTGCGCTCAAACTCCTCTGGGATGCGGTCACTCCCGAAACAAAATGGAATGACCCGCAGAATGAACTCGTCATTGCCAACGGACCCATTTGCGGGATTACCGCCTATCCGGGCAGCGGCAAATCCACGGTGGTGACTCTCAGTCCGTTGACGGACAATGTCATTGACAGCAATGTTGGCGGATACTTTGCGCCCTTCCTGAAATTCTCCGGCTTTGACGCGATCGAGATTCAAGGCAAGGCTGAAAAAGATGTGGTCATCTTTATTGACGGGGATAATGGCAAAGTGACGATTGAAGAAGATTCTCTCGAAGCGTTTGATTCGCATGAGATCGGCAACCAGCTTACAGCGCGGTATGGAGGCGATGACAAAGGCCGGCGCGGAATCTCGGTGCTGTCGGCGGGTCAGGCCGCGGAGCATATCCGCTATGCGTTGATCAATTCCACCTGGTACGATGTGCGCCGCAAGGAGGCGCGCTTCAAGCAGGCGGGACGCGGCGGGGCGGGGCGGGTCTTCCGCGATAAGAAGATCAAGGCCATCGTGGTGCGTTACACCGACATGGGCGGTGACAAGAACGGCGTGGCGGATATGGCCCTCATCCGCAAGGCGGGTCAGCGCATCAACAAGGAAATTGCGGACCTCGACGACAAGCAGAATCAAATGCGCAAGATCGGCACGGCCAACATCGTGGAAGTGATGGATCACTTTGACCTTTTGCCGACTCATAATTACCGCTACGGTTCACATCCCGACACGCATAAGATCGATTCCAAAGTCTGGAAGGAATCCTTCACCCAGGGATTGCCCGACGGCTGCTGGCTTGGATGTACTATGAGTTGTTCGCATGGCGTGGATCACTTCCCGCTCAAAACCGGACCTTATGCCGGGGACTGCGTTCTGGTGGATGGACCTGAATATGAAGGCGCCGCCGGGCTGGGTTCCAATATCGGGAACTTCGATCCGCAAAAAGTTTTGGAACTCAATTTCTATTGCGATACCTATGGCGTGGACAGCATCTCATTCGCCAACTGTGTAGCCTTCGCAATGGAATGTTATGAAGAAGGTTACATTACCAAAGACCATACCGGCGGACTCGAACTGAATTTCGGTAATGGCTCTGCGGCGTTGGAACTCCTGCATCAAATGGCGCGCGGTGACGGCTTCGGTGTGATCGTCGGTCAGGGCATCCGCTACATGAAGGAATTCTTCGTGCGTGACGCGAAGCGCGGCGCGGATGCAAAATTCCTGCACGACATCGGCATGGAAATTAAGGGAATGGAAATTTCGGAATATCTCACCAAAGAGTCACTTGCCCAGCAGGGCGGTTATGGCATGGCCACCAAAGGTCCACAGCATGACGAAGCGTGGTTGATCTTCATGGATCAGGTGCAGAATCTTTTGCCGTCCTTCAAAGATAAGGCCGAAGCCTTGCATTACTTCCCCATGTGGCGCACATGGTTCAGCCTGCATGGACTCTGCAAACTGACGTGGAATGACATTTCCCCCGAAAATAACAAGCAGACCAAAGAGCCTGCCAAAGTTGAGGAACATGTTGAAAATTACACGTGGATCCACCAGGGAGTCACCGGCAAACCGACCGGGATCGAAGATCTATTGAATCAATCGGAGCGTGTTTATAACTTTCAAAAAGTTTTCGCCCTGCGCATGGGGCGCGTCGGGCGCCAGCATGACGTCCCTCCCTACCGCGCCATTGGACCCGTCACTGTGGCGGAGTATGAGTCGCGTAAGGATCGCTATGATGAACAGCTCAAACGTCTGGTCGAAGTGAATCCCGAAGGACTATCCACGGAAGAAAAGATGAAGCACTTGCGCAAGTATCGTGAAAACCAATATGAGCAATTAATGGACGCCGTCTATCAGCGCCGCGGTTGGGATGCGAACAGTATCCCAACCCCCGAAAAACTGCACGAATTGGGCATTGACCTGCCCGAGGTATTGGCGGTTGTGGAACAGGCGAAGGAAAAGATCTAACTTCCAGGACCAGACATTTTACACAGCGAATGAGATGCGAAGACGAAATTTTTTGTATCTCATTCGCTTTTCTTTTAAGTTGACAGGGCGGTTCTCCCTGTGTTGTATAATAGCCGCATGACCCGCAGAACTGTCATTTTAAGAATCCGCAAACACCGCGCCGAGTTGACCAGACTGGGCGTGAAATCATTATCTATTTTCGGCTCGGTCGCGCGTGGTGAAGAGCGCCCTGATAGTGATGTGGATATTCTCGTCGAATTCAAAGGACGGGCCACTTTTAATCGTTTTATGGATACGAAATTTTATCTTGAAGAAGTTCTCGGCCGCAAAGTGGATTTGGTCACACCCCAGGCGATCAGACCGCGCATTAAAGATAATGTGATGGAAGATTTGATCCATGTCGCGTGACGAATCCCTTTATCTGGCAGATATTGTCGAGTGCTGCGAAAAAGTCTTGAAATTCACCAGGGGAATGACTTATAAAGACTTTGTGCATGATGACCTCCACTTTGATGCGGTTTTACGAAACTTGGAAATCATCGGTGAAGCGGCCAAACACGTCCCTGAAAAAACCCGAAAAGCACACCCGCATATTGCATGGCGTAAGATAACAGGCTTTCGAGACATTGTTGCTCATAATTATTTTGGTGTCAGTGACGAGATTGTATGGGACATTGTTGAAAATATCATTCCAAAGTTGCTTGAACACATGAAGACAGTTCTTGGCGAGGAATCATAAAATAATGCAAACCTTTAAACCATATCTTGCCTCCGTGATCTCCCTTGTCCTTATCGGCTGGGGCGGACTTGCGGCGCTGTTATTTTTTTCTCTTCCCTTCGTCTGGTCGCGCTGGGGATTTTTTGTGCTGGGCGTCATGGCCCTTACAGGCACATCGATGCCGATCGTTTATGTTTTGAATCAACGCTTCCCCAGTGAACCTCCGGCCGAATCAAATGTCATTGTGCGCCAGTCCATTTGGGTGGGTGTATTTTTTGCCACCCTCGCATGGCTTCAACTCGGACGCCTCGTTACACTGTATGTGATCCTCGGTCTCGCGGGCGGTTTGATCGCCGTCGAATACTTCATCCGGTTGCGCGAAAAAGCCAATTGGAAAAAGCCGGCCATCCCCGATGACAACCCTTCGTGAGCTTCCCTCTGTTGGACAATTATTACGCACGCAAACTGCCGCTGAATTGATCGCGCAATACGGCAGACCTTTAACTTTGACTGCCATCCGCACAACATTGGACGAAGCCCGCGCGCGCTTCAAAATCGACCCTCAGCCTGCCCTGCCTTCAACTGAATTGATCCTCGCCCAAACAGAATCCACCTTATCCGCGTGGACGAAGCCGACTCTGGTCCCGGTTATCAATGCCACGGGCGTCATTTTGCACACCAACCTTGGCCGCGCCCCGTTGAGCGAGGCAACCATCCATGCCATGGACATCGTCTCGCGCGGATACACCAACCTTGAATATGACCTTGAAAAAGGCGTGCGCGGTTCGCGCCTGCTCCATGCAGAATCCATTTTGCAAAAGTTGACCGGCGCTGAATCCGCGCTGGTGGTGAACAACAATGCTTCGGCGGTGCTGCTTGTGCTCTCTGTGCTGGCGAATAAAAAGAGAGTCATCATCTCGCGCTCACAACTGGTGGAGATCGGCGGCGGCTTCCGCGTGCCGGATGTGATGAAACAGTCCGGCGCAAAACTGGTGGAAGTGGGCACTACCAACAAGGTCCGTTTATCCGATTACCGATCCGCTCTGGAAAACCCGACTGACCTGGTCATGCGCGCTCATCCATCGAACTTCAAGATCATTGGGTTTACGGAAGAACCTGAATTGAAAGAGATCGTTGACCTTGCGCATCAGTCCGGCATATTTTTTGTGGATGACCTCGGCTCAGGCGCATTGCTCGATACAGCCAAATACGGACTTGCGCATGAGCCGACAGTACAGGAGTCGCTTGCGGCTGGCGCGGATATTGTCTGCTTCTCCGGCGACAAATTGCTCGGCGGCCCACAGGCGGGAATCATCGTTGGAAAGAAATCATTGATCGATAAGATAAAAAAACATCCACTGGCGCGCGCCGTCCGTGCGGACAAGGTCTGCCTTGCCGGAGTCAGCGCCACTCTTTTGCATTACCTCAAGGATGACGCGGAGCGCGAGATCCCGATCTGGAAGATGATGTCGCTTACGCCGAAGCAGATCAAGGGTCGCGCCGAAGCGTGGAAGAATGAATTAGGCCGGGGCAATGTTGTGGAAGGTGAATCCACTGTGGGAGGTGGAAGTCTTCCGGGGGAGTCGTTCAAAACCTATTTGCTTTTGCTCGAAGTCAGGTCGCCCGATAAATTTTTGAAGAAATTGCGCGAACAACATCCGCCCATCATCGCGCGCACCGAGAACGATAAAATTTTGCTCGACCCGCGCACCGTCCTACCCGAACAGGAAGGCGCATTGTTGGTTGGATTGAAGAACGCATTTAAGGCTTAACGCGAATTGCGCAAAAGGGACGAAAAGACGCGAAAGGATTTAATTCTTTATGACAGAGATTGTTGAGAAGGATTTGTCGTATTCAATTGTCAAAGCGGCGTATGAAGTATTTAATGAACTTGGTCCCGGTTTTGCTGAAGATATTTATGAAGAAGCCATGATCATTGTTTTGAAAAATTATGGACATACACCGGAACAACAAAAGCGAGTGGATGTGTTTTTTCAGGGAATAAATGTGGGTTTCCATAAACTTGATTTGGTTGTTAATGAACGTGTGATATTGGAATTGAAAGCGGTATCGGATATTATTGATGTCCACAGACAACAGGCGTTAGCTTATTTAAAGGCAACTGGATTGCAGCTTGCAATGGTGATTAATTTTGGCTCAGGACGTTTGCAAGTTGCGCGTGTCGTGAATACGAAACAAAAGAAAGTATCATCTTATCAGGCAGGTTTCTAACGCGGCCAAGCGTCAGAATAAAAATAAAAAAATTCGCGTAAATTCGCCCTATTCGCGGCTTTCGCGTTAAAAGGAGTTTAAACTACTATGAAATCAGACCTTGATGCCATTATGAAATCCCGCAACATGGACGCTCTCATTGTGTTCGGCAATGCCGAGCATAACCCGCCGATGCGTTACCTCACCGGCGGCGGACATGTGAGCCACGCCACGCTGATCAAGAAGCAGGGCGAAGAGGCGATTCTCTTTTTTGGCGACATGGAACGTGATGAAGCCGCAAAGAGCGGATTAAAATTGATTCCCTACAGCACTTACGATTACAACGAACTGTTGAAGAAGGCGGATAAGAACGTCCTGCTGGCAAATGCCATGCGCTGTGAGTTGATGCTCAGGGACGCAGGCGTGACTTCGGGATGTGTCGGCGTGTATGGAACTTATGATCTCAGCGCGACATTGGGCTTGTTGAATCAGTTGCAAAAATTATTGCCCGACATTGAATTCGTCGGCGAGGCGCGCGAGGATCAAATTTTCATGAAGGCCATGGAAACAAAAGACGCCTCCGAAGTGGAACGGATTCGCAAAGTCGGCAGGATCACAACTGCGGTTGTGCAAAAAACGCGCGACTTCCTAACTTCATGCCAGGTGAACGCGGACGAAGTTTTACTGAACGACAACGGCTCTTTGCTGACCGTTGGCGATGTCCACTCGCGGATCCGTTTATGGGTCAGCGAACTCGGCGCGGAACTTCCATCCGGCTTCATCTTCGCCATCGGGCATGATGCGGGCGTTCCGCACTCTGCGGGGAATCCAGCCGACCTGATGAAACTCGGTCAGACGATTGTCTTCGATATCTATCCCGCCGAACCCGGCGGTGGATATTACTATGATTTCACGCGCACCTGGAGTCTGGGTTACGCCACGCCCGAAGCGCTGGAACTATATGGTCAGGTCAGGGAAATATTCGACAAGCTAAATGACAACTTTGATTTGAACGCACCCTTCCGAAATTATCAGCAGATGGTCTGCGAGTATTACGAATCGAAAGGACATCAAACTCCGCTTCATACAAAAGCGCCCGTCGAAGGCTATGTGCATGGATTGGGTCATGGCGTCGGCCTGAACATTCACGAGCGCCCGTTCAGCAATTTGCTTTTTGGCGACGATCACCGCCTCGCGCCGGGAGTGGTCATCACCTCCGAGCCGGGATTGTACTATCCCGAAAAAGGCATGGGCTTCCGCATCGAAGATACGCTGTGGGTGCGTCCCGATGGCAAGATGGAAACCCTCGCCGAGTATTCGTATGATTTCGTTTTGCCGATGAAACATTGGAAACGGTAACGCGACATCGCGCCACTTCTCTGGAATAAAAGTGATTCATCTTAAGTCCATCTCTGTGCGTGAATGGAATGGAAAGGATTCTGAAAACTTCCCATTCACGCTGGAGATCGTCAAGTCGCTCAAGGGGATCGAATTCAACTCGCCGGTCACTTTCTTTGTCGGCGAGAATGGATCGGGCAAATCCACTGTGATGGAGTCCATTGCCTGCGCGGTGGGTTCGGTCACGGTGGGCAGTGAAAGCGTCAAGACCGATAAAACCTTGGAAGGGGTCCGCAGGCTTTCCCAATATTTCCGCCTCGCATGGGCGAAGCGCACGCACAAGGGATTCTTCCTGCGCGCCGAGGATTTTTTCGGTTACGCCAAAAGCATGAAGCAGACTCAGGAGGAGTTGAGTCGCGATCTCGCTGCGGTTGACGATGAATACGAGTCAGCGGGGCGTTCCAAATTCGCCGCCGACCTGGCAAGGCTTCCATATAGAAACGAATCACATGCGATCAAAAGAAGATACGGCGACGGCATTGACCAGCGTTCGCACGGCGAAAGTTTCATGCTCCTGTTCCAGTCGCGCTTTGTGCCGGGCGGACTGTACCTGCTGGACGAACCTGAAGCGGCGCTGTCCCCCACGCGCCAGTTGACTTTTATTTCCGTCTTGAAGCAAATGATCGAACAGGACGCGCAGTTCATCATCGCCACACACTCGCCCATCATCCTCGCCTTTCCCGAAGCGGACATCATCAGTTTTGAAAACGGCGCGATGAAGCGGGTAAAATATGACGAACTTGAGCACGTCAAGTTGACGAAGGATTTTTTGAATAACCCAAAATCGTTTTTGCGGCACTTATAGTTACTTGGGGAAATAGCGATAGATGTCTTTGCGATGCAGGAAGCAAACGAAGATGATTTGTCCTTCTATAACTTCCACGCCAATTCTATAATCCCCCGTTCTAATCCGGTAATACGAATCAAAGCCCTGCAACTTTTTCAAATTCTCCACTTCATTCAGTGATGAAACGGATTCAACCTGCTCGATTACATCCTTTATTTGTTTCAGCAGGTGTTTATTTTTTACTTTTTTCAGGTCGCGCCCAAAAGTCTTTTCGAACAAAACCTTCATCTTTACCCCTCTAAAATCGCATTAATTTCCTCTCGGCTGATAAAGTCATCTGCGCGGCCTTTGCGAATGGCGTTTGCAAGGCCAACATCCTCCAGCGCCTCTGCCACGATTGCAGAGAATAACTCCTGGCGTTCTTCGAACAATTCAATTAAAGTTTGTTTGAGAAGTTTCTTGAACTGCTTTTCATCGAGTGATATAGTGGACATAAGACACCTCTTGGAAAATTATAGCACTTTTGTTTTCCCTCAATGAGTATAATAGCGGCATGACCGACCTAAAACCCGCCCGCATCCTTGCCATCGAATCGTCCTGCGATGAAACCGCCTGCGCCATTATTGAGAACGGACGCTCCCTGCTTTCGTCTGTGGTCGCCTCGCAGATGGAGATCCATGCGCGTTACGGCGGCGTCTTTCCAGAAGTCGCGTCGCGCCAGCATGTGTTGAGCATCATGCCCGTCGTCGAGCAGGCGCTCACTCAGGCGCACATGACTCTCAAAGACATAGATGCCATCGCCGTCACGCAGGGACCCGGTCTCGCAGGCTCGCTCGTCGTGGGCATGAACATGGCCAAAGGTCTCGCACTCGGCACGGGTCTGCCGCTCATCGGCGTGAATCATCTCGAAGGTCATTTATATTCCGCGTGGGTTTACAACTCCGACGACATCGTCCCGCCTGAACCGCAATTCCCCTTGATGGTGCTCCTCGTTTCAGGCGGACACTCCGAGCTGAATCTCATGACCGATCATTTGACTTATAAAAGGCTCGGTTCAACCCTCGACGATGCGGCGGGTGAGGCCTTCGACAAAGTTGCCCGCCTGTTGGAACTCGGCTACCCCGGCGGACCCGCCATCCAAAAGGCCGCCGAAGATGGCGACCCGAATCGCTTTAACTTCCCGCGCGCCTGGCTCGAAGGGACATATGACTTTTCGTTCAGCGGACTCAAGACTGCCGTATTATATGAAATGCGCGAGTTGAAAAAGAAGAGTCACACCCAGCCTGTCGCGGACGTAGCCGCGTCCTTCCAAAAAGCCGTCATTGATGTGTTGTTCAAAAAGACGATGAATGCCGCTCGTGAATTTGGCGCGAAGGAAATTTTAGTGGCCGGCGGAGTCTCCGCCAATCGTCCGCTGCGCCAAACTTTCAAGGCGCAAACCGAATTCCCCGTTCACATTCCGCCCTTGTCGCTATGCACCGACAACGCCGCCATGATCGCATCCGCAGGGTACTTCCGCTATGCACTGGGTCACACCTCGTCGCTGGATATGGATGTCCTGCCAACCTGGCCGCTGTCTTAAATTCTGTTTTCAAGTTGGCAGGTTAAAACGTTTGAACGTTTTAACCTGCCAACTTTTTAACGTGCGAACCTGTAAACCGTTACGCCTTCCCCAACACCATCGCCAGCAATGCCATTCTCACATACAAGCCATATTCCATCTGACGGAAGTACGCGGCGCGCGGATCATCGTCAAAGTCCGGGCTGATCTCGCAGAGACTCGGTTGCGTTTTGTATGGTGGCTGTGAAGGTGCCTTTTTTTTGGTCATGGTCTATCACTATTTCGCCAAAAACTCCCTTGTCTCCTTGATCTTGTCCTTCTCTACCTTCCCCATCCTGTCCCAATAATCCAGCAAAGCGGACAAGGTCAGCACTGCGTGAAAGCTGAATCCTGCTTGCTCCAATGACTCTTTCGCACCCGATTGACGGTCAATCAGCACGACAACATCCTTCACAACGAGACCCGCGCCTGTCAGTTTTTCGATAGCTTCAAATTTGCTTTCGCCTGTCGTGACAAGGTCGTCAATGATAACAATGGTCTCGCCTGTGCGGTATTCCCCTTCAATCGCGACTTTAGTGCCATAAGTTTTAACTTCCTTGCGCGGGTAGATCATCGGGTAATTACCTTTTAAAGAAACCGCAGTAGCGATTGGAATAGCAGCATACGGCAAACCTGCAATACGATCGAATTTAAGTTTTTCAAGAATCGGCAAATACGCCGCACCGATCTTTGCCAACAGCTTGGGATAGGTGATAATGTAGCGTAGGTCAATGTAGATGGGAGATTGCAATCCCGATTTAAGGGTAAAGTTACCGAATTTGACACAGCCTGAGTCAAGTAAAGTGTCGGCAAGGGGTCCAATGCGCAAATTAATCTTGGTCATTTTCTTTTCCACTAGTGTAAAAGAATACTTCTTATTTTATGCTTACTTTTCTAAGCGACTTATTTTGTTTTGGACATTAATAATTTCATCTCGAATATCCGCAGCTGCTTTTGCAGGATCAGACATTTGTGAAATGCCTCGTGAAACTGTAATTAGCATGCCTAGTCCATCCTTGCGTAGCCCTGCCTTTAGTGCGATTTCCAAATCGCCACCCTGCGCACCAACTCCAGGAGCTAAGAACCACAAATTAGGTGCAGCAGCCCGGACACGTGCCAACGCTTCAGGATACGTTGCACCCACAACCAGACCAATGTTATTTTTAGTGTTCCAAGTTTGGGCAAGTTTAGCCACATGTTCATAGAGCATATCACCATTCGGGAGAGTGACATCTTGAAAATCCTTTGAGCCCGGGTTGGAAGTTTTACATAGCAAGAAAACGCCTTTCTCGTCATCTATAATGAATGGATCAATCGAGTCCTTACCGAGATAAGGCGAGAGCGTTATACAGTGTGCACCCAGTATCTCAAAAGCAGATCTAGTATATTCCTCTGCTGTGGAAGCAATATCACCACGCTTAGCATCTAAGATAACAGGTATTCCGTTTGGTACAGAAGCAATGACATCCTTTAACACTTGCCAACCTTCTGACCCGAAAGCCTCAAAGAAGGCGGTATTTGGCTTAAATGCCGCCGCCAAGTCCGCTGTAGCTTCAATTATACGCAGACAAAACGTTCTAAGTGCGTCAATTGTAGGAGATGGAAGTGTGTTGGGATGAGGATCTAAACCAACACAAAGAAGTGTGTTTTGTGTACGAACACGGTTTTCAAGCCGAGCAAAAAAATTCATGTTACACCTTCCGATTAGATAATGGTATTAAGGCATTTTTTTTATACTGCTTTTAAGAAAATCCCATAGGATATTAGGTAATAAGCCAGTAAAAATACCCATTGTAAAGGTAGCGATAGGAGGTATCTTCACAAAATAGAATACCCAAATATCTAATGGATTGTTTTGAGAAACCGGTGCGTTGTAATTCAAACACAAGCGTTTATTTTGGTAACTGCGCCCCATTGGTGGATTAGTCGTACTAGTCTCATACAATATACGGCCAAAAAGGGCACGCAGAAAAAAAGACTCTCCCTCGATTGAGGAGTTATTATTCTCTAGCATCTCCTGTTTTTCAGGTAATGATATTATTAACTCATAGGGCGTCATCTGTTCTGCGTGGAACTCATAGTGGAAGATGTAACGAGTTCCCGCCCTTTGGAAGACATTTGGTATTTCCCAAGTTAACAGAAAGTAGTATTCTTCTTTCGGATTCAATGAGGGCTTTTCTAAAATCCATTCTACTACCTGTTTACCAAATTTGGTAAACGGTTGATAATACAAAGGTCTTGTGCGATCTGATTGACCAGATTTGGGATCGTTAAAGCTCTCATGAACATTAATATTCCAACTGTTTTGAGAAAGGATTGGTTTGAAAGATATTCCATTTAGGGCAATAACCGTATCCGTATTATTTACCAAATGGTATTTACGTGAACAAGTTGCCAAACCCTGACCATTGATCTTAATTTCTTCTTTTATGGTCAGCACTAATGATTTTTGATTAGTCATATTTTAATTTCCCACAGATGGATTCGACTGAAATATAATAAATATCTAAGGACTGGTTCGAGTAGAAGAAACCGAAAATGTTGAGAAAAGCAACGTACTTGGTTTGGGTTTTAGCAACGGGTGAAGTTGAAGTATGTCACTGCGTCGAAGAATACTATGTAGCTCAATATCAAAACCCTTTAGATTATCCTCTGCCCCTTGCTGACGATCAAAGAATACTAAGACATGAGGAACTTTAGCTTCAAAATGCCAAATTATACGTGCTGCCTTAAGTATTGCAGCACCTGATGTAGCTATATCACTAACAATCAAAATCTGCTCTCCATGCTGAAGAGGGGGGTAGCCCTTTATTGAAGCTGACAATATCCTCCTTTGAACTCTAACAATTATTGCAGGAATCTTAGTTTGCATTATTAAGAGGTCTTTTAATGACAATCCTCCTATGGGGCCAGAGTCCTTTTCTATAAAAGCAAGCCTATCAATATGTATACCCTTCCCCTGCAATTCTCTGATTTTAAGAGTGTATTGGTCTACAACTCTTTCTACATTTGATGGATCTGAAAGTATATAGTCTAAGTCAACATAAAAATTACTGTGGCCCCCACTAGTTAAAGCATAACCTTCCTGATCTATAAGTAGCCCAACGCGTAAAGTCTCAATAAGATCTACTATGTCTTTAGGTTGATTAACCATGATATACCCTCTTTCAAACTTCATACAACTTATTGCTGTTTAATTCGTTGATATTCTTAAGATACATATAGACTAAATCCATATAAACCGAACTGTTGGCATCCAAGTCGCCTTTTTGGAGATTCTCAGCTATAGTTATTAATGAGTTACCTAAAAGGGAAAAAAGACTATGTCGTACTTTCTCTAATTCCTTTATATCAACACCAATAATGTCACCAACCAAGTTATAGTGAATATCGGTTATCAAAAGAGTAATAAAAAAAAGAAGGAAAGTTAAACGCTTATCTGTACTACTTACAGCAAAATCTTGTAATTGCGACTCTATATCACGTAAATAGTTTGTTTTAGTAGGGTCATTAAGCAATTCAGTCCCCGCTCGTAATAACATAATTTCAACTAATTGCATAATATCCTGATCACTGTTACTTGTATTCACCTATATCTCCATAAGGCTTTTTGAGTAACCTTTTTAGTAGGCTATATCTGGTGATATCACATTTCATCAACACCATATATGGGGTATTTGGATTATTCTTATAGTCATTATAGCAAACGACAAGTATAAATACAATAGGCAATTCAAATGATTTAAAGTTTTGTCATGATAATGTCAGACAATTAAGACCAATCGTAAGAAGAATCGTCGACTCGTTTTTCAAAAAAAGAAAGTTTCCATTTAATTCTACCTCACGTCTGATGTGAAATCAATTTACGATTTGAAACGTCTGGACATTGATACCGAAATCAATGAGGAGTAAACGCCTCAAAAGGTGACTGGTCATTTTTGCAATAATTCTAGTGCATAAACCCAA
>Ga0172368_10006237_pt1 | contig 12910 bp, 10 predicted proteins | sample Lak11m_FD_114540 | JGI IMG/M metagenome (GOLD analysis project Ga0172368, IMG submission 114540) | Freshwater microbial communities from Kabuno Bay, South-Kivu, Congo - kab_022012_11m | ecosystem: Environmental > Aquatic > Freshwater > Lake | place: Democratic Republic of the Congo: South-Kivu...
GAAGAGGGCATCCGCACCTCGCAGGTGAAGCTGGCCCCGCTCGGGCACATCAAGCCGATGTGGCCCATGCCCTGCGCGGGCGTCTATCCCGGCCTGGCCCCGCTGCTCATCGGCGAGTACGGCCCGGACATCGTCATCCCGGCGGGCGGCGGCATGCTCGGCCACCCGGACGGCTACACCGCCGGTGCGAAATCCTGGCAGCAGGCCATCGCCGGCGCCATGTCGGACATGGACTTCGTTGAATTCGCGAAGAAGCCGGAGAACAAAGAGCTGCGCCGCGCGCTGGAGAAGTGGGGCATGATCGAGCGCCCGAAGACCCCCTGGCTGCGCATCGCGCCCAAATTCCACCCGAAGAAGATGAAGTTCGACGAGGCGGAATTGGTGAAGTAGCTCCATTGGAGAGCGGTGGAAGGACGATTCTCAGTCTGGAAGGGAGCGAGAGCCCCGCCGATGATAGGCAGGCTTTCCTGAACCCGAGCGGGGCTCTCGCACCCTTCCAGACTGAGAGTGTGCATTCCACACCTGACCTATACCTGTCGAAAACAGGAGCGGCTCGATATACCATTTCTTTCTCTTACTCTTTCTCCCCTGCGTAAAGAAGTAAGCGGCGGAAAAGACCGGATAAAGTGAAGGTAACACTATCCGTTCTTTCCTTCCCCTTCCTGGATCTGGTGGGGAGAAAGAGTAAGAGAAAGAGTAAGAGTAAGATTTTCCAGGCCAGGGGAGGTGTCGTCATGTCCACGCATCGCTTTCTCGCCTTCGATCTCGGCGCCGAGAGCGGGCGCGCCTTTGTCGGCGCGCTGGCCGAGACCGGCCTCACGTTTGAGGAGATTTACCGGTTCCCCAACGAGCCGGTGGAGGTGCGCGGCACCTTTTTCTGGGACGTGCTGGCGCTCTACCGGCATATCCTGAAGGGCATGCAGGAATACGCGCAGCGCTTCGGGCCCGACGTGGATGGGATCGGCATCGACACCTGGGGCGTGGACTTCGGCCTGCTGGCGCGCGACGGCAGCCTGCTGCAGAACCCGGTGCACCACCGTGATCGCCGCACCGAGGGAATGCTGGAGGCGGTGGCCGCGCGCATGCCGCTGGAGGAGATGTATGCCCACACCGGCATGAACCCGTCGCCGATTTATACGTCCTGCCAGCTGCTGTCGATGAAGCTGACCAATAGCCCGACGCTGGAGGCGGCGCGCACCTTCCTGATGATGCCGGACCTGCTCAATTATTTCCTCACCGGCATGGCGAAATGCGAGCGGACGGATGCCATCTCGACGCAGTTGTATAACCCGCAGACGGCGGCGTGGTCCGAAGAGATCATTGCCCGGCTCGGGCTGCCGCGGGAGATCTTCCCGGAACTGGTCGACCCCGGCACGGTGATCGGCGAGCTGGACGGCTTCGCCCGCCGGCAGTCGGGGCTGCGGAGCGGACGGGTGATCGCCCCCTGCGTGCACGACACCGCCGCCGCCGTGGCCTCCGTGCCCGGGCAGGGCGAGGACTGGGCGTTCATCAGCTCCGGCACCTGGTCGGTGCTGGGCGCGCTGACCGATAGATTTTACACGGGACCGGATGCTTTGGCCGCCGGCATCGCCAACGAATTGACGCTGGGCAGCAGCTTCATCGGCCGCAACATCGTCGGACTGTGGCTGCTGCAGCAGGCGCGCGCCGCGTGGAGCCGTCAAGGCTCGCCCTATTCCTACGCCGACCTGGTGGCGCTGGCGGAGCAGGCGCCCGCCGGCGGCCCGCTGCTCGACACCAGCGATGACACACTGCTGGCGCCGCAGGACATGGTGACAACCATCACCGAGTTCTGCCGCAAGTCCGGCCAAGGCGTGCCGCAGACGCCTGGCGAGGTAACCCGCTGCATCCTGGAGAGCCTGGCGCTCACCTACCGGCAGGGGCTGGAGGGCTTCCAACGCATTCTCGGCCGCCAGTTCAACGCCTTGTATGTGGTGGGCGGCGGCTCGCGCAACGCCCCGCTGTGCCGCTACACCGCCGGCGCCACTGGGCTGCCGGTGGAGGCCGGCCCGGTGGAAGCCACCGTGCGCGGCAACATCCTGACCCAGGCCTACGCGCTGGGCATCGTGAAATCGACCGAGGAGATCCGCCGGATCGTGCGCGAATCGACCACCATGGACGAATACGCGCCGGAAGACGCCGGGTATTGGGACGACCGGTATGACGCCTTCCTGCGGCTGCAAGGGGTAAAGGCGTAAAAGGTTTTATACCTTTTTTTGAATGAGCAAAAGGTACGGTGGTTGAGTAGGCAAGTAAGCCTTACGGATCTTTCCGCAGCTAACGAGCCGTATCGAAACCACCGCGTTGACAGGTGAGCTTTTCGAGAACGGGCTTTATAGGTGAGGTGGTCTCGATACGGCTCGAAAGCGATGGAAAGAGGCGAGAAGGCTTTCTTGCCTACTCGACCACCGACCGGGCGCTATAATCTGAATTTTTTCGAGCATAAGCATGAGCACGAGCATGAGGGAAATTTGAATGGACAGCTTGCTAACACACATATACGGCATGACGAAAGACGACTGCACGGCGTGCGAACCCCACCTGATGCTGGGCGGGGGCACGCGGGGCGGGCCGGTGCTGGCGCGTGGCAAAGGCGTGCGGGTGTATGATCCCCAGGGGAAGAGCTACATCGACTGCACCTCGCAGAGCTGGGCGATGTACCTGGGCTACGCCAACGAGGACATCAACCGCGTGGTGGCCGAGCACATGACGAATATGTCGCACGTGCACCAGGGGTTCGACACGCTGCCGCGCTTTTACCTCGCCCGCAAGCTGGCGGAGATCGCCCCCGGCGACCTGAACCGCGTCTCCTTCACCGTGGGCGGCGGGCCGGCCATCGAGGCGGCGATGAAGATCGCGTATAAGAATACCCAGCCCTCACGCGAGTTCATTACCCTGTATGACAGCTACCACGGCACCACGCTAGGTACTATGGGCGCTTCGTGGATCTCCACCCGCACCCACGGCAAGCTGCACGGCGGCAGCCGCTTCCTCGGGCTGACCAAACCCTTTGTGCGCGTGCCCAACCCGTATTGCTACCGCTGCCCGCTGGGGCTGGAGCGGAAGAGCTGCAACATGACCTGCGCGAAGATGCTGCGGCTGACGCTGGAGAAAGGCATCGCCGGCAACGCCGCCGGGGTGATCGTCGAGCCGATCCAGGCCAGCGGCGGGCAGATTATCTTGCCGAAGGACTACCTGCAGGCCATCCGGGCGATCTGCGACGAGTTCGGCGTGCCGCTGATCTTCGACGAGATCCAGACCTATGCCCGCATCGGCCGCTTCTTCGCCGGCGATTATTTCGGCGTCACGCCGGACATGGTGGTGCTGGGCAAGGGCTTCGGCGCCGGCCTGCCCATCGCGGCGGTGATCGTCTCCGATAAGCTGGAGGGCTTTGCGCCGGATGCCGAGGAGCTGCACACCTTCGCCAACAGCTCGGTGGGCCAGGTGGCGGCGGCCAAGCAGATCGAGCTGCTGGAAAACGGCGTGCTCGAGAACTGCGTGAAGATGGGCGAATACTTCCGCGCCGGCCTGGCGGCATTGCAGCGGGAATTCCCCGAAATGGGCGACATCCGCATCGCCGGCCTGCACATCGGCGTCGAGTTCGTGCGCGACCCGGAGACGAAGGAGCCGCTCAACGCCGAGACGAAGGCCATCCGCAACGAAGGCATGAACCTCGGCGTCATCTTCGGCCTCGGCGGCGCGAATGCCAACGTGCTGAAGATCAAACCGCCGCTGATTATCAACGAAGCGGAAGCAAACGAGGTGTTGTCGATCCTGCGGGAAGCGATGACAAAAGTATTAAGGAAGGACACGGTTCCAGCCGGTTAAGGAACAGGTCAGCGGTGCAGAGCTCAGGGACTGTCCCGACCCCGCGGAACCAGCGCTGGTTATTCGTCATTTAACGCCTGGAATGGGATCAGCGGGACTGTCCCCTTGATAGGCAAGCTTACCCGTGTGAGGGGACAGTCCCGCTGATCATGTGGCTGGCATTAGTTTTGGGAACGGGCAGGGGTTCTGATGGGTCGGGACAGTCCCTGAGTGAGTACCAGTAATGAAAAAAGCATTTATCGAACAGCATATCGATCTCCGTGACGGCCGCACGGTCACCCTCCGCGCGGTGCGGGCAGATGACGTCGAGCGTTTTCTCGGCTATTTCGCCGGTCTCTCCGCGCAGAGCAAGGATTACATGCACGGCTGGAGCGCGGTGGGCAGCCGCGAACATGCGGAAGGCGTAGTGGGGAAGATGGCGTCCGCCGATCACACCGCCATAATCGCCGTGACGCCTGATGACCGCATCGCTGGTTACTGCTGGCTTGACGGGTTAGAGAACGCGGACATGCCCATGCTCGGGATCGGCATTATCGATGAATTTCATGAAGCAGGCCTGGGCCGGGTGCTGCTGCGGGCGATGATCGGGCAGGCGGGGGCGATGGGCTACCCGAAGGTGCGGCTGGGCGTCTTCACCGACAACGCGCGGGCGGTGCATGTCTACCGCGCAGTGGGCTTCGTCGATGATCCGGTCATGCCCGCCAAGGATTTCGACGGCCGCACGGAGCTGTATATGGTGGCGGACACCGGAGGCAACGGTTGATCGAAGCAACAATTGACAGCATGATACGCGACCGGCAGCAACTGCGCGAGCGGCTGCGGTTCTTCGACGCCGGCATCTGGCTCGGGCCGCCGGCGGGGTTTCCGAACGCCGTTGAGCTGCCACCGGCGGAGCTTGGCGCTGCCTTGCACGAGCGCGGGCTGACCGGCGGGCTGGTGTCGCACTGGTGGGGAAAGACGGTCTCCGCGCAGGACGGCAACCGGGTGCTGGCGGCGGCGCTCGAGGGGTGCGCGGAAGAAATTTACCTGATTTGGACCGCGTTGCCTCTGCTGCCTGGCGACGAAGGACCGTTGCCCGGTGTCGGCGATTTGCCGCCGCAGGTGCGTGCCGTCCGCCTCTACCCGAAGGCGCACAACTTCCCGCTGGCCGACTGGTGCGTCGGATCGCTGTGCGAGTGGCTGATCGCGCGCCGGATGCCGCTGTTCATTCAGCACACGGAAACGGACTGGTCCTCGCTGCAGCGGCTGGCGTCCGCCTTCCCGGCGCTGACCATCGTGGTGGAGAGCCAGGTGCAGAAGATCCTGTACCATACGCGGGCGCTCTTCCCGCTGATGGGGGCGTGCCCGAACGTGCGGGTCGAGCTGTCGAACTTCGCCGGCCAGGGTTTCGTGGACTATGCGGTGCGGCAGTTCGGCGCCGAGCGGCTCATCTTCGGCTCCTTCCTGCCGATGAACGAGCCGCTGGTGCCCATCGGCATGGTGCTCGATGCGAATATCTCGGAAGAAGAGAAGGCCTTGATCGCGGGCGGCAACCTGCGCCGGCTGGTGAGCGAGGTGCGGTCATGAAGATTATCGACGCCCATCTGCATATCGGCCAACCCGGCGTCTTCTTCGCGCCGCAGTCAACGCCCGAACTGCTCCTCGCCGGCATGGACCGGCTGGGCTTCAGCGCCGCCATCTGCACGGATCACCTGTCGCTCGGGCGGGGGTGCGCCGGCTTCCTGCCGGGATTGCGCGAAGTCTTCGAGCGCTCGGGCGGGCGGATCTTCTACTTTGGCGTGTACCACCCCGGCTTCTCCGATGCCTGCTTACAGGCGATGGCGGAGGCGATCGATTGGCCGGGGTTCGCCGGGATCAAAATTCACCCGTCGTTCCATAAAATACCGGCGGATGACCCGTCATACGAGCCGGTCTGGCGCTTTGCCGCCGAGCATGGCCTGCCGATGATGACGCACTCCTGGAGCGTATCCGATTACAACCCGGTGCAGCAGCTCTCCGTGCCCGCGCGGTTTGAAAAATACGTGAAAAATTATCCCGTCGTGCGCTTCGTGCTCGGACACGTCGGCGGGCGTGGGCGCGAGCAGGCGGACGCCATCCGCATGGCCCGCGATTATCCGAACGTCTACGTGGACATCGCCGGCGACGTGTATTGCTACCGGCTGATCGAAAAACTGGCGGCGGTCATTCCGGACAAGGTGCTCTTCGGCTCCGATTACCCGTGGCTCGACCTGCGCGCCAACTTCTCGCGCATATTGCTGGCGGAGATTGATGTGGAGATCAAGCAGCGGATGCTCTGCGACAACGCGCAGGCGGTGTATAGGCTGGACATTTAAGCCCTGAAAGCACTTTGACAGATTAATATCGTTAAACCCGGTCAAGGTACGGCGGTCGAGTAGGCAAGTGAGCCTTCCCGCATCTTTCCACCGCCATCGAGCCGTATCGAGACCACCGCGTGGACAGGTAAGCTTCGCGGGAACGGGCGCTATAGGTGAGGTGGTCTCGATACGGCGTGGTAGCGATGAGGGGTTTTTCGAATAAGCTTACTTGCCTACTCGACCACCGTACCGGGCGTTATGATCACGTATTGACGATATTGGTTTGTTAAAGAGGAAGAGATATGCTGACTATCGATTTGACCAATAAGGTGGCTCTCGTCATAGGCGGTTCGCGCGGCATCGGCGCGGGCGTCGTCACGACCCTCGCGCAAGCAGGCGCCCACGTGACCTTCACCCATACCGGCCGCCACCCGGACCGCGTGGAAGCGCTTCTCAAGGAGGCCGGCGGCTCCGCGGAGGCCGTGGTTGCCGACGCAATCAGCGAGGCGGAGACGGCTGCCTGCGTGGATGAACTGATCGCGAAGCATGGGAAGGTCGACATCCTGGTGCATAACGCCGGCAAGAACAACGCGCGCCGTGTCGAGGAGATGACGCTGGAGTCCTGGCGTGAGTATATCGATCTCAACCTGACCTCCGCTTACATCAGTGTCCGCGCGGTGATCCCGCACATGGTGGAGGCCGGCTACGGGCGGATCATGCTCATGGGCTCCTCCGCCTTTTACAACGGCGGTGGCGGGGCGATCGATTACGCGGCGGGCAAGGCCGGGCTGGTGGGGATGACCGTCTACCTGGCGCGCGAGTATGCTAAGCAGGGCATCAACACGAACGTGATCCACCCGAGCGCCATCGCCACCGACCTGCTGAACGAGCGTTACGGTACGCCGGACAAGCGCGCAGGCATGATCGCCCAGGTTCCCGTCGGCCGCCTGGGCACGCCGGAGGACGTCGCCGGCCTGGTTGCCTACCTGGCCAGCCCGTTGGGCGATTTTATCTGCGGGCAGAGCATCCTGATCGACGGCGGGCGGGTATTATTCAGGTAATCCTGGGGGTCGCCAAAAATCTTGTAAAGCCTTGGATTTGCGAATGAAGAATATTGATTATGATGATCCGCAGATTGATGAGAAATGGTGCAACGCTCGCCGGCAGGAAGTAATTGAGTACCTGAAGCAGCAAGGCGTCGACCACGGTGAAGTCGGGGAGTGGCCGGCATGGCACGCAGCGCCATATCTCTCAATCTGGGCTATTGAGAGTATAAAAAAGCCTGGTTGGGTTGGCTGGTGGGTGGTCTGTGGTGATTTGCCGACGGATTATATCTCGGCAGACATTATTAAGCACCCTCGTGAAGCCTTGCGAGCCTTCGGTTACCGATGGCAGGAAGTGGCGTCATACATGGCACGGGGTGAATCTTATCCCGGTATAACAATCGGCTCATCGGAAGATTGGCAGCAATTAGCACCCTTACTTACTGCACGTGCAACAATCTTCTTGGATTTCGCAAACGATGACGATCTCTGGGAAGATCAATACGAATAATCTCTTTGCGCCTTTGCGCCTTTGCATGAAACCATGTGATTTCTCGCAAAGACGCAAAGACGCAAAGGAGGAAGTTATGGAATTCAAACTGTCCACCAATCTGGCGCCGTTCTCGCGGTTGAGCGACCGGTTCGTTCCCGGCGGATACGGCGAGGGGTATCCATTCGAGAAGGCGCTGGAGCTGGTGTCGAAGATCGACGGCATCGACGGGGTGGGGTTGGGGTGGCCATGCCAGTTTCAGGACGGTGGGAAGTTGAAGAGCCTGCTGGACAGCCTCGGGCTGAAGCTCGGTACCGTCGATACGGATATCTACACGGAGGCGCGCTTTAAGAACGGCTCATTCACCAACCCGGACCCGGCGATCAGGCGGGCGGCGATCGACCGGACGAAGGGCGCCATCGACGCGGCGCTGGCGGCGGGCGCGCCGGACATCAACCTGTGGCCGGGGCATGACGGCTTCGATTACTCCTTCCAGGGGCATTACGCCGACGCCTGGGAGTGGATGCTGGAGGGTATGATGGAGGTTGCCGAATACAACCCCGCCCAGCCGATCAGCATCGAGTACAAATGCAAGGAGCCGCGCGCCAACCAATACCTGGCCAACATGGGCAAGGCGCTGTGGCTGGTCGAGCGCATCAATAAGCGGCACGTGGGCATCACGCTGGACACCGGTCATGCCCTGGCGGCGCTGGAGAACCCGGCCGAGTGCGCGGCGCTCTGCATCCGTGCGGGGAAGCTGCAGCAGATTCATCTGAACGACAATTACCGCGACTGGGACCACGACCTGTTCCCCGGCGCGGCCAACGTGTGGGAACTGGTCGAATTTTTCTTCTGGGTGCGCAAGCTCGGTTACCGGGGTTGGTACAGCCTGGATATCTTCCCCTATCGTGAAGATGGGCATAAGATATTACAGACGGCGGTACTCGCCTGCCGCACCTGCTGGAACCTGGCAGGCGAGCTGCTGGAGCGGAATGTCGACCAACTGCTCGCTGCCGGCGACCACCTGGAAGCGAAACAGATACTTTGGAAACTCATCTATAACCACAAAGACACAAAGACACTAAGTCACAAAGATTGATGAATTCTCTTTGTGCCTTCGTGCCTTCGAGCCTTTGTGTTGAATATGAAGCCGGGAGGTGAATCATGATCGCTAACCATCCATTCGGCGCGTGTTTGCCGACGTTCGGGAGTTGTGCCGACCGCTATTGCCTGGGCGGGTACAGCGAAGGCAGGACCATGGAGGAGATGCTGGATCGCTCCACGCAGGTGCCGGGGCTGGACGGGCTGGAACTGGTCGGCAACTGGCATGTCAACGACGACAACGTCCGCACGGTCAACAAAATGCTCTCCGACCGCGGGAAGAAGATCAGCATGCTGGTGCCCGACCTGTGGACGCAGGCCAAGTGGGGCCGCGGCAGCCTGGCCGCCCCCGACGCGAAGACGCGCCGCGCCGGCATTGACGAGGTGAAGAAGGTGATGGACTGGGCGGTGGAGCTGGGCTGCCCGTTCGTCGATGTGTGGCTCGGGCAGGACGGCTTCGACTATCCCTTCCAGGCCGACTACACGGCGGTATACCCGTGGATCCGCGAAGCGCTGGTCGAGTGTGCGGCGCACAACAAGCAGGTGCGCATCCTGGTCGAATACAAGCCGCGCGAACCGCGCAACCGCTGCTTTGTGGACAGCGCCGCCAAGGTGCTGCTGCTGCTGCAGGGACTGGATGACATCGGCGTGCTGCTGGACGTCGGGCACTCGCTGCAAGGCGCGGAGAACGTGGCGGAGGCCGCCGCGCTGCTCGCCAGCTACGGCAAGCTCGATTACCTGCACCTCAACGACAACTACGGCGACTGGGACAACGATTTAATGGTCGGCGCCGTGCACCTGGTGCATTACCTGGAACTGGTCTACTGGCTCAAGCGCGTGAACTACCAGGGCTGGCTGACGCTCGACATCTTTCCGTACCGCGAAGACGGCATCCAGGCCGCCATTCAGTGCAAAGAGTGGATGGAAGGCTTCTTCGCCGCCGTCAACCGCATGGGGATGGACGCCATCGGCCAGGTCATCCGTGAAGCGGATGCCACGAAATCGACCGCCCTCGTGCGACAGGCGCTGGGATTGTCGGCGGTGAAAGCTTGATAGATAGTTGTTTGTAGTAAGGCACGCAGCGTAGCGAAGTGCCGTCGTTGATAGGTAAGCTTTCCGATATACGAACGCTACTTCGCTTCGCTGCGTAGCTTACTACGAACAACTACGCACGTTACGTAAGAGAGTTGTTTGTAGTAAGGCACGCAGCGTAGCGGAGTGCCGTCGTTGATAGGTAAGCTTTCCGATATACGAACGCTACTTCGCTTCGCTGTGTAGCTTACTACGAACAACTATGAACGATTGTGGCAGGAGAATACGTATGATCAGCATCCCCCAGAACAACGTGGCGGAGTGGACCTTCACTTCCGCGAAAAAGTATAACGATCCGTTCAACGAGATCGAGGTGGACGCTGTGTTCACCGGTCCGGACGGCGCCGAGCGGAAAGTGCCGGCCTTATGGGCGGGCGGGGACACCTGGCGGGTGCGCTTCGCCGCGCCGGCGGTCGGGGAGTACCGTTTTAAGACGGTCTGCAGCGACTCCTCTAACACCGGTCTACATGGGCAGGAAGGCACGTTCACGGTGGAACCGTATACCGGTGACAACCCGCTGTACCAGCACGGGCGGATCGGCATTGCACCGGACAAGCGGCATTTCCAGTATGCCGACGGCACGCCGTTCTTCTGGCTGGGCGATACCTGGTGGATGGGCCTGACGAAGCGCATGCAGTGGCCGGAGGATTTCCAGTCGCTGGCGTGGGACCGTGTGCAAAAGGGCTTCACCCTCATCCAGATCGTCGCCGGGCTGTACCCCGACATGCCGGAGTTCGACGAGCGCGGCGCGAATGAAGCCGGCTTCCCCTGGGAGAAGGATTACTCGCGCATCGTGCCGGCATACTTCGACCTGGCCGACCGCCGCATTCAGTATCTGGTGGAGATGGGGCTGGCGCCGTGCATCGTGGGCTGCTGGGCGTATTTCTTCGGCTTCATGGGCGAAGCAAAGCTGAAGCAGCACTGGCGCAACCTGGTCGCCCGCTACGGCGCGTACCCGACCGTCTGGTGCCTGGCCGGCGAAGGGGCGATGGCGTATTACCTGTCGAAGGACCACGAAGCGGATGCGAAGGCGCAAGTCAAAGGCTGGACGAAAATAGGCCGCTACCTGCGCTCGATCAACGCCTTCGGCAACCCCGTTACTATCCACCCGACGCAATACGGGCGCGAGCAGGTGGAGGACCCGACCATCCTCGACTGCGAGATGCTGCAGACCGGCCATGGCAGCCTGATGAGCTTCCCGAACACCGTGAAATCCCTGCGGCATGCGCTGGCGCAGGAGCCGAAGATGCCGGTGTTTGACTCCGAGGTCGATTACGAGGGCATCGGGCAGGCCAGCCGCGACGAAGTTCAGCGCATGCTCTTCTGGTCGTGCATGCTCAACGGCGCGGCTGGGCATACCTACGGCGCCAACGGCATCTGGCAGGTAAACCGCAAGGACCGCTTGTATGGCCCCTCGCCACACGGCATGTCATGGGGCAACACCCCATGGGATGAGGCGGCGCAACTGCCCGGCTCCCGCGAGCTGGGCGTGGCCAAGCGGCTCTTCGAGCGATATGAGTGGAACAAGTTCGAGCCGCACCCTGAATGGATCGAGGGCACGGACAACCGCACCGGTTTCTTTTCACCGGAAAACGACGCCTACTTCGTACCCTACGCCGCCGGCATCCCCGGCAAGGTGCGGGTGATCTATTACCACCCCTTCATGCTGGCCCCGCTGGGCGCGGTGCAGGCCTTCGAGCCCGGCGTGCAATACCGGGCCTACCTGTATAACCCCGGCGACGGCAGCGAGATCGACCGCGGCCCCGTAACCCCTGATGCGGACGGCAAGTGGGCCCTCACCGGCCTGCCGCCGATCTACCGCGACTGGGTGCTGGTGATGGAGGCGAAATAACCGTCGGAGCGCGGATTGCCAATCCGCGCGAATCGACCATACGCGCGGATTGGCAATCCGCGCTCCAAGGGGGATTATGGAACGCAAATGCTTTTTATTGAAGGTGAAACCGGGCCGTTTGCAGGATTACCTGAAGGCGCACGTCGTCTGGCAGGAACTGCTCGATGTGATGCACGAGGCCGGCATCCGCAACTACTCGATGTTTTACCACCCGGACGGCCTGCTGGTCGGTTACCTGGAAGGCGAGGATATCCAGGCGTCGCTGGCGAAGGTAGCGGCCTCCGACGTGAGCGCCCGCTGGGAAGCGAAGATGGGCGAGTTCTTCGAATCCGGCCCCGTCGATCCCGAGAACAGCGGGTATGAGTGGCTGACGGGCTATTTTCATATGGATTGAAATGGGAGCGCGGACCTCTGAGTCCGCGCGAGAAGACTACACGCGCGGACTCAGAAGATCATCCTTCCTGGCTGATCGTGGTCCGCGCTCCAAAGGTGAGATTATGGCAACTCCCATCCGGATGCCCGACCTGGGCACGACCGTGGAGGAATTCAAAATAATGGCCTGGCTGGTGGGCGAGGGCGACTTCGTCGAGCTGGGCGACGCGCTGGCGGAGATCGAGACAGACAAAGCGGTCACCCAGCTCGAATCGACGGCGAAAGGCCAGGTATTGCGGCTGCTGGTCGAGGCGGGAGATACGGTTTATACCGGCGATACCCTGGCCTATATCGGCGCATCCGGCGAAGCGTTGGCATTGGAGGAGATGCCCGCACCGCGGGAAGCCGCCGTGGCGCCGGTGGACACCCTGCCTTCGGTGGAGAAGACGCGGCAGGCGGCCTACATCGTGCGCAACCTGGCGGCGCAGCTCAACGTTGAGTTGGACGCCGTAGCGGGCAGTGGCGAGGGTGGGGTAATCACCCGCGAGGACGTGCTGCGCGCGAGCAGCGGGGAAGCGGCGCCGACGCCGTTGCTGGAAAGCCTGTCCCGCGGGCAGGCGGCGGTGGCGCGGGCGGTGACGAAGAGCTGGACGGAGATTCCCCACCTCTTTATCGCCGCGGCCATCGACATGTCCGCCGCCCAGCGCTTGCGCGCGCAGAGCGAAGCCGCCGGACGCAAGCTGAGCTACGACGCCATCTTTCTGCACGCGCTGGCGCTGGCGTGCAAAGCCTATCCCAC
>Ga0172368_10006240_pt1 | contig 12908 bp, 11 predicted proteins | sample Lak11m_FD_114540 | JGI IMG/M metagenome (GOLD analysis project Ga0172368, IMG submission 114540) | Freshwater microbial communities from Kabuno Bay, South-Kivu, Congo - kab_022012_11m | ecosystem: Environmental > Aquatic > Freshwater > Lake | place: Democratic Republic of the Congo: South-Kivu...
ATCAGTAAAATAAATTGTGGTTTCTTCAATGTCAGTTAAACCATCAATATCTGAATCAATCGTAGCTTGTGCATTTAATTGCCATGGTAAAAATACAAAAAATAAAAATATCAAAATTTTAATGTTTTTATAATCCATAACTAACTAAAAATTCTACTTATTAAGTACCATAACACTTTTTAATCTTTTTTCTAGCTCTGCAGGAATATTTAATTAGAGACCACGTACGCGAGTACATCAAATTCCTCATCTCGCAATTCAATCATCTCATAATCTGGTCTTTCGATGAGAATAAGATTTTTCGAATGTTGTGATAAGTACTCTTTCCTAAAAACCTCGTAATCGGTTTCAAAATCATTACATCCTATTTGTGGACGTTCGAGGTCTGGTTTTCGAATACGTAGATAAGTAATATGATTCTCTCCGATTTTAATCGGTTCGTATAGCTCAACTCGTGGTCCGTTATTATAGTTATAAGATTTCCCAATTTTCTCAAGTATTTCAGTTAATAATCCAAATTCTGACTGCGAATGCGAGAATACTGTCAGTGACTTTATCGGGAAACTCTTACCGATTATTTTTTGAGCCATTTTTGACGTTTCCGAAACGATATATCTAACCACTACTATCAATTCTTTTTGATTTTGGATCGATTTATTCATATTCCTATTTCCCATGGCATTTTTTATATTTTTTACCACTACCACAAGGACATAAATCATTTCTGCCAACTTTGTTACCAGCCGTATCATGTGAATATTCTTTTGTTATAAGAACTGTTTTTGTATTATTTCCTGAATTGCTATTTGTTGCATTTGGAAGACCTGAATGAATTGACTGTTTTTCCATTGTTTTAGCTGGGGCAGATAATGTGATATTATTCCGCTGTAACGGAGATTTAATTGATATTTCTTGTGCTTGCAGCACTTTAAATATTGAATAGACAATTTGATTTTGAATTGCATTAGTAAGTTCATTAAATAAACGGTAGGCCTCTTTTTTATATTCTACCAACGGGTCTCTTTGACCATAACCTCGTAGACCTATACCTTGTCTAATTCTATCTAAAGTATCTAAATGGGCAATCCAATGAATATCAATTGCGCGTAAATATACTGATTTTTCAATTTGTCTCATAACGACTGGATTTTCACCCAAAGGACCTTTGAGAATAGTGTCTTCAAGATTGTTGTATTGAATTGCTATATCATCACAAATTGCATCTATAATTTCTGTTCGCCTCACAGCTAATGACTCACCGTCATTTTTAACAATTTTTAAAGATTCTAAAGTATTAAATATTTTTTCGGAAACCGGATAAATAGTTTTTAAAGTTTCAGTAATTTCTTTTATATTCCATTCACTAGCTCTATCTGGTGTTGAATGAAATGATATTATTTGTTCAATTTCTGAATTTAAAGCCACTAATACTAATTTTTTTAAGTGTGAATTTGTACGATCAACTTTTTTATTAATATCATCTTCAGCAGCAAGTAATATTTCTTTGCGTTTTCGATATATCGCTTCTCGATGTTTATTAATAACATCATCATATTCAACAAGATGCTTTCTAATATCAAAATTATGTCCTTCAATTTTCTTTTGAGCCGTCTCAATAGATTTACTAATAATTCTATTTTCAATTGGCATATCCTCGGGTACTTTTAAAGTAGTCATTATTCCCTTCATACGATCAGAACCAAAAATTCTCATCAAATCGTCTTCCATAGAAATATAGAATTGAGTACTTCCTGGATCACCCTGACGACCACTTCTTCCTCGTAATTGGTTATCAATACGTCTTGATTCATGACGCTCTGTTCCAATAACATGGAGACCGCCTGATTGTTTTACTTTTTCAGATAAATTTTTATCAAAAGGTTGGCCACCTAAAATAATATCAACACCTCTTCCGGCCATGTTTGTGGCTACCGTAACCGCGCCTGGACTGCCAGCTTGGGCAATAATTTCCGCTTCTCGAGCATGATTTTTTGCATTCAATATTTCATGTTGTACACCCGCTCTCTCTAATAAACTATGGAGTAATTCATTTTTTTCAACTGATACTGTACCAATCAAAATTGGTTGTCCTATGGAAACTCGTCTTTTGACTTCTTTAATTAAAGCAGCAAATTTTCCTTGCTCAGTTTTATAAATAGAGTCTTCTAAATCTTTTCGGGCTACTGATCTATTAGTTGGAATAACAGTAACTTCTAAACCATAAATTTTATAAAATTCTTCAGCTTCAGTATAGGCGGTACCAGTCATACCTGATAATTTTTTATACATCCTAAAATAATTTTGAAAAGTGATAGACGCGAGAGTTTGGGATTCTTGTTGAACCTTTACATTTTCTTTTGCTTCAATTGCCTGATGTAAGCCTTCACTATATCGTCTGCCAAACATTAATCTGCCTGTAAATTCATCAACAATAACTACTTCCCCATCTTTGACAATATAATCTTTGTCTTTTATAAATAATGTTTTTGCTTTTAAAGCATTTTCTATATGATAAACCAAATTTAATTGTTGATCAGTATAAATATTGTCGATGTGTAATATTTTTTCTACTTTTGCAATACCTGATTCAGTTAATGTCACTGCTCTCATTTTTTCATCAATATTGTAATCGTCATTTTCTTTCATTTCCCTTGCTATTTGTGCAAATTGCAAATATGTATTTGCAGACTCTTCGGCTGGGGCTGAAATAATTAGAGGTGTCCTCGCCTCATCTATAAGAATTGAATCAATTTCATCTACAATCGTATAATATAATTCTCGTTGGACCAATTGTGAAGAATCAACAACCATGTTATCGCGTAAATAATCAAATCCAAATTCATTATTTGTACCATAAATAATATCAGCTGCATAAGCTTCTTTTCTGCTGCAAGGGCGTAGGTTTTCCATATCAACGGTGACCTGCACATCGTTTGTAAGTTGATGTGTTGGATCAAATAAATATGATATTCCCTGTTGTTGAATGCAGGATATAGTACACCCTAAAAAATTATAAATTTGACCCATCCACACCGCGTCACGACGAGCTAAGTAATCATTCACGGTAATTAAATGTGCCCCTTTACCTGTTAACGCATTTAAATACATCGGCAGTGTTGCTACTAAAGTCTTACCTTCACCAGTTTTCATTTCTGCTATTTGACCTTGATGAAGCACAATGCCACCTAACAGTTGTACATCAAAATGTCTCATGCCAGTCGTTCTTACAGAAGCTTCTCTCACCACTGCAAACGCTTCTGGTAATATGTCATCTAATGTTTTACCGTTATTGAGTAACTCTTTAAAATATTTTGTTTTGCTACGCAAATCTTCGTTGCTTAGTTTTTGTAATTCAGTGTCAAAAAAATTGATTTTATCAACTATTATTTGCAAGGATTTTAAATATTTTTCATTGGGATCACCAAATATTTTTTGTAATAATTTCATAAATTTAAGTGTGTATCATACTAACACGATTATCAAAAAAAATAAACCTACTTACGATTTTTATCTATTTGTTTTTTTTTATCCTTTGCCAGTATAACTTTTAAATGATCTTTAACTTTATTTATAGTTTTTTCCACATTATCTGATTTTTTTTCCACTCTAATTAAATTCCCATTTAAAATCACATTTGCTTCACAACGAATAATTTCTCCTTTTAAATGATGGGTGTCTTGTTCAAGTTCCACCCTTACTTCCGAAACCTCACTATGATATTTATCCAAGTTTGAAAATTTACTATTAATAAGTTCTTTCACTGCTGGTGAGTTATCTAAATTTTTTAGTTTAATTAAAATTTTCATATTTTTTTATTAAGAATAAATTAAATATGCTTCATGTAATTGAATTCCATATAAATCTCTTACTTGTTGCTTTAAATAAGACACAAGTATGATTAGATCATTTACATTTCCTGACCCACTATTATAAGCAATGTTAAGATCAGATTCAGTCAGGGAAATTCCACCCATTGAACGTTTAGAAAGATTTGCTTCTGTTAATAATTCATTGGGATCAACATTTTTTTCTGCCAAAGACTTTTCTGATAATAAAAATGAATTTTTAATTAAATTTGATTGAATTTCAGGATTTAATTCAATTTTTTTAAATAATTTTAAATAGTTTAAATTGGTTTTTGTCTTATACGATAAATAAATTACCAGGCAATCTAAATGAGGTGTAGTAAAAATAACGGGTTTATCTGGATCAAGAATAATAAATGGTAAACCAAATCTCACTGCAATATCTTTAGCCAGATTTTCACTAGTTAAGTCTGTTGCTTTATAAAAATATGTAGCGGTGTGTTCAAATCCAAGTGATACATACATACGTAAATCTTGATTTTTACTTAATCCAGTTTTTAAAACTTTTTGTAAATTTGAGAATATTTTATTATCCATTACTTTGTATTAATTTTTCTCCCACACGCCACACATCTCCAGCACCCATAGTAATTAGTATAGAATTTTTATTAAGTCTATTTTTTAAATAATCATAAGCCAATTCTTTGTTTGATAAAAATATAGCATTGTGACTATGTGAATTTATACCATTAACTAACTTTTCTGAATTTATATCACCTTTTTTTTCACGAGCGCTGGCATAGATATCTAAAACTATCACTTCATTACAGTCTATAAAACTTTGTGTAAACTCAGTCAATAATTTTTCAGTTCTAGTGTATGTATGTGGATGAAAAAGTACAATTGATTTTTTTTCCGGATAGTATGTCTTCACCATTTTGAGTGTGGCTTTAATTTCACCAGGGTGATGAGCAAAATCATCAAAAATTAAAGCATTATTATACTTTCCTTTAAATTCAAAACGTCTTGTGGCTCCTCTAAATTGAGCAAGTGCTTCTAATATAATAGTTTTATTAATACCTAAACGGACAGCAGTGGCTACTGCGGCTAAACAATTATTTATATTAAAATCACCTTTTAAAAATATTTTTGCTTTAGACCATATTGATTGTTTATACCAAATTTCAAAATCTGTTATCTCTCCTTTTATATTTATTTTTTTTACTTGCCAATCTGATTGATTGTTCTGTCCAAAAGTTATAATCTCAGTATCTAATTTGGAAATTAATTTAAAAATATCTGGACTATCAATGCCTGCAACCAAAAATCCGTTTGTAGGTATTTTTTTTAAATAATCAAAAAATGCTTTAATATAACTTTCTGGTGAAGTGTAAAAATCAGGGTGATCCCATTCCATATTTGTCAAAATTATGGCATAGGGGTCGTAAAAACGAAATTTGTTTTGATATTCATCGGTTTCAACAATAAATAAATCGGATTTACCTACTAAAGTTGTACCACCTAACTGAGGAACATTTGAACCAATCAATGCGTTTGGGTTAACCCCAGCATATTTTAATATAAAACTCAATAATGCAGTGGTTGTAGTTTTACCGTGCGTACCAGCAATAGCAATTGTTTTTTTTAATGCTATAAAACTTCCTAATGCTTCAGGATAACTAACGACTTCTATGCCAATATTTGTGGCTTTTACTATTTCTATATGTGTAGTTGGATCGTACGCTGTTGAATAAATAAGTAAATCAATATCAGCAGATATATTAGTTTCTTTAAAATTCTCATAATAAAAAATTTTGTTATCTTTTAACACTTTATCCGTATAAAAAATTTCATTAGTATCGCTCCCTTCTATAATTTTACCTAATCCTTTTAATAATAAACTGAGGGCTGTCATTCCTCCACCTTTAATCCCAACAAAATAAATTTTTTTATATTTTTTATCTTGAATATTCATGTGTAAGTTTTAAAATTTCTTCAACCAAAAATTTGGTGGCATCGGGTTGATATAGTTTATTAATATTAACTCTTAAGAAATTTAATGACGCCTGATCATAAATTAAATCTTTTATATCTTGTACTAAACTTTGACTAGAAAGTGAATTTTGGTCAAAACATAAGGTCGCTTTTTTTTCACAAAAATATTTAGCATTTATTTCTTGATGAGAATTTGGCATTGGTATAATAATACTTGCCTTACTTAATGCTGAAAGTTCAGTTAAAAACCCCATTCCAGCCCTAGTAATCACTAAATCAGCAATTGCTAATATATCAGGAATTTCATTAACTAAAAAATCAAATTGATGATATCTATTTGATAAATTTTTAACTGCCAGTGGTGGGAATTTTTTATTTTTTCCAGTAATATGAATTATTTGGCAAAAAGTTAATAGTTCAGGCAGCGCACCAATTACCAATTGATTTAATCGAAGTGCTCCTGTACCACCGCCAACGACTAAAATTGTTGGTAAACTTTGTTCCAAACCTAACAATTCCCTGGCCTTTTCTTTGTTACCATCAAAAATTGAAAATCTTACTGGATTACCAGTGCAAACAACTTTTTTAAGTTTAAAAAATTGAGCTTCTTCAGGATAACTGACAGTAATTGTTTTTGCTAAATAACTTAAAATTTTATTTGCTAGTCCCGGCAGTAAATCTTGTTGATGTATAAGATGAGGTATCCTTAAAATCCAAGCTGCTACTCCCACAGGTACCGCTACATAGCTACCTGCACTTACTATCACGTCTGGCTTAATTTTCATTAAAAATAAAAAAGATTGTATAATACCAAAAAGTACTAAAAAAATATCAATAAAATTTTTTAATGAGAAATAACGTCTTAATTTTCCTGATAAAATACGATAATAAATAATATCTTCCGCCATAACTAATTTTTTTTCTGGTCCACTTGCAGTGCCAAACCAAACACACTGAATATTAGTAACTTCAACTTTTAAATACTGTGCTATAGCTATAAGTGGTGTAACTGAACCACCTGTGCCACCACCAACGAATAAAACTTTCATATTATTTTGTATATCTAGATATATTAAAAATTATACCCATTGCCGTTAATAAAATTACCAGTGAAGAAGAACCGTAAGAAATAAAAGGTAAAGGCGTTCCCGTCAATGGTACTAATCCCACCATAGCCATAATATTAATTAGGACTTGCCAAATAATCCATACCATAATACCACTGACTAAAAGTCTGGAAAATAAATCTGGGGTCTTTTTGGCAATCTGAAAGCCCTTATAAAAAAAATAAAAAAATAAAACAAGAAAGAAAAAAGTAAAAATAAAACCAAGTTCCTCGGCGATAACTGCAAAAATTGAATCATTTGCTACCTCTGGTAAATAGTTAAATTTTTGCCTGGAATGACCAAGCCCTCTACCCAATAAACCACCAGAACCAATGGCTAAAAAAGCTTGATTTATATGATAACCAATTCCTTGTGGATCAAGTTCGGGATTTAAAAAAATTGTAAGTCTGGCAGCTCTATAAGGTGCTTGCTTTATTAAAAACCAAAATATTATTGATCCAACAACACCTAGACTTGAGATATATAATAAGCTTCCATTTGCCAAAAAATACATGGAAACGCAGATAGCCACAATTATTACTGTGGTACCCATATCTGGTTGCAATAGAACTAACGAAGCAATTACTGCGAGTAATCCAACAAAGGGCAAAAAAGTTGCTTTTAAATCTTTTATTTCTTCTTGTTTTGTTTCAAACCAAGCAGCCAAATAAATTACTAAAGTAAGTTTTAAATATTCAGAAGGTTGAAAGGAAAAACCAGGGAAATTTATCCATCTTTTGCCACCTAAATATTCTGCTCCAATACCAGGAATAAAAACTAATAAAACGAGAATTATCCCAGAAAGTAATATTGGTAATGCGTACTGTCGTAAAAATTTATAAGAAATATGACTTAGAATGAAAAAAAATAAAAAACCAAAAAAAATACCTTGATATATTTGCTTTTTAAATAAATAGTACGCATCATGATATTTATCATACGAGATTACTGATGAAGCTGATGCTAAAAATACTAATCCACAAATCAATATTATGAATAGTAATAATAAAAAAGTGTAATCTGGATCATGTCCATCTTTTTTATACGTTAACCAATCCAAAAAATTGGCAAATTTTCTTCCCTTATTAGTCTGTTTTATCATTTAAGTAAAAAAATTCCTTTTTTAAATTGCTGACCTCTATCAAACTCATTTACAAAATTTGAAAAACTAGCAAATCCTGGGGATAATAAAACAACATCACCTTTTTTTGCATGTCTAACTGCTTCTTTAATTATTGATTTCATACTGATAAAGTTGGTTTTAATTTTCGCTTTTGGGTATTTTATTTTTGATAAGGCGGTAATTAATTCATTACTGCCTTGACCTTTGAACAGTAAACAATAATCAACTTTTTTCTTTATTTCCTTGGCGAGATCTAGTACTGGTAAATCCTTACTTGAACCGCCGGCTATTAAAATAATATTTTTGTCAATTGTCTGCAGAGCAGCTATAGTAGCTACTGGTGCAGTGGCTGTTGTGTCATTTATAAACTGAATACCATTGTATGTTTTTATTACTTCTAGTCTATCAGGCAATCCTTTATATTTTTTTAAAATCTTTTTAATATTTTTATTTTGAATGTGCATAATTTTACTAGCACAAATTGCAGCTAATACATTTTGTAGATTGTGCTGTCCTCGTAATTTTATTTGATTTAGAGCAATAATTTTTGCTATATTATTTTTTTCTTTCCAATAAATACTATTATCTTTAATAAATACACCTTGTCTTACAATTTTTTTTGAACTAAACCAATACACTTTTCCTTTTGTTAAAAGACCAAATTTTTTTGTTTCTTTATCGTCTAAATTTAAAATTGTTTTATCAGAAAACTTTTGCCAACGTAAAATATAACTTTTTGCTTTAATATAATGGTGAAAAGATTTGTATCTATTAAGATGCTCGTGTTTTATATTTGTGACAATTGCGAGTCCAGGTGAACGTTTGATAGCTACCAAACCTTCTAATTGCCAAGAAGAAAGTTCTAATATAATAGGAGTATTATGTTTTATTTTATCCAAAATTGTAAACATAGCAGTAGTACGTATATTACCGCCAACTAACGCTTTTTTATACTGGGATTTAACAATTGTACCCAATAAATCTGTAGTGGTTGATTTACCTTTACTGCCAGTAATAGCAACTATTGGATGTTTGCACAAAGAAAAAAACAAACCCGCTTCATTCATAATGGGTATATTTTTCCTTTTTGCTTGTATTAAAAATTTGTGTTCGTTGGGTACACCAGGATTTTGAATTATTAAATCAACACTTGATAATAAAATTAAGGCAGGTTCTTTCCCTAAATAAAAACGGACATTTTTTTTATATATATGAACTAATGTTGAACCTAATTCTTTTTTAGTTTTTTTATCTGTTACGATTACACGTGCTCCATGACGAACTAGCCAGTTTGTGACTGCTAATCCCCCACCATGTAAACCAAGTCCAAAAACTAATATTGTCTTATTTTGAAACCAATTTTCTGATATTTCCATGATGAATTTTATAAACAAATTCGTACCAAACTTGTCCAAAATATAAACCAGCAACAGTAGAAAAAACGATTACTACCATAGAAAAAATTATATGTAGTAATTGCCATTGCTGATAATCTAACCCTAAAGAATAAAATTTAAAATCTTTAATAAAAAATAATAATATTGGATATTCAATTAGTGAGTGTAATAATAATCCTAAAAAAAACCATAAACATAAAACTAAAATACGGTAAGTAAAAATAAAAAAAATGTTATTATAATATTTTTTCATTTATTTAATATAAATAATCCAATAAAAATACTATTAACCCTATCACTGCCACCACGCCTGATATAATCCAAAACCTCATCACAATTTTCGGTTCTGGCCAACCTATTGCCTCAAAATGATGATGTATAGGTGTAGAAAGAAATATTTTTTTAGATCTTATTTTTTTTGATGACATTTGGAGAATTACAGACAAAGTTTCTAACATAAAAAGAAATCCTATTATGGGGAGTAAAAAAACAGTATTTGTAAGCATCGCCATAATACCTAAAGTTACACCTAAAGACATTGCTCCCGTGTCGCCCATAAAAAACCTTGCCGGATTGATATTAAACCATAAAAATGATAAAAGAGACCCAACAATTACTCCACAAAAAGCTGCTAAATCAAATTTTCCTTGCACAAAAGCTATTACTGCATACGCAGAAAAAGCAGCCAGTAAACTTCCACCAGCTAGTCCATCTAAACCATCTGTTTCATTTACTGAAAATGCAGTGGCTACAATTACAAAAATAAAAATTGGGATATACCAAATGCCAATATTAAAATCACCAAAAAAAGGTATTCGCATAATATCCCATCCTAATTTGAAATAGAACCAGTAGGCACCCGCGATAGCAATTAAAGAATACGCAATTAATCGATGTCTAATTTTCAATCCACCCCCTTTTGATCCAATGCCATAAATATTTAAAAAATCATCAAACAAACCAATAAAAGCACTTACTCCTAGTGCTCCCAATGGTAACCACGTTTCTGATCTAGTTAAAAAATTCAAATCAAAAAAAGTCTGTGCACCTGTAAGATGCCATAATACATTTATTACTAACGCTAATACAATTACTGTGAACCAAATCAAAATACCACCCATAGTAGGCGTACCTGATTTTGCTTGATGAAGTTTAGACATTATTGGCGCACTCTGTTCAGTCCTAATTCGTTTACCTAATCTGTATTTGTATAAAAAATGTGTCAGTAAAGGAGTTAAAGATACCGCTAATACAAAAGCAAGAACCGTAAGAAAAAAAATTTTAATTATTGCAATTTCCATTACGAATATTAAAAATAAAAAATAAACAAAAAAATTAAACTTAAAAACAATAAAATATTAACAATAAGGGTAAAATATAGTAGTAGTTCTATAACAAATTTAAGATTTTTCTTTAAAAAAAATAAAATTATCGAAAAATTTAACAAGCTAAAAATTAAAGCTAATAAAGGATACACATATAACAAATTTGTTGAACCAAACCAATCCAAACCATAATACACATTATAATGAAGTGGAATTGATCCGCTGAGTGTACGTAGGCGCAAAATTAAAAAAATCCAATGACTAAGATGTAAAGTACAAATTAACAATAATAATACTTTACGTTGCCATGTTTGAAATAGCTTAAAAAATAGCGAATTCATACACCAATTATCCAATAAAAAGAACACTGGGTCAAGTTTAAAAAATTATATACACATTTTTTATATTTATAAATTTATGGTATAATATAAAAGATTTAAAACCATGCTTACTAATGACATAATAAAAAATATTTTAATTTCACAAAAATTATTAGACAAAAAAGGAATTGAGGAATTAGAATCAGAAGCTAAATTACAAGAAAAAAGTTTACTAGAAAAAGTTGTTGCAAAAAAAATAATTAGCGACGATAACCTTTACGAAGCTGCCGCTCAATTTTTAAAACTTCCTTATATAAATTTAAAAGGTAAAATTGTAAGGAAAGATATACTTTTTTTAGTACCAGAACCTATTGCCCAAACTCATAATGTAATAGCTTTCGAATTAGAAAACAATAAACTAAAAATTGCTACCCTTGATCCAAATGATTTGCAAACCTTAGAATTTATCCGAAAAAAGACAGGATTACAATTAGAAATTTTTTTAACTTCACAAAATTCAATTAAAGAAGCTCAAAAACAATACCATAAAGGTTTAAAAGCAGAATTTCAAGATATAACATCTCCAGCTGAAATTGAAACTGAAGGCGGAAAAGATTTAAAAGAACTAGCAACAGATTTACCTGTTGTTCGTATTGTAGATACCTTATTAGAATATGCGATTTTCGAAGGCGCGTCTGATATACACATTGAACCAATGGAAAAAGAATTACTTGTAAGATATAGAATTGACGGAATTTTACGCGATGTAATGACTCTACCAAAAAGCGCTCAAGCCGGCGTAACTGCAAGAATTAAAATACTTGCCAATTTAAAATTGGATGAACATCGTCAACCACAAGATGGACGTTTTAAAATTTCTACTGATCAATATCGGGTTGCCTTCCGTGTATCTATTATTCCTGTGTTTGATGGGGAAAAAATTGTTTTGCGTTTATTAAATGAATCAAGTCAAATATTGACGCTGGAACAATTAGGCTTCCAAAAAAGATCATTTGAAATGATCAAAGCAAATGTGGAAAAACCACACGGAATGATTTTAGTAACAGGACCAACTGGGAGTGGTAAAACTACAACTTTATATACTATTTTAAATATTTTAAACACTCCAAAAGTAAATATTGCTACTGTTGAAGATCCGGTTGAGTACCGTATGCCGAGAGTAAATCAATCACAAATAAATCCTAAAGTTGGTTTTACTTTTGCTTCTGGCTTAAGATCATTGCTACGTCAAGATCCTGATATTATTATGGTGGGTGAAATTCGTGATGTTGAAACAGCAGAAATTGCTATTCATGCGGCTATGACTGGACACTTAGTATTGTCTACTTTACATACAAACGACGCTGTCTCTACCCTACCACGTCTTCAAGATATGGGTATTGCCAGCTTTTTAATCGCCACCACTACAAACGTCATAGTTGCCCAGCGTTTACTAAGAAAAATTTGTAGTAATTGTATTTATTCTTATAATTTAACAAAAGAAAATATAAAAGAATTAGAACATAGATACAATATTGATTCGCTTTTAGAAACACTGGCGAGAGAAAATATTATTGAATCAAAAAATATGCCTCTTTCTGATCTTTTATTTTATAGAGGTAAGGGTTGTAAAATCTGTAATAACAGTGGGTATAAAGGTAGGGTCGGTATTTATGAAACTCTAGATATTACACCTGATATACAAAAATTGATTATGCAAAAAGCCTCAGCTAGTGAACTTTTTCAAGCTGCCAAAGCTCAAAAAATGTTAACATTATTTGAAGATGGAATTATTAAAGCTAAAAATGGAATTACCACTATTGAAGAAATAATAAG
>Ga0172368_10006242_pt1 | contig 12907 bp, 7 predicted proteins | sample Lak11m_FD_114540 | JGI IMG/M metagenome (GOLD analysis project Ga0172368, IMG submission 114540) | Freshwater microbial communities from Kabuno Bay, South-Kivu, Congo - kab_022012_11m | ecosystem: Environmental > Aquatic > Freshwater > Lake | place: Democratic Republic of the Congo: South-Kivu...
GTCAGAGCGGGGCAAAAAAGAAGGAAAGCGTTGGCACACGAAAGGAGGTTGGGAGCACTTGCTCACTAGGGGAACCCTCCAAAACTGTAAACTACTCCCCATTATTAATGAGCCGCCTTCGGGCGGCTCTTTTCTTTTGTATACTTGTTTTCACTTTTCAAATTGCGTAAAATTGAAACATCAATTGATATATGTGCTTATTTTAAGCAAAGGCGGACGCTCCTTTAAGCGTAAAGACACGGCGAACCCGTGTCTTTTATATTTCTATAATTTAGATTAGAATATTTATATGAAAAAGAATTATAAAATTTTACTTGTTCTTACCATTACAGCTTTAGTTATTGGTGTGGGAGGATTTTTTTATTTTTCCAAAACAAGTATGCTAGAAAAAGAGGTAACTAGATTAGATGGCTTGCTTGAGTTGGCCAAAAAAGAAATTACTGAGCTGAAAAATAATGATACGAAAGAAAAAATTGTTATATACGGGGATTCGCGAACAGGAATAGAAACTCATAAGAAAATTTTGGGATTAATTCAAAAAAGGCTACCTGAAGCGGTCTTTAATGTGGGAGATATTGTTGAGGATGGTGATGTGGACGCACAGTGGAGTGAATTTAATACAATTACAAAAGAAATGCGTTCAAATACGAACTTTTATCCTATTTTAGGTAATCATGAAAAAGATTCGCCGAATTTCTATAATAATTTTGAACTGCCAGGGAACGAGCAGTGGTACTCGGTTAACTTTAATAAAATTCATTTTACCATAATAAACTCAAACAAAGATTTGAGCGTTGGATCGGAGCAGTACAAGTGGCTTGAAAATGACTTGGCAAATGTCGGAAAAGACATTCAGTTCAAGGTCGTGGCTTTTCATCACCCGCCATATTCAACAGGTAAGCATGGTTCGGATAAGGAAGATATAGCGCTACAAAAGAGTGTAGTTCCGCTTTTTGAAAAATATAAAGTAGCGGCCGTTTTTAGCGGGCACGACCATGATTATGAAAGGTCTGAAGTGAACGGGATTATATATTTTGTAGTTGGCGGAGGGGGAGCGCCCCTGTATCCGCAAGTGGGGAAAAGTGAATTTAGCAAAAAATACTCGTTGGTCTATCATTATTCAGTTCTTGAGAGAACAAAAGATGAACTCAAAGTCAGTGTTTATGACACTGATGATAAACTGATAGACGAAACTAAGTTAAAGTGATTTGGCTAAGTTTTATTGAAAAACAAGGTTAAATTTGATATAATCCTGAGGTGTGCCACGGTAGTCTGCCACCGGCAGATAAACTGCATTGGTATACTTGTCCGCCGTAGGAGGGCGCGCTAAGTTCAAAATATGCAATATTATGTTTATATATTGAGAAGCGAGCACGACCACAGTCTTTATAAGGGATTGACTGATAATCTTGAGAGGAGATTAAAGTAGCATTTTGTGGGCAAATGTAAGTCAACCATGAATAAAAGACCTTTAAAGTTAATATATGTTGAACAATTTAATAGTCGGGAGGAAGCAAGAGAAAAAGAAAAGTATTATAAGTCAGGCAAGGGTCGTGAAGAGTTAAAAAAATTATTATAATGTGTCTGCCGCGGTGGCGGAATTGGTATACGCGCTAGTCTTAGGAACTAGTTCCTTAACCGGATTGGGAGTTCGAGTCTCCCCCGCGGCACCAGAAAATCAGCGGAAAAGCTGTTTTTTTGTTGAAAAAAATAAAATTTTGTTATAAAATCATTCTCACCGTAAGTTTATTCTTTATTTCAAAACTCGGAGCTCTTTAAGGGAGGTGAGTAGTATGGTCAGTGAAGACACAGCTGGAATAAACATGGGGATGTTTATTCCTGAGGGTGCCATCTCTGTCACGGTTGAGAACGTAAGAAAGATACAACAGCGCAATCCGCGGTTTACTGTTTACAGGATTGAAGAGGGCGAATGTGCAGGCTGCTACCTCGTTGCAAGGTCAGCCAGCCAGATAGCCTGCTTCACGCGCAAGCGGTTGAGGGAGTTGTGCATGTCGGGAGAGTTGGATACAGACGAAGACATCATGACTGTCATGGGTGATGTTTTTGGAGAGGTGGTCTTGACTAAGCCTCAGAGGGAGGTCATGCAGTCTGGTCCATTGGCCCAGCCGCGCTTCAGAGACCGACTCCGCAATCTTGTTTCCGCCTAGTCATATTTGCTAACCGGGCGCCCCGCTGTACATCGGGGCGCTTTTCCATTGATAAAAACTGTCATTTGGAGTATAATTTTATGGCTTAGGAATTAAACTAATTATTCGTCATCCTTGAGCCCTTCGATTTTACTCAGGACAGGCTCCGCGAAGGATCTTGAGATTCTTCATTTCATTCAGAATGACGGTTGGGAGCTAAATGCAAGTCAAAAGGGAAAATATATCAAAGGTAAAGGTAAAGCTGACAGTTGATTTAACTGAAACCGAACTCAAACCTCATATTGAAAAAGTTTATAAAGATTTAGCAAAGAACTTAAAAATTGCCGGATTCCGTCCGGGTAAGGCTCCTCAGTTTGTAGTTGAGAAGGAAGTTGGTCAAGACAAGTTCTACGCTGAAGTACTCGACTCTACATTGCCGGAAGCTTATTATGCGACCATTACCCAAGAAAAAATGATTACGATCTCACGTCCTGAGATAAAAGTGACAAAATTTGTTCCAACCGGTGGCTTGACATTTGAAGCAGAAGTTGAAATACTACCTGAGTTTACATTATCTGACTATAAAAAAATTAAGGTTTCTAAAAAAGAAGTAAAAGTAACTAATAAAGATATCCAGGATGAGCTAAGTGGCCTTCAGGAAAGATATGCCGATTTTAAAGAAGTCTCAAGAAAAGCGAAAAAGGATGATAAAGCCGAGATTAACTTTGAAGGAGTCAAAGAGGGTGTGCCGGTTCAGGGTGCAAAAGGCGAAAAATATCCTATCACAATCGGTGCAGGTATGTTTGTACCCGGATTTGAAGAAAATTTAATCGGAATGAGCAAAGGTGAAGAAAAAACCTTTGATGTTATATTTCCAAAAGATTACCATGATGCAAAACTGCAGGGGCAAAAAGTGACATTTAAAGTAAATATGGTCTCAATTGCCGAGAAAGTTTTACCTGAAATCAATGATGAGTTTGCAAAGCAGTTTGGTATTTTTAAAAATGTTGATGAGCTCAAAGATGGAGTTGAGAAAAATCTGCAGGAAGTGAAGGATATGGAGGAAAAACGCAGATTGGAAGAAGAGATAATGAAAAAAATAGCGGATATGGTAAAAATAGAGTTGCCTGAAGCGCTTGTGAATCAGGAAATTCACCGTATGTGGCACGATGCGGAGGCAAATCTATCTCAATCAGGTGTGACAATGGATAGGTATATGGAGATGATGAAAAAAAGCAGAAAAGAGGTTGAAAATGAGATGAAAGGCGATGCCGAAAAAAGGGTTAAGATAGGGTTAATCTTGTCACGGGTTGCAGAAAATGAGAAAATAAAAGCAACAAAGGAAGAGATTGAAGCCGAAAAAGCAGTGATCCTAACCTCTGCCGGCGAAAATACAGAGGAAGTGAAAAAGAGATTAGCTGAACACGAGGCGGAGCACCAGATAGAAAACTCAGTTGTTTCAAAAAAGACGATAGATAAGTTGTTTGAATATTGTGTAAAATAGGTATTGTCATTCTGAGCGAACGTAGTGAGTCGTAAGAATTCCTCAATTTTGATAGATAAGAAAGATAAAAGGGATTTCTCCGCTTCGATCGAAATGACAGGAAGGAAGGGCAGTATGACACATAAAAACCAAATATTAGTTCCGACCGTGATAGAACAGACTCACTTGGGTGAGCGGGCTTATGATATTTATTCTAGGCTTTTAAAAGATAGGATTGTGTTTTTGGGTACGCCTATAGATGATACAGTCGCAAACATTGTTATTGCCCAGCTTCTTTTCCTGGAGAGTGAGGATCCTAAAAAGGATATTAACCTTTATATCAACTCTCCCGGAGGTTCAGTCTACTCGGGGCTGGCTATTTATGACACAATGCAGTATATCAAACCGAACGTTATTACAACTTGTGTAGGTATTGCAATGAGCATGGGAGCACTACTTTTGGCTGGGGGTACAAAGGGACAGAGAAACGCTCTTCCAAACTCAAAAATAATGATTCATCAGCTTTCTGGCGGATTTCAAGGGCCGGCAGCCGACATAGAGATTCAGGCTAAAGAAGCGCTAAATCTACGAAAAAAGCTAGATGAAATCCTTTCCAAACATACCGGGCAGCCGATTAAAAAAGTATCGGTTGATACCGACCGCGACTATTTTATGACAGCAAAGGAAGCCAAGGATTATGGCATAATTGATAAAATTATAGAATCAAGGTAGCCAGGGATTAGTTAGCTAGGTAATTAGGGAGAAAAAAATGAAGCTAGGTGAGATTTATGAGCTTTTTATTCAAAAAGGCATTGAGAACGATCCGAGAGATAAAAAAGATATTGAAAAAAGTCTGAAAAAACTCAAGGAAAAATATCAAAAGATAGATAAAAAGAAAAAAGAAGATTTTGATAAGGAAAAACTGACTAATCCATTTGCAGATACAAGGATTCTTTATGGTGATCTGCAGTCAGATGTTAAATCAGTTTTGGTTGGTATAGATATGGAAGCCCCAGAAATTATCCTGGCTGATAGACTAAATGAAAAAGGCGAAAAAATAGATCTTGTTATGGCCCATCATCCAGAAGGGAAGGCTTTGGCGAAAATTAGCGAGGTAATGGGTGTGCAAATCGATGTTTTAAATAAGTATGGTGTACCAATCAATATTGCAGAAGGTGTTTCAATGGCCAGGATCGGTGAAGTCTCACGTTTGGTTGCTCCACTCAATCATGACAGAGCAGTGGATGCTGCCAGAATTTTAAAGATGCCTTTTATGTGTGTTCACACCCCCGCGGATAATATGGTTTACAACTTTCTGGAGAAATTAATGGAGCAAAAAAAACCGGAAACAGTTGGAGAAGTTGTGAAGGTGCTTAAAGAAGTTCCTGAATACAAAGAAGCGGTCAAAACGGGTTCAGGACCGACAATTTTTTCAGGTAGTGCAAAGCGTAAAGTGGGTAGAATTGCTGCGAGTGAAATTACCGGTGGAATGGAAGGCCCAAAAGAAGCTTATGTAAAAATGGCTCAGGCTGGGATAGGCACCGTGATTGCGATGTACGTTTCAGAAGCGCATAAAAAAGAAGCCGAGAAAAATCATATTAATGTTGTGGTTGCTGGGCATATGGCTTCCGATTCCTTGGGCATGAACCTGCTTCTTGATGAGATAGAGAAAAAGGGTGTGAAAATTATTCCTTGCTCAGGTCTTATCCGCGTCAAAAGATTCAAATAAAAAACTGTTGACAGGTTTTCATAAAAAGAGTATATTGTTTTTCAGTCTTTATTTATCGAAAAAAGGGAATAAATTGACCAAGGCTAATTCCCAAAAATAACGGAAAAAGAAACTCCTACTTTCGGAAAGGAAGTAATTTAATTTTATTTAAGGAGCAACTGTTTTTATGTCAAAAAATGATTCTTCGCCCGCGCTAAAACAAAGGAAGTATTTTAACAAAACAGAGGAAACTCTGCCGCTACCTAACCTTTTGGAAATACAGAAAAAAAGCTATGACTGGTTTATCCGAGAAGGTATAGCAGATATTTTCGAAGAAATCTCACCGATAGAAGATTTTACAAAACAAAACTTGGAGCTTTCATTCAAAGATTATTACTTAGAAGAAGCAAAACATTCAGAAAAAACTTCTAAAGAGAAAAAAATGACCTATGAGGCTCCTATCAGAGTCAACATAGAACTCAAAAATAAAATAACAGGCAAGACCCAAACCCAAGAAATTTTTCTTGGTGATCTGCCTCTCATGACAGATAGAGGTACTTTTATTATTAATGGTGTTGAGAGGGTAATAGTTAGTCAGTTAATGCGCTCACCAGGTGCATTTTTTACTGCTGAAATGTCTTCAGGCAGAAAACTTTTTGGAGCAAGAATCCAACCGGTTTATGGAGCTTGGCTTGAGATGGAAACTTCAGCGCAGGATGTCATATATATCAAAATAGATAGAAAAAGAAAATTTCCCATTACAACACTTTTCAGGGCATTTGGTTATGAAAAAGATGAGGATATCAAAAAAGCTTTTGCAGATGTAAACACAGATAAGGAGCATGACTATATTGGCGCGACACTTGAAAAAGATGCATCTTCAAACCGAGAAGAGGCCTATATAGAAATATATAAAAGAATTCGCCCCGGTGACCTTGCTACGGCGGATAATTCAAAGTCGTTGATTGATGGCATGTTTTTTGACAGCAGAAAATATGACATTTCAAAAATTGGTCGATACAAAATTAATAAAAGGTTTGGTTTTAACTTGCCGGCAACTAGAGCAAACCGAATATTCCGTCTAGAAGATTTGCTGGCAGTTGTAAAAGAGGTCATTAGACTCAATAACGAACAAGGAGAGGCAGATGATATAGATCATCTTGGAAATAGGCGCCTTCGTACAATGGGCGAGCTTTTGCAACAAAGATTTAGAGTTGGGATATTAAGAACAGAGAGAAATGTTAAAGACCGCATGAGTACGAATGATCCGGAGTTAGTTTCACCGAGTCAACTTGTTAATGTCAGACCTGTAGTCGCATCAATAAAAGAGTTTTTTGCATCATCGCAACTTTCACAGTTTATGGATCAGACAAATCCACTAGCAGAACTGAGTCATAAAAGACGTTTATCTGCGCTTGGTCCTGGTGGGTTGACGCGTGAAAGAGCTAGCTTTGAAGTTCGTGATGTTCATAGAACACACTACGGGAGAATTTGTCCAATCGAGACACCCGAAGGTCCAAATATTGGCCTTGTGAATGCGCTTACATCATATGCGGTTGTAAATGAGTATGGATTTTTAGAGGTTCCATATCGCAAGGTTTTAAGAAAAGTATCTAATGACGGTAAAGCTGCAGTTGGGGAAATTGCAAATGAGACATATAAAGTTGGAGCGAAAAAAATTATAGGTCAAGGTGAAAAAATTACAGCTCAGACAGCTAAAGCTTTACAAAAGATCGAGGACAAAACTATTAAAGTTAAGCCAAGAGTTACAGATGAAATTGTTTATCTGGATGCTACCCAAGAAGATATATCTGTTATTGCTCAGGCAAAGGTTAAAGTTGACGATCAGGGATATTTTCAGGAAAGAATCATGTCAGTCAGAAGAAATATGGAGGCTGATGAAGCAACGGCTGATGAGATTGACTATGTTGATGTTTCAAGTAAACAAGCAGTAAGCATTTCCACTGCTCTCATACCATTTCTTGAACATGATGCCGCTAACCGTGCTCTTATGGGTGCAAATATGCAACGTCAGGCAGTTTCGCTTGTTAAGCCGGAATCACCAGTAGTTGGGACAGGTGTTGAAGCGAATGTTGCTCAAGCTTCAGGTCAGATTGTCAGAGCCAGGACGAACGGGCAGGTCACTTCGGCAACAGCCGATTCCATAGTAGTAAAATATACTGATGGTAAAGAGGAAGTATATATTCTTGAAAAATTTAAAATGTCAAACCAAGGTACTTGTACTAATCAAAAAACACTAGTTGAGACTGGACAAAAGGTTAAAAAAGGAGACTTGCTTGTTGATGGTACAGCTATGCAAGATGGTGAAATAGCGCTTGGCCAAAATGTTTTGGTTGCTTATATGAACTGGCAGGGCGGTAACTACGAAGATGCTATTATAATTTCAGAAAGATTGGTCCAGGATGACAGATATACTTCTATCCATTTAGAAGAATTTCCGATAGATGTTAGGGATACTAAGCTTGGACCGGAAGTGATAACTCGTGACATTCCAAATGTTGGAGAAGAGGCACTGCGTAATCTTGATGAGGATGGTATTATTCGCATCGGCGCAGAAGTTTCATCAGGTGATATTTTAGTTGGTAAGATTACTGCTAAAGGAGAAACCGAGCTTACCGCAGAAGAAAGACTTTTAAGAGCAATATTTGGCGAAAAAGCAAGAGATGTGAAAGATACATCACTGAGATTGCCACCGAGAATGCATGGAAAAGTAGTTGATATACGCATCAAATCAAGAGATAAGGGAGATGAGTTGCCGGTTGGTGTTATAAAACAAGTCTTTATTATGGTTGCTCAAATGAGAAAGGTTTCCGTTGGGGACAAGATGTCTGGACGCCATGGGAATAAAGGGGTTATTGCTAGAATTTTGCCGGTTGAAGATTTGCCTCATCTTGAAGATGGCACTCCTGTGGATATCATTTTAAACCCGCTTGGCGTGCTATCACGTTTAAATATAGGTCAACTCCTTGAAACTCATCTTGGTTGGGCGGCCAAAGCCTTGGGATATAAGGTGGCATCACCGGTATTTGATGGGGTATCTATTGAAAAAATTGAAGAAGAGCTGGAAAAAGCCGGTTTGCCTAAAGATGGTAAAGTCCGATTAATCGACGGTCAAACAGGAGAATATTTTGATAACAAGACCACAGTCGGTGTGAACTACATGCTGAAGCTTCTACATCTGGTAGATGATAAAGTTCATGCTAGATCCATTGGTCCGTATGCCATGGTGACACAACAGCCACTTGGCGGTAAGGCTCAAAACGGAGGACAGAGATTTGGAGAGATGGAAGTTTGGGCGCTTGAGGCGTATGGAGCCGCTCATACCTTGCAAGAAATGCTTACAGTAAAGTCAGATGATGTTATTGGTCGAAGCAAAGTTTATGAATCTACTATTAAGGGAGAAGAAATAAAAGAACCGGGTATTCCAGAGTCTTTCAACGTTTTAACTAAAGAGTTGCAAGGGTTGGGCCTCAACGTTGAACTGCTTCAGAAAGATTCTAAAGATAGGGTTAGGAGAGAAGTCACGGCAGAGGAAGTCATAGAAACTGAGTATACAGAGGATATAGAAGAGTTAAAAGATGCTAAGATTATAGAAGGTAAAGGAGCAGATTTGCCGAATCTAGACATTACGACCGAAACGGAAGAAGAATAAATTAGTTAAGTAAGTAGTTAGGTAACTAGGGACAAATAATATGTTAAAAACTGATAATACAAATCAAATATTCAATGCCGTAAAAATTTCGGTAGCTTCACCAGAGCAAATACTTAAATGGTCGCATGGAGAAGTAACGAAGCCGGAAACGATTAACTATAGAACTCAGAAGCCGGAAAAAGACGGCCTTTTCTGCGAAAAAATATTTGGTCCTACCAAAGACTGGGAGTGCTATTGCGGTAAGTATAAAAAAATAAGATATAAAGGAATCATCTGTGATAAATGCGGAGTTGAAGTTACAAGAAGTTTAGTGCGCAGAGAACGAATGGGACACATTAAGCTCGCCGTTTCTGTCGCTCACATTTGGTTCTTAAAGGGTATCCCAAGTTCTATAGGGCTTCTTTTGGAAATGGGTGTAAAAGATTTAGAAAGAGTAGTTTATTTTGCAAATTATGTTGTTACAGAGGTTGACGAGAGCGCCAAAAAGAATATGATATCATCCTTAGATGAAGAACTAAAATCCAAAAAGAAAGCAATTTTATCACAAGAAAAAGATGCTAAGGTGGCTCAGCAGGCAGTGGAGAATTTGGAGAATTCACGCAATACTGCAAAAAAAGAAATTGAAGAGTTAAAAGAGAAAACTATTTTGACTGAAATGAAATATCGGGATTACTCAATGAAATACGGTCACTTCTTTAAGGCAGGTATTGGCGCTGAGGCTATTCTTGAGCTACTTAAGAAAATAGATATAAATAAGTTGGTCAAAGAACTAAGGGCCGAAGTTGACGCTTCACATGGGCAGAAAAGAAAGAAATCTCTGAAACGTCTTAAGTGGGCAGAAGGATTTCAGACTGCAGATATAAGGCCGGAATGGATGATATTAACCCAACTGCCTGTGATACCGCCAGATCTTCGTCCTATGGTTCAGCTTGATGGTGGAAGATTTGCAGCCAGTGACTTAAATGATTTATATCGAAGGGTAATTAACAGAAATAATCGTCTAAAGAAACTTATTGCTATGGATGCCCCCGGAGTAATATGTAGAAATGAAAAAAGAATGCTTCAAGAAGCGGTAGATGCTTTGATTGACTCGAGTTCAAAAAGAGAAAAAGTTGTTCAAGGAGCAGGTCAAAAAAAGAAACTTAGATCTTTAGCTGATATGCTAAAAGGAAAACATGGTCGTTTTAGGCAAAATTTGCTTGGTAAGCGTGTTGACTATTCTGGGCGGTCGGTAATAGTTGTTGGTCCTGATTTAAAGCTGCATCAGTGTGGTATCCCAAAAATGATGGCGCTTGAACTTTTTAAACCATTTGTTATCTCAAAGCTTATAATGAACGAATTTGCTCATAATATTAAAAATGCATCAAAGATGATAGAGATGGGAACGAGTGAGGTATGGGATGCGCTGGATGAGATTATTAAGAATAAGTATGTTCTTTTAAATCGTGCCCCGACGCTTCATCGTTTAGGAATACAGGCATTTCAGCCGGTTCTCATTGAAGGTAAAGCAATCCAAATTCACCCCCTTGTTTGTACGGCCTTCAATGCTGACTTTGATGGCGACCAAATGGCGGTTCATGTTCCTCTCTCAAAGAAAGCGCAAGAAGAAGCTCGTGATATCATGCTTTCCACCAAAAATATTTTAAAGCCAGCTGCTGGTGAGCCGGTCATGAATCCAAACCAGGATATAGTTTTAGGATGTTATTTTATGACGTCTATCCGCGAGGGAGAAAAAGGCGAAGGCAAGATATTCTCAGATAATGATGAGGCAATATATGCTTACCAAATAGGTGAAGTTGGTTTACTCGCTAAGATTAAAGTCAAAATCAACGGACAAGTTTATGAGACTACTGTTGGACGCTTGCTATTCAACTCAGTTATGCCAAAGGGCACGCCATATGTTAATGAAACTCTGCAGAAAAAAGGATTGGCTGCTATCATTAAATCTGTTTTTGATAACTATGGTCAGGAAGAGACGGCTAAGCTTGTAAATAACATCAAAGATCTTGGATTTAAATATGCCACAGCTTCAGGTATCTCATTCTCAATGGATGACTTGAGAGAGCCGGAAAAGAAAGCAGAAATTATACGTGAGGCGGAGGAGAGAGTTGATAAATTAAATGAGATGGCTGCACAAGGATTGATTACTGAAAATGAAAAATATGTTAAGAGTTTAGATCTTTGGGATAAGACAAAAGATAAGATTCAGACCGAGATGGTTGAAATCCTAGAAAAAGAAAATCCTGTTTATATCATGATAGATTCTGGCGCCAGAGGAGAAATTAGTCAGATCACCCAGCTTTCCGGGATGAAAGGAAATGTGGTAAATGCGTCAGGAAGAACTATTGAACTGCCTATTAAATCTAACTATAAAGAAGGATTTGATTCTTTGGAATACTTTATCTCAACTCATGGAGCAAGGAAGGGATTATCCGATACCGCTATTAAAACCGCTGATGCGGGATATCTGACAAGAAGGCTTGTTGATGTTTCTCAAGATGTCATTATTACAGAAAGTGACTGTAAAGATACAGAAGGAATGGTCATTTCAAAAGAAGAGAGCCAAAAAATTGGTGAAGATTTCTCAAGTCGTGTTATAGGGCGTGTTTTGGCGGAGAATGTTATCAACCAAAAGACAGGTGAAGTTATTGTGAAGAAAGGGGTACTTGTCAGCGAGGATGACTTCAAAAAAATAGAGGCAGCTCAAGTGGATGAAGTAAAAATTCGATCAGTCCTTACTTGTAAAGTTGAGTGGGGAGTTTGCCAGAAATGTTATGGCGCCGATCTCGCTCGAGGCGGGCTAATAGCTATGGGTGAAGCTATCGGTATTATTGCAGCTCAGAGTATTGGTGAACCTGGTACTCAGTTAACTATGAGAACTTTCCATGCAGGTGGTGTAGCAGGAGTTGATATTACCCAAGGCTTACCCAGGGTAGAGGAAATATTTGAGGCAAGACCGCCAAAGGGCCAGGCTATACTAGCTGAGATGGCGGGCAAAGTAGCAATCGAAAGCCAAACTAATCAAAAAATTCTTAGAGTAGTGTCAACCGTTGTTGAAAAAGACGAATATGATACAACAGGATGTGAGATTGTGGAAAAACACAACAGCCTTGTTGAGGCAAAAGATATAATTGCCAAAAATGTTAAAGGTAAACCGGTGAGGGCTAAAAACAGCGGCGTTGTAAAGATTGCTAAAGATAAAGCAACGCTTGAAATAGTGAAAGAAGCCGAGATCAAAGAATATGTTGTTCCAAAAAATGCGGGGATTTTGGTTGCAGACGGTAGCGAGGTAACCTTGGGCCAACAGTTAACAGAAGGTTCTTGGAATCTGCAGGATGCTCTGGAGCTTTTGGGTGAAAATGCAGTACAAAGATATATTACTACCGAGGTACAGCAGATATATGCTTCTCAAGGACAAACAATTAACGATAAACATATTGAAGTTATCATTCGCCAGATGTTTTCAATGCTCAAAATTGAAGAGACGGGAGATACCGTATTTGTTGCAGGGAATAATGTTTCCAGAACAAGTTTTATAGCAGAAAATAAAAGAGTAAAAAACAAAGGTGGCAAACCGGCAACAGCCACAAAGTTGTTACTTTCAATTACCAAAGTATCTCTTTCTACGGATAGTTTCCTTTCTGCAGCATCCTTTATGGAAACAAACAGAATTTTGATAGATGCTGCTACGAAAGGGAAGGTTGATAATCTTCGCGGACTGAAGGAAAACGTGATTATTGGCAAGCTTGTGCCAGTTGGGACAGGATTTAGTAAACAAGTATAAAATCTTGAAATTGTCATCTAAAAATGATAGAATTGGTAGGTTCATAAAAGGTAAAATAACAAAATAATATGCCGACAATAAATCAGTTAGTTAGAAAACCGAGAAAAAGTAA
>Ga0172368_10006243_pt1 | contig 12906 bp, 8 predicted proteins | sample Lak11m_FD_114540 | JGI IMG/M metagenome (GOLD analysis project Ga0172368, IMG submission 114540) | Freshwater microbial communities from Kabuno Bay, South-Kivu, Congo - kab_022012_11m | ecosystem: Environmental > Aquatic > Freshwater > Lake | place: Democratic Republic of the Congo: South-Kivu...
CGCCATAGATCCCCGCGATCATTTGCGTGCCAAGCGAGGCAATCCCCCAAACCACCTTATAACCCAGGCTCAACTTCACAGGCGCGGGCGCGATTGCTTTCATTGCCCGCCTCCCATTGCCCCGCCCATTACCGCCCGGATCTGGCGATAGCCGATGACATGCACGCCAAGATCACGGATCATCTGGCGTGTTTCTTCACGCATGAACAATTCATAATCCGCCACGCGCCCGCGCCAATCGGCCGTGATCGCGCGCAATTCGGGCGTATCTACGCTGGGGTGACAGAGAAAGTGGGTCACACCCACCGGCAGATCAGCCAAAATGGCCCGGGCTTGTTCCATCCTGTCTTCAGGTCGGTCTAAAGGCAACCCGATTTCTTTGTCCAATAGCGGCATACCCTGGCTTTCCAGCTGCTGAAGCATGCGTGTAAAGGTTGCCGCGCTTTCAGAGTCCATGCCATGCCGGATCAGATCATCTTCGTCCGCGCGCAGCATCATCGCGGGGATGCGGTTGGCCATCGCCAGCTCGACATAGGTCTGCGCGAATTTGGCATGCGCCACCGAACCCATATGGGTGTCGATGTGGGTGATGTCAATTCCAAAGGCTTTGGCGCGTTCCACCTGCGCGTTCATTTCAATCCGCGCTGCTTTCGGGTCGGCTGTCTCCTGCACTTGGCGCGACCTGTGCGGGAAAAATCCCTCCTCGTCCATCAATCCGCTGAGCGGTTCGCGTGTCGATACAGGCCCCCAGCGGTAATGGGGCCATTCACAGGTCAGGGTCAAATGCACCCCCACGTCCGCGCGCAGGTTTTCGCGGGCATAAGCCGCCGCGCTGGGGAACCAGGGACAAGGGACCATCACCGCCCCGCAGGTCAGGATCCCCACTTCATTCAACTGCCGGAAAGCCTCCACAGAAGCCTGGCACATGCCGATGTCATCCGCGTGCAAGATTGCCACCCGGTCCGAATCAGAAAAACCCAGCCTGCGCAGCAAGGGATTTGGAACCATACTACCTCCAGTTTCATGTTTATCTCAGACTATAATACATCCGTTTTCAGGTTCCAAGCATTGGAGATACACATTGAACCCATGGATCCAGGGCATGCTGGCTGGTTATGGCATTGCAATTCCAGTTGGCGCAATCGCTATCCTGATCATTGAAACCGGCATCCGTCGCGGTTTTCTCCCGGCTTTTGCGGCAGGCGTGGGAGCAGCCACGGCCGATGTTTTGTATGCGCTGCTTGCCGTTTTGGCGGGGCAATTTTTGGCAGACCTGCTTTCGCCCATCGAAGCCCAAATCCGCCTTTTCAGCGCGCTGGTATTGGTCAGCCTGGGAGGTTGGGGGGTCTGGACGGTTTTGCGCCGGCTGTATGCACACGCCACCCCGGACTCACTGCCGCTGCTCGAACCATCTTCGAGCAACCTTCCCCAGATTTATGCAAAGTTTGTCAGCCTGACATTGCTTAACCCGTTAACCATCGCTTACTTCACGGCGCTGATCATGGCTCAGCACCAGAGTATGCCAGACCTGCTGTCTCGTGTATATTTCATCAGTGGAGCCGGCCTGGCATCCTTATCGTGGCAGGCATTCCTGGCATGCCTGGGTGCGCTGGCCCACCGTGGTCTTTCGCCCCGCTTCCAGCGCATCGCCAGCCTGGCGGGTCACCTGATCGTCGTGGGTCTTGGAATCAGGATTTTTCTTGAAATCCGGTAAATCTAGCGCGCTTGTGCGCGCTGGATAAAGTCTTTCAGATCACCCGTCAGCCGCTCGAGCGATGGCAGGTGCAAGTACATCATGTGCCCCGCCTCATAGTAACCCATCGAAATGTTGCCTTGCAGGCTGTCATCCAGGCCCAGGTGGTTAAAGGTGTATTCGGTGGCGCAATAAGGCGTGGCCAGGTCATAATATCCGTTTGCCACAAAAACATGCAGATCCGGATTGCTGCAAATCGCTTTGCGAAGCGTCTCAGCCACGTTGACATACATATTTTCGTGCTGGGCATAACTCCAGGGAGAAACCTTATCGGTCAAGATCTCATACGGCAGGTCGCTTTCATACTTCAACTCCCCGCGCACATACTGGTTGAAAACTGCGGTATAAGGTCCCATGATCGCCGCCATGCTCGGGTCAAATTCAAAAAATTCACCGGCCGTGTCACGGTCGATCCCGGTGAACCGGCTGTCGAGCCGGCCAACCGTCTTGCCCTGCTCTCGCTGCAGTTCCTTGGTAAAGCGGAAGATGTTGATCCGCAAGTCGGTGCGCCTGATGTACTCTTCCGTCAGCCCGGTGAAGCGCGCCAGCCGCACGGCAATCGAGGCGCGCTCGGTCGCGCTCAGCGCCGAGCCTTTCATCAATGCCAGGGTATAGTCTCCCAGGGCGAATTCTTCGACCGCGTCGAGGGTCGCGATCAAGTCCTTTTGCAGGTCGGCATCCAGGCGCTGGTGGTACCAGGCCGTGGCGGCGTAGGTGGGCAGGAACAGGATGTAGGGCAGGTCATGGCCTGGGTTGAAATCCGCCGTGCCAAAATCGAGAATCGCCGAGATCAGCATCAGCCCGTTCAAATATAAGCCATGCCGGTCTTGCAGATACCCTGACAGGCCCGCCGCGCGGGTGGTGCCATAGCTTTCACCGGCCAGGAACTTCGGAGAAGCCCAGCGCTGATAGCGTGTGGTATAGAGCCGGATGAAATCGCCGACCGATTCGATATCTTTTTTCAAACCGTGGAACTGCTTGGCGGTTTCGCCCGCCACCGGCCGGCTGAAGCCTGTGCTGACCGGGTCAATAAAGACCAGGTCTGTGGATTCGAGCAGGGTGAATTCATTATCCCCCAGGCGCTGCGGCGGCGGGGCCAGTTTTCCGCTGTCACCCATCAGCACGCGCCGCGGTCCCAGCACGCCCATATGCAGCCAGACCGATGACGACCCTGGCCCACCGTTAAACGAAAACGTAACCGGGCGTCTGGATTTATCGGGGTGGTCGTCGCGTGTATATGCAACAAAGAAGACGGACGCTTTGGGCTTCTCGCCCTCAAACTCTGACGCCTTGTCCCCACCTTTCTCAGTTTCTTCCTTCAAAATCAGCGTGCCAACCGTGACCGTATAGGGGATATCCTGACCGTTGATGCGGATCATGTGGTGAGTTTCGACCAGCTGATCCTTGGGTTTCTCGCGTGCTTCTTCCTCTTTGGTGTTCTTGGCTTTCTCTTCGTTCTCGGCCATGGGCTGCTCCTTTTTTACGATTGTAAATCACTTTCTTGCGAAACACCCGCCCGTCATTCGGTTTGGGGCTTACAATTAAGTATCCAAATTCGAGGAGCGATTATGCCCGACTTTACCCCCTATACGCGCGCCGATTTTGATTACACCCTGAACGCGATTGGACAGGCTGTCTACACAAAGATCGGCGGGCTGGACATCACCGCCTGGCGCACGCCTGAACCGGTCCCCTTTGATCAGCGCACCAGCGGACAGGAACTGCACTTAACCATCGGCGACAGCTGGGGCAAGCTGTTCGACTGCGCCTGGTTCCACTTCACCGGCCAGGTGCCCGAAAGCGCCAAAGGTTTGCCCGTTGTCTTGCTGTTGGATGTCAACGGCGAGATGTGTGTCTACGACCGCGCTGGCAACCCGGTGCGCGGCCTGACCAACACGGCTTCAGAATATGACTATTCCCTCGGCCGGCCGGGCAAGCGCGTCCTGCCGCTGCTGGATGCCGCCCAGGGGTTGGAACCGGTCGACATCTGGGCAGACGCGGGCTGCAACGACCTGTTTGGCCGTCTGCAGGGCAATGGCGCGATCAAAGACGCCTGGATCGCCGTTTGCAATCCGCTGGTGCGCGACCTGTTCTACGACTACGAAGTGCTGCTCGATTTTATGAAAGTCTTGCCCGAGGATTCGGCTCGCCACCAGCAAATTCGCTATGCCCTGCGCGACGCCACGTGGACCCTCGCCTCCGGGTTCACCCTGGAAGGGGTGACCGCCGCAAGGGATTGTTTGCGCCCGATGCTGGCCCAGCGCGGCGGCGATCCCTCGCTGCAAATCAGCGCGATTGGCCACGCTCACATGGACCTGGCTTGGCTGTGGCCGGTGCGTGAGACCAAGCGCAAGATCCTGCGCACGGTTTCCACCGCCCTGGCCAACATGAAGCTCTATCCCGCCTACCACTTTGGCGCCAGCCAGGCCCAGTTTTTTCAATGGATCAAAGAGGAATCGCCCGACCTCTACACACGCGTGCGCGAACAGGTGCAAGCGGGCCGGTTTGAACCCCAGGGTGCAATGTGGGTTGAGGCCGACACCAACATATCCGGCGGCGAGGCTCTGGTGCGCCAGGTACTGCTGGGCAAACGGTTCTTTAAACAGGAATTTGGCGTAGATATCAACTACCTTTGGCTGCCAGATGTATTCGGCTACTCGGCTGCCCTCCCGCAAATTCTTAAGAAATCCGGTGTTGATTACTTCATGACCCAGAAAATCTCCTGGAATCTGGTCAACCGCTTCCCGCACCAATCTTTCCACTGGGTTGGGCACGACGGCAGCGAAGTACTCACCCACATGCTGCCCGAAGAAACCTACAACAGCCCGGCCCTGCCGCGCGCCCTCTGGAAAACGGAAAAGAACTACCGCGATGTCGGCGTTTCCAAGCACGCCCTGCTCCTGTTTGGCATCGGCGACGGCGGCGGCGGCCCTGGTGAAGAGCATCTCGAACGTCTGGAAAGGCTCGGCAACCTGGCCGGGCTGCAGCCGCTGACTCAGGAACCCGCCGCCAGCTTCTTCCCGAAATGGGCCGCGCAGGCAGAGCGATTCCCCAGCTGGGTCGGCGAATTGTACCTGGAGCGCCACACAGGCACGCTGACCACCGAAGCGCGCAACAAGTGGTACAACCGCCTCATGGAACAGTCGCTGCGCGAATGGGAATGGACCGCACTGCTCGCCGGCGGCGAATACCCCGCCGACCGCCTGGAAACCATCTGGCGCGAAGTCCTGCTCTACCAGTTCCATGACATTCTGCCCGGCTCCTCAATCAAGCGCGTTTACGATGAAAGCCTGGCACGCTACGCCGCCCTGCACGCCGAGGTGGAAGACAACATCGGCGCGGCGCAGCAAACCGTCGCGTCCGAGGTGGACAGCGCGGGTCTTAAGCGGCCGGTGGTCGTGTTCAATTCGCTTTCCTGGCCGCGGCGCGCCTGGCAGCAAGCCGCCGGCGCCTGGAAAGAGGTGGACATCCCCGCGCTGGGCTATGCCGCAATTGACTTTGCCGCCCCGGATGCCTGCAGCCAGCCTCAGGCCACCGCCCACCAGCTTGAAAACGACCTGCTGCGCGTGCGCTTCGATGCCGATGGCGCGATCGAGTCTGTCTTTGACAAGCAGTACAAGCGTGAGGTGCTGCCGGCTGGCGCGCGAGCCAACCGCCTTTCAGTTTACCGCGATGATGGCGATGCCTGGGACATTCCCCTCGATTACGCCCGCCAGGTCCCGCGCGCCATGCAGCTGGCTGCCTCGCTCGCCTCAGTCGATGGACCGCGCGCCTGCCTGGTCCAGACCTACCGCATCGGTCATTCGGAACTGGTCCAGGAGATTTCGCTGACCGCCGGCAGCCGGGTGATTGAATTTAACAACCGCTTGCACTGGCGTGAGACGGCGACCATGCTGCGCGCTGCCTTCCCCGTCGCGGTGCATGCCGACGAGGCGACCTTTGAGATTCAGTTTGGCCATGTGCGCCGTCCGACCCACCGCAACACCAGCTGGGACCTGGCCAAGGACGAGGTGCCGCATCAGAAGTGGGTCGACCTCTCGCAGCGCGATTACGGCGCGGCTGTGCTCAACGACAGCAAATACGGCTGCAAAGTTAAGCAGGGCGTAATTGATTTGACCCTGCTGCGCAGCGTGCCTTATCCTGGCCCGCGCCTGGTCAGCGACGAGCAGGTTCAGCCCGGTGAGCCGCACCATGCCTACACGGACCAGGCCGAACATGTCTTCCGTTATGCCTTCTATCCGCACGGCGGCGACGCTATATCGGGCGAGGTGGTCAAAGCCGCTTATGAGTTCAATTACCCGCTGCGTGCCGTCGCAACCAGCCCGGCGCCCGGCCCGCGCCCCAGCCGCCACTCACTCATCCAGGTGGATGCGCCCGGCGTTGTGGTCGAGGCGGTCAAGCAGGCCGAAGACAGCCAGGCCCTGATCGTACGCCTGTACGAAACCAACCACGCCAGTACAGACGCAACCGTGCGCTTCGGTTTTGTCCCAGCCTCCGTCGAAGAAACCAACCTGATGGAGGAGACGATCGCCCCGCTTGCCCTCGCAGGCGACGCGGTTCAGCTTCACTTCAAACCGTTTGAGATCAAGACAATCAAAGTCAACCGCTGAGGCGAACCGTCAACACAATTTCGCTGTTTATTGAGCGAACAGGTGCGGTCCAAAATGCCGCGCCTGTTTTATATCTTGCTCAATTTCCGAAAAACCCGGTAGTGTTCTGCATAAACCTCCTGGAATCGTGTCTGGGGCACAAAAACGCTGTCGGGCCGGGCTGAGGCGGCGATATCTTCCAGCGCCGCGACAGAACCGATCCCGTAATGCCCCAGCATCGCCGCGCCGATGGCCGAGGCATCCGCAGCCGCCAGCCCGGCCAGGCGCACTCCCAGCACATCGCTGACAATCTGCCCCCATCCCGGCCAGGCCGTGATCATCCCGGTCAGCAGAGCCGATCCGTCCCCTGGCCCCATCGCCTCCCAAATTTCACGCATGCAGAAAGCCACCCCCTCCAGCGCCGCGCGCGCCACCTGGCGCCGGTCATGCTCCAACGCCAGGCCATACAGCACCGCGCGCATGTCCGGATCCCAGTGCGGGTTGCGTTCGCCCACAAAATAGGGCGCCAGCACCACCCCCTGCGCGCCTGGCGGTATGGCCGCCGCATCCTCAAACAAGCGCCTGTATCCATCTGTACCGTTGAAATCCGGGTAAAAGCGCTCCCGCACCCACTGCACGGCCAAACCGGCGTTATTGGTCGCCCCGCCGTGATACCAGCGCCCCTGGAACAGCACATAACACCAGGTCCGCTCAGCCTCGTCCAGCACAGGCTCGCCAATCACCCGGCGCAGCGCCCCGCTGGTTCCCACCGTGATCACGCTCTGGCCGGGCCGCACCGCCCCCGAGCCCAGGTTGGCCAGCCCGCCATCTCCCGCGCCCGCAACCACCGGCAGCCCGGCCGGCAGCCCGCACTGGCGCCCCACCTCGGCGCGCAGCTTGCCCGCCACTTCGTACGGCGCCAGCAGTTCAGGCAGCTGGCCGCGCGTCAAGCCGCTCAACGCCAGCGCCTCCTCGTCCCACACCATGCGCCGAATATCTAGCATGCCCGTGCCCGAGGCTAACCCGTGATCGGTCGCCCACACGCCGGTCAGTTGAAACAGCGCGAAATCCTTGAGCGCGGCGAACCTCGCCTGGCGCAGTTCGTTGTGTTGCTCCAGCATCCAGCGCAGCCTGGCCGGGTAATACAGGTAGCGCAGCGGGCAGCCCGTGCGCAGGTACAGTGCGTGCGCGTCGCAGCACCCGCGCAGTTCGTCTGCCTGGACTCCCGCGCGCGTGTCGGCCCAGGTCACCGCTGCCCCCAATGGTGCGCCATCCGCCCCCGCCGGAAACAGGCTGTGCATTGCCCCGCTCAGGCCGATCGCCAGCGCCTCGGCCGGGTCGACCTGTCCACACAAGTCAGCCAGGGCGCGCCCGGCCCCATCCCAAACCGACTCGGGGTCCAGCAGCGCGCTGCCGGGCGCTCCGGTGATCATCTGGTTGTAGCAAACAGCCGAAGCCAGGATCTGCCCATCTACCGTCAGCGCGATCGCTTTTGTGCTGGTCGTCCCCAGGTCCAGCCCAATCACATAAGCGGGCATTTATGCCGGTCTCGCGCCAGGTCCGAAGGTTTTCAAGATCACCAGCGGGTCCGAATGGCTGGGGTTGCTGACCCGCACGCCCTCGGCCGCGCCCTGTTCAGACACAAAATATTCGTCGTGGGTCAGCTCGCCAAACCGGATCAACGCGGGCGATTCGATCATCCAGCGCCCCAGGCTGCCCGAGCCCTGCACAGCCACCAGCGAGTAGGCTCCCGGATCCTTCATCAGCACTGTCCGGCCGGGCAGGATGGTTGTTTCTTTCGATGAAAACAGCGAGCTGCCATACACCACCCAGAAATCCAGCAGCCCTTCCTCCCGCATTACAGCCAGGTCGCGGACCGGTAAGGGCCGCAGCAGGTGATTGTTGCGAAAGGCACTGTCGACGTTCGCATCCCAATCCAGCAGCGAGATAATATAGTCCAGGTCGTGCTTGCATTCGACGGGCACGTGCTTGACCAGCATCTCCCAGCTCAAAGGCACATCGTTGACCAATGATTGAAACATCGCCGCGATATCACTGGCCCACTGCGGTTCATAGGTGCACAGGCTTCCCGGCGCGTGTAAAATCCCGGCCGGGATATCCCAACCCGTGCCCAGTTCCAGCTTAAAGGCTTTGGATAGATACAGAATCCCGTTATCACCCTGATTCCATCGCTCGAGGCAGGCTTTCACATCCTCGCGTGTCGTTCCCGGCTCCAGGCCAAAAAATGTGTAAGGGAAGCTGCCGCCGTGGTTGTTCATCTGCGGCGGGAAGAAGTACGCCTCCGGTTTGGGACGCAGCCCGACCCGCTCCGCGTGTTCTTTGCGGTGATGCACATGATGGGGCAAGGGGCCCTGATTGTCGAAGAACTTCGCAAACACCGGCCATTCATGGTATGCGTCCCATAAGCGGCTGCCTAAAAGCCGTGAGCCCAACTCCGCCACCACGTCGCGAAATAAAATCTTTTCCTGCCTGCCTTCATCCCCATGCACCACGTAGCTCAAACCCTCATCTGGCCGGGTCAACGGACCGTTATCGGCTTTCTCACAGGACGCAAACCAGCGCTCATCGATCCCGCCGCGGTTCGCGCCAAAGGCATACAGATCCGCGGGGTGCAGTTTTAAGCGTTTGCCGGGTATACAAAACGTGCGCGGCACCCAGGTCGGGGCCATCCGCAGGATGCCTTCCCCTGCTTCGAGAATCTTGTCAGCAAACATGCTCATTTCAGGCTTCCTTCATCATGGCAAAGACCGGTTCCATCGCTGTGTAAGTCCGGTTGAACAGATCATACGCCCGCCGGTAGTCCTCAGCATGGATCGGGTTGGGCAGAGTCTGGTCAATCACCGGCGTCAGCTGTTCGGCCAGGCTGAAGTCCGGGTAGAGCCCCACGCCAACCCCGCCTGCCAATGCGGCCCCCAGCGAGGTGGCTTCGGCCAGCAAAGCCGGGCGCAGCACCGGAATTCCATAAATATCAGCCAGGATCTGCCGCCAGACACGCCCGTTTGCGCCGCCGCCGATCACCCGCATCGCCTCAACCGCCACACCCTGCTCGCGGAAGGCATTCAAAATCACCGCCAGGTTCAGGCTGACCCCTTCCAGCGTAGCGCGCACCAGATCCGCATGGGTGTGCGCCGCGCTCAGGCCAATGAACGCGCCGCGTGCGTCCGGATTCCAGCGCGGGCTGCGTTCGCCCAGTAAATATGGCAGGTAGAGCAGCCCGTTCGCGCCAGCCGGCGAACGTTCGGCTTCCAGGTTCATCAAGTCATAGACATTGAGATTCCGCTCTGCAGCGGCTTGTTTTTCGTTCAGGCAAACCGTGTCGCGCAGCCACTGGTACGAAGCCCCCGCTGCCTGCATCGTCCCGGTCGGCGTAAACAACCCCGGCACCAGGTGCGCGAAGGTGAAAGTGCGCAGCCCCGGGTCATACACCGGATGGCGGGTTGCGATCCCAATCCAGGACGACGAACCAATGTAGTTATAGGCGCTGCCCTCACGCACCACGCCCGCCCCGGTCGCCGCGCACGAGCCGTCGCCGCCGCCGATCACCACCGGCGTACCTTTGGCCAGCCCGGTTTGCTCAGCCGCCCAGCCGGTCACCTCACCGACCACGTCGGTCGAGGAATGCAGGGCTGGCAGGCTCGCTTCCTGCAGTCCAAACGCCTCCAGCATCGGCCCGGACCAGGCCCTCTCCTGCAAATCATACAGGTTCGTCCCCGAAGCATCCGAATAGTCGCTGGCAAATTGCCCGGTCAGGCGCGCGACGACGTAGTCTTTCGCATGCAGAAACTTGTGCGCCGCGTCATACACCTCAGGCTCATGGTCGCGCAGCCAGGCGATCTTCGCCGCCGAATAAGAAGCGCTGGCACGGTGCCCCGTGATTCGGTAAGCTTCGACCATGCCGATCCTTTCCAACGCGCGTTCGGCCTGGGCCACAGCCCGTGTGTCTGCCCAGATCAAGGCCCTGCGCACCGCCCTTCCCTGGCGATCAACCGGAACACAACCCATCATCTGACCAGAAAAGGTCACGCAGGCCACCGCAGCTGGATCGATCCGGCTGGCCGCCAGCAGGTCGCGCGTAGCTTCGCACACCGCATGCCACCAGTCATCCGGGTTCTGTTCCACCTGATTAGGACCAGGATAGTATGTATCGTAACTACGGAAAGCGCTGGCGACTACTTTTCCGGCACGGTCAAATAGTGAAGCCTTGTTCCCGGTCGTTCCCAGGTCGTGCGCCAGGATAAATTCTCTCGCCATAGCAAATCACTCTCCTTGCCCGCCGGTGGCAGGCTTTTGCTTTGTCAAAAAGACTTCAAACCGGGCCCGGTCACCCCTGTGCAGCGCATGGAACATCTCCACCGGCAGTCCGTTCTCCAAATACCCTACGCTGTCCAGCAGCATTAAGGGTGTGCCGGGCGGAACGCGCAGCAGTTCCGCCTCGCGCGGGCCAGCCCCCACCGCTTCCATCGTCCGCCGCCCCGAGGCGATCACCAGCCCAAACTGGCGCTCAAGCACACCGTACAGCGATTGCCATGTCAAATCGACCATTTCCAGCCCAGGACAGAGCTGGTAAGGCAGCCAGGTCGTCACCAGAGCCAGGGGTTCATCGCCGATATAGCGCAGCCGCTCGATCTCGACCACTTGTTCACCCGCCGCCAGTCCCAGGCTGGCGGCTACCTTCGGCTGAGCCGCCAGCACTGCCTGACGCAGCACTTTGCTCATTGGAGATAGCCCTTGCTCAGCCATATCCTGGTAGAAACCCGTCAGGCGCTGCGCCAGCGCCTCGGTGATTTTCTCCTCGGCGACAAACGTCCCGCGCCCTTTCTCCCGGCGCACCACCCCTTCGGCTTCCAGTTCTTGCAGCGCCTGCCGCACCACCGTGCGGCTGACGGAAAAGGCGTGGCAAAGGTCTAACTCGCCCGGCAGCTGCTCGCCTGGTTTCCAGATCTTCTGCTCAATCCTGACCAGGATCTCTGCTTTCAACTGCGCGTAAAATGGAATGGGGCTGTTCCGGTCAATCATGCTGCCTGGCCTCGAAGATTTGCAGGATTTTGATTGGATGATTTTACCAGAATCGCCCGAAACTCTATTCGATCACCCGCGGCCTGAGTTTTCGTTTGATACTCCGCACGCTGCGGCGTATTCTTATTCTTCAAGCCGCGGAAACTCGGCTACGCGCAAACAGGTGCAGCCATATGGGATCAGCTCCAGTTCTTCCAAGGCTTCCTCCGAACGCACCGGCGAAACCGGCGTCCCAGCCGCCGACCCGGCGCCATCCATGGTCCACCCGGGCAGCCTGCGGCCGCGCACCAGCGCCCGCACGCCAGCCCCATCCGGCGAGAAGGGCGCCGCGCCCAGCGGAAGTTCTTCAAAGCGGATGTCCCGCGCCAGGTTTCGCTCGTCGAGCAGCAGCGCGTAATTCCATGGCGTGGCCGCATAGATCTCATAATCAGCGTGCGGCAGTTCGCGGTACGGCAGATCAGCGTTTACCCGCCGCCAATCCTCGCCAATTTTCAAACCATACACCAGCGGTCCGCGCCCAATTCCAACCGCGCCGCGGCTGCCGCGGATCAATTCCGGCGCCATCGGCAATACCAGGCAAAACTGGCTGACCGCCTCCCAGGTCCGCTCTATGCGGTGAAAACTGCCCGGCTGTACAGCTGTCTTCACACCGTTCACCTCAATATAGGGATCGACCGCCCAGGACGGAATACGCAAATGCAGCGAAAAGCGGCCCTTGCGCCCGGCAGTCACACGAAAGTTCAGGCGCTCGCGGAACGGGTATTCGGTCTCAAGTTCGACCGACACCGGGATGCCATTGATCTCCGCTTCCGCCCGGCTGGGCGCGTAGGCCACCGCCGCCAATCCGTCGGCGCTGCGCATCCACAGGTGGGCAGTGAATTTGGGCCAGCCCTGGCTCAGATTGGCTGTGCAGCAGCCAAAATCAGGCTCCACGCCAAACAGGTTCGCGTCGGGGCGGTTGGTGATCCAGGTGCGCCCTTCGCGTATGCTGCACTCCACCTGGTTGACCTGCTGGTCGTACTGGTGCTGCCACATATCCGGCGAAAACGTCGCTGGCAGCGCGTTGTACACCACCTTTTCCAGCCGGTCGCCCAGGCTGGCTTCACCAAGCGCGGCCAGCATCAGTTCTAATGAATATGCATACTCATTGACCGCGCACAGTTCCGTACCCTGAGTCGGGCTTTTTCCCGCCAGGCATTCATCCCCGCTGAACATCCCGGTCACCATGCCATGGTGGCGCTCAAGTTTTTCGATCATATCGGTCACCGCCGCCCGGTCCGCCTCATCCCGGCTGATCCGCCGCCACAAGCCATGCGCTTTGACCGCCTGGGCGTTGTTGACCACGTGGCTCATGTAATTCCAGCGCCCTTTCGGGGTAGCTTCTGTGCAGGGCCAGCGCTTGAAAAAGTCACCCCAATGAAACCCCTGCGCGTGCAGCTTGATCGCCAGATCCCATAACCATTTCGCCGGCCGCCGCTCATACAGGTAGAAAATTGCGATCAGACCTTCATACCAGCGAAACTGGCC
>Ga0172368_10006244_pt1 | contig 12906 bp, 11 predicted proteins | sample Lak11m_FD_114540 | JGI IMG/M metagenome (GOLD analysis project Ga0172368, IMG submission 114540) | Freshwater microbial communities from Kabuno Bay, South-Kivu, Congo - kab_022012_11m | ecosystem: Environmental > Aquatic > Freshwater > Lake | place: Democratic Republic of the Congo: South-Kivu...
GATTCCATTCTTTGGCCACGCCACAGGCAGGACGATGAGCCTGCCTCCGTCTGAAAGGCATCTTCTTACCTCGGAGAGTGTCTGTTCCTGGAAGATGTATTCTGTTGGAAAGGTTGCGACAATGCAATCAAAAGAAGCGTTGTCAAACGGAAGATGTTGCGCGATTCCGCGGGTGAGTTTATGAGACTTGCCGATATTGCGTTTTGCGAGAGTTCCCATCTGCGCTGATTCATCTATCGCAACGGGAGCAAGTTTCAGGTCCAGCAGGATGCGCTGCAAATGCCCGGGACCATGCCCAAGCTCAAGGATGCGAGTCCCTTTAATGAACGGGAGCACTTCCTTCGTCCAGTCCTTCCACCTGCCAAAAGAAACTGTCGCAGCGACGAGATCATAAGTAAATGCAAATGGATGATAGAGCAGGCTAAAAAAGACCCGCATGAAATGCTGGATGGGATTCATAAAATAAAACGAGGGTTTGACGTCAAAGTCAAACCCTCGTTGCCTTTAAAGTTGTTAGGCGGAAGCGGCTTCTCCGCCATCGGTTTTCTTGGGTTTGCGGACGGCCTCGATCGCACTCTTACCGCGTTCACGGACCTCGCCAGCCAATTGTTCAGCGCGGGCGCGGGCCTCCCTGGTTAATTCTTCAGCACGGCGGCGGGCATCGGCGGCGAGAGCTTCGGCGCGGGCGAGGGCTTCTTCGCCGGTGACTTGCGCCTTATCGCGTAGTTCGATGCTCTTGTCTTTGATCAATGCGCGGGTTTCTTCACCAGATTGCGGAGCGAAAAGCAGGGATACGACTGCGCCGGTGAGTCCACCGACAACAAAACCTACCAGAAAAGCGCCAAATTCATCACGGTCAGACATGTTAATACTCCTTTGTTGATGGTTGAATGAGTTTGTTTTATTATTCTTTATTTCTTCTTGAGACCCATTAATTCTAACATACGGGCCAAGCCTGAAAGATAGCCATTAAGTTTGATAACAGGTTCGACTACATTTTCGCCGAGGAATTCCGCTGTGCCGCGTAAAGTGTTTACGGTTTCATTTGTGGCTTGCAGAATGGGGCGGACTTCGTTTTGCAGAAGGTTGATCAAGCTGGCTAGCTGCATAACCAAGACGATCAATGCAACTCCAATGACAAGGGACTCAAGCGCGACTACGATAATGAAAACATCGCGAATTTTGTCCGTGGGGGTGCCGGGTTGTAGAAGGAAGTAAATTGCAACACCAAGCAAAACAAGAACGAAGATGGTGCCAGCGACAATGCTGGTGGTGATTATTTTCTGTTTACGTTCTGCCTCGCGGATTGCCGCGAGTTCCTCAGGAGTGAGGGGCGGGGGAGGCGGGGGTGTTGATGGTTGTTGAGGAAGTGATGGGGTTGCCATGTTTTGATTATAGCATTTTTATTCTGTTTCATCATTCATGATTCGTCTTTGCAGATCCCACATGCGGCGGAATAAGCCGCTTGTTTTAAGCAATTGATCTTGAGTGCCGCGCTCGATGACCTTTCCGTGATTCATTACAATGATCTCATTAACGTTTTCGAGTCCAATCAGGCGGTGAGTGATGAGTATGGAAGGTTTTCGCTTCATCAACTGGAACAGAGTTTCCAGCACTTGCTTCTCGGTGATCGACGCCAGGTTGGCGGAGGGATCATCCAGGATCAATATTGGCGCATCCTTGATGATGGCGCGCGCAACCGCCAGCCGCTGACGTTCTCCGCCCGAGAGTCGCAGCCCCTGTTCGCCTATCATGGTGTCGTAGCCCCTTGGCAAATCCATAATGAAGTCATGTATCTGCGCGGACTTTGCAGCCGACTCGACTTCTTCGCGCGTAACCCGCCGACGGGCGAACCGCAGGTTTTCATAGATGGATGTGTTGAAGAAATAAGTATTTTGCGAGACGAGTCCGATTCTTTCCCGAACCGAATCCTGATCCAGCATCTTGAGCGACTCGGCGCCGAGAGTGATGTCACCTGATTCGTAATCCCAGAAGCGCAAGAGCAAACTCGCCAAGGTGGATTTCCCCGCACCGCTTGGCCCGACAATGGCGATTGAAGTTGAGGGTTGCAGATCGAAGGTCACATCTTGAAGGGCGGGGGTGGTCTGGTTGGGATAGGTGAAAGATAAATCAGTAATTCGTAAATTATTATTAATTACAGGTTGTTCTCTGCTTACTGTCCACTGTTCACTGATTACTGGCTCTGTGTCTACAACTTCGAATAATCTTTGCGCAGCTTCACGGGCTGAATTCCACATTTGTGCGGCCTGCGGCAGTGACATGACGGCCTCAAACGCGGCAAATGTCAATAAGGATACGGATGCCAGCATGGGGCCCGAAAGTTCCCCAGAATTGACGAGAGGTATAGCAAGCACAAGGACTGTCCACATGCCGAGGTTGGTTAATAAGGTCGTCAACCCTGAATGAAATCCTGTGACTCGCGCCATTCGTTTTTGCGCATGGCCATATTTAATTCCATTTGATGCGATCTCCGTCAAACGCTGTCCGGCGCGTCCGTAGGCAAGCAGGTCAGCCATGCCTTGAATTCCATCTACAAGGCGGGTGTGCAGGCTTGCGCGCAAGGTGATCGTGTCCACTGCGGGGCGGCGGCTGATGAGTTGGGCGACGAGCGGCAGGACCAAGCCTAAGGCGAGGAAAAACGTCAGGAAGGCAAGGGCAAGGTTCGGGTCAAAGGAAGCGAGAAACATTGAAACGAAAAATCCAACCAGGATAGCCGTCAATGGGGGAGAGACAACTCGAACGTAGAAATTTTCCAAAGTTTCCACATCGCCGATGATGCGCGCAAGCAGGTCGCCTGCGCGATATTCCATCAACCGGGCGGGGGCGAGTGGTTCAAGTTTTTCATAAAACCAGACGCGCAGCTTTGAAAGCAGACGAAATGTGACGTTGTGTGATACGAGGCGTTCAAGGTAGCGGAAAATTCCGCGCGTGATGCCGAAGAACCGCACGCCAACCACGGCAACGCTCAACGCGGCGACGGACGGATGCAATGCCGCTGTGGAGATCAGCCATGCCGATGTGCCCATCAACGCCACGCTCGAACCGACGGTACATGCGCCAATTAAGATGGATAGCGCAACCAGATGCCACGAGCCGTTAAGGAATGATAGGAGGCGGGGGAAGATTGGGGATTTTCGATTTTCGATTTTGGATTTTGGGTTGGCTGCAAGTTCGATGTTGAAGGTTGAAGGTTGAAGGTCTTGAGCAACCATTGACTTTTGACCCTCGATTTTGGCATAAGTATTCACCATCTCAGCATACATGCCATTGTTTTCGAGCAATTCACGGTGGGTGCCTTGTTCAATGATGCGACCTGATTCGATGACAATGATCTTTTCGGATTTGAAAATTGTGTTGAGACGATGGGCAATGGTGATGACAGTACGGTCTTGCATTAATCTTTGAGTTGATTCTTCAAGAAGGGCTTCTGTCTCAGGGTCGAGACTGGAGGTTGGCTCGTCGAGGATGAGGATGGGCGCATCTTTCAAAAAAGCGCGGGCAATGGCAAGGCGTTGTGATTGTCCGTTCGAGAGTCGTGCGCCGCCTTCGCCGATCACTGTTTCATATTTTTGAGGAAGCGACTCAATGAAATCATCCAGACGTGCAGACCGCGCTGCCAAGATAACTTGTTCATTCGTCGCTTCGGGGTTGCCGAGACGGATGTTTGCTGCGAGCGTATCGTGGAAAAGATAGGGCTTTTGAGGAACCCAGGCAATCGAAGGGAGTAGGGATTGAGAATTAGGGATTAGGAGGTGCGCAGCAGGAGAAACGGAATGCACATTTATTGTGCCTGACGTTGGTTGAATAAAGCCAAGCAATAAATTAACCAGTGTGGATTTGCCCGCGCCGGTTTTTCCAACCAGTGCAATGTGTTGTCTGTGTTGGATGGTCAGGTTTATATTTTCAAGCGCCGGAGCGGATTCGCCGGGATAGGTGAAGGAAACATTCGAGAACTCGATAGCGGATATTTGTGAGTCGGGAGTCGGGAAGTGAGGTTCGGTGCCCTGGTTTCCAAATTCCAATTCCCGATTCTCGATCGGAGTATCCAGTATTTCATAAATTCTTTTTGCCGCGGTTGTGCCTGACATGCCGGCGTGAAATCGTGCTCCAAGAGCGCGCAGCGGCATGTAGAACTCTGGTGCGAGGATCAGAAGGAATAATGCTGGTTGAAATTCCATTTTGCCATATAGCAGGCGAAAACCAATTTCAACCGCGATAATGGCGGTGCTGAGTGTAGCCAGCAGTTCGAGCGCGAGCGCCGAAAGAAAAGTGACGCGTAATACGCCGAGAGTTGTATCGCGGAATTGATCACTGACTTTGGCGATGGATTGAGTCTGCGCTTTGGATTGACCGAATAATTTGAGCGTGGTTAATCCTTGCAGGCTATCTAGAAAGTGGGCGCTTAATATCCGTAAGGTTTCATATTGACGTTTGGTGACGATCTCTGCGCCCTTGCCGATCATGATCATGAAGAAGGGGATCAATGGTGCTGTGATGAGAAAAATAATGGCGGAAAGCAGGTCAATGGGAAAGACAACAATGAGAATTGAAATTGGAATCAGGGTGGTGAGAACCAACTGCGGAAGATATTGGCTAAAGTAAGCGTCCAATGCTTCAATGCCTTCAACGGCGGCGGCAGTCAATTCACCGGTGCGTTGTTTTTTCGTGTAGGCAGGTCCGAGCCTTAGTATTTTTTCAAAAAGGCGGTTACGCAAATCAGTCTTTATTTTTACTGCAATAGCATTGGCGAAAATTTCGTTGAGCCAGGTTAGCAAGGCTCGTGCGCTAATGGTGACAAGGATAAGGCGCAGGAGACGTGCAACCGTCGTGAGAGTTTGCCCTTCGAGGAATACCCCGTTAATGGAATTGCTCAGGAGCCAGGCTTGCCAGATCGTAAGCAGACCAGCCAACAGTCCAGAAAGAATTGTGAAGATCAAGGGGAGGCGAGTGTTGCGGGTGAGTTGAAGAAGTCTACGATGCATAATAGGTGATTATAAACGACCGGGCTGGGGGAAATTTTCCCAGCCCGGCTTTCATTTAGATTCAGGCTTTAGTGCCACTTGCTTTGAACCGCAATCGTGTAGATTTTAATATTGAGAACAATGAAGCGCCAGCACAAACCCTGCCGGGTTGACAAGTTTAGAGGAAATATCCAGGCCATCTTTTCCAATATATTTAAATGGCTGCCCTTTGAATTGCGGAATAAGCATCGAGAAATCAAAATCAGTTGTGCCTTCGCCGCCTTCATAGTTCTGCCAGTGGATTTTGCCCTCTTCAACTTTTGTTACACCGGTCTGAACCTGATACCGAATGCCATGGTCGTTAAAGACGGCTTTGATGAATTCGTCACTCTTTAGAACGTGGCCGTTGCGTTTGATCTGAATGCCATTAACACCGAAATCTCCCAGGGCTGGTTCATTGGAAAGCCATAAAATATCGGCTTTATCGCGCAATCCTTTTTTGACAAGGTCCTTGTGAACGTTGACGATATACTCGAACGCAGCGCCCTGACAGGTGGCCATTGGGTGACCCGTGCCGATCATGATCTTTACCTTTTCTCCCTTCTTCATACGCTCACAAAGGGCGAGATACGCTTCGCGCGTTTTTACCGCATGAGGCAGGGAGCAAATCGATTGGGTGAAGCCTCCATCAGGCCCGAGCCCTGGCGTGCCCGCAAAATTTAGTAATGGACCAGGTGCAATCACAAGATAATCGTATTCGAGCCGGGACTCCTTTCCCGTTCCGATTTCTTCACCTATGACATACTGGTCGCCCGCATCGGGATGTATCTCCTTTGCCGCAGCATGAACGAACTTGATATTCATGCGGTCATAGACTGGCTTGAGTTTGAAGATAGTCTTTTCTGGTCTCATGTGCCCTACTCCCACCCAAACCCACGAGGGTACATAGCCGAACACATCCCGGTTTGACATGACCGTTATTTCATGCTGCCTGCCGAGCTTGTCGCCCAGATAAAGCGCTGTTGTATGACCAGCAAACCCTGCACCGATTACAAGAACCTTAGCCATAGATTTTCTCCTTGAAGCTTTTGTTAGAGTTACGAAACGTCATTTATTTGTGACAACTGGCGCGAACAAAAAAGGCGGAGTGAGCTCACTCCGCCTTTTGAAGATTAGTAGACCAATGTTTTCTTGTCCGTGCTAATGCGTTTGCGGAACATGTAATAGGTCCAGCCTTGGTAGGCGAGAACGATGGGCACGAAGATCAAAGCGACCACCGACATGACCGTCAGCGTGTATTGTGAAGATGACGCATTGTAGATGGTCAGGCTCCAATCAGGGTTGGTGGTGGAAAGCATCACATTCGGGAAGGTCATGCTGAAGAACGTGACCTGAGTCAGCACGATATTCAATGCGACCATGATGAAGGCCCAGCCTTCCATTTTTGCGTTGATGAAATACCCGGCCGCGAGTAGAACTGCTACAGCTGCTATCGGTACTACGCCCGGGTTGACGATCCCTCGATCCCAGAACCCGGCTACATAAGTAAATACTCCAAGAGCGATGTAAAGAACCGACGCACCAATCCAAAGCTTTTTAGCAAAGCCATTCACACGTTCACGTAATTCACCTTCAAGCTTAAGCCCGAGGAAATTTGCGCCGTGCAGGAGGAAGATGGCTACCGTAGTCAACCCGCCCAGCAGCCCGTATGGATTCAACAGGGTGAATAGATTGCCGGTAAACATCTTGTCAGCATTGATGGGAACTCCCCGTGCAAGGTTGGCGAAGGCTGCGCCAAGCAGAAGGGCTGCCAGAAAGGAGCCGACGGCGATCATCCAGTCAAAAATATTGCGCCATTTTGGAGCGGCATCTTTAGAGCGATATTCGAATGCCACACCACGAATGATCAAACCAATTAGCAGCAGGAACAGCGCCAGATAAAATCCACTGAACATGGTGGCGTACCACTCGGGGAATGCGGCAAAGGTCGCGCCGCCGGCAGTGAGCAACCAAACTTCATTGCCATCCCAGACCGAGCCGATGCTGTTGATGATGGCACGGCGCTCTTCATCTTTTTTGCCAAGGAAGGGTAGGAGCATTCCTACGCCGAAATCGAATCCTTCAAGGAAGTAGAACCCGATCCATAGAACAGCGATAAGAATGAACCAAAGGATTTGCAGAAATTCGTAAGACATGATTTTATTCCTCCGCGCTTAATCTTGCGAGCCAATGACGGCAGGGGCAACGTCAACTGATTCGTGCATGGCCGCGTCAGGTCCGGCAATGGCGTATTTCTTCATCAGGTAAACCATTGCAACAGCCAATGAACCATAGACGACTGTATAACCGACCAGTGATATCCATAGGTCAACAACAGTAAGGTTTGGAGAGATGGCATCCTGTACCTTGAGTTGACCGTATACGATCCAGGGTTGACGCCCCATTTCGGTCAGTATCCAGCCGCTTGCGTTGGCAAGATACGGAATGACAAGGATCCAGGGAGTCCACTTCATCCATTTTGCCTTGGTAATATCGCCGCGGGCATTTGCCCAAACATAGAAGGCCGTCAATCCGATCATGACAAAACCGAAAACCATCATGATGCGGAATGTCCAGTAGGTGACCACCATGAGCGGAATGTAATCTCCCGGACCATAGTCTTGAACAGCCTGCTCTTGTAATTCGTTCACACCCTTTACTTCGCATGTGAAATTATTACAGGCCAGGAAACTCATCGCATACGGGATGCGAACTGACCATACTTCTTTCTTGCCGCTCAGATCGCCAATGGTTAACAGTGAGAATGAAGCGGGTTGTTCAGTTTCCCATAATGCCTCGAGCGCGGCCATCTTCATGGGCTGGGCTTCGTACATGTACTGTCCCATCGTATGGCCGCCGAGAAATACCAGCACGCCAGCTACCAAGCCCGTCACTGCGCCGATCTGAAAGGACCGCTTGAAGAAATCCACATTTTGTTTGCGGACGATGTGATAAGCGCTAACAGCCAAAATCAAAAACGCAGCCATGGCCACGCCGTCGGAAATGGTATGCCAGAAGAATATCCAGCCTTTCGGGTTTCCGATCAAAGCAAAGAAGTTTACAAGTTCGAGCCGTCCATTGACTGCGTTGTAGACAAAGGCGTCCTTGGGCGGGGCCTGCATAAATCCATTTGCAAGCAAAATCCAAAGGGCTGAAAGGTTCGATCCAATTGCCGCCAGCCAAATGGAAGCAAGATGTACTTTCTTGGAAACCCTGCCTTCGCCGAAGATCCAAATTCCAAGGAATGTGGATTCCATGAAGAAGGCCAGCAATGCTTCCACAGCCAGAGGTGCGCCAAAAATGTCGCCTACGTAGCGGCTGTACTCGCTCCAGTTCATGCCAAACTGGAATTCCTGCACAATGCCTGTTACAACGCCAATGGCGAAGTTGATCAAAAACAATTTGCCCCAAAACTTGCTCATCTTGCGCCAGGTTTCATCATTGGTTTGGTAATAACGTGTTTGCATGAACGCAACAAACCACCCCATCCCCAGGGTCAGCGGAACGAAAAGCCAATGATAGATGGTCGTAAGGGCGAACTGCAATCTGGAAAGTGTTACGATGTCCATATTTATTCTCCAAAAATTTTTTGAATTATATTTCTCAAAAGGCAATTGATGGCGGATTGAAAATAGTGTCTGGAGTTCTCCTTTCTATGATGTGGAACCGTTTCTTTTCTCGACTTATGGCTGGGCAATGCCAACCTGAATTAAACCGTGCACTGACAGCGCGTCCTGCGCTAATTCATCAAATGTGATCTGTTCCAACTCTTTCAAAATCATTGACTGCAATTTTGCCCAACGGTAACGTACAGGGCATTGATTGTCAAAAGGACATTCTCCTGCGTCAACGAGACAATCTGAAATAAAGAATTTCCCTTCAAAGTGTTCAACGATCTGCCGCAGATTGATCTCGTTAGCTGGGCGGGCGAGCTTTAGCCCGCCGTCCCTGCCGGGAAAGGTAAGGATGAAACCGCCCCGCGCCAAGTCTGCTACGATGCGCTGTGCCAGCGCTGGCGGGATTAGCATCTCATTTCTAATATCAGTTGTAGATGCCCTTTCCTCCTCTGCGCGTTTGGCGAGCGAGAGAATGACACGGATTGCGTAATCGGTTTGGCGGTTGATGCGGATCATGTTTTCACCTTTAATGTTGACAATTGCGGTAAACGATTACCAACAGTGTAAGGGTTGTTCTTGAAATTGTAATGTGAAGGTCGTCACAGTTTTACCGTGACACATGTCATATTTTTATGACACCATGTAATTATATTTTCCGACTCGGCGGATAGCAAGAGATAAATGAGGAGTTTTGATAAAGTCAATTTATAATGTTACTCACCGATCTCTGGAGAGACTGGTTAATAATCTAAATTGATGGACACCGTCCCGAAAACCATAGTGGGAGGGGATAAGAGCCTCGCAATCACCTTTTTTGGAACCGCACTGACCCTTGAACAATAAACACCTTACACACCTTACACAAATTAACCTGGATGATCTTGTCAGTTCCTTTGGTTGGCAGGATCATAAGTTTTTGGCGCGTATGCTGAGGCGTGCTTTTATTAAACCCGCGCGGACCTTTGCACAGAAAATGGTGGACTTCGACTTTGTTGTAGGTTCTTCCGGTTTGGTCGAAGCTGCGCGTCAACTTTTAATGCCTTATGTCCGTGGTGTACGCGTCTATGGCGTGGAGAATATCCCTGCGTCTGCATTTTTGGCATTGTCCAATCATCCGGGAATGACGGACACGCTGGCTTTGTTTCGTGCGCTTAATCGTCCCGACTTGAAGATCATAGCGCTTGAACGTCCCTTCCTGGAATCACTCACAAATACAAGCAAAAGGCTTTTCTTTATTAAGGATGATCCTGCTTCGCGTATGTCCCTTGTCCGCCAGGTCAGCGGACATTTGCGTTTGGGTGGCGCGGCATTGACCTTCCCGGCTGGGGAAATCGAGCCAGACCCGGATGTACATCCAGGCGCAGTCGAGTCGCTCAGTTCATGGACAGACAGCGCGGGAGTCTTTGTCCGCATGGCGCCAGAAACGGCTGTCCTGCCTGTGTTGGTGAGAAGCGTGATCTGGAGTAATGTTGCAAACCATCCATTGCTCAAAATCAAAACAAATAAAAATGATAGAGAGAAACTGGCAGCCGCCCTGCAATTGTTGGCGATGATTATGTGGAACATCAAGCCTGTGACTGTGACCGTGCAAATTGGAGACCCGATCACGGCGAAGGGATTGGGAACAACAGACACGCAGGTTATTCATGAGGCGGTCTTGAACGAGATGAAGCGTCTCATGGAGACTTTACCAAATGGCGCTGGTGTAAGCGTGCTATGAAAGAAAAATTTCAGCATCCGTTTCGTACCTTTGCGTTTTACACTTTGCTCGCCTTGCTGCTTTATTTCGCCCTGCGCAACGCACCGCTGATGGATATTTGGGAAGCTCTCAAGAAATTGCGGCTCTGGCAGCTGTTTGTGCTGTTGGGAATCAATGCTTTTATCTATTTGTTGATTACCATGCGCTGGTGGCTGATCGTCCGCGCTGAAAATAAAAATATTTCATATTTCCCACTTTTATTTGTCCGTGTTGCGGTTTTTGGGATCAGCTACTTTACGCTCGGCCCGCAAGTGGGAGGGGAGCCGCTGCAGGTTTTGTATTTGCAAAGAAAATACGACATGACTTATACACGCGCAACATCCACTGTCATCATGGATAAGCTGTTGGAGTTTCTCGCAAACTTCATTTTGCTCGGATTTGGTTTAACAGCAATTGTCGAGGCCGGGATTCTCTCAGCAAATAGCGGCAGTCCATGGGTCGTTTTGAGCGGACTGATCCTTTTAGTGTTGTGGCCGCCCGTACATATCCTCTTAATGTACAAGGGAAAATATCCCGTATCCGCTTTCCTGCGTAAATTCTCGAACCATAAATTTGTGAGGTTCATTGCCGCATCGGAACGCATGGCGGGGACATTTTGCCGCAGACACTTATCCTCAATGTTGTCTGCCATCTTTGTTTCCTTGCTTGCAGCGCTGGGAATGGTCGGAGAATTCTTCTGCATCACCTTATTCCTTGGATTGCATTTATCCTTTTGGCAAGTTATCACGGCATGGACGGCTGGTTGGCTGGCTTTCCTTGTCCCATTACCCGGCGGATTGGGCGCGCTGGAAGCCAGCCAGGTTTTCGCACTTGGCGCGTTTGAGATTCCCGCCTCACTGGCAATTAGCGTGGCTTTATTGATCCGCGCCCGCGATCTGTTGATCGGAGGGTTGGGACTGTTGACCGCTGGACGAGGGATTAATAAGAAGTAAGTATCGCCAGTTCAGATTCGTCTAATAAAAAATTCAAATAGGAGATTCAAAATGAAACTTAATGGTAGACAGTATGGAATTGTCCTGCTTGTTGTCTTCACCGCAATACTTCATCTTGTTGCGGCTTTTGATAAAGAACTCTTCCCGGAATCTCCAGACCCATTGTTTATCTTAAATGGGGTGGGGTTTCTGGGTCTGCTGGGTGCATACTTTTTACCGGTCAAGTTTTTTCAAGAAAATCACAAGTTGTTTTGGGGGTCCTTGTTCGGATATAGCATTCTAACCATCGTTGCATGGATCATTATTTGGGTCGGCTTTAGTGTTATCCGGGATGGCATCCCCTTTTTCAGCCACGACTCGATTTATGGAGTTCCCGCCAAAACCGCAGAGGTAATTCTCCTATGGTTGTTGTGGTCTGAAAAGCCGTAATTGTTGTTACGGCAAGGGGTAAAATAGACTCATGACGGCCCGAAAAACTTTGTATTTTACCGCGCCAAAGCAGGTGGAGATTCGTGAAGAGACTCTGCCTGCACCTGGCGCGGATGAGGTTTTAGTGGGGACGATCTGTTCGGCTGTCAGCGCGGGGACGGAAATGCTGATCTACAATGCGCGCTTCCCTCGTGACCTTGAAACTGATTCTGTCATCCAGAATTTGCGTGGCTGCTTTGAGTATCCGCTGGCGTACGGATATGCCTGCGTGGGAAAAGTGCTGGAAGTAGGCATGGCAATTGACCCTGAATGGAAAAATAAACTCGTGTTCTCTTTCCAACCGCACACCACGCACTTTATCTCAAAACCTGATTCCCTTTTTCCTATTCCTCAGCCCCTTTCTCCAGAGTCCGCTTGTTTTTTTGCAAACACTGAAACCGCAGTAAATTTGGTTCAAGATGCCGCTCCGATCTTGGGCGAGCGCGTAATGGTCTTTGGGCAGGGAGTGATCGGGCTGTTGACGGCAGCATTGTTGAAAGAATTCCCGCTTAAATCGTTGTTCACTGCAGACTGTTACGAATTGCGCCGCAAAATGTCTGATGAGATTGGCGTTACAAAATCGTTCGATCCCTCCCCTCTAAATTTTCAAGAAACTAAATTTGACTTGACCTTTGAATTGAGCGGGCGTCCCGAAACGCTCAATGACGCGGTTGCTGTCACAGGATATAGCGGGCGGGTGGTGATCGGCTCATGGTACGGAGAGAAGCACGCGCCGATCCATTTGGGCGGGGATTTTCACCGCTCCCGCATCAAATTGATCTCATCGCAAGTCAGCACCATCGCCCCTGAGTTGAGCGGAAGATGGGATAAGCGGCGGCGTTTCGATGTCGTATGGCAGGCCTTACAGAGGATTAGACCTGAAAAATGGATTACGCATCGCTTTTCTTTAGATCAGGCAGCGGAAGCATATCGCCTGCTGGACGAAAATCCGCAGGATGCGATTCAGGTCATTCTGGAATACAAAGAACGTCTGATGTGAAATCAATTTACGATTTGAAACGTCTGGACATTGATACCGAAATCAATGAGGAGTAAACGCCTCAAAAGGTGACTGGTCATTTTTGCAATAATTCTAGTGCATAAACCCA
>Ga0172368_10006246_pt1 | contig 12904 bp, 10 predicted proteins | sample Lak11m_FD_114540 | JGI IMG/M metagenome (GOLD analysis project Ga0172368, IMG submission 114540) | Freshwater microbial communities from Kabuno Bay, South-Kivu, Congo - kab_022012_11m | ecosystem: Environmental > Aquatic > Freshwater > Lake | place: Democratic Republic of the Congo: South-Kivu...
GATCAGCAGGGTGAAGAGCGTGATGATCAGGCCGGATTTGGTGTATTCCCAGAAGCTGAGGTCGATGTGCCAGCGCGAGGCGGTTTCGGCCACGATCAGATTGGCGACCGAGCCGAGCAGAGTCAGGTTGCCGGCCAGGGTCGAGGCGGCGGCAACGGTCAGCCAGCCGAGGCGCGCGTCGGGCATGGCCGAGACGACCGGTTTGAGCAGCAGCACGGCCGGCACATTCGAGACGATGTTGCTCAGCACGGCGGTGATGCCGGTCAGGCCCCACAGGCTGGCCTGGCTGGCCAGCGCGTTCAGGTTGACCAGCCGGGTCACGCCGTTCGTTTCCAGCGAGCCGCTGATCACGAACAAGGCGGCGAAGAAGACCAGCAGGCTCCAGTCGAATTCGGCGAAGACGACATGCGGCTGGTGGCGGCGCGTGATCAGCAGAAAGCAGGCGGCCAGGAATGAGGCCAAGGCGATGGAAACCCCGCCCAGGAAGGCGGCCAGCAGGGCCAGCGTGACCAGGCTGGTTTTGATCAGCAGCGGGCGCGAGATCGTTTCGCCGCCGTCCTCGACCGCGGGAAAGCGCACCCCGGCGCGCAGCTCGTGGGGATAGATCCTGACCAGCACCAGCCAGATCACGCCCATGCCCAGCAGCGCCACCGGGGCGAGCGAGAGGGTGAAGTCGAGGTAGGAGATGCCAGAGGCGATGCCGATAATCATGTTCTGCGGGTTGCCGGTCAGGGTGGCGGTCGAGCCGACGTTGGAGGCGGTGGCCAGGGCAACCAGGTAGGGCAGCGGGTTGCGCTGCAGGCGGTCCATCAGGGCGATCAGGAAGGGCGAGAACATCAGGCAGATCGTGTCGTTGAGGAAGAGAGCCGAGAGCAGTCCGACGATCAGAATCTCGAGGGCCAAGAACAGGCGCGGGCTGTGGGCCAGGCGCACCAGAACCCGCCCGGCCAGGGTGAAGAACCCGGCCAGCTTGAGGTTGGCGTTGATGATCATCATGCTGAAAAGCAGGACGAGGGTGTCGAAGTCGAAATAGGAAGGCACGGATTCAAAGCTGACCTGCCCGGCTACCACCAGCAAGGCTACACCCATCAGAGCGATGGTGGTGCGGTTGGATTTGATGATCGGGTAGCGCCCGATGGCGATGCCGGCGAAGGCCAGCGCCGCGGCGGCCAGGGTGATCCAGGGGTTGGGCTGCATGGGGGGATATTATATATTTTTTTAAGGTGTGTGACGCCGCTTTTTGGCGTCACACACCTTGAATTTCAAATAAAGCATTGGAAACGAAAGCTTGAATCGCGGCCAGGATGGAGGCGGGGCTGATGTCGGCGCGCCCGCAGGGCTGGAAAAAGGCAGCCCAGCCGGGCAGGTCTGGCCCGGCCAGGCGGGCCAGGCGCAGCGCGGCGCACAGATCCCAATAGGGCAGCCCGCGCCAGTCCAGAGCGGTCTGGGCGCGGTAGGCCATAGTGAACGCCTCCATCGCCGCGCGGCCGTAGATGGTCAGCAGGTCGAGGCGCGTGATGGCCAGGTCGGCCAGCGGGTCGCCAGGGCAGGCGTCTTCCCAATCGATGACCCCGTTCAGCTGGCCCCCCTTCCATAATAGATTGCCAGGCCAGAAGTCGCCGTGCAGCAGGGCGGGCGGGTTGGGGTGGGGGAAGGGTGTGGCGGCGCGCAGCGCCGCCCAAACCCGCGACAGCTCGCCAAATGGGCCTGCGGCGGGCGGTCGGTCCGGCGCAAGCTCGGACAGCAGCGCGCAGCCGGGCGGCAGAAAGGGGCGGGCCTGCTCCAGGCAGGCGGCACGGTGGATGCGCGCCAGGGCAGCAGCCAATGCAGCGGCGGCGCGCGGCGGGTCGGCGGGGGCAAAATCGGGTTCGCCTTCCAGGTATTCCAACAGCAGGGCGGGCGGTTGGGAGGGTAGGTTGAGGAAATAGACGGGGCGCCGGTATCATAGGGCTGGAGCAGCCCCAACAGACGGTGCTCAGCCTGCAGCCCGTCGGTGTTGGCCATCCATGCGCCCAGACTGGGGCGGCGCAGGACCAGCCTGCGCCGGTCGGCGGCGGGGGTTTCAATTTCCAATCCAAGCATCTCGGCCGAGATGCCGCCCTTGAGCGGCCAGGCGCGCAGCAGGCGGCTGCCGGGCAGGGCCGCCGCGAGCAGATCATCAAGCGTGTGCGCAGCGCTCACCGCTCAGCCTGCATAGACGCTCTCTTCGGGCGCGTCGGTGGGGCTTTCAAATTCCAGACGGTAGCCATCCGGGTCGTGCAGCACGGTGACCCACAGGCCGTTGCCGACAAACGGGCGGTCTGGGTTCAGACCGCGTTCGCGGGTGGCGTGGTAGATCGCCAGGGCATCCTGGCATTGGAGGCTGATCGTCACGCCGAGGCCCAGCTCGCCTTCGGGCCGACAGGGGCCGCTCTCTTCGCGGTAGAAGGTTTGCAGCATGATCGCCGCCGCGCCCAGCTCGAGCCAGCACCAACGGATCTGGCCATCGACAACCCAGCGGTTTTTGATCGTGCAGCCCAAGCCGTCGACGTAAAAACGCAGCGACTCGTCCATAATGGTCACGCCGAAGAACGGCACGGCTTGTTTGACATTGGGAGTGTTCATAAGGGGGGAACAGGGAACAGGGAACAGGGAGGAGGGAGATGCTGCCATCCGATTATAATTTTCCCGGACCCCGGACAGCATCTTCATCGATTGTACCCGAAGTTGAATCGTGGATAAAACGGTCCTATAATTCAACTACTCGAAACACATAGGATGGGCATCATCTCGGAAAAACGGAGGGAAGTTGTGCGTGAATTTGGCGCATCGCGCCAAATTCACGCACAGCACCTCTACTTTTTGAGATGGTACGAGGATGAATTCTTACAGATAGGAGCGAAAAATGTACCAGACTGATATGTATGAAGGCGTGATCGCCGAGACGGTCATGCTGCGCGGCCACAATGGCGACTGGATCAACGCGTACTGCGCCCGCCCGCTGGGGCCTGGACCGTTCCCTGGCCTGGTGCTGGCGCACCACATGCCCGGCTGGGACGAGTGGTATAAGGAAGTTACCTTCCGCTTTGCGCGCCAGGGGTACATTACGATCTGTCCCAACCTGTATTTTCGCAGCGGTCACGGCTCGCCGGAAGATGTGGCGGCCAAGGCGCGCGCGGCGGGCGGCATCCCCGACGACCAGGCGGTGGGTGACCTGGAAGGCGCGGCGCGCTACCTGCGCGCTCTGCCAACCCTGAACGGCAAAGTGGGCGTGTGGGGCACCTGCTCCGGTGCGCGGCATGCTTACCTGAGTGCTTGCCGCACGCAGGTCTACGATGCGGTGGCCGACTTGTGGGGCGGGCGGGTGGTGATGCGCCCCGAAGATCTGAGCCCCAACCAGCCGGTGGCCCCGCTGGACTATACAGCGGATTTGAAGATCCCACTGCTGGGCTTGTTTGGTGAGCAGGATTTTGGCCCAACCCCCGAACAGGTGACCGTCCACGAAGAATTGTTGAAAAAGCTAAACAAGACTTACGAATTTCACATGTATGCCAACGCGGGCCACGGGTTTTTCTACCACAACCGCCCGGCTTACCGCCAGGAGCAGGCGGTGGACGGCTGGAATAAAGTCTTTGCATTTTTTGAGAAATACCTGAAGACAACCCGTTAAGGCAGAAAGGAACCTCGCGATGTGTTCGATGATTTCCATGCAAATTCAAATTGACGGCTGCGGCAAGAATGGCGGCGCCTGGTTTAATCTGCGCGAAGCGGATGTGTCTTTCGACCATCCTTTCAACGCGCCGTTTGAGCACGCGCTCAATATCGACTTTGTGAATGAAGCCCAGGGGCCGGGGGCGCGGGTGGCGGTGGAGTTGAGCGCCGATTCGGCGCGCGCGCTGGTCGCTGCCATCCAGCAGGTGCTGGAGCGCGCCGAGCAGGGCGGCTTTTTGGAGAAGCAGGCGGTTTAGCGGACTGGTTCGCCGCGTTGCGGGGCTGTCTCAACTACGGCTTGAGGCAGCCCCTTTTTTAGTTTGCAGTATTGTTAATTGACTCTCGCCTGGGGAAGCCTGATAATATGGACTGAAGCTTTCGATGTTTGCGCCTGGTGGCGCAGGCACAGCGCTGATCCGGCCAGGGGAGGGCTGGGAAGAGTCGTTGCTCGCCCGCCAGGATGGGGTGAGAGGTTCGTTTTCCCCCGCAGAATGGATTCTGAAATGAGCTTACGCAAAACCACGCTGGTGATCGGGATTGTGCTGACCATGCTGCTGCTCAGCCTGATCAACGCTTCGACGCATTTTATCCTTCTCAAGGGGATCGTCAATCTCGAGGAAAAATACAGCCTTGACAACATCCAGCGCGCCGCCAACGCGATCGAACATGAAAAAGAAGGGATGTTGACCAAGGTCAACGATTACGCGGTGTGGGATGACACCTTTGATTTCATGCAAACGCGCGACCAGGCGTTTATCGATGCCAATTTCTTCCCTTCTGTTTTGCAGAACCTGGGAATTAACTATGTGATCGTCGCCACACCGGATGGTGAGGTGGTTTATGCGGCGGGATATGATCTGGCTACGCTGCAGCCCATCCCATTGTCGCCCCAATTGAACGCATATCTCAGCCCGGCGGGGCTTTTCGGCGAGCTTGCCCGCGCAGATGCAGGGGCCGGCATCCTGGTGGCGGATGGTGTGCCGCTGATTCTGGCGTATCACGCGGTGCTTCGCAGCGACGAAAGCGGTCTGGCGAACGGCGTGATGGTGTTTGGCCGCATCTTAGGCGGTGAGTTTGCCGGGCAGATGTCGGAAATTACGCAGCTTGCGCTGCGCATCGAGGGAGCGCAGGACAGCACCCTGGCGGCTGAATATGGGACTGCCAATCCACCCCAGTCCGGCGCCCAGGACAGTAAAATCAAGATCCTGGATGCGAATACGATCGCAGTCTATAAGCTCATCCCTGATTTCAACGGCAGCCCGGCGGTGGTGGTGCGCGCGGTGATGGAAAGGGATATTTTTAATCAAAGCTATAACACCATCCTAAATTTTATATGGGTTGTTTTCATCAGCAGCATGTTCACCCTGGCCGTGGCTGTTTATCTTTTGGACCGCCATGTGATTGCCCGGATTGGCGGGTTGAGCAAATCGGTGGTGAACATCCGGCTGAGCGGCGATTTGTCTGGACGGGTGCCGGTCAAGGGCGCTGATGAGATCGCCTCCTTGGGCAGCGAGATGAACCGGATGCTGCAATCGCTCGAAACCGCCGAGGTCGAGCTGCGCCGCTCGCGCGATGACCTGGAACAAAAGGTGGAAGACCGCACCTCTGAGCTGACCCAGCTGAATGAGGAATTGACCTATGAGATTTCCGAGCGCGAGCTGGGCGAGCGGGCGCTGTTTGAGGCATACCACGAAATTCACCTGATCCTGGGTTCGATCACTTCGATCTTGATTGGTGTGGACGGCGATGACCAGATCACGCAGTGGAATCATGCCGCGGCCAGCCTGTTCGGGATTTCCGCGGCCGAAGCGCTGGGCAGGAACTTCTTCGAGCTGCCGATCCGCTGGGATTGGGCGGCTTTCACGCAAGCGGTCGCCGCATGCAAGCGCGACGACAGCAAGATCCGGATCGACGACTTTATCCTGGAGGATCCAGGCGGGAACAGCCACATTCTGGGCCTGACGCTGACCTCGCTGGTTGAAAAAGATAAGAACAAACCGGGGTTCTTGCTGGTCGGTTCGGATATCACCGAGCGCAGGCTGCTGGAGCAGCAGGTGGGGCGCACCAATAAACTGGAGGCGATCGGCCAGCTGGCCGCGGGCGTGGCGCACGAGATCAATACGCCGACCCAGCTGGTCGGCAGCAACCTGCGTTTTTTGGGCCAGCAGATCGAGCCGATCCTGAAATTGATTGACCAATCGCGGGCATTGAGCCAGGCGGTGAAAGCCGGCACGGCCACGCGCGAGATGGCCGCGGTGCTGGAACGCGACACTGCGGCGCTTCACCTCGATTTTATCCGCCAGGAGATCCCCAAGGCCGTCGCGCAGTCGCTGGAGGGCATCGAGCGCATTTCCAAGATCGTGTCGGCGATGCGTTTCTTCATGCACCCTGGGGGGACGACGAAAGAGCTGGCCAACCTGAACAAGATTATTGAGAACGCGCTTTCGCTGTCGCGCAACGAATGGAAGAACGTGGCGGAAGTGACGACCGATCTGGACCCCGACCTGCCAGCGATCGAGTGCATGCCGAGCGATTTGAGCCAGGTGGTGCTCAACCTGCTGGTCAATGCCGTCCACGCCATCCAGGATGCCGCCGGTGAAGATGAAAACGGGCAGGGCAAGATCGGCATCACCAGCCGCCAGGCCGGGGAGAACGTGGAAATCCGCATATCGGACAGCGGGACTGGCATTCCGGAGGCGATCCGCGCCAAAGTGTTTGACCCATTCTTCACCACCAAGGATGTTGGGCGCGGCACGGGCCAGGGCCTTTCGCTGGCCTACTCGGTGATTGTGAAAAAGCACGGCGGGACGATCGAATTTGAAACCGAGCCCGGCAAGGGCACGACGTTTATCATTCACTTACCCATGAGAGCAGCCTATGACGAACAAAATCCTTCTGGTTGACGATGAAGTTCTCCTGCTGGATTCGCTCCGGCGGGAATTGTTTATGCAGTACGTGATCGATACGGCCGAGAGCGGGGCGGAAGGACTGGAGAAGCTGGCCAACGACGGCCCGTATGAGGTTGTGATCTCAGACTACCGCATGCCGAAAATGGACGGGATCAAGTTCCAGTCCAAGGCGATGGAGGTTTCGCCCAATACGGTCAGGATGATGCTGACTGGCAACGCCGACCTGCCCATTGCGATCGACGCGATCAACAAGGGCCAGATATTCCGCTTTCTCTCCAAACCGTGCTCGGGCGCGCCGTTGACCCAGGCGATTGACGCCGGGATCCGCCAGTATCACCTGGTGATGGCTGAAAAAGAGCTGCTGGAAAATACCCTCAAAGAATCGATCAACATGCTGATCGAAGTGCTGGCGATCGTCAACCCGAAGGCCTACGGGCGCGCGCTGCGCACCCAGCAGTTGGTGGCGCACGTCGTGCGCGCGCTCAAACTGCAAGACGGCTGGCAGTACGAGACGGCCGCTTCGCTGTCTCAGCTGGGCTGGATCATCTTCCCGCCTGAGATGCTGGATAAGATCGAGAACAATCAGTCGCTCAGCGCGCCCGAAGCGCTGCTGTTTGCTGAGCATCCTTTCGCGGCGAGCAAACTGCTCAAGAGAATCCCGCGCCTGGAGAAAGTCACGCACATGATTGTCGGGCAAGACCGATCGATTGACGACCTGTGCCTGGACCCGGCTTATCCTGAGGCGTACGAGGTCGATTTAGGCTCGCACATCTTGAAAGTGTGTCTCGATTATGACGAGCTGCTGCTCAAGGGGCTGCGCCACCACGAGGTGATCGAGCGTATGAAACAGAGGCGCAACCTGTACCAACCCGAGGTCCTGGCGGCGATCTCCGGTCTGCAAAGTTATACTCCGCCGGTCCGCATGACGGTGATCGACGAGATCAGCTTGAGAGAACTGGAAGACGGGATGCTGCTGGTCGAACCGATTCGCAACGTGCGCGGCGTGGTGCTGGTGAAGCCGGATACGCGCATCACCCGCACGATTTTGATGCAGCTGATCGGCTATCATTCGCACAAAGAGGCGCTCCAAGAACCGATCAAAGTCGCCAGAGAGCTGCGTTAAAACAGTGAGGGGCTGTCCCAATCGGCAGGACAGCCCCTCACTGTTGCAAGCGCTTCGGCTTTAGACCAGTTCTAACACGAAGTAAAAGCCGGGGTTCCAGCTCTGGCAGACCAGGTAAAGCTGGCCGTTGTGAACGTGGAAGACCACGTTGTGCAGGTGTTGAACGGCTTCGAGGCCAAGCTCTTCCTTGGGGCGGATGGTGGAGAGCACCTCGTAGGTGTTGGCGTCGACGATATAGATCGGGGCGGGGCGGTCTTTAATGGGGTCAAACAGACTGCCAATCACGCCCAGGCTGCGCCCTTGCCATTCGATAAAGTTGATGCCGCAGGGCCAGGCCCCGGCCGGCAGCGTGTGCGAGGAGACAAACCCACCGTCCAGGCCGTGGATCTGGATGCGCGAGCTGGGCCGGTCAGCGATGGCCAGGTGATGGTGGTGATGGCCGGGCACCAGGTTGATGCCGTGCGCGGTGGCGAACTTGCCGTTTTCGGTCGGGCTGTCGGTTTTGCCGCCGAAAATCCCCGTCCACTGCTGTTTGACCACGTCGGCGGTGGAGATGTAGTTGGCGCCGTAACCATCGGCTACGAAGAGCTGCTTCTCGACCAGGACAGCATCGGTGGGGGCAAAGCGCGCGCCTTCGGCCTGGTACTGTTCGAATTCCGGTTTGCTCAGGATAAAATCCAGCTTGCCGTCCAGGTGCAGCACGGCGACCAGGGCGTCATCGTTGGCGGGCAGAAACAGTCGCTGCTCGCCGTTAATGCTGCCGAGCTTGGTGCTGTGAAAGTTGACCGGCTTCAGTTGGTCGGGAACCGCGATCAGTTCTTGCTTGCTAAGGCCGGCATCGATGCGTAAAATCCCGCAGCCAGGCATGCCGTAGTACAGCTGGCCGTAGCCTGGACGCTGATCGGCTGCGAAGCCGCCGTGCAGCTTAATCTCGCTGTCGAGGACGTTGGTGGGCAGGGCGTGTAAATCGGGGCGGTGGGCAAATTGGAAGGGGGCGTTTCCGCTGTGATGACTGGTCATGTTGGTGGGTCCTTTCAGACAACTCGATTATGTTTACCTGTAAAATCTATTTTAACGGATTTGGGCTTGAATTTCAAATCGCGTCCCTCCAAAAAGGAGTTTGTTGATAGCGCGGCGCGGGCGAAGCCCGCGCCGCGCTATCAAATCCTGTTTGCTGAGACGAATTTCAAAAGTTGTATAATGAAGGTGCTAATCCCTTGATAATCGCCCGTACGCGGGCCAGGTGCGAGGTGGCGTATGGCTTCGAAACGGCAGATGGCGGATGAAGAAAATACGGCCGCGCGCAAGCATTCCAAGGAAGAGCACGGCCCACTCAACAAGCCGGAAGCAGAAAAGCCAGGTGACGCGCTGCAGCGGGCAAAAACCAACCCGAAAAATATCTCCTCTCAGGCCGTCCAGCAGCTGCAGCGCGCGGTTGGCAACCGCGCGGTCCGTTTGCTCATCCACCATGCCGCGCAAACCAACAACCTGCAGCGCTTGTTCGTGGACGTGAGCGGGCATTACAACAGCGATGCAGACGAACTGCACGCCAGGGCCAAGACATTGTTGGAAGCCGCCGACAGCGGATTGGGGATCAGTCACAAGATTTTTAAGAAATTTGTGGATGACTATCAACAGGCGCTCAAACAGAAGCGCAAACCCAGAGAAAAATGCGTTTCACGCTTCAAGACCTCAGACGGCGGGTTCCTGGTGGTCGTGACGCGCGGTTTTGTCAAGGACGACACGCTGATTTATGATACGGCCTACCTTGCCAAAACGGTCGGCGATCCGGAAAGCAGCGCGATCGATCACCGACCTGAAGCGCCGGTCTTCACGGTTGGCTGAGCCGGCTCACAAGAGGTGTTCAACCTCGCCGGCCGGGAGCGGTTTGCTGAAGAAAAAGCCCTGGATCTTGTCGCAGGCGGCTGATTCGAGGAAGGCCAACTGGGTTTCGGTTTCGATGCCTTCCGCGATCACGTCCATGTTGAGCGAGTGACCCAGGGAGATAATCGCGGATGTGATGGCCCGGTGGTTGGAATGCGGGCCGTTTTCGCTGACAAACGAGCGGTCGATTTTAAGAGTTTTCAGCGGGAAGCGGTGCAGATAGCCGAGCGATGAATAACCGTTGCCAAAATCGTCCAGTGAAATTTGAACGCCCATCGCGCTGATCTCATGCAATACCTGTGCGGTGTAGACCAGGTCTTTCATCGCGACGCTCTCGGTGATTTCCAGGTGCAGGCAGCTGCCCGGCAGGCCGGTTTCCTCAAGGATTTTGCTAATGCGCTGCAGCAGCAGTTGGTCCTGGAACTGGCGCGCGGACAGATTGATCGACACCCACAGGTCCGGGTTTCTGGTAGCGCGCCAGGCTTTCAGCTGCCAGCAGGCTTCGCGTAAAACGAAATCGCCGATTGGGACGATCAGGCCGGTCTCTTCTGCCACCTGGATAAACTCAGATGGCTGGCAAATGCCCTTTTCAGGGTGGTTCCAGCGCAGCAGGGCTTCGACGCCAACCAGTTTGCGCTCCGGGATCGCGATGATTGGCTGGTAATAGACCGACCATTCGGCGTGTTCCACGGCGTGCTTCAAGTCGGTTTCCATCTGGATCAGTTTGAGCGCGTTGGCATACATCGTTTCATCGAAAATCTGATTCTGGCCGCCCCCTCGCGCTTTGGCGCGATACATGGCCGTATCCGCGTCGCGCAGCATTTCCTGGGCCTGGGTGTATTCGGCTTTGAAAACGGCGATACCGATGCTGGCGGTGGTGGCGCGGTTGATGGATGGAAGCATCGAGGTTGACGCAAGCGCGGATTGAATGCGCTCAGCGACATGCATCACATCGCTGGTGTCGTTGAAGGTGTGCAGCAGGATGGCAAATTCATCTCCGCTGAGGCGCGAGACGGTGTCTTCGGAGCGCACGCACTGCTGCAGGCGCTGCGCCGCCGCCACCAGCAGCTTGTCACCGATCTGGTGGCCCAGGCTGTCATTGATTACCTTGAAACGGTCGAGGTCAATAAACATGACCGCGAACAGGCTGAGCGGATCGCGCCTGGCCAGTTCCAGGCGCTGTCTCAGACGGTCATGGAAGAGGGAGCGGTTGGGCAGACCGGTCAGGCTGTCGTGCATGGCGTCATGCGCCAGGCGCTCTTCCACGCGCTTGCGTTCGCTCAATTCAAGCTGGACTTCGTTGTTGCTCGCGTAGACAGCGTTGGTGAGAACGCGCACCATTCCTGAGGTGAGCAGGACGATCAGTGAGGCGGAAAAGAAGTCGCCGGGAACACTGCGGACGAGGTGCACGGGCGTATACAGCCCGGCGATTTCGCCAAACACCAGCCAGGCGATGCACAGCACGGCGATCAAGTTGAGTACGATGAGCGTGCGGCGGCGAATGACCAGGCTGGCAATGATCAATGTGGCCGTGTAACCGAGACTGCTGATGTGGTGGATGCCCAGTCCGATTGTGCCAACCAAGGTGAGCAGGGCGAGCAGCACCAACGATAAAAAGACCGCGGCGCTCTCAAATTTTTGGCGATGGATCAAGAAAAGTGTGGCGGTGATAAAAGGCAGGCTGGCGGCCAGGAAGATGGCCGGGAGAAAATCGCCGTTGGACAGGACGATCACGATCCCGGCCAGCAGCACCCCCAGGATCGAGAGGGTGAATATGTAAAGGATGCGCGCGATGCGCGTGTTTTTTCTAAAAATGCCTAACGGATCGATCTCCGGGGTGGACGCCAAGCGAACCTCGTTTCCTGGGGTGGATTACTCAATATAACCATCAAACATTATCTTGATTTCGGTCGGCCGAAGCCGCGCCTTCTTTTTTTGCCGGATTGCAACGGAATACCAACGGTAACATCTCAAAAACAGGTTGTCGTGAGTGAGTTTGGCGCTTCGTGCCAATCCACACAACATTTCCTCTGTTTAAAAGATTATTCCAACCGTGCAAGATTTGTGCGATGGGCGGCCTATTCCTGGTCGCGCCGTCCGGCCTCTCCCAGGAAGTCCGCCAGCAAAATCAAACTCATTGAGAGCAGCAAGATGCACAAGGATGGGATGATTAACATCAAGGGGTTGCGCATCATCGCCGAACGGCCCGCAAAGAACATGCCGCCCCAGCTGATGGCGGTGAATTCGCCGCCGTCGACCGCGCTGGTGACGCCGACACCGATATAGCCCAGCACGGCCTCGAGCAGGATGATGGCCGGGATGTTGTTGACAATCCAAACCAGAATGATGAAGCGGATGTTGGGGAGGATGTGGCGGGCGATGATCTCAAATGGCGAGGCGCCCAGGGCGATGACGGCTTCGACAAACTGCCTGGATTTGACTTGCATGGCGCTGACGCGCACCAACCGCGCCAGCCCGGCCCAGCTGGAGAGGGCGAAGGCGGCTGTCAGGGTGATCACGCCCTGCAGCCAGGAGGGCGCGGACTGGCTGCGCAGGATCAAAACGACGATCACGACCAGCATGATGCCGGGGACTGCCTGAAAAATGTCGATCAGCAGCAGAATGAGCGCGTCCAGTTTGCCGCCCGCGTACGCGGCCAGCGCGCCCGCCAGCACACCGAGCAAGGCCGCCGCGCTGACGGCGCTGAGCGACAGGGCGAAGGCGGTGCTGGTCCCATACAGCATGCGGCTGAGGATGTCGCGCCCAAAGCGATCGGTGCCGAGCGGAAATTCGGCGGTGCCGGGCGGATTGAGGTTGTGCACCCACGCCGGCGGCAGGCTGGATTGGGTGATGCTCCACTCATACGGGTCGTGGGGGGCGAGCCAGGGGGCCAGCAGGGCGATCAGTCCCAGCGCCAGCAGCACGCCCAGGCTGAACAGGACAGTCTTTTTACGCCGCGCGCGCTGCCAGAGAGCGCTCATCGCGGCCCCTTTTGCTGCGCAGCGCGCAAGCGCGGGTCGATCAGCTGGCTGAGAAAATCGGCCAGCAGGTTAACCAGCAGCATCCCGGCCGCGTAGAACAGGGTCAGGCCCAGGATCACCGGATAATCGAGCTGCAAGACCGAATTCCAGTACAGCCGGCCAAACCCTGGGAAGGAATAAAAGTTCTCTACGATGAACAGGCCGGCAAATAGTTCCACCAGCGTGGGCGCGAGGAAGACAACCACCGGCACAGCCGCGTTGCGCAGCACGTGCACCAGCATCAGGCGCGCTGGCTTGACGCCCCTGGCGCGCGCGGC
>Ga0172368_10006252_pt1 | contig 12899 bp, 9 predicted proteins | sample Lak11m_FD_114540 | JGI IMG/M metagenome (GOLD analysis project Ga0172368, IMG submission 114540) | Freshwater microbial communities from Kabuno Bay, South-Kivu, Congo - kab_022012_11m | ecosystem: Environmental > Aquatic > Freshwater > Lake | place: Democratic Republic of the Congo: South-Kivu...
CTGTTGATGGGCGGTCGGGTATGCTGCGACCCGACCTGGGCGCCGGTGGAGCGTGTATCGTGTGATCCGTTCTGCCGGATCTATTGGCCACGGACCGGTTCGGGGTGGACAGAGCATCATGGCTGGCGGTATCTATTGCGACCAGGTGTATTGTCGCTCATTCCGGCGCAAGCGCGATCTCGCTATCATTGCCCGGTGTCGATGACGCTAGACTGGATTCACTGCACGACAATGGTGCTACACAGCCTTGATCTCTTCAAAGAGCACCTGCGCCGTGCGGCGGTCACGTCTGGGCATGTCGGCGTCCGCCGCCAAGCGTGCCAGCAAAGCGTCCTCATAGGCCCGCAGCTTGGGGAGTGGCTGCTCCGTGCGGGCGTAGAGGAACTCAGTCGCCTCTCCGCGCAGCACCTTCTTGACGGTGTTGCGCGCTAGGTGGAAGTCACGGGCAATCTGGCGGATAGACTTGCCGTCGCGTTGGTAGGCACAACAAATCTTACGGATGGTCTCCACGATCAGCATCTCCTTTCAGGGTCTCCTCTCGCTGGTTAGCCCAGAGAGAGTGACGGATCTGCCGAGGTGGGTCAATTTTGGATGCCGATTACCCCCGCAAGTGGGTCATTATTGCACGCCGGTTCACATTCTGGAGTGCATATTCAGGACCGAGATCTCTTCATGAGGGAGATATCTGCGGATATTCAATCGTCACCGTTGTCCCTTGTCCCAAGCCTGGGCTGGTGATGCACAATGCCCCACCACAGGCACGAATAATGCTGTCGGCGAGGGTCAACCCGATCCCGATACCCCCGAGCGCCTCCTCGCGGCGGAACTGGTAGAAGGGTTGCGTCAGGTTCGATATCTCCTCGGGCGGGATGCCACGGCCGGTATCCGACACGCGCACCAATACAATGCCTTCTGGCCCACGTTGACAGGAGAACGTCACCACGCCGTCTGTTGGGGTGAATTTTATGGCGTTGTCTACAAGTTCTTTGATCGCCATCCGCAGGAGGTGTGTGTCGCCGCGCACCATCAGCCGTTCCGCCGGAGGTTGCCAGCGCAGGGTCACCTGCTTCGCTTCGGCGGCAGGCTGGCAGGTCTCCTGCACCTCGGCAACCAGGTGGATGATGTCCACCTGCTCCTGACGCGCTGCCAACTTTCCGGTGAGAATGCGCGAGAGAATGACCATCCGCTCTAAGAGGTCAACCTCCTCATGCGCGCTTCGTAAAATGATCGGTAACGCCTCTGCGGTGGTTTCCGGGGTGTCCTGTGCCATCTGTGCCCAGCCGATGATGCTGGTGAGTGGCGTGCGCAGTTCATGCGAGACCACCATCAGGAATTGGTTCTTAGCCCGGTCGGCTTCTTTAAGTGCGGAGATATCCTGGAAGGCGATCACTGCCGCGATGAATTCCTCACCGATATAAATAGGGGTACCTTGCAGGAAGTAATTGCAGAATTCCCCCTCAAACGGCCCCAAAAGACCAAGGAAATACTGAGACCTCCGTCGAAGTCAAGGTTACCACACCAAACTCGAAGGAGGTCTCATGAGCCTGCAGTCGCTCGTCACTACAGTAGCAGCCTATTGGCAGCATGTCCAGACCACCTTGTTCCCGTTTCTGGAAACCGCCGGCTTGACGCTCACACCGGAGTTGGAACGACTGGTAGCCATCCTCGATCTGCTCCGTATCGAGGAATGCCTCCCCACCCGCGTCGCCCACCCGGTCGGCGCGCCGCCCACAGACCGTGCCCCACTGGCCCGCGCGTTCCTGGTGAAACAGTACCTGAATCTTCCTGGCACGAAGGCGCTCCGTGAGCGGTTGCGCACCGATGACACCCTGCGCCGCATCTGTGGATGGACCACCACCAGGGCGATCCCCAGCGAATCGACGTTCAGCCGGGCTTTTGCCGTCTTTGCCGATCTCGGCCTGGTCGATCGGGTCCATGCCGACCGGGTACGCGAGTGGCTGGGAGACACCCTGGTCTGGCACCAGGCCCTTGATGCCACCGAGATCGCCGGCCGCGAGGCGCCGCACCCGAATCCCGCGCCGCAATACGGACGGACGGCCTCCGGGCACCGGCGGAAACACCCGAAAAGCGACCGGCCCCGGGGCCGGCCGAAGAAAGGCGAGGTGGTCGAGCCGCCGCGCACGCGCATGGAACGGCAGTTGGGGCAAGTCCCGGAGATCGCCCTGCTGGAGATCCCGACCGCCTGCGACACCGGCGCCAAGCCGGATGTCCACCAGCATCTCCATTACTGGGTCGGCTACAAGTTCCACGTGATCACCAATGAGTGGGGCATCCCCCTCTGCGCCCTGACCACGGCCGCCTCGGTGCACGATAGCCAGGTGGCCATCCCCCTCTTGCAGCTCACCGCCCGCCGGGTGACCGCGCTCTACGATCTGATGGACCGCGGCTATGATGCCGCCGCCATCCGCACCTGTTCCGCACAGCTCGGTCACGTGCCGATCATTCCGGCGACCCCGCCGCCGGATGTGCCGCCGCCCGAAGTGGATGCCGACCGCGTCCGCCGGTATAAAGGGCGCACGGTCGCGGAACGCTTCAATGCGCGACTGAAAGATGAGGCCGGCGGCAAACAGGTCCGGGTGCGCGGCCACCGCAAAGTGCATGCCCACCTGATGTTCGGCCTGCTGGTCATCTTCGCCGACGCACTCCTCCGCATGGCGGGGTAACCGGCATCCGATACGGTGATGCCCACCGCAGACGGCGTGACGCGTTGCCTGCAAGCCTGCCCACGCCTACTCTGCTGAAAACCGCCAGGTCCGCCCCCCTGGTGAGGGGCCGCGCCGGTCAAAGCGCCCCAATAGCAGGGAGAATGAGCTTGAAAAAATGGAAAAACGGTCTATTTCCTGAATTCTGCAATTACCTCCTTGCAGAAGGACGGGAATTTCCCGACCATCCGACAAGATCATAATCCATTCCGTGGTGGGCAGGGCTTCCCCGTGCAAAGCACGCATCAGTGGCCACTCCTGCTGGGGGAGCGGTGTGCGCGTCTGCGGGTCCAGCAGGTGGATACCCCACCAGACATGGCTATCCGGTTCGTGGAGCAAGGCCAGGCTGGCGCGATTCTGGCGGATCACTTCACGTGTCGGTGTGATGAAGAGGATCGGGAACGGCAGCAACTCGATGGCTGAAGCGAGATATGCCCGTTCGCGCCTGACTGTTTCCTCGGCCTGCTTGCGCTCGGTGATATCAATGCCGAACGAGACCGTTCCCACGATCCGGTTTTGCTCACGCACGACATTGTTCTGCCAGACGATGTAGCGTAGTTCACCGGTTTTGGTCAGGATGATATTCTCAAAACGAATGGGTAATCCGCCTTCTAGCAGTTTTTCAAATTCTACCCAGACTTCAGGATACCGGTCTCGGGGGACGATGACTTCAAACCAATTCCGGTGCTGTACTTCGGTGCGCGGGTAGCCGGTAATGGTTTCAGCCGCCTGATTGAAGGTGGTAATGTTTCCGTCAATATCCAATCCGACCACCATCGCATTGGCTGTCTCGATCAGGTTTTCCGCATACTCTTTGGCGGTGCGTAACGCGATTTCTGCCAGCTTGCGTTCAGTGATGTCGCGTACCGTGCCTAATAAACAGGGTTCACCTTGAATCTCGATTACTTTTGCCGACACCACCCCGGTGAGCATCTGACCGTCCTTACGGCGAAATTCCGCTTCAAACCCCAGGAGCTCCCCGTGTGTCCGTAAGGCTTCCCTCAGGTGTTGGCGGTCTTCCGCATGGACCCAGATATCAATCCCACCGGCCAGGGAAGAACGGCCGACGACCTCTTCACGCGTGAAGCCGGTGATCGTTGTGAAGGCTTGATTGATGTCAAGGTACACGCCATCCCGCATCCGAGTGATGCTGATGACATCCGGGCTGGTATAAAAGGCCAGGGAAAATTTCTCTTCCGAAATGCGCAGCGCCTCTTCAGCCCGTTTCTGTTCCGTGATGTCGCGTACCGTACCTAATAAATAGGATTCACCTCGCAACTCGAACACTTTTACCGACAGTATCCCGGTGATGATCTGACCGTTCTTGCGGCGAAATTCCGCTTCATACCCCAGGAGTTCCCCGTGTGCCTGCACGGCTGCCACCATGTATTGCCGGTCGTCCGGATGGGCCCAGATATTAAGCCCATTAGCCATAGTAGAATGGCCGATAATCTCTTCACGGGTGTAGCCGGTGATAACTGCGAATGCTTGATTGATGTCAAGGATAATGCCATCTCTCAACCGAGCGATGCTGATGGCATCCGGGCTGGTAGAGAAGGCCAGAGAATACTTTTGTTCCGAAATGCGCAGCGCCTCCTCGGTCTGCTGTTGTCGTTTACGCGCGCGGAGCGCCGAGATCCCATATGCCAGATCGCCAGCCAGTTCCTCCTGTAAATCGATTTCCTCCGGTGTGATAGCATAGGTTTCCGCAGCATAAATCAGCAGCACCCCAAAGACGTTCGCATGCTCGTCTTTCAGTGGTAACGCAATACCGGAGCGATAGCCACGCTGCAAGGCAATCTCGCGCCACGGCGCCATCCGTGGATCGGTGGCAAAATCCTGAACATAAACAATTTCACCACTCCGGATAACCAGGCCGGCTGGCCCTCGTCCGCGTTCCGTGTCAGCCCACGTCAGTTGAGCGCGTGCAATATACCCATTTTCATAGCCGGCCCAAGCGACCGGCCGGATGGTCTTGGCGGCATCCTGCTCGGCATATCCTACCCAGGCCATGCGGTATCCTGCCACGTCGCATATAATGCGGCAGATGTCATCGAGCAAGGTTTGTTCGTCAACGGCCCGCAACAGCGCCTGATTACATTTATTGATAGCCCGCAGTTCGCGATTCAAACGGGCCTGTTCTTTCGCAGCCTGCTTGCGCTCGGTGATGTCACGCATGGCGGCAAACATTATAGTCTGCCCATGCAAGTGCACCACACGCTCGCTGATCTCGACGGGGAATTGCGTTCCCTCTTTTCGGATATGGTACCGTAGCGGCACGATATTCACCTGTCCCACCGGTAAGGCACGAATCGTGCGAAGCGTGGCCTCCGGTTCTGCCGAGATATCGGTAAATGCCAGCTGCAGAAATTCTTCGCGCTGATAGCCGTAGAGTGACAACGCGGCATCATTGACATCCACAGGTCGTAGCGTGGTCAAGTCAATGAGCATCAAGGCATCCGGTTCCACAGCAAAGAGCGTCCGGTATTTCTCTTCACTCTCTCGCAATGCCTCCTTAGCATGACGCTGCTTGATAATCTTCTGTAATTCATTGGCGACCAGCTGCAGTTGGATGACATCGTGGTCTTCGTAAGGTTCGACTTTGTTGCCCACCCCAAAAATGATCCTGACCTTATCATCTTCTATCACCGGGATGCTCATGAAACGCTGAACAGGGGGATGGCCCTCCGGCAGTCCCTTCCGATGCGGCGAGGTTGGGTAATCATTATAGACCACGGGATGCTCCAGGCGGAGACAATCCACCCAGTTGCCTGCCTGTTCAACGGGGTAATGGGTCTCATACGGCGCGGTGCAGGTTTGCAGCGCTTCGGCGTTCCATGCCGTCAGGATGATGGTCTGCTGGTCGTCGGAGATGCGATGTAAAAAGCCGATGGCGCTGTTAGTGATGGAGACGGCCTGATCCAGGGCAAAGTGATAGAGTTCATCGTCAGAGAGTCCGGGCGCCGTTGTATACAGTTCAAGGAGCGCGACAGCGCGTTGGGCATCCTTTTGCACGCGAACTTCCGCCCGTTCCCGTTGCTCCCGTGTCCGCAACGCCGTGATGCCATACGCCAGATCACTTGCCACCTCAGCGAGCAGTCCGACTTCCTCCGGTGTGAAGGCATCCGGTTTGTCCGCATAGAAATTGATCGCACCGAGTACGGTATGATTGGTATGCAACGGAATTGCAATCGAGGAACGATAACCACGCTTGAGGGCTTCTTCCCGCCAGGTGGCATACTCGGGTGCCATACTAATGTCACGTGTGAAGACCGGTTGACCGGTGCGAATCGTAGTACCCATGGGGCTACGACCCCATTCATCATCAGCCCAGGACATCCGTATCGACTCCAGGTATCCCTCGTCATGCCCAGCAGCCGCGATCGGACGTATGGTTTTGTCCGGGTCGTGTTCTGCGTTGCCGACCCACACTGAGCGATATCCCCCGATATCCACGACAAGCTGGCAGGTCTTCTGAAGCAACTCGATCTCTGTCGTTGCCCGAACTAATGCCTGATTGATTAAAGAAAGTATACGTAGTCCACGATTGGATACCTGCAAGGCTTTCTCGGCTCGCTCCCGCTCCGTAATGCTGACCGAGAGCGTTAATCCCGTGGTACCGAGAATAGCCAGGAACGTCTGTAGCGAGAGTAATGACAAGTTGAGATTCATACCAGCAAAAGGGCCATGCCCGCGACGAGTCTCCCAGAGAGCCAACGCCGCGATGAGTATGATATTGGTAGTCACCAGACGCATACCGAAGCGTAGCGCACCCCAGATCAAGAAAAGCAGAACGAAATAGGGATGGTTGAAGAAAGATGGGAGCAGACGCTCCCTGAATATGAACTGTTCGGTCAGCAAGAGTACCAGAACAAGCACGACGCCTTCCACAAACCTGTGAGGCATGGTGCGCGGCACTCCTCCTCTCCCCCACGCCAGCAACCAGGGGGTGACAAGCACGATGCCGGTGGTATCACCCAACCACCAGGTCAGCCAGGTAATGCCGATGTGCAACAAGGAGATATTCCCGATCACTTTAAGGGAGAAGGTGCCCACCGTGGCTGCGATGGCACCTGCTAGCCCGGCGATGAACAGAAACACTAAGGTATCGCGGGCGCGAACAAAGCTGTGTTGTGGATTGATGAGACGATGAAACAGGTAGGCGCACAACGCAGCCTCAGCAGTATTCCCAATACCGAACACCGTCGCCGTAGGGAATGACGCGGTGATGAGTCCTACCAGTGTGGCTCCTAACCAAACGCCTGGTAACACCCAATATCCCCACAGCAAGACACTTGCCACGGCAATGCCGGCCGGCGCCCACACTGGAGAGACACTTCCCGGCAAGAAGGCGAAGGCTAACCCTAGTTTTGCAACTGCGACATACGTAATCGTGATGACCAGATTACGAAAAACATACTGCCAGAATTGTCTGGGCAATCTCCACATCATGTCTCGCAAACGCTCGGTGTGAGATCCACGGGCTTCTATGGATTAATTATCTGACTTTTTGCAACTACAATGTATTGTTAAAGTCAGAAGTGTCTCCGCGCCATATGCAAATTCATCGCTTGTAACCTGTAAAACAACAGTCTAGTTCGCTGACTCAGAGTGTCCGGGGCATATCCGTGCCATCCACCGCGACCCGGCGGTGAATGTCAAGCCCTAGCACGCCGGCCTGCCGCCGCAGTTGCGACACCAGCCCATCCGTCGTCTCCGCGGGAACCGTCACCAGTATAACGCGTGGCATACCGTATTGTACCGCTCGGTCACGATAGTTACGGGGCGCATTCGATCTCAAATCTCTTGACGAATGAAAGGTTTGTCTTGAGCGGTGAACACAGGTGGGTATTGCTCCTATGCGCTCTATTACCAATGGCATCAGGCCGGCATCTTCTTTGTCACGCGCCTGAAAGACAATGCGGCCTATCGGGTCGTCCACACGCGCACCGTGCCGGCCCACCGCCACATCGTCGCGGATGAGCTCATCGAATTCACGTCCGTCCCCGGACAGCGCCAGTGCCCGGTGGTGTTGCGGCGGGTGACCCTCTGGAATGAGGCCACCCAGCGTGAATTCGTCTTCCTGACGAATAACCTGACCCTAGGCGCGACCACTATCGCCGCCATCTATCAGGATCGGTGGCAAATCGAATGCTTCTTCAAAGTGCTCAAGCAACATCTGAAGATCAAAACCTTTGTCGGGACCAGCGCCAACGCCCTGAAGATTCAGATTTGGACAGCATTGTTAGCCATCCTGCTGATCAAGTACCTGCAGTTCGTCTCCCGGTGTCAGTTGCCGCTGTGTCGTCTCTTTGCCTTGCTGCGCTGGAATCTCTTCACCTATCGCTCGCTGTGGGACTGGCTCACCGATCTGTTTGCGATCCCGCCCGAGCAACCTCCCTACCAGATGGCGCTGGCATTGTAGACAGCAGGGGCTGCCAGCGGGGGGGGGCTACTTCAGCAAGAGGTCAGTCAGCAAGCGGAGATCGTGCGTGGACGTGCTTATCTAAAAGAGTTAGTGGAGTTATTTGGGACAGCAGTGCTGATCACAACAAACGATAGTACGCTTTCTCTGTATGTATACCTGCAACAGCGCGGGTGGTGAATTCTCGCAATTCGCCGGAAACCGATATGGAGCACAATCCGGCGAAAAGGCTTTGCTTTCATGCGCTGAAGACGGCAGAGGACGGTACATACAATCGTGCCACTGCCTTAATGTATGCCGCTGCCAGTATCGCCTTTTCCAGATCGTTTGAATGTGTGAGCGTGTGTAAGTGATCATCTAAGCCGGTGAGCAGGGCATCTGCGGCTTGCTCGTAGAGAGCGATGATGGCCTGGCGCTTTTCCTCGGTGAACTGCGTGTAGTTTCCGGCGGCATCGCGGGCGATGCGTATGCGGTGGGCGGTGATGGCCTGGCGGGCGGAGTGGATGAAGGCGGCTTCAAATTCTGGTTGTGTCTGCAGTGAGCGCAAAGCGGCTTCGGCGGCGGTCAGTGCCTTCTCACGGTCGATGAACGGGTCGTCCGTGCTCTGGGCCTGGGTAACAGTCAGCGCGTTGGACGTGACTGTGTTCGGCGCAACAGCCATATACCCACCTTCGACCAGTGGCAAGGTGATCTCAACCGCGGCGTGGTCTGGGATGCGGTCGAAGGGTAGCGTGATAAGAGCACCGTCAAAGTTGGCCCACGGTGTGCCGTTCAGCGTGACGGATAGCTTCACATTCGCTTCCCGTTTCACCGACACCTCGATGCGTTTGGTGCCGAAACGTAGCGGCACCAGGCCATCCAGCGCGTTGATACCCGGCGGAATGCTTGGGATGAGCATCAGCGCGTCCGCGGTGTAGACGGGTTGCAGCAGGCCGCGGAGCAAGCCGGCTGGGACGCCGAAGCCGTCGTAGATGACGGTGGTAATGTGGTCTTCAAACCAGAGCTGGTTGCCAAAATCCTTAAGCGGGTTATCGATGAGGTAGTCATCAAAGAACTTCATGATCTGGCGCAGGCTCGCTGCGATATCGGCGTAGCGTCCCACGCGATAATAGGCGAGTAGTGCGCGCGCTTCGCTGGTGGACCAATGCCCGCCATTCACCCAACTGCCGAAGCTGTAATCGTAGTCCAGTTGGTCATCGAGCGACGGATAATTGGCGGTGGTCACCCCATGCGGGCGTAGGCCGGGAATGGAGGCCATCTTTTCCACGATCTTCTCAGCCTGCGCCAGGTCGACCACGCTGTGCGCAACGGCGTCGACATTGACGTTGGTCTCAAAGTAGCCATGCTGCTCCGCGCCATAGACACCGTGCTTCACACCGAGCAAGTCAATCCCCTTCACGAAGTAGCCTTCCTCGGTTATCAACTGCTTTAGGCCACGGCGGGCGCGCTCACGGCGGTCCATGTAGAGCTGTACTTTGTCTGTATAGCCAGCGAGCTTCTCCAACTCGATCATGCGATCTAAGGCGGCGATGTAGGTGACCGACATGCCGGCCAGGTAGCCTTTGTCGATACGCCCGTCCGGGTAGACGGTGCCCGTCCAACTCGGACCAAGCAGGTTGCCGGCGAAACCGACGAGGAACAGGTCGTTCGCCGGATCGCGCCGCGACTCGACAAATTCGGCGCTCCGCTCCAGTAGCGGCAGGTAATGTGCCAGCAACTGTGGATCGCGGGTGACGAGCAGCAACTCGCCTTGAATGACGATCCCCGCCCCGGTCATCTCCATGGCGAAGTCGTGGCGCCAGAATTCCCCATCGCCTTGCCGGTAGAACGTAAAATCAGGCCGCGCAGCGTCGCACAGGCAGCCATCCGGGCCGATTGCGCCGTGGTAATCAGCCGTTTTGTCGTCGCCGATCCACGAGAACCAGAGGTTGTTGGAGTTCGCCATGAAGGTCAGGTAGGGTTCCTGCAGGAAGGGTAGAATGCAGAAGGACGCGCCGTAGGTGTTCTGAATCCACCAGGCGTCCCAGCTCGCACCCAGGGAGAGACCGTTCCATTCCGGGGTATACATCATGCTGATGTTCGGCACCTCCGGATCCTCGGTGAACATGCGCTGCGCGGTATCAAGCAGGCGCAGGTATTCAATGTCGCCTGTACCGCGGATGAAACGGCCGGTGAATTGCTCTACTTGCATTGGTTGGCTCCCCAGAATGATAATGAAAATATGATAAATAGTCAACGCGAGAGCTCATGCAGACTATGCAGAGGCATCTGTGCGGTAGACAAACAGCTTCACACACCTGCAGCCGCCACCGCAGTTGGTGTGTGAGTACCGACCCGGAGTTTGCTCCGAAAGCGGCGGATGTGGTGGGGTTGTACTTGAATCCTCCCGAAAACGCCTTGGTCATTTCGGTCGATGAAAAGCCCAGTATTCAAGCGCTGGAGCAGCGAACGGGTTATTTGCAGAGAGATAGCGGCAAAATCGTCCGCGGTTATAAGCGCACCTATAAACGGCATGGCGCCGGTCGCCACCTCTGGATGCGGATGACATGTCCCGCTTGCCCGCAGACAGCACAGCTTGTCGCGCGGGGTGATCAGCATCGTCATGACCACTTCCTTGCGGCTCCCACCCCAGCTGTAGTGACTCCCGATTCCCCCTATGTGGTAACAGCTTTTACGCGCACCCATCCGCTGGCATTTTAGGGGTGCACGAACGTTATGCGTCGTCTCCCCACGCATATCCGTACACTGTGCCAATCGAAATGTCGAACCTTAGCTCCAGCGGCTTGCCTGCTGGCAAGTCCGCCACCCGCGCCTTTTTATACTGCAGCGGCGCGCGAACGGCGTCGACGGTAATGGGCACGCAGTCGTCGAAGGTAAAGCCTGGCAATGGATCGGTTTTCCACGCTTCCGCAATCTCCACGCGCACGCAGCCTTTAGGGGTGTCAGCATTGACAAAGAGCGCATTGCCCAGTCGCCCGCGTTCTTCCACCGCGGTGATATGACCGCGATACGTCGCCCGGAAACCGGCGAAGCGGTCGCGCTTAAGGCGTGCGAGGCCGATGCGGGCCGAGTCGCGCTGATCTTCCAGCGGCACCCCATCTCGCAAGCTGAAGTCTTCATTGACGCACCATCCATGGTCGTAGACCGAGCCGCCGTAGTAGAGGAGCAGGTCGTCGCCATGCTCGACGAAGGTGCTAGCGGTGACGAGGAAGCCGGCGTCGAGGTCGCCCGGTTCACCTAGGCCCATCCACTCCGGCCGACCCTTGGGATGGCGCCAGTGCATGCCGTCGTGCGAGAAGGACAGCCGCAACGAGGCGATGCCGAAGGGGTTTTGCGCGAACTTGAACCGCAGTGGGCTGCTCATGAAGAACATCGACCCGACCGCGACATACAGGTCGTTGACCGGGTAGCAGGCAATGCTGTAGTAGTCGGCGATGCGCAAGCCGGCCTGGGCAGCGAGCAGGTCGTCGTAATCGTCGGCCATGAAGCACTCGCGCCAATTGCCGGGCCCCTCATGGCCAACCCAGTGCACGCCGTCGCAGCTTTCCATGCCGACGAAGGAGCGCCGCATGTCCAGTCCGTGCATCAATCCGACCTTCTGATAGAACAGATAGCGCCCACGCGCGGGATCGGCAACAAGGGAAGCTACGTCGCCATGCGAGATGAACGGCTTGTCGATGAGCTGCCGCCAGGTCAGGCCGTCGTCGGAGGCAAACAGATACGTTCCGCCGCCGTTGAACGTGAAGCCGTGCGCATCAGATACGCCGGGCTCAAGCGGCATGATCTGGATAGTGGACGCTAAATATTTGAAATCGCTGCCGGGCAGCGCGTGCACCACGCCGTTGACCCCACCGGGCAGCGCCAGCAGGTTGTTGCCGGGAAAGCGCCGCTGGCCGGTCAAGCCCAGGTCCGGCTTACGCCAGTGGATGCCGTCGTCGCTCTCCGCGTAGGCGACCAATGGGTGATCGCCGCCTTCGTGCATATCGCGCGAGCGCGCATCCGGCATGACGAAGTACCACATGCGGAAAAGGCCGTCTTCTTTCAGCACCGAGCCGTATATCTCCGCGACCCGCGCGTCCGGCGACTCCAGTCCGCCAGGCTCCAGCCCGGTGATGGCCACCTTCTCCGGCCTGGGGAAATACGGCAAGACCCCGGTATCCCAGCGATGGATATTATCCGTATCGAGAAACAAGCGGCGTATATCAGCCATCATGGACACCTCATTATGCATTTTCATATTATCCTACCTCCAGCTTCTGTACCGCGCCCGGTTGTTTGGACACGGGTTTAGCTCATGCCGCTGCCAGTGCCAGTGGACGCGATAAGCGTCCCTCCAGCGGCCCCAGTCCTTGTCTTCCTGTTCTTCCCGACGTGGCAACGGGGTGTCGCTCTCTGGCACCGACAGGTCCAGCGCGTATAATTCGTTCAGCCGCTGCATGCAACTCCGCGGCTGTGTGTAATAATCGATGCCGGTGATATAAGTCGCGGCATCGGGGTCTGACCAATGCTCCCAGTGTGGGATTTTCCTCGGACCGCGCCCCATGTTGGTGGCAAAACGAATATCACTCATGACGACTGCATCATTTCAATAAATGATTTGTTGTGTTACGTGAGCTGATTGCAAAACCTCTGTCAATAGCCGCCCCATCTAAGCCACCCTTAGCCGGTGCCCTAAGCCACTGAGTGTCGGCGAACCTAAGCCAGTCATGTGCGGCCAACCTAAGCCACCCTTAGCCGGCGGACCTAAGCCA
>Ga0172368_10006255_pt1 | contig 12891 bp, 21 predicted proteins | sample Lak11m_FD_114540 | JGI IMG/M metagenome (GOLD analysis project Ga0172368, IMG submission 114540) | Freshwater microbial communities from Kabuno Bay, South-Kivu, Congo - kab_022012_11m | ecosystem: Environmental > Aquatic > Freshwater > Lake | place: Democratic Republic of the Congo: South-Kivu...
ACGGGGTTGACCCCGTTAGAAACTCAGCCGAAAAATACTAAGGGCAAGTCTTGCCCCGATTCCGCCTCTGGCTTTCGAGGAGAAAAAAACAGAAACTTTGGATAAGCTTCTAACGGGGTTGACATTTTCTTTTAGCGTGATAATATCTAGATACACTTGTAAAACTTAATTTTTCCCCGGGTTGCTACGGGGGTAAAAATGGCTATCAAACCGCTGTTTTTTTTATTGTAAAAATAATATTCGTCTCGAACAAATTGCATACTAATGTCACCAATAATCATTAGTAGCATTGGTATGTTATTCACAGATTAGTATTATAATTTATATGCCAACTATTCATCAGTTAATCAAAAGACCAAGAAAAAGAGTTTTAGTTAAACCTAAGGCGCCAGCGCTTTGGCGGGGTTTTAATTTATTGAAAAATCGTCCAGCAACCTATGCTTCGCCGTTTAAAAGAGGCGTATGTTTAAAGGTTACGACCACGACTCCTAAAAAACCAAACTCAGCTTTGCGGAAAATTTGTCGTGTTCGCCTAACTAACGGTATGGAAGTTACGGCCTATATTCCAGGCGAAGGACATAACTTGCAAGAGCATTCCGTCGTGGTTTTGCGTGGTGGTCGGGTAAAAGATTTACCAGGCGTGCGATATCATGTCGTTCGAGGTGTCTTGGATACCTCTGGCGTTGAAGGTCGAAGAAAAGAACGCAGTAAGTATGGCGCCAAGCGGCCGAAAAAAGCTTAAATTAAAAATTAGTTTATCGGCAATCTGATTTCCGATAACTTCCGATAAAAATATGCGCAGAAAAAGAAATTATAAAAGAGAAATAGCGCCTGATCCAAAATTTCAAAATGTGGTCGTGGCCAAATTCATTAATCGTTTAATGGTTGAAGGAAAAAAATCAACTGCCCAACGAATTTTTTATGATGCCTTCGATATCCTGGCTAAACAGCAAAAAGATCCAATGCAAGTTTTTGATGAAGCGATGAAAAACGTAACGCCGATGCTAGAAGTTAAATCAAAAAGAGTCGGTGGTGCCAACTACCAAGTTCCTCGAGAGGTTCGAGGCGAGAGAAAATTAACCCTAGCTATTCGCTGGTTGGTTCAAGCTTCTCGAGCCAGAAAAGGTAAGCCAATGGCGATGAGATTAGCCGAAGAATTGCTAGCCGCGACTAAGAACGAAGGTAATGCCACAAAGAAGAAACTTGATATGCATCGTATGGCGGAAGCCAATCGAGCTTTTGCTCATTTTAGCTGGTAGATTCGCTTCGCTCAAATTAAAAGTGTAAAATTTAAATCTCAAAATTACAGTTGAAAATGTAAAAATTATGAGATTACAAGAATTAAATAATTTTACATTTTGCATTGTCATTTTTCACTTTGATTTTTAACTTTTTAATTAATACTATGCCAAGGCCTTATCCAATTGAAAAAATTCGTAATATCGGTATTATCGCTCACATTGATGCCGGTAAGACAACTGTTTCCGAGCGCGTGCTTTTTTATACTGGTAAGAAACATAAGATTGGCGAGGTGCATGAAGGTGAAGCGGAGATGGATTGGATGGAACAAGAAAGAGAGCGTGGCATTACAATTACTTCGGCCGCGACAACTTGTTTCTGGCATGATCATCAATTCAATTTAATTGATACTCCGGGACATATTGATTTTACAATCGAAGTGCAGCGCTCGTTGCGGGTTTTGGATGGCGCCGTCGTGGTTTTTGACGGTGTGGCCGGTGTTGAGCCGCAATCGGAAACCGTGTGGCATCAGGCTGATAAATACGGCGTGCCACGTTTTTGTTTTATTAATAAAATGGATCGCATGGGCGCGAACTGGGAAAAAGATTTAGCCTCGATCCACGAACGCTTAACGCCTAACGCTGTGGCGGTTAATTTGCCGATTGGCGCGGAAGAAAATTTTGGTGGCGTGATTGATCTTTTCAAAATGAAAGCGATTCGATTTGAAGGCGAAAAAGGTGAGAAGGTCGTGGAAGAAGAAATTCCGGCCGATAAATTGGAGTGGTCTAAAAAGTATCGGCAAATTTTGATTGAAAAAATTGTAGAACAGGACGATGCGCTGATGAGCAAATATTTAGACGGTCAAGAAATTCCAGTGGAAGACTTGAAAAGAGTTTTGCGCAAGGCGACTATTGAAATTAAAGTTATTCCAGTACTTTGCGGAACCGCTTTGAAAAATAAAGGCGTGCAGTTGATGTTGGATGGAGTCGTTGATTTCTTGCCATCGCCAGCTGATTTACCGCCGATTGAAGGTTTTGACGTTGATGACGCCACCAAAAAAATTACGAGAGAGACTAAAGATGATGTGCCTTTTTCGGCCTTGGCTTTTAAGGTGGCTACCGATCCTTTCGTCGGACAATTAACCTTCTTTCGAATTTATTCCGGTTCTCTTCAGGCCGGCTCTTATGTTTTAAATACTTCCTCTGGTCAGAGCGAGCGCATTGGCCGAATTTTACGCATGCATGCCAAACACCGAGAAGAAGTTAAAGAAATGTTTTCGGGTGAAATTGCGGCCACGGTTGGTCTAAAAAATACGGGCACCGGTGATACTCTTTGTGATCCAGAACATCCGTTGATTCTGGAAAAAATGGATTTCCCAGAACCAGTTATCTCTTTGGCGATTGAGCCAAAGACTAAAGCGGATCAAGAAAAGATGGGTATCGCGCTGCATCGCTTAGCGGACGAAGATCCAACTTTTAGAATTAAAGGCGATTCAGAAACTGGTCAAACTGTTATTTCTGGTATGGGTGAATTGCACTTGGAAATTATTGTTGATCGCATGATGCGAGAATTTAAAGTGGAAGCGAATATCGGCCGACCGCAGGTAGCTTACAAAGAAACAATTAAAGGAACGGCTGAAGCCGAAGGAAAATATATCAAACAATCTGGCGGTCATGGTCAGTATGGTCACGTTCGTTTGCGAGTTGAACCGAGAGAAGCCGGGGCTGGCTTTGAATTTCTCAACGAAATTAAAGGCGGTGTTATTCCTCAAGAATTTATTCCAGCAATTGAAAAAGGTATTAAAGAGGCAACCGATAAAGGCGTTTTGGCTGGTTATCCGTTGTTGGATTTATCGGTAACGCTATACGACGGTTCTTACCACGATGTCGATTCATCGGAAATTGCCTTTAAAATTGCGGCCGGAATGGCTTTGCAGGAAGCGGCCAAAAGAGCTAAAATAGTTTTGCTTGAGCCAGTGATGAAATTACAGGTGATTACGCCAGAACAATTTATGGGTGACGCAATTGGTGATTTAAATTCTAAACGAGGACGGATTGAAAACATGGCTGATCGGGGAGAAGGAATTGGTCGAGTTAAAGTTATTGACGCTTTTGTGCCACTATCGGAAATGTTTGGTTACGCTACCGCTTTGCGATCGATGACTCAAGGCCGAGCTTACTTTACGATGGAATTTGATCATTACGAAGAAGTTCCAAATAATATTACTCAGCAAATTGTAGAAGGAAGAAGGAAGTAAGTTTTTGCCCAAAATCTTGAGCCGTAGGCGAATAAAGATTTTGGTAACAAAAAGTTACCCCCCACCTCTTCTAAGGATAATTAAGGAATTCCGACAATATTCAAGCGAAGCGCTTCGCTTGAATCAACCTTAATACTTAGTATATCGGTGGAATAGGTGGGGGGTACTCAATTCTGTTACCAAATTTTCTTCTTCGCTTGCGAATCGAAAATTTGGACATAATTGGTATGTGGGAAACAATTAAAAATATCTTGAAAAAAAATAATGGTACTTGTATCATTGTGGAAGAAGGCAAGCCGGTTTACGTCGTGACGCAATTTGATGAATACGAAAAAATGCTCAATGGCCAGTTACCTGTTGACGCGCCGATGCCGACACCAGTTAAAAAGATTATTGCGGAAAAAGAAGTCGAAATGGCCGAAAAGATCAATCAAGAAATTATTGACTGGAAGTCCAAGCAAGCGGAAAATAACCCAGAAATAAACTTGTCTGATCTGGCCGAAAGTGATGAGCTGAGGATCGAAAATCTGCCTTTTGTTTAAAGAAAATTAGAGCAAAATGAGCGGGAGGTTGGTTTTTTACTGAAAAGATAAGGACCATTTGACTTTTCTGGGAAAATAATATAGGATATATAAGTTGTAAAAATTAGTTTAAAATAAAATTAATTCGCAGGTATTTGCTGAATAATCGCCAATAATTCTTACAAAAGAATGTTAGCGATTAGGCGGCAAAATAATTTGTGATCAAAGATGGCAGAAAAATTTGAACGCACTAAGCCCCACGTAAACGTGGGCACCATCGGTCACGTTGACCATGGAAAGACGACTTTAACAGCCGCCATGCTTCATGTCATGGGATTGGCTGGTCTTAAGGCCTCTCAAAAAGGCGTTGATCAGATTGACGCAGCACCAGAAGAAAAGGCTCGTGGGATTACGATCGCCACTTGTCACGTTGAGTATGAAAGCGAAAAGCGTCATTATGCTCACATCGATTGTCCAGGTCATGCTGACTACATCAAAAACATGATCACCGGAGCCGCTCAAATGGACGGTTCGATTTTAGTGGTAGCCGCGACTGATGGTCCAATGCCACAAACCCGAGAACACATTCTTTTGGCTTACCAAGTTGGTGTGCCACAATTGGTGGTTTTCTTAAACAAGGTTGATCAAGTTGATGACCCAGAATTAATTGATTTAGTCGAACAAGAAATCCGAGAACTCTTAACTAAATACAATTATCCAGGCGACAAGACGCCAATTATTCGAGGCTCTGCTCTAAAAGCTTTGAATGCCAAATCAAAAGATGATGCTGAAGCCAAACCGATTTTAGATTTACTACAAGCGTTAGACGATTTTATTCCGGAGCCAGTTCGAGATACCGCCAGGCCATTTTTGATGCCAATCGAAGACGTCTTCTCGATTGAAGGACGAGGTACGGTGGTTACCGGCCGAATCGAAAGAGGTATTGCCAAAGTTAATGAAGAAGTGGAGGTTGTCGGTTTACGGCCAACTCAAAAGACTGTTATTACTGGTATTGAAATGTTCAATAAATCATTGGATGAGGGTTTAGCGGGAGATAACGCAGGTGTTTTGCTGCGCGGTTTGAAAAAAGAAGATGTGGAGCGCGGCCAGGTTATTGTTAAACCAGGTTCAGTTAATCCGCACACCGAATTTGAGGCCGAAATTTATATTTTGACCAAAGAAGAAGGTGGACGACACACTCCATTTTTCAAGGGTTATAAACCACAATTTTATATTCGAACTACTGATGTGACTGGTGAAATTGAATTGCCAGAAGGAACAGAAATGATTATGCCAGGCGACACGGTTAATTTAAAGGTCAAATTGATTAATTCGGTTGCGTTGGAAGAAAAACAGAAATTCGCGATCCGCGAAGGTGGTCACACCGTTGGTGCGGGAGTTGTGTTAAAGATTATCAAATAATAATTTATTAAGTTAGTTCTTTGCGATTATGTCTTCAGTCAAGAAAGAAAACGAAAAAGAGAAAGAAGGAGTTACACAAAGGATCAGAATAAAGATCCGGGCTTACGATCACAAGTTAATTGATCAGTCGGTCAAACAGATTGTGGAAACGGCTCAGCGATACGGCGCGCAAATTTGCGGCCCAGTACCTCTGCCGACCGAGTTTCATAAATACACTGTTAATCGCTCGACCTTTGTTCACAAAGATTCGCGCGAACAGTATGAAATGCGGGTTCACAAGCGTTTGGTTGATATTCTAAACCCCGGAGCGAAGGTTATTGATTCCTTGATCAATCTGAATTTACCGGCTGGCGTGGATGTGGAAATAAAGATGTAGAAGTTTTTATCTGGAAAAAGTTTTTTTGTCGGAGATCAGTTTTAGACAAAGAAACAAAACTGACAAAGTAATATTTAGTCAATTTATGATTTTTTCAGAATCAAATTAATTAAATCGAATAAAATTGGTAGCTACCCAAAATGCCGGGTGAGTGCCCGGTATTTTGTTAGAAGATTTGTATCGGTATGAAATTCATTCTAGGAAAAAAAATAGAAATGACGCAGATGTTTGATAAAGATGGCCAAGCCGTGCCCGTTACTTTTGTGCAGGCTGGTCCGTGTTTTGTCACTCAGAAAAAAACGAAAGAGAAAGATGGTTATGAATCTTTGCAAATTGGTTTTGGCGAAGTAAAACTCAGAAAGTTAACCAAGCCAGAGCAAGGACACTTGAAAGGAAAGGCGCTAAAACATTTGCGAGAATTTCCATCAGCCGGTTTAGATTTAGAAGTTGGTAGCGAAATTAAAGCAGATATTTTCAAAGAAGGAGATGCCGTCAAGGTGATCGGCACTGGCAAGGGTAAGGGTTTTGCCGGCGTGGTAAAGCGGCATCATTTTGGTGGTGGCCCAGCTTCTCACGGACAGAAACACGGCCTACGAGCTCCTGGTTCAATCGGGGCGACTTTCCCTGAGCGCGTGCCAAAAGGCCGACGCATGGGTGGTCGGCTGGGCAGCGATCGAGTCACAGCGAGCGGTTTGAAAATTTTTAAGATTGATGAAGAGAATAATATTTTAGCCATTACTGGTGCGATTCCGGGAATTCGCGGAGCGCTACTGGAAATTGTAAGCGAGGAATAATTATCATGAAATCAGTTTCACTTTACAATCAGCAAGGCAAAGAAGTTGATAAACTGGAATTACCGGCGGGAATTTTTGATTTAAAAATAAATTCTGATTTAATCTCACAGGCCTTAACGACTCAACTAGCCAATTCTCGTCAATCTATTGCTCATGCTAAAGACCGATCAGAAGTGAGTGGTGGCGGTAAAAAACCTTGGCGACAAAAAGGCACCGGCCGAGCGCGACATGCCTCGATTCGTTCACCATTGTGGGCGGGCGGTGGCGTTACTTTTGGTCCGCGCAGTGAAAGAAACTTTTCTAAAAAAATTAATAAGAAAATGAAGCGGCAAGCTTTGTTGATGGTTTTGTCGGGTAAGTTTAATGATGACGAAATAATTTTTTTGGATGAGTTAAAATTGCAAGAACCAAAAACTAAAGAAGCTTTTGGTATAATCGCGAAATTAAATAAAGTTTTAAAGAAAGAACTGAATAAGGGAGCTTTGATTGTTCTGCCAAAAAAAGATGAAAATATTTTCCGAGCGGTAAAAAATCTGAAGAAGATTTCGATTATTGGAGCGGCCAGCTTGAACGTAATTGATTTACTAGAAAAAAGATATTTGATTATGCCACGAGAATCAGTTGAAATGATCAAAAATATTTACGGCAAAAATTAAAAATATGCCGGGTAGTGAAAATTTGACAGTTTGTCCGAAGGAAATTGTCAGATTTTCGCTACTTGGAGAGATTAATATAAAAATTAAAGTAGCGATAAAGACTGAAATATTCAGTCAAATTTCTACTACCTGGTATGGGAATTTTTGATAAATTTAAAACAGAAGAAGAGAAGCCGACAGCGGCCAAAAAGGTGGCAAAAAAAGCGCCAGCTAAGAAGGCTGTTTTAAAGGAGAAAAAAATAAAAGCAAAAAAAGCACCGTTAACCAATAAAAAGATTGTTAAAAAAGAATTTTCAGATGCTTACAAAATTTTGCGAAGACCGATGGTAACGGAAAAGGCGTTTAATTTAAGCGGCGCCTTGAATCAATACGTTTTTGAAGTTAAAAATGAATCGACCAAAAACGAAATCAAGAAAGCGATTCAAGATTTGTATGGCGTTAGAGTTAGTCGAGTGAACATTATGAATGTGTCTGGCAAAAAACGCCGAGTGGGTAAGCACGAAGGATTCACGCCGAGCTATAAAAAAGCGATTGTTTTCTTGCCGGCCGAAGAAAAAATTGAGGCCGTTTCTCGATAAAAATATTTAAATACAGATATGTTGAAAAAATATAAACCAACCAGTCCCGGCATCAGACAGCTCATCAGGGCGAAAGCCGATTTGAGCAAGGGTAAACCAGAAAAAACGCTGGTGGTTTCGAATTTCCGTTGTAAGGGCCGAAGCGCTGCTTCTGGTCGGATTACCACTCGCCATAAGGGCGGCGGACATAAAAAACTTTACCGAGTTATCGATTTTAAACGTGATAAATTTGATATTCCAGCCAAGGTTGTAACGATTGAATATGATCCAAATCGCAATTGTTTTATCAATTTGCTACATTATAAAGATGGTGAGAAACGATATATCATTGCAGCTGAGGGAGCGATCGTGGGTAGCGAAATTATTTGTGCCCAAAACGCGCCACTTAAGCCAGGTAATCGATTGATGCTTAAAAATATTCCAGTCGGTACCCAGGTTCATGATGTGGAGTTATACATGGGTAGCGGTGGCATTCTAGTGCGAAGCGCTGGTTCAGCTGCGGAAGTTTTATCAACCGAAGGTGGTCATGCTCAATTAAAGATGCCGTCAGGCGAAGTTCGAATGATCAAGGGAGAGTGCTACGCGACGGTTGGCCAAATTAGTAATTCAGAATTTAACGCACAGGTTTTCGGTAAAGCAGGACGTTCCAGATGGATGGGCAAGCGGCCGCATGTTCGCGGTTCAGCCATGAATCCAGTTGATCATCCGCACGGTGGTGGTGAAGGCCGACAGCCAATCGGTTTGCGACGAGGACCAAAAACTCCTTGGGGCAAGCAGGCTTTGGGCGTTAGAACGAGACGGAAGAAAAAACCAGGCAGTCGATTTATTTTACAACGGAGAAAGAAATAAAGGGCTTTGTAGAAATTTATGAGTCTGTAAGGACGAAATAAACTTCCTAACAAAACCTTTATCCCCCACTTGCAGGCTAATTTTGACCAAAGAATAATTGAAATTAGTTTTAAAAAATAGCAAGATTAGACAAAGTGAGCCTGCAAGTGGGGGATGCTCAGTGTTGTGGTTAAAAATTAACTCGCCACAATAAATTGAGCCTATTAATTTTTAAATAACATTGGCACATGTCACGATCACTAAAAAAAGGTTTATACGTTGATCCTCGGCTTCTGAAAAAGATTTCGAATTTAAAGCCGGGTGATAAAACAATCATTAAGACTTGGTCTCGCGCCAGCGCGATTGCGCCGGAGATGGTTGGTTTTACCTTTGGCGTTCACAACGGCCGAGAGCATATTCCGGTTTTCGTGACGGAATAAATGGTTGGTCACAAGCTTGGAGAATTTTCTTTAACACGTAAATTTGTTAGACACGGTGGTAAGATGCAACGAGAAATCGAGCAGGCTCAAGCGCAAGCTCAAGCCGCTCAACCAGTTGCGGCCGCACCGGTAGCCAAGAAATAGAGGATTTAAATTTTCAATATTATGTCCGAAATAAAAGCTAGATTATCAAATATAAGAATGTCACCGCGCAAAGTGCGGCTCGTGGCGAATCTGATCAGTCGAATGCCGGCGACCAAAGCCAAGGCTCAACTAACTTTTTTAGTTAAGAAGCCGGCTCCTTTGCTTTTGAAATTGTTAAATTCCGCGGTCGCTAATGCTAAGCATAATTTTCAGATAGAGGAAGATAATTTACGAATAGAAAAAATAGTAGTGGAAGCGGGCGCAACGCTAAAACGCTGGTTGCCTCGAGCCATGGGCCGAGCCTCAGCAATTCACAAGCGAACTTGCTCAATAATTTTATGGCTAGGAGAAATTAATAAGACAGCTGTCAAACCAAAGAAAAAGAATGCCAAACCGGAGGTTTTGAAAGAAGGAGAGGCCTTGCCAAAGACTAAATCAGCCAGAATTGAAAAAGTTGAAACCGAAGAAACAGATGATAAAAAAGGCAAAGAGATCCCACTCGCCAGACCATATGGCGCATCGGGCGAAGCCAAAAAACGAAATTTTTCGAGACAATCAGTTGGTAATTTGAAGAAAGTTTTTAGAAGGAAATCAATATAAAAAAATATGGGACAAAAAGTTCATCCAATATCTTTCCGATTAGGCATCACGCAAAATTGGAGATCTCGTTGGTTCAATAAAAAACAATATCAGCAGTTTCTTAAAGAAGATTATTATCTCCGGGAGTTTTTAGTTAAGAAATTAGCTAAGGCCGGTATCGATCGAATTGAAATTGAGCGATTAGCCAACGCCATCAACATTACTGTTCTGGCAGCGCGTCCAGGTTTGATTATTGGCCGAGGTGGCACCGGTATTGAAGATTTGAAAAAAGATTTAAGAAGTCTTTTGCATAAAAAATTAAAAGTTGCTCTTAAGGTAGATTTACGTTTAACCGTGGAAGAAGTGAAAGGCGCAGAAACCAGAGCGGCTGTTATTGCTCAGGGTATTGTCGAACAAATTGAAAAAAGATTACCTTTCCGACGAGTTATGAAGCAAACTATTGAACGGGTTTCTCAGAATAAGGATGTTCAGGGTGTTAAGGTGATGATTAAAGGACGATTGGATGGTAATGAAATTGCCAGAAAAGAATGGTTGCGTAAGGGGCGAATTCCACTGCAGACTTTGCGAGCGGCGATTGATTATGCGCCAGCAACCGCCTTTACAACTTATGGAACAATCGGAATAAAAGTTTGGATTTATAAAAAAGAAGTTTTTGTTAAAGAGGAAAAAAAGGAAGAATAGTTTTATAAAAAATATTAGATAAAAGTTATGTTATTCCCTAAAAAGGTTAAACATCGAAAATGGCAAAAAGGAAATTCATCTGGCCGCTCTAAAGCTGGCACGGAGTTAGCTTTTGGTAGCTTTGGTTTGAAGGCGATGGGAACCTGCTGGTTAACTTCTCGGCAGATTGAAGCGGCCAGGCGCGCCATGACCCACTATATTAAACGCGGTGGCAAGATCTGGTTACGAGTTTTTCCGGATAAACCGATTACAAAAAAGGGAGCCGAAACGCCAATGGGTGGCGGAAAAGGCGGCGTCGAACATTATGTTTGCGTGATCAAGCCAGGCAGAATTTTATTTGAAATAGACGGTGTCACTAAAGAAATTGCCGAGGAGGCCTTGAGGCTAGCTGATCATAAATTACCGGTTAAGACTAAGCTTATTTCCAAATAATGAATTTAAAGGTATGAAAATTAAAGCGAAAGAATTAAAACAGAAAACGGCCGAGGAGCTAGCCATGATCCTCAAAGAAAATCACGAAAAAATTCGCTCGATGCGCTTTGATTTGGCCAGCAAGAAATTGAAAAATACGAATGAACTGGTGACATTAAGGAAACAGGTGGCCCAAATAAAAACAATTTTAAAAGAAAAAAATAATTAAGTATTTTTGTAAACGAAAGATATGCCAAAGAAGCAATTAAAAGGTGTTGTTGTCTCCAATAAAATGCAGAAAACTGTAGTCGTGGCTGTGACGCGTCTAAAAGAGCATCACCTATACAAGAAAAAATATAAAGTAACCAATCGTTATCAAGCGCACGATGAAAAGAATCAATATCAGGTTAATGATCAGGTTGTCATTGAGGAAATTAGACCGATTTCTTTGAATAAGCGTTGGAATGTTTTGAGAAAGATATAATTAAAGATAATAAGATTCAAGTAATAGTATGATTCAGCCAAGATCAATTTTAAAAGTTGCCGACAATAGCGGAGCCAAAACCGTGCGCTGTTTTAAGGTGCTCGGTGGAACGCGTCGTCGCTGGGCGCAATTGGGTGATATTATCGTTTGCTCTGTTCAGCAGGCCGAACCAAGAAAAGCGGTTAAAAAGGGTGATGTGATTAAGGCCGTTATTATCAGACAGCGGCAAGCTTTTCGCCGATTGGATGGAACTTATGTTCGCTTTGATGATAACGCTGTCGTTTTGGTTGATGGACTGGAACCGCGTGGAGGTCGTATCTTTGGGCCAGTTGCCAGAGAAATTCGAAATAAAGGATTTATGACGATTATTTCTTTAGCACCAGAAGTAGTGTAATCTAGAATATTTTTATGAAAATCAAGAAAAACGATCAAGTTTTAATAGTTTCGGGTAAGGATAAGGGCAAAAAAGGAAAAGTGCTAGAGGTTTTTCCTGTGAATTCAAGAGTGGTTGTGGAAAATATTAATCTGGCCAAGAAGCACCGCAAAGCTAGAAAGCAGAACGAAAAAGGACAAGTCGTTGAAGTCCCTAGGTCTTTACATGTCTCCAATGTTAAGTTAATCTGTCCAGGGTGTGGCCAATCGGCTCGCTTGGGATATCGCTTAACGGATAATGGAAAATATCGAGTTTGTAAAAAATGCGGTCAGGAAATATAAGCTAAGGGAACGAATCTATGAATAGATTAAAAGAAAATATCTTAAAGAGGTCGTGCCGGCGATGAAGGCGAAATTTGGCTACCAGAATAACATGGCGGTGCCAAAGATTTTGAAAGTGACGGTTAACACGGGTGTCGGAAAATATCGCCAAGACCAAAAAGCGATTGAAGAAATTGAACGTGATATTACTGCGATTGCCGGCCAGAAGGCTGTTTATACTAAAGCCAAAAGGGCTATCTCGTCTTTTAAAACTCGAGAAGGACAAGTGGTTGGCGTTAAAGTAACACTGCGAGGCAATCGGATGTATGATTTTTTGGATCGCTTGATCAGCTTGTCTTTGCCGCGAACAAAAGATTTTCGAGGCTTATCACCAAAGTCAGTTGATCCATATGGCAATTTGAATATGGGCGTTAAAGAGCAAATCGTTTTTCCGGAAATTTCACATGAAAACATCAGAACCATTTTTAGCTTAGAAATCTGTGCTTCAACCACAGCTGCTTCTGCTAAAGAAGGTTTTGTATTGTTTAAATTATTAGGGTTTCCAGTAAGAGAAAATAATAAATAATTATGGCAACAGTCGCTCAAATAGCAAAATCAAAAAAGAAGCCGAAATTTTCTTCACGCATTACCAGGCGGTGTTTTCGTTGTGGTCGCAAACGAGCCTACATGAGAGATTTTGATTTATGCCGAATTTGTTTCCGGGAAATGGCCAGCCGCGGTGAAATACCGGGAATCAAAAAGAGCAG
>Ga0172368_10006261_pt1 | contig 12885 bp, 11 predicted proteins | sample Lak11m_FD_114540 | JGI IMG/M metagenome (GOLD analysis project Ga0172368, IMG submission 114540) | Freshwater microbial communities from Kabuno Bay, South-Kivu, Congo - kab_022012_11m | ecosystem: Environmental > Aquatic > Freshwater > Lake | place: Democratic Republic of the Congo: South-Kivu...
CGTCGGTATCGGCATGCTGACGAGGAGCGGCCACCTGAAGCGCTACGTGTCCGAGGAGTACGGGCGTTACGCGGCCGCCGCGACGATCCTGCCCGGCATCCTGAACTACCTCGGCGGCGTCGTCGGCGAGCGACTCTCGGACGGCGGTCCCGCGCGACTCGAGTACGAGCCGTTCAAGTACACGCTGGAGCGCAGCTACAGCCCGGCGCAGAAGGACGGCATGGTAGCGACCTGGTTCGAGAGAGCCTACCCGCGGTTTCGCGAGAATCTCGACTACAACCTGGCGATGCTCGAGCAGGTGGTCGTGTGCGGGCAGGCGCGGGGACTGCACGTCGTCCTCGTCGAGCTCCCTCTCAACCGCAAGGCCGTGAACGGTCGCTTCGACCGGGTCCTCGCGATGTATCAGGGCCCGGTCCGGGCGATGGCGCGGGAGCGACGCGTGCCGTACCTGGACCTCGACGGTGAGCACGCCCTCCCCAGCTCCGACTTCCACGATCTCGTGCACCTCGTGGAGCCCGGCCGGGCGCGCTGGCAGCGGCGCCTGGCCAGAGAGCTCGTCGCGCTCATGGCGACGGACGATGCGGCGGGGAGAAGTGCGGCGCGCTGACCCCCGGCCCGGGCCCGCGCTTCGCGAACGCCGGGCGCCGTCGCAGAGAGTAGCCGGCCGCTGCGGCCGTCAGTACGTGATCAGGCTGAAGACGTCGTAGCCGTCGAGCTTCTTGCGGCCCTCCAGGCCGCTGAGCTCGATGATGAAGGCCACGCCGACGACGTTGCCGCCGAGCTTCTCGACCAGCTCTATCTTGGCGCGCGCGGTGCCGCCGGTCGCCAGAAGGTCGTCATGGACGAGGACGTTCTGCCCCGGCTTGATGGAGTCGGCGTGCACCTCGAGCCGGTCGGTGCCGTACTCGAGGTCGTACTCGGCAGTGACCGTGGTGTGCGGCAGCTTGCCCGGCTTGCGGGCGCAGACGAAGCCGGCGCCGAGGCCGTAGGCGATCGCGGCGCCCAGGATGAACCCGCGGGCCTCCGCGCCCATCACCACGTCGACGTGCCGGCCTGTCCCATACTCGACGAGGCGGTCGACCGCCTCGCGAAGCGCCCGCGGCTCCTGCAGAAGGGGCATGATGTCGCGAAAGAGGATCCCCTGCTTGGGGAAGTCCGGGATGTCCCGGACGTGGGCGGAAAGGTCGAACTGTCCGTCGGTCATGGGTCTCTCCTTGGGGATGGCGGATCTCTGGTGGTGATCCCGGGCTGCTGCTGGGGCCCCGTCAGCGCCCGTCGCCGGTGAGGCGGCGCACGCCGCGGGCGAGCAGGAGCTGGCGCAGCTGGCTCGCCGCCCGCACGATGTCGTCGAGCTGGTCCATGCCCTCGCGTCTGCGGTCCGGACGGTTGGAGCGCAGCGCCGGCAGGAGGACCTGCTCGATGAGGCCGATCTCCCGGTCGACGCCGCTCTTGAGGATACGGAGGTTCTTGGGGCGCAGCCCGAGCTGCGCGAGCTGGACCGCCGCACCGACGATGCCCGTGTCGGTCTCGGAGTACCGGCGCACGCCGCTGACCTGTCGCGCCCGCACGAGCTCGTAGTCCTCGAGTTCGTTCAGGAGGGTCGCGTCGGCGGAGGTGAGCTGCTGGACCTCCTCGGCCGTGTACTCCCGCCCCTCCCCCATCGCGACCAGATCGGTCTTGCGCAGGCCCTGGCGAGCCGAGGGCAGCGGGCTCGCGGGGCTCCGCTCGAGCTCGCGGCGGATGACCTTAAGCGGGAGATACTCGTCCCGTTGCATGCTGAGCACGCGCACCAGCCGGCTGAAGTCGTCCTGGGAGAACAGCCTGTAGCCGGACTTGGTGCGACGAGGCGAGACGAGGCCCTGCTCCTCGAGATAGCGCACCTTGCTCACGCTGATGTCCGGGAACTCCGTGCGCAGCCGCTCCACGACCGAGCCGATGGTGAGGAGCCGCTCCTCGCCCACGTCGAACAGCAGTTCGGCCGTGTCGGTGACGTCGGTCATGGCGGCGATCACGACCCCGACGGGGCGAGGTAGATGAACTTGTACTTGCCGATCTGGATCTCGTCACCGTCGCTGAGGACCGTGCGGTCCCCGCGCCGGCGGTTCACGAACGTGCCGTTGAGGCTGCCCTCGTCGACGATGGCCCATCCGTCACCCTCGGGTTCGAGCACCGCGTGATCGCGCGAGACCGTGACGTCGTCGAGGAAGATCTCGGCATCGGGGTGACGACCGACGCGTATCCGTGCGCCGCGGAGCGGATAGGTCTCGCCGCCTCGTCCGCCGCCGCTGCGGATGACGAGACAGGCCTCCTCGCCGGCGACGGCCGCAAGCGGGTCGCTCTCGCCGTCGTCCTCGCCGGGGACGTAGCTCAGGGTCGTGGCCGCCTCACCCTGTTCGGCGATGAGGCTCGCTCCGCAGCGGACGCAGAAGCTTGCGCCCTCAGAGTTGCGGATGCCGCACTCGGGGCAGAACACGTCAGTCCGCCGCCGGATCCTCGGCCGAAGCGTCCGCCGGCCCGGCGGGCGCTTCCTTGGCCTGAGGGGCCTTGCCGGCGAGGATACGGGACAGGCCCTCGACATCGTCGGCGGAGATCACGGACTCACCCTCCGTGTGTTTGCGCTGCAGCCGCATGACGAGCTCCGCGCGAAGGATGTCGAGCTTGCCCTGCAGGAGTCGGCGGCGGCGCGAGATGTCACGCTCCTCCGCCTCGAGTTGCGTGACGAGCGCGCGCAATTCGTCGTCCGAGCGCGAGACCAGATCGACGATGTCGTCCATGGCGCGACTCCTCTCTGCAGGTGGAGGGCTGAGTGCCGATGCTACCGGAGTGAGGCTCAACGTTCAAGCTCAGGTTGAGGTGGTCCTCCCGGCTTGCCGGGCCGCTCACTCTTCGCGAGGGGCGCCTCCACGCGCACGACGCCCCGCTCGACGAGGCGGTCGAGGGCGTGCAGGGTCTCGTACTCATCGGCATGACCGCCCACGAGGACGCCATCCACGATGTCGCCGACGCGTCGCGCGCCGGGTCCGAGATAGCCGAGGACCCGCGTCTCGACGGCGTCCCCTGGTTCTCCGCCGAGAAGACGGACCTTGGCCGGCGCCGGTATCCGGCGCCGCAGATGCTGGATCTCGTCGAGGCGGCGCATCCCTTCGATCAGCAGCGACTCCGTCCCCAGGTTGCAGGCGCTCTCGTCGAGGCCGGCGGCGGAGTCGAACTCGAAGGTCCCGGTCGTGACGGCCAGGAGCGCGTAGAAGGCCTTTTCGGCGGAGAGGCCGTCACAGTGGGCGCCGGCGAGGCGGCCGTCACGAAAGGCGAGGTGGCCGGCCACGGCGCCGTCCGGTCCGAAGATGACCAGCCGCCCGGTCTTGCGCCCCATCGCAGTCATCTCGATGAGGTCCGGAAGCGGCAGTTCGGTGAGGTCGCCCTTCAGCCCCATCGGCGGCGACCTCCGCTCATGGGAGTCTCCTGATGGTCATGCTGCTGCAAGCTTCGCACCCGCGAGGTGGCTTCCTGCCGGAGCTCTCTCATGGTTCGCGGCGGGCGCGACGATACAGGAGGCAGCGCGGGGTGCTGGTATATACTCCGCTGACCACGGGTGGGCGGAGGAGGAACGGGCGTGGCACGTCGCAAGGGACTCGTCATCAACGATCGTCAGCTCGACCGTTGCGACGGCCTTCTGCAGAAGCTGAAGGAGGTCTCGGGCTCGAGCTTCCTCGCGCTCATCAGCACGTCCGGCCAGCCGATCACCACGGCATCCGACGAGTATCACCCGGAGACCCTCTCGCTGGCGTCGCTCGCCGCCAGTTCGTTCGCCGCCACGCAGCAACTGGCGAAGATCCTCGACGAGACGGAGTTCACCTTGCTGTTCCACGAGGGCAAGGCGCTCAATCTGCACGTCTCTCAGGTGACCGACCAGGTCCTGCTCATCGTCACCTTCGGCCGGGAGACACAGGTCGGGAAGGTCCGTCTGTACACGCAACGCGCCATCGAGGTGCTGCGGCAGATCTTCGAGGGCCCGGACGACGAAGCCATGCCCGAGATGGACGCCGACTTCGAGACCGCGGCGGGGTTCGCCATGGACGACCTCTTCAAGGATGTCTGAGGTCGTCTCATGCCGCTGATCAACTTCGCCGCCCGGGAGATCAACTACAAGATCGTGTACTACGGCTGTGGTCTCTGCGGCAAGACGACCAACCTTCAGTACATCCACCGCAAGATCAACCCCGACGCCCGCGGCAAGCTCGTCAGCATCGCCACGGAGGAGGAGCGCACGCTCTACTTCGACTTCCTGCCGCTCACGCTCGGCACCGTCAAGGGCATGCAGACCCGGTTCCACCTCTACACCGTCCCGGGTCAGAGCTACTACAACGCCAGCCGCAAGCTCGTCCTGCAAGGGGTCGACGGTGTGATCTTCGTGGCCGATTCCCAGATCACCCGGCTGGACGAGAACGTCGAGAGCTACCTCAACCTCTGGGACAACCTCCTCGGCCAGGGTGACGACCTCAGCAAGCTCGCGTTCGTGATCCAGATGAACAAGCGGGACCTCACGGACGTCTTCTCGGTCGAGGACCTGAACGAGTTGCTCAACCACACCGGCTCGCCGGTGGGTGAGAGTTGTGCCGTCACCGGCGAAGGCGTCTTCGAGACGCTCAAGGTGGTCTGCAAGCAGGTCATCGCCAAGACGGGCTGACGGCTCCAAGCGCCGGCCGCCGCACCGCCTCCCCATCACCGCGCTCAGGTCCCGACGCGCTTCACCCAGTCCATCGGGTCGTACCGCGAGACGAAGGTGTCGCGGAAGAGCACGTCCCCGGCAGCGTCGCGGACCGTGCGCACCACCTTGACGCTGCGGCCGTCGATGCCCTTCTCCCAGCGGGTGACGCCCGGACCGAGGTCGCCGTCGTAGATCACCCTCGGGTCGGCCTTGCCGTGCGCCGGCTTACGAACATCGTAAAAGGCGCTCGTCGTGTACGAGACCTTCCGCCCCGTGCGGCCGACGAGCGCCACCGTCAAGGCGCCTCCGTCGACCCAGCTGCGGATCATGATGCTGTGGCCGGTGTCGTTGCGGAACTTGACGTCCATGCTGCCCCACGAGACGGCCGCGTCGCGTCCGATCGGATAGTGCGAGATGTACAGGGAGTGAGCCTCGCGCTCGACCACCGGCAGGCCGGCGAAGAACACCGCGTTGAAGAGCGTCGTCGCGTACTGGCAGATGCCGCCGCCGACGCCCTGCCGGAGCACGTTTCCGGCGGCGATCACCGGCGCGTAGTCGAAGCCGCGGTCCGCCGTGCGAGGGCCGATCGCCTGATTGAGCGAGAACGTCTCACCCGGAGCGACCACGGACCCGTCCACCAGCTTGGCGGCGCGGGCGATGTTGCCGGCGCGGGAGGTGTTTGCCGGGTCGAACCAGGTCACGAACTGCGAGCCGAGGGCCGCGAGGCCCATGGACTCCACGTCGGCGGTGCTGAGTCTCGGGAAGGCCGGCGTGAGCGCGACGAAGATCGTCCGCAGGCCGCCGCCGGCGGCGGCGTCGTCGAGATCCTCGAGCAGCACGGGCATGTCCAGCACGGTGCCGCTGCGACTCTCGGTCACCGTGACACCGCCCTTCTCGTCGACGAGCACGTCGGCGTCGACGGGCGGCTGCTCGGCGAACGCGAACAGACGGTGGAGCGCGGCCCGCGCCCTGTCGTTGCGGAACGTCAGCGGGTAGACGTCCGCGTCGGCGCCCGTGTTGACGCTGAGCATCCCGGCCATCGTCGACGGCGAAAGGACGACTTCCCTGGCGCGGTAGCGCAACGTGATGGGCCGCGCCAGATACGCGGCCGCGGCAGCCGCGCGTGACTCCGCCTCTGCGGTGCCGACCTCCGGCTCCACGACGCGCGTGGGGACCGGGCCGGCGTAGCCCCGCCCGGTCTCCACGGACGCCAGGATCGCGCGCTCCAGGGCAACGGCGTCCACCTCACGGCCCTCTCGCGCCGGGACGACCGTGACCTTGCCGCCGGCGAGGTCGAGGCGCGCATCGCGCGCCTCCACGTCGACGGCGATCCGCACGGCCTCGAGGCCCTCGCGGTAGGCGCCGGCGTCGAGCCTGGTCACCGGCGCCAGGGAGCCGTCCGAACCCGGCAGCCACACGCGCAGCGCGAACGGCAGCCGCCGCCGGCCGACGTCCAGCGCCGCGCCGGCGGTCGCGTCCGCGTCGACGGCGATCCCGAGCTGGGCGAGATCCAGATCGAGTGACTCGCCCCCGTCCGTCGAGAGCCGCACCGGCGCGACGCGCGGCGTGAGCACGGCGTCGATCCGTGCGGCGGCCTCCTCTCGCGTCAGGCCCTGGAGGGGTACGCCGCCCACCTCGACGCCATCGCCGACGCGGCCGGCCGTGGCGATCTGGAGCACCAGGAACCCGGCGGCGAGGACGACGAGCAGCAACAGCGCCGTGGCGATCCAGACGTGGCGCCGGTACCAGGCGAGGGGACTCCACCGTGTGCGAACGCGAACGGCGCCGGCCCGATTGGTGCCCGGCTCGCCCTCTGGCGAAGATATGTCCATGCCGACCATTGTACGGCACGGGTTCGAGCGCCGGCGCCCGCGTCCTCCCCGGCCGGTCGCCGTTCCGGTGAGGACGGGCGCTCGGGCGTGCTACTCGCCGTGCTCGCGGATGACGCCGCGGACCACGTCGAGAAGCTCCTTCGCGAGCGCCTCCGAGGCGGCGTGATCGTCGCCCTCGGCGTAGACGTGGAACACCGGCTCGTCCGCGTCCGGCAGAAGCTGCACCCAGTCGCCGTCTCGCCGCACCTGGATGCCGTCGACGAGGCTGACCTCGCTGCTCCCCCCCGCGGCCTCCCGCTGCAGCTGCTCCGTGGCGCTTCGCATCACCGTTCCCTTGAGCGCCCAGGGGCAGGCCGCGGTCTTGTGCACGAGCGTGCTCGAGGGGATCTCGGCGATCTGCTCGCTGAGCGGCAGAGCCTGGGGCGCGAGCAGCTCGAGCAGCTTCCCGAGGCTCATCACCGCGTCGAAGGCGGGAAGGAAGCGCGGGAAGATGTACCCTCCTCCCGGCGAAGCGGCGAAGACGACTCGCTCACCGGTCGCCGCCTGCGCGAGAGCCGGCAGCGACACCTTGGTACGGACGATCTCGACGCCGTACTCGCCGGCCAGCTTCTCGGCCAGGTGCGTGACGGTCAGCGGCAGGACGATGCGCTCGCCCTTGGAAGCGTGCTGCGCGACCAGCTTGACGTAGAGGAGCAGCGCTTTCTCGAGAGGGACCTCGTCACCGCGTTCGTCGACGATGTAGAGCCGCTCCGCTCCGGGGCCGATGACCAGGCCGAGGTCGGCCTCCATGGTGCGCACGAGACGCTGGACCTCGTGGATGTTGGAGCCGAGCTCGTCGGCTCCCACACAGGCGTGATGCTGGTCGCTGAACGCGCGGAGGGACAGCACCTCGACTCCGAGGCTGCCGAAGAGGTTCGGCAGCGTGAGTGACGCCGGCGAGTACGAGTAGTCGACGACCAGCCGGTAGGCGCGGCTGCGGATGCGTTCCACGTCCCAGGAGCCCAGCAGGCCACGCACGTAGGTCTCCATGGCCCGGTCCGGGAACTGGATCTCGCCGAACTCGCTGTAGAAGGCGCGGCGGAAGTCCTGACGGCCGTAGTACTTCTCGACCGCCTTCTGGCGCTCCTCGGTGAGGTTGATGCCCGGAGGCTGGAAGACCTGGATCTGGATCATCTCCGGGTCCCAGCTCGCGATGCGGACGTGCATGCCGCCCTCGCTGCTCCCGTTGTTGACCTCGAAGCGGTTGATGGCGCTGCTGGCGACGCGCAGGTCGCGCACCACGACGCCCGTGGAGTTGAGGCCGCAGATGAGCGCGCGCTTGATGACCCGCGACGCCGGGTGCGCGTCGCGGCTGGTGGTCACGCGGGCGCCCTTCTTGAGCACCGTGCCGTAGGCCATGGCGAGCTTGAGCGCCAGCTCCGCGGTGATGTCGACGTTGATGAGCCCGGTGACGCCGTCCTTGCCGAACAGCTGCGAGCTGCCGCGGGACTCCCAGATGATGCTGCTGTGGATCTGGGCGCCCGACTCGACCGTCTTGAACGGGTAGATCTTGACGTCCGGCGCGATGTACGCCTGCTCTCCGACCACGCACTCGTCGCCGAGGGCCGCTCCTTCGCTGAACGTCGACCCGGCCTTGAGATCGCAGTTCTTACCCACGATGGTGCCGAGCACCTTGGCGGACGCGCCGACGTAGGTGTTGGATCCGATGACGCTGTTGCGGGTCTCCGCGTGCTCTTTGACGACCACGTTGCTGCCGAGCACAGAGTACTTGCCGATCGACGCCGTCTGGTCGATCTTCGCGTAGTTGCCGATGAAGGCCGGCCCGCTGATGTTCTCCAGGGAGTCCAGGTTGATGCTCTCACCGACGAAAATCCGGTTCTGCAGCTCTATGCCCGGTACGGCTGCCCGGACCTTGCCGTCGAGGAGGTCGCGATTCGCGGCGAGATACTGCGGCAGGCTGCCGATGTCCTGCCAGTAGCCTTCGGCGACGTAGCCGTACAGCGGCGCGCCCATCTCGAAGAGCTTCGGGAAGAGATCCTGGCTGAAGTCGTACTTCGTGTCCGCCGGGATGTGCTCGAACACCTCCGGCTCGAGCACGTAGATGCCGGTGTTGACGGTGTCGCTGAAGACCTGTCCCCAGGTGGGCTTCTCGAGAAAACGCTCGATGCGACCTTCGTCGTCGACGACGACGACACCGAACTCAAGCGGGTTCTCGACGCGCTTGAGAGCGATGGTGACCATCGCGCCGCGGCGCTTGTGGAAGGCGACGATGTCGGTGAGATCGAAGTCGGTGAGCGCGTCGCCGCTGATCACGATGAAGGTGTCGTCGCGCAGGGCGTCCTCGGCGAGCTTGACACTGCCGGCGGTGCCCGCCGGCGCCTGCTCGACGGAGTAGTCCATGCTCACGCCGAGCGATGAGCCGTCCCCGAAGTAGTCGCGGATGATCTTGGGCAGGAACATGAGGGTGACGACGGTCTCGTCGATGCCGTGGTGCTTGAGAAGGTCGACGATGTACTCCATGCAGGGCTTGCCGCAGAGCGACACCATCGGCTTGGGCTGATTGCTCGTGAGAGGACGCAGGCGGGTCCCTGCTCCGCCGGCCATGACGACTGCGCGCACGGGCCTCACCTACGCTTTCGCTCGAGGGTCCGCTGGGATCGTGTGGCTAGCTTACCAGAGGGGCACGAGCGCTACGTGGGTCTTCGGTGCACGGACCGCGAGCCGGGCGCGAAGGAAGGGCGCCGCAAGAGGCGCGGCGTCAGGCGGCCGCTCCGCCGCCGCTCCGCGCCTTCTTGACCCAGACGATCGCCCGGTAGCCGTAGAGCAGCCCGCTGGCGACGTACAGGCTGGCGCCGACGGCGAAGAACGCCCAGCCGACGACGCGCAGGTCGATGATGAACCACTGGATGGCGCAGATGAGGATGAAGTTGCTGGCTTTGCCCCAGCGGCTGATCTGCGGCCCCTCGCTCGTGTACTTTCGCGTCGGGATCGCCAGCACGAGGATGATGCCGTCACGGACCAGGAGGGGCAGGACGGCCCACCACGGCAGCGTGCCGAAGTACCACAGCATCGCGACCAGGGTGAAGAAGAACAGGCGGTCGACGATCGGGTCGACCCAGCGGCCGAACTCGCTCTGCACGTCGTACCTGCGCGCGATGAGGCCGTCGGCGACGTCGCTGAGCGCCGCGAAGAGGACGATCCAGGCCGTCGTCCACGCGGCGCCGGGAGCATACAGGGCGTACGTCCAGACGACGAACGGGAGCGCCAGAAGCCGGGCGACCGTGAGGATGTTCGGGACGTGCCGAATGACGGGGTGCATGCGCCCGAGTGTACCAGCAGGCCGGCGGGGACGCTGCGCCGCCGCCGGCGCTCGCGCCTGTGCTAGAATGCCGCGTACGGTCGGCGTGTGGCGCAGCCTGGTTAGCGCACTAGTCTGGGGGACTAGGGGTCGCCAGTTCAAATCTGGCCACGCCGACCATTCGCTTGCCGGGATCCCATCCGTAGCCTTGATCCTTCGCTGGGAACGTGGTCGTACGCGCGACGACCGGCCGTCGGGCCGGTCGTCGTACTTCCCGTATCAGCGGGGGGCTACGCTTCTAGAATCCGACCGCAGCGGTGTGCCCGGCGACCTCAACGGGAGAACTGCCCCGTGCTCCGCCGCCGTTGCCCGGGCGGCTCAGGTCCTCCGCGATGTCTTCGGGGACCGGCTGGTGCCGCAGCAGGATGCCGTAGAGCTTGTCGGCGAGGGCCGGCGCGGCGTCGAGGACGCCGGCCACCTGACGCAGGCGGTACTCGACGAAGAAGTCCGGTTCGACCAGCAGGGCCTCCGCGATGACGACGATGACCGGATCGGAGGGGACCGGCCGCGTGCCCTTCGTGAGGTGGTTGAGATACCCGGCGGAGAGTTTCGTCTTGTAGGCGAGCTGGCGGTAGCTGAGGTGGCGCTCGTCCATGAGTCCCTTGAGGGCCTGCGGAAAGCGCTCCTGCGAGAACCGGTTCTTGGCGATCGGCGTCGTGTACATGGCATTCATGACAGTACGTCTATCGCCCGGATTCGGCAGGTACTTGAGCGGAAACAACCCCTCTGTTGTCAGGTATGGATACGCATGCGGCAGGGCCGAAGCCTCAGGCGCCGCGGGACAGCAGCTCGCCCAGGGCGGCGGCGAGATCCGCGACCGCCAGGTCGCGCCGCTCGCCGCCGGACCGGTCCTTGAGTTCCACGACGCCCTCGCCGGCGCGCTTGCCGACCACGACCTGTGCCGGGCACCCGAGCAGGTCGGCGTCCTTGAACTTGATGCCCGGGCTCATGTCGCGGTCGTCGAAGAGGACTTCGAAGCGCGCCGCGCGCAACTCCCCGTACAGGCGTTCGGCCATCGCCCTCTGGATCTCGTCGGAGGCGCGCACGAGCACGAGGTGCACCTCGAAGGGTGCGATCGCGGGCGGCCAGACGATGCCATTGGCGTCGTGGTGCTGTTCGATCGCGGCCGCGGCGATGCGCGCCAGGCCGATGCCGTAGCTGCCCATGACGATCGGGCGCTCCTTGCCGTCTTCGTCGAGGTACGTGGCCCCCATGGGCAGCGAGTACTTGGTGCCGAGCTGGAAGATGTTGCCGACCTCGATGACGCGCGCGCCCTCCAGCTCGCCGGCGCAGCCGCCGCACGGGTCGCCGGGGCGCGCCTGCCGGAGGTCGGCGAAGCGCGCCTGAGGGACCTGCTCGAGGGTGACGCCGCTCCTGTGGAAGCCGGCCTTGTTGGCGCCGGCGACGTAGGAGCCCCGGCGCAGCACCTCATCGGCGAACACGGGCAGCCGTGTCGGCACGGGACCGACGAACCCTGGCTCGATGCCCTGGGCATCGAGCACCTCCTCGGGCGTCGCGAGGCGGAAGCCCGAGCCGAGCACCCTGCGCAGCTTGAGCTCGCCGAGCTCGTGGTCGCCACGCACGAGCACCATCACCGGCCCGGCCGGAGGCGCTTCGCCGCCGGCCCCGCTCGACCGGCCGCCGGCCGCCGCAGCCGCTCCGGCCTCTCCCCCGCTCTCGGACACCACGACGAGCGCCTTGACGAACGCCCGCGCAGGGAGTCCGAGGTACGCGGCCACCTGCTCGATGGTCTTGCAGCCCGGCGTGTCGAGCTCCGCGTCCGCGAGGAGGTCGACGGGCGCGCCTGTGGCCTTGGCGAACGGCGAGTCGGCTGCTCCGGTGGGCGCGAGATCGCTCGCCGGCGGCTCCGGGTCGGCGCCGGCCACCGCGGTCTCGACGTTGGAGGCGTAGCCGCACTCCCGGCAATACACGATCTCGTCCTCGCCGGCGTCGGCGTAGGCCATGTACTCGTGGCTGACGGCGCCGCCCATCATGCCCGAGTCCCCCTCGACCATCATGCAGTCGACGCCGCAGCGGGCGTAGATACGATCGTAGGCGGCGATGTGCTTGCGGTAGCTCTCCTGCAGCGCCTCGTCGCTCACGTCGAGGCTGTAGGAGTCCTTCATGATGAACTCGCGCGTGCGCAGCACACCGCTCTTGGGCCGCGCTTCGTCGCGCTCCTTGGTCTGGAAGTGGTACCAGAGCTGCGGCAGCTGCTTGTAGCTGCGGATCTCCCGGGCGGCGATCCAGGTGATGACCTCCTCGTGCGTCATCGCCAGGACCATGTCCGCGCCCTTGCGGTCCTTGAGGCGGAACATCTCGCCGCCGATCGCCTGCCAGCGGCCCGACTCCTGCCAGATCTCCGCCGGCTGGAGCACCGGCATGAGCATCTCTTGGCAGCCGATGGCGTCGAGCTCCTCTCGGATGATCTGCTCGATCTTCTGCATGACGCGCCAGCCGGCCGGCAGATACACGTAGATGCCGGCGGCGAGCTGGCGCACGAGACCGGCGCGGACCATCAGCTTGTGGCTGACGGCCTCCGCGCCGGCCGGATCCTCTTTGACGGTCGGCAACAGCAGCTGGCTCAGGCGCATGGGCTCCCCCACGGTGGAGGTGACGGTCGGGGCGAGAATGATATCACCGGGGGCGCCCGGCATGGGCTCGTCACCGGCCCTCTCCGCAGAAAATGACCGGAAAGCTGCGGTTTCTTGAGGAGTCGGCACAGCACGCATATACTGCATCGGATAGGAGAGCCGCAAAGGGGCGCGGCATGGCAAGGATGAGGGGTCGTACACGTGGTACCGGTGCGAGAGGTGGTGCTCTGCGGAGACATGCGGGCGCACCCTCGCTATTCGTATCGAACGGCCGACCAGGCGGCAGCCCGGGTGGTCGCCGTCGGCGGCGCATCTGATGCGCAGCGGCTGAGCCTCGCGCTCGAGCGGCACGATGGCCTTGGCGCCGGGCGCGTGGTGGCTGTCGTCCCCCTCGAC
>Ga0172368_10006263_pt1 | contig 12882 bp, 10 predicted proteins | sample Lak11m_FD_114540 | JGI IMG/M metagenome (GOLD analysis project Ga0172368, IMG submission 114540) | Freshwater microbial communities from Kabuno Bay, South-Kivu, Congo - kab_022012_11m | ecosystem: Environmental > Aquatic > Freshwater > Lake | place: Democratic Republic of the Congo: South-Kivu...
ATAGGGCTTGGTGAATAACTCAAACTCGTATTGTACATAAAATTCCACGATTGAACCGGAATTGGTCGAAAAAATATTCTCTGAACCAATTTTTCAGATCGACAAAAAAATTGAACAAAAAATCCTGATTGAATTTGATCAGGTTCATGATAAATACGATGCAGGCGATCCAACTTTCCGATGTTTTTGCAGTCCTGGTGCGGACTTTGCTCAACGCGTATGCATTTTTTCCTTGACCAAATTTTCCTTCTATTTGATTTCTGATTCCTCGTTCTTTTTTTTGTTTCAACTTTTGATAGGGAGTTAGCACTTCTTTCATTGGCCTGCCAAGTGGTTTTCCACAAAACCGTATTCCGTTTTGTTTCAGATATGCGCGATTTTCCCGTGTTCCGTATATTTTATCGACAATCACAACTTCAGGATAATGTCCTTTCAGGTCTTTATATTTCTCGACTTGTTTTGTCAAATCCGTACTTTCATTATAAGCGTCCCAACTAAACGTGTTAATCCTGGCGTACCCGTCAACCTGACTTACTCCGATCTTTGCTCCAAATTCAACCTGGGCTTTTTCTTTTCCACGTACAATCGGACGGACATAAGGTTGAAAAATATTGACGATACGGTCACTTGTGCTATGCGTTTTATTTCTGTACATAGTCATTTGCTGATCAAAAATATGCTGGATGACAAAAAATATTTTCTGGTCCCGTTTATCCAGAGGAAAGGGTTGATTCTCGGCCTAGTCCAGTAAGCGATGAATCGACTTGATGTTCCGGCGCAAATATCGGAGTTGTTTTCCGATTCCGTTTCTGATCTCTCTCTTTGTTTTATGTTTTTTCTTTGACAGATTTAGATAATCCTTGCGTGCAATACGTCGGTATGTTCGGGGCTTCAAGGAGATATTCACCGTTGTACAAAGGACGTCGATGATTCGTTCACTTTCCTGCCGGCTGTTTGCAATCAAACCAAGGTCCGTCGGGAAAACAATCATCTGATCGGCTACCGTGGCATCCAATAATAACTTGCCTTCATTCTTTGGAGTATCTTCGGATTTTCCAACCGTTTCTCCTGAATTGCTATCCAATGGGTTGTCTTTACCTTTTTGTTTTTTCCGGCCATGTTTGCTTACCTCCACCAGCTTGATAAGCTCACAAGTCATTGCGTCAAATTGATCTTCCCCCATGCGATACCGCAAGGTGGTAAACAGCGAACGATCAAAAACGTCCTGGTATGTATATTCACACAAGCCCAGAAAATACTGAAGGTACATGTTCTCACGGATTGTCTCTATCGTCTCTCTGTCATCCAAACCGAGCATATGTTTTATAATCAAAGCTCCAATGACCAATCGTGCATCTTTAGCCGGAGCTCCCTTTGTGGGATGCAGGCTGTGGTAATAAATATCAGCCAACTCATCCCAGGGTAGTTTCTCAGCTAAAATGACCCAACGATTGTCTTTCTGGAGTTTCATTTCAAAAGGGGTCCTGAATTGCTCGATTGTAAGCTGTTTTTCTGATTTGTATCGTATCATAAGTGCAAGGAATATGAATGAAAGATACGAAAATCATTCATTATTTGTGCATTAAAATTACCATATGTTATTAACAATCAATTGTTTATACTTTTTTCACCAGACCCCAAATAACAGTTTTTAGAGGTACCCTTAAATAAAAAAAACCTTGATTGTTAAAAGGAATAATACAAAAATTGATGTCAACACATTTCGTCGTTTACATAACCGCTTTTATTCGAAAGGGATATTGATATTCCTTTAACTTAGAAGACGATAATATTGGTGGAATAAGTAACCTAATGATATTCAGGAACTGGCTTTGATTGAACGTTTGGAGATACGATGTCAACCCATTCCAGCTATAATTTTCGCAAACCTAAGTTCTTTACATTTACTATGAGTTTGATTCAGTCTCGAATTCCTTTATTTCTTAAATGGAATTCTCTGTTTGCTCGTTTATTCCCAATATTTTTAGGTCTTTTTTTAGCATCTGCATCAGTATTATTCATTTTTCTGACCTTAATAACAGGTAAAATAATTTATTTGGAGTATATTTTTATGCAAGCATTATTTATTGGGGCAGTGCTGATTTTATTTCTACCCAAAAAAGATCATATTAAATGCCTTTCACCAAGAAATTGTTTGTTCATCCTCCTGTTTATTTCATTGATACTGGTAATATTTCCTTTGGTTTTCAGCTGGATGGGCTGGTCACAGAATTATAGTTACATTGGTGGCATTTTACCTTGGAGTGACGCGGAATCATATTATTCAGGTGCACAAAGCTTACTTTATTCAGGTCACCTTGGGGGAGTTAACCTGAGACGACCGGTAAATGAGATTCTTTTTGCATTGCGTCTAATAATTGGTGGGGATAGTTTTCAAATGGCTATGATGTTACAGGCTTTAATGCTTTGGTTTGCTTTGTTTTTATCGGCATATTCAATCTATAATAGATATGGTCTAAGGGCAGGTTTAGTTATGTTTACTATTCTAATATTATTCGCATTACCCTATTTTCCTACTACACTTAGCGAAAGTCTTGGCATGACCTTTGGGGCATTATCATTTACAATTCTTTGGTGGTCCGTAATAAATCGGAAATGGGCGACGTATTGTCTTGGAATGTTTTTTCTTGGTTTTGCATTTATAACGCGTCCAGGCCCCTTATTATTAATAATCACTTTTTCAGTTTTCGCAGGATGGCATTTTCGTTTATCGACAAGGAAACGTATTACAATCATTATAATTACCCTAATTGCCGCAATGGTTCCTTTTTTAATAAACTATATGCTTTCAAAGAGTTTGGGTGATGGAACCGGAACAGCGAACTCAAATTTTGCCTACGTTTTTTATGGATTGGTTACAGGTGGCAAGGGATGGCATCAGGCGGAACTTGACTTTTCGGATGCCTTAAGAGGATTATCTGAGGTAGAAATATCTCGTTTTATTTATATCCGTTCATGGGAATATCTAAAGGTTCACCCGATTGATTTTCTTCGCCCGATTCTTATAAGTTTAATTAATGACCCAATTAATTTTATCTCGTATATATTTAATACGCTTGCTTTAGATGGTTTAAGCATGATTGGGTCTAAGTATAATAAAGTTTATGTATTTTTTAAAATCCCACTTCTAATATCTTTTATTTATATTTTGATTATTGGATTTGTCCAATCTATTAGAAATAAAAATATTTATTCACCTGTATCATTTATTGGTATGTTCTGGTTGGGATTAATCCTTTCTTTGCCTTTTTTTTACAAAGATGGGGGTATAAGAACGACTATTCCTATCATTCCGTTTGTTGCAGCGACAATCGTTATTTTTTTTTCTGAATATTTTAATCGGAATAGGAAACATTCAGATTCATATTCTCAATTTCCAATAAATCGTTCTATTGTAAATTTTTCTGGAATATTTGGTTCTTTTTTTGTATTAAGTTCAATCTTTCTTCCTGCGATTTTACCTGTCTATTCTCTACCTAATATTGATAAAAAGGAATGGAAATGCACTGACTCATTAATACCAATGCTTGTTGTGTACAAAAAAGGATTACCGAAAATAGATTTGGATCGTTGGGATGAAAACATTAAACCTGGAAGGCTTCCAATTGTTCCTACCGGGAACGAATATTACTCAGAATTAATAAATGTACCCCATCATGGTAAAATGATGTATATATTTGATTATATATCCGGGAAATGGATTTTTCTTAATGATGAAATGGGATTATTAAGACAATCACAAGTGGTTCAAAAAGTTTGTGTAATGAAAAAGGAAATTCAATCTCCCATCTATTATCTGCAATCACTTGTTTTTCCGTGAAAATATATCTTTGTAAAAAAGTTTAGCACTTATCAATTGAATTCAGCATGTTTAAAAAAACACGAATTATTTCTTTTATTTTCACTTGTTTATGGGTTAACTTATCTGCTCAGTATTATGTTTGGATGATTGCTGATCCGAATCCTGTATGTGCAGGAGGAACTAGTTCTGTGTATGTTTTGATAAATGGAGGACCTCCTGATAATTTAACGCGGTTGCATGAACAAATAACCCGCACAATTACCTACACTAAGTCGGGAGGAAAGGAAGCGGCAATTGTGACCACATCTGAAAATCGTAGTTATATTGAAAAGCAGACTGTTTTTACATCTCCAGTTACCTATATGCTAAACGATGTCACAGATACACAAAATAATTCTTATGTTATCGTAAATCGAACAGTCACGGTCAATATAAAAGCGCCCCCCTCAATTACAGCAAATAATAATGGTCCTGTAAAAATTGATTCATTGCTCTTTTTAACAGGTGGACCTGATGGGATGGTTTCTTATAACTGGACAGGTCCTAATTCATTTATTTCTTCAACACAGAATCCGGTCATAAGCAAGTCTGCCAGTAAATCAATGGAGGGAAATTATACCCTCTTAGTTGACGCTGGAAAAAATTGCATTTCAAAAGCTGTTACCAATGTAAAAATCACTCCCTCATTTGTTGCCAATGCATCGAATAATGGACCCGTATGTGAAGGTTCTCCGTTATCCTTAAAAGGGGGGCCTCCTGGAATGAAATCTTATAGCTGGGGTGGGCCAAATGGGTTTAGTTCAACCGAACAAAGCCCAACTATTGGCATTTATGCAACTACTGCGATGGCAGGAGAGTATTTATTGACTGTTAGCAATGGCATCGACGTGTCAAAAGCTAGTAGGACTGGGGTTATTGTCTATTCTCCACCGGTAGCTAAGATATTTGACACAGGACCAATTTACCTTGGTTCATCCTTGATTCTAAAAGGGAAACCCTATGGTATGAAATTCTATTCTTGGATTGGACCAAATGGATTTGCATCTACTGAGCAGAATGCCATAGTAAGCGATTCTGCGACCATGGATTTGGCTGGTATTTATTTTCTGACTGTTTCAAACGGATATTGCCCTCCAGATACTGATGCGGTCCTTATAAATATAGATAAAGGAATAAGGAGGATGATTAATCACGATAAACTAGTATCAGATTCGATTATAAATTCCTTATATACGAGTGTGTTGGCATCGGCATTCACAGATCCATTGGTTCAGAAAGAAAATCAAATGCTTCCTGCAGTAACATCCGTTGATGAACTATCCCTTATTTTACAAAATTCATTAAATAGTACTGACGAATTATATACTTTTTTTCGAAGTATTAGTATTACTGGTCATGAAATCATTAATAATAATATATTAAAAGTGACATATGACTTTAAAGGCAAGAAAAGAGCAGCTTATGCTTATGTGAATTTGAAGAATGATAATACTATGGGTTTTTTAATTGTACCCGGTTCGGGCCAAAACCAGGGTTACGAAATATTTAATGGGGAAAAAGGCAATTATCAGAAAAATATTCTTGACTTATTAAACCCTTTCGGTAATACTTATATTTTAATAAAACTCAATCACGATGTGTATGCAATTCATGATGGAGAATATAAATTAAACTTTAATTCTTACATTAATTATTTCATAAATGAGGGGGGCAGCTATAGTGCTCGTTATATTGAAGACGGACTTGCATTGATGAAATTCATTAAGCAACAAAATAGATTTTCTGGTATTTCAGGATTGTCCCAGGGAGGACTGGCAGCCTTAATAATAGCTCTTTTATCAGTACCAGAATATGCTATAATTTCATCGGGATATAGCGTTTTAATGGATAAATTTGATATTTCAGCTCATAACCAAATTATGATTCCTGGAATTTCTAATATTTTGAACACAAATACCCTTAAAAAGTCGATAATAAAATCAAATACAAAGTGGTTATTTACGTGGGGAAAGCAAGAGCCGGATATTTATGGCATCGAGGCGTACGATTCGCTAATGTATAAAAAATTCGGTCAGCTTCCGAACATTAGATATGGGATGCACAATTTTGGACACATGTACCCGGATTCGATAATTACTGATTTTTTACTTCAAAATCACTGTATAAGGTTAAACTGAAATAGATGTTCTTGCAAATCATTTTTCTTTTGACAAAAATCAATTAAAATGAAAATTCCATTAATCAAACCATATCTGACCAAGGATATAATCAATAATGTTGTGGAAGTTTTAGAAAGCGGCTACCTGACCGAAGGGAATATAACATACGATTTCGAACGTTTTTTTGCCGGGTATATTGGTTGCCGATATGCAATTGCAGTTACATCCTGTACAACCGGACTGGAAATTGCCCTCAGGGCCCTGGGAATTGGAGCCGGGGATGAAGTAATCGTTCCAGATTACACCTATCCGGCAACAGCCACTGTCGTTACGATCGTTGGGGCACATTGCGTTATTGTCGACATCGATCCAACAACAATGTTAATTGATTATGATGCCATAGAACAAGCGATTACTTCTAGAACCAAAGCGATTATCCCAGTGTCTTTGTTCGGAAATCCACTTGATTATGATCGGTTAACGGAAATTAAAAGAAAATATTCTGTTTATATTGTTGAAGATGCTGCGTGTTCGCTTGGAGCGGAATTCAGGGGCAAAAAAGTAGGAACATTTGCAGATATCACTGTTTTTAGTTTTCATCCACGAAAGTTTATCACCACTGGAGAAGGAGGTATGATTACCACAGAAAACCAGGAATGGGCTGAATGGATGAATTCTTACAAACATTTCGGAATGAAGATGAACAACACTTCGAGAGAAGGAATAGTATTTGAAATCACTGGAACTAATTACAAATTATCAAATGTTCTCGCTGCGATAGGACTTGGACAAATGCGACAAATAGATATGTTATTATCCAGAAGAAGGGAATTGGCTTCAAGATATGACTTGTTAATAGAGAATATATCCGGAGTATCCGCACCCAAGAAAACACTTAATGGGAATCATTCATATCAGTCTTATTGTGTGTTTGTAGAATCACGTGATCGGATCCTTGTTACACTGAGGGAGGAAGGAATAGAAGTACAAATAGGAACGTATGCGCTTCACTTGCATCCGGCATTCAAAAATCCAGACAACTATACCATTGTTAAAGAAATGAATGGAAGTAAAAAAGCATTTGACAGTTGCTTATCCCTGCCTTTATTTCATGATCTGAGCGAGATAGAACAGATAACAATTATAAACAGGATCAAGGAATTAATCTGATTATCAATGTGTGGAATTGTTGGTGTATTTAACCTGGATGGCAGGCCTTTCCTTCTGAACCATTTGATTCACATGACCCGACAAATGGATCACAGGGGACCTGATGATGAAGGGTTTTATCTAAAGGATAATATTGCCTTGGGCCATAAAAGATTATCCATACTTGATACAAGTCCTAAAGGAACTCAACCCATGACATCAAAAGATGGGAAATGGGTGGTTGTTTTCAATGGTTGCATCTATAATTATATGGAATTAAAGCAGGAACTAAAAGTAAAAGGACATTATTTCACTTCTTCCACTGATACCGAGGTTATTGTTGAAGGACTATCAGCCTATGGAATATCAATTTTTGAACGATTTAACGGAATGTTCGCAATTGGCGCCTGGAACACTGAAGAGCAGACCCTCTACCTTAGCCGGGACCGCTATGGTGTAAAGCCACTCTATTACTGGGTCAATGGGAGGACGATTGTTTTCGCTTCCGAGATCAAGGCCATAATGGTCCACCCCGACTTCCAGGTTGACTTGAACCGGTATGCCCTGAATGAGTATTTCACCTTCCAGAACCAATTCACTTTCCAGACCCTTTTCAAGGGAGTGTATATGCTTCCGGCGGCCAATACAGTCAAGATCAAAGCAACATCCACAACTATAGAACACAAGGCCTGGTGGGATTTCGATTTCTCGTCCCCCGATGAGACAATGTCTTTCGAGGATGCCAAAAACGAGACTCAGCGGTTAATGAAACAGACTGTGATACGCCAGATGGTAGCGGATGTCCCAGTCGGATCTTACCTTTCTGGAGGAATGGATTCCGGGTCTATTACTGCTATCGCTTCAGGACAAGTAAAACGGTTGACTACTTTCACATGCGGATTTGATATGTCGGAAGTAACGGGTGTGGAGGCGAACTATGATGAACGGCGTGATGCCGAACTGATGGCAAACTACTTTAAGACAGAGCATTATGAACAAGTGATCAATGCCGGAGATCTTGAATGGTCCTTGCCTAAGGTGGTTTGGCATCTTGAGGACCTCAGGGTTGGGATGAGTTATCCCAACTATTACATAAGCAGGCTTGCTTCCCGCTTTGTTAAGGTCTGCTTACAAGGCACCGGAGGGGATGAATTATTTGGCGGATATCCTTGGCGCTACTACCGTGTGTTCCACTCCCTTGATCGGAAAGAGTTTTTCAATAATTATTATGGTTTTTGGCAACGTTTGGTCCCTGATGATCATAAACACATGCTCTTTCAACCTGGGATCATGAATATGATTGACATTACTGAACCACGAAGAATTTTCGAGAGGGTTTTCCTCTTTAACGACCGACTCCGGTATAGCACACCAGAACAACACATTCAGAACAGCCTTTACTTTGAGATCAAGACTTTTCTGCCCGGGTTATTACTTGTTGGGGATAAACTGGCAATGGCAAATGGTCTGGAGGAACGTTTTCCCTTTCTCGATAATGACCTTGTTAATTTTGCACAGAAAATACCTGTTCGCCACAAGTTGGCCAACCTTGAGCAGATGAAGAAAATCGATGAAAATGATTTTCGCGATAAGCGTAAGGTATATAGTGAATTCTCCGATGGAAAGAATGTCCTGAGGCAGGCAATGATGGATTTCATCCCGGAACGGATCATCAATCGCAGAAAGCAGGGATTCTCTGCCCCGGACGAGTCCTGGTATAGGGGAGAAAATGCTAACTACGTCAGAGATTTACTTCTGTCCAAAAAGACTCTTTCCTCCGAATTCATTCAGCCATCCTATATTGAAAGGATTGTAAACGAGCATATGAATGACCGGATCAATCACCGTCTGCTTATATGGTCATTCCTGAATTTTGAATGGTGGTGCAGGATTTTCTTGAATCAAGTGAATAATTCATGAAAGTAGTGTTTTTAGGTGCTACAAATTTCAGCCGACGAATTCTTGATTTATTATTCACAATACAATCCACCGAGGTTATTGCGATTTTTGGAATACCAAAAAAGTTTAATATTTCATACAGCAAAAATAAAGTCGTGAATACTAATTTTGCTGATCTGAGTCGTTTAGCTCAAGAACGTCAAATACTTTATTATGAGGTTGATTCTACTCATGGCAAACGATTGGCAGACTTTTCAAATATTTTTGAGAAACTAAGACCTGACATTATACTTGTAATGGGTTGGTATTATATGGTCCCGAAATTTATTCGAGATACTGCTAAATATGGTGCATGGGGGATACATGCTTCATTGCTACCCAAGTATGCCGGAGGTGCACCTTTAATTTGGGCTATTATTAATGGAGAAAAAATCACAGGTATCACTCTTTTTCGATTGGATGACGGAGTAGATGATGGAGATATTATCGCACAGAGATCTTTCGCAATATTAGAGACTGATACCATAGCGGAAGTTTATGAAAAAGCCACAATAGAATCAGTAGCTCTAATTAAAAAGATTTTTTCAAAAGATATTAGTGAAATTAAATTTTTACCCCAAGAAAAGAGTAAGATAGAAGTATGGCCACAAAGAAAGCCAGAGGATGGTGAGATTGATTGGAGTTGGAATCCAGACAAAATATACAACTTTATAAGAGCGCAGTCAAAACCATATCCTGGTGCATGGACAGTAATAAACGGCAAGAAAATTACGATATGGTCGGCAACTGTTGAAAAAATAAATGATAAAGAATGACAACAGAATATAAAATATGTACCCGTTGTATATATGATAGCCGAACTCCAGCTATTAATTTTAATGAAGAGGGTATCTGTAATTATTGCACAATGGTTGATTTTTTAGCCGAAGTATACCAGACTGGCAAACCGGAGGGTGAAAAAAGAATCAACAAGATCATCGAGAAAATCAAAATAGATGGAAAAGGAAAAAAATACGATTGTGTCATCGGAGTTAGTGGTGGAACCGATTCCTCTTTCATGGTTTATTGGGCTATTCAAAAAGGATTGCGGCCATTGGCAGTTCATTATGATAATACTTGGAATACTGCTATCGCCACAGAAAACATCAGGAAAGTGCTTGGTAAACTTAAAGTGGATCTTTATACTCATGTTTGTGATAATAAGGAAGCAGATGATATCTTTAAGTCATTTTTTATTGCAGGTGTTCCTGAAATTGAGGCTTCAACGGATCTTGCCCTTGCAGAAACCATGTATAGGGCTGCAGCAAAATACAAAGTAAAATATGTACTTGAAGGCCATTCATTCATAACAGAGGGGATAACGCCACTTGGTAAAAACTATTTTGATGGAAAGTATATTAAAAATATTCACAAAATGTACGGCAGACTTCCTATGAAAACTTACCCTTTGATGTCGTTCTGGAATTTTATTAAATGGACATCAATCTATAGGATCCAAAAGATTCGACCACTTTGGTATATCAACTATAACAAAGAGGATTCCCGTACCTTTCTAGAGAAAGAATTCGGTTGGCAGTATTATGGGGGTCATCACCTCGAAAATCGCATGACCAGCTATTTTCAAAGCATTTACTGCCCTCAGAAGTTTAATGTTGATTACAGGAACAACAGCCTTTCAGCTTCGTTGCGCTCCGGTAAAATTACCCGTGAAGAAGCCATTCATCAATATTATGAAAAGACCCCATACATTGAACCAGAATTATTGATTTATTTCAAGAAACGATTAGGATTTTCGGATGAAGAATATGAGCGTATCATGAGGACCCCACCCAAATACTGGTATGAGTTTCCTACATACAAAAAAAGATTTGAGCGTTTACGGCCTTTCTTTTATATACTGATGAAACAAAATCTGGTACCACAGTCTTTTTATATGAAGTACTGTTTTCCGAGTAAAATGAAATAGAACATGATTTTTATCATAGATTATGGTATGGGCAACTTAGGTTCAGTCAAGAATATGCTCCGTTACATTGGTGTTCCTTCCAGCATTACAAACAAACCGGATCATCTAAAAAATGCAGAAAAAATAATACTACCAGGTGTGGGGTCGTTTGATCAAGCCATGAAACGAATCGAAGAAAGTGGATTTAAGGAGATGTTAGATTATAAAGCATTGGTCGAAAATGTTCCCATATTAGGTATTTGTTTAGGCATGCAACTTTTTACATGTGGCAGCGAAGAAGGAAAGCTACCTGGTCTTGGTTGGATATCTGCTGACACAATAAGGTTTTCGAAAGAAAAAGGACTCAAGGTACCACACATGGGCTGGAATCAGGTCAGAGAATACAACACCTGCCCGATAACACTCGGACTCCCTTCTAACTCTAAGTTTTATTTCGTCCATTCGTATTATGTTAAAGTTTCTAATCCTACAAACTCTGCTTTGAAAACCACTTACGGGATCGAATTTGATTCAGCTATTCAAAAGAACAATATTTTTGGTACTCAATTCCATCCAGAGAAAAGTCATAAGTATGGGATGAAAGTATTAGAAAATTTCGCAAAACTAAGACCGTGCTTATAAAACGTGTGATACCATGCTTACAACTGGTAGACCAGAGTCTTGTAAAAACAATTCAATTTGGGAAGTACAGTTATATTGGAGATCCAATTAATACCGTTCGCATTTTTAATGAACTTGAAGTAGATGAGCTATGTTTCTTAGATATTAGGGCGACGATTGAAAAAAGAGAACCAAATTTAAAGATACTTAAAGAGATCGCTGATGAGTGTTTTATGCCTCTATCTTATGGAGGAGGAATACGGGATAAGGAAACCGCTCTTAACATCCTCTCTTTAGGTTTCGAGAAGATTGTTCTCAACACTTCTGCAGTAGATGATCCTATTCTTATCTCACGCATAGCTGAACATTCAGGGAATCAAAGTGTTATTGCTTCGATGGATGTCAAAAAGAACTTGTGGGGTTATTACCATGTATATTCTCATGATGGAACCCGTAAAACTAAGCTGGAACCAGTAGAATGGGCAATAAAACTTGAACAACTTGGAGCCGGTGAACTACTGGTAACATCAATGAATAGGGATGGAACCTGGGAAGGTTTTGATTTGGAGATAATAAAAAGGATTACAGATGCAGTCACTATCCCTGTTATTGCAAACGGTGGTGCGGGTTCTGTTGAACATATTGGTCTTGTTGTACAAGAATCCGGAGCCTCAGCTGTTGCTCTAGGAAGTATGGTAGTTTACCAGAAAAAAAATATGGGGGTTCTGGTCAATTTTCCGGATAAAAATGAATTAGAAAAACAACTTCATTAATCATGCCAACTTATCAATTCACTTTTGATTCATTAAGAAAACAATACCAGAAAGCCATTTTTTCTGGATATAGGTTTATTACTTGTGAACAATATTATCATGCAAAAAAGACAAAAGCATTACAAAACAGAGTTGTTGTTAACCGAATTGATATTGATATTTCTGTAAAAAAGGCCGAACGAATCGTCGAAATATTAAATGAATTGGAAATTAAGGCGAGTTTCTTTATTCGACTTCATGCACCAGAATATAATCCGTTTTCATTTGAAAATTATAGAATTATCAAAAAGATTATCGAAAGTGGCCATGAACTGGGTTATCATTCTGAAATTATTGACCAATCTGTAATATGGAACGAAGTCGCTCAGGATTGTTTAACTCGCGATATTGATCATAGATTATCACGGTAAACAATCCCCCGTATAATTACATATAAGATGCTCCTTCAAAAATAACTTTTTTATTCTTCAGCCAAGGGTATTTCTGGCTCTCGAAAGCTGCCATCGATTCGAG
>Ga0172368_10006267_pt1 | contig 12876 bp, 7 predicted proteins | sample Lak11m_FD_114540 | JGI IMG/M metagenome (GOLD analysis project Ga0172368, IMG submission 114540) | Freshwater microbial communities from Kabuno Bay, South-Kivu, Congo - kab_022012_11m | ecosystem: Environmental > Aquatic > Freshwater > Lake | place: Democratic Republic of the Congo: South-Kivu...
CTACTCGACCACCGGCGATGCGCCCCGGTGGTCGAGTAGCGAAGCGGATCGAGACCACCACGCGAGTGCTCCCACCCCCCGTGGTCTCGATCCGTCGAGCGCGACCAGCGGTCTTCCATCCGATTGAGCGCCGACCCGCGCGCTCTCCTACTCGACCACCGGGGCGTCCGCGCTCTCCTACTCGACCACCGGGGCGTCTGCGCTCTCCTACTCGGCCACGGCGCCGCCTCGCTCTCCTGCTCGACCTCCGGGCCGTCCGGTGGGAGCAGCTACGCGGGCCCGGCCTGCGCCCGGAACTCGTCCTCCATGGCCTGCCATCGCTCGGCCATATCGCGCACGCTCTCCGGGTATCGAGCCGCGAGGTCCCGCATCTCGCCCCTGTCCCGGCGCATGTCATAGAGCTCCCACGGCGCACCTGCCGCGGCGACGATCTTCCAGTCACCCATGCGCAGCGCGCGGTTGCCGATGTGATGGAAGTAGAGGCACTTGCGCGTGATCGTGACGTCGCGGTTGAGTGCCGAGGCCAGACTCCGTCCCGGCAGCGTCGGCGGGCGCTGCTCGCGCCAGCTTTGCTCGACAGGCGAGCCCGCAAGCTCCACCAGCGTGGGTATGAGGTCTATAAAGTGGCACGGAGTGTGCCGGAACTCCCCCTTGCCTTGCAGGCCGTGCGGCCAATGGACGATGAGCGGCGACGCGATGCCGCCCTCGTGAACCCATGACTTGTGGAGACGGAACGGCGTGTTGGAGCAGGTGGACCATCCCGGCCCAAGGCACAGGTATGAGCCCGCCGAGCCCGGGTCCGCCGTCCGATCGTGCATGTCGCCTCGGATGATCTGCTCCGCGCTCGCGCCGTTGTCCGAGACGAAGATCACCACCGTGTCGTCCAGAGCGCCCATGCTCCGCACCTTATCAAGCACGCGGCCTATCTCCCGATCCATGCGGTCTACCATGGCGGCATGGATAGCCATCTTCGTGGCCTGGAACTGCTTCTGCTCTGTCGAAAGGGCGCTCCAGGGAACGGCCCGCGGCGCCTCGCCGGGACCGATCAACTGCGCGAGATCCTCGCCGGACAGGTTCCACGGTGGGATGATGTCGGGGTCGGGTGGCGGAAGCGGGCAGTTGATGAGCCCCATGTCCCGCATGCGCCTCCACCGCAGCAGGCGCGTCCGGTCCCAGCCTTCGAGGTACGCCTCGCGGTAGCGTTCGATGTCCTCTCGCAGCGCATGCAGTGGGAAGTGAGGCGACGTGAAGGCAAGGTACATGCAGAACGGGTCGGTTGCGTGACTGCGGGCGTGGCCTGCGAGGAACTCGACGGCCCGATCGGCGATGTGGGTCGTAAGGTAGAAGCCGGAGCCGCGCTCGACCGGCGGGAGGGGCTTGTCGTCGAGTTGGTGGTTGCCCGGGCAGAAGTACCGGTCGTGGTCATGGATCACGTAGGAGCGGTCGAAGTGGCCGTCTGCGATCACCTTCGGAGCGCCCATGAGGTGCCACTTGCCGGAGTGGTAGCATCGGTAGCCCGCAGGCTTCAGGTAGTCCGGGAGGACACGGGCCCACACAGGAAGGCGTCCTTCCGGAGGGTCCATGCGCACCTGCTGGGCGTAGTACCCCGTCAACAGGCATGCCCGGGACGGCCAGCACCGCGCTGTCGAGTACGCCTGCGTAAACCGCAGGCCGCCCTCCGCGAGTCGGTTCAGGTTGGGTGTGCGGACCTCACCCCCGTAGCACTCGGGGTCCGAAAACCCCATGTCGTCCGCAACGATGATGAGGAAGTTCGGCTTGCGCGCGGGTCGTGCCTCAGCGCGCCCTCGTTCGACCGCCATGGCTGCGCTCCATGCCAGGGATTGGGCCATCAGGGCTCGTCGGGTCACCGTCGGCGAGCCGGGGCCGGAGGTGCACGATGGCCCCGACGTGTCGGACGGGTCCGCCGCGCCCGAGTCGGCCGCACCGGCAAGCGAGTGAACTGCACTCAGGCGTGACCGCATGTACCACTCCTCCCAGGGCTACCGGCCAATGACAGATCGGCCGCCTGCGCCATTATGACCCGACGACGGACAGAGCGCAAGCAGCGCCTGCGGCGAGGGCTCCGCAGAGTACGATATGGGCGGCGGCGCGAAGCGCCGCGAGCCCGTCTGGCGGAGCCGCGCATGAAGAGAGCCTTCCTGACGCTCGTAACGCTGGTCCTCGCCGCGTCACCCTCGCTGGCCTGGGGACCGAAGGCCCACAGGGTGATCGCCGAGCTTGCGCGCGGTCCGATGCTGTCGCCGCAGGCGCGCGGCGCCATCGTCCGCATCCTCGGTGACGACGATCTGGCCGCGGTTGCGACCTGGGCCGACGACATCAGGCCTGGTGACGACCTCTCCGATACCTCCGAAGGGCGACTGCTTCTACAGGAGTTCCCCAAGCATGCCGACTGGCACTTCATTGACCTGCCGCTGGGGCTCACCAACGCCGCGCAGATCGAGAAGTACAGGGGCAAGGACGAGGTGCTGACCGCCATCGCGCGTATGGTGGAGGCGCTGGAACAACCCGAGAAGCCTGGCGCCGTTCTGACGCACCGGCGCGCGCTCCAATGGCTCGTTCATCTCGTGGCCGACATCCACAACCCCATGCACGCATCGTCGTGCTACTACGCGCCACAGGGCTCCGGCTTCCGCATCGTCACGGGCACCGAGGAGGCGCTGACTGCCATACGCGGAAAGGGCGGCAACGAGATCGGGATCGGAGGCACTTGGCGGCTCCACGGGTTCTGGGACGGGCCGATGGTGGATGTGATACTGCCCAACGCCGGCAAGCCGGGCCTGAGCGCGTATCTGGCCCGGAAGTGCCCGGTCGAGCCCGTCGCGCCCATCGACCCGCGCACCAGGCCCGAAGTCAGGTGGGCCGTTGAGGCCGTCGGCGTCGCCCGCGAAGCGTATGCGCTCGTGAACGCGACCTCAATCGAGCCTGATGGCCGCAACGTCCGGGTCTCGGCCCTGGTGCCGGCGAACTACGCGGTCGCCAACAGGCAGCGTTCCGAGACCCAGATGCTACGGGCAGCCCAACGGCTCGCCGGTCTGCTCAACGGGCTGAAGTGGAGCCGATGACATCAGTCCGACAGCGCGCTCGCAGTTGGCGACCGGGTCGCGTTGGCCTGCGGCGCGCGCTTCCTTCAGTGACCTGAGTAGGCGCGCTGATCCGCCGGTACAGGGCGCGGGTAGCACGCTCCACAGCAGAGCCCGCGCGGCGATCAGATCAGCGCGGGCCTGGCGCACGGCGGGGGCCTTCCTCCGTCAGAAGTGGTCTAGCTCTTCGAACACCCCGTCATCGGGGCCGGGCAGGACAAGGTCGTCGTTCAAAGGCGCAACCATGGGGATGGCGTCACGCCGAACCGCGACTGTCATCCACGGCTGGATCATGCCGGGGTGGAGCCATCCCTCGACGCGTTGCGCTCCGAGGTCGGCGGCCCGTCCGCGGACTGTGGCCCAGACGCGATCGGCCTCGATGCCGGGAGCGGCCCACTCGTAGACCCTGAGCGCGCCATCGCGGGCGCGGAGGTTGACGTAGCCGACCTCGCCTGAGCCGTCGCAAAGCACGTAGTCGTCGGCCGCGTCGCGCCACCAGCGGAAGTAGTCCCACCAACGCGGCGTACGACGAGGGCTCAGGGCGGCGTCGGCCAGCCGCGCTTCGTGCCAGGCCCGCAGCCTGTCCCAGTCCTCGGGTCGGGCGCGCCGGATCGCCAGGGCGTCGCCGTCGGGCAGTCGGCCTGAGCGCGCCAGCCAGTCCATCGCCGAGTAGGAGCGGAAGCCGCAAGCGGCGTAGTAGTCGGGCTCGATGTCCGAGAACAGGAATGCGGCGCCGCATCCGTGCTCTTGCGCATCGGCCATCAGGGCCCGCACCAGCGCCCGACCGAGCCCGCAGCGGCGCAGGTCGGCGCGGACGAACACGGCCGCGATACCCATCGCCTTGACACGCGCGCCGACCATCACGAAGGAACCGTCCAACACTCGCGCCGAGGCCGCGAGGCCGCCGGATCGGTCCGGCAGGCCGACGTAACGCATCTCCCCGTCCATGCGTGCCAGCGCCTCGAGCACTCTGAGCGTGTAGGGCTCCAGATCAAGACCCTGGTGCCAGAGGGGATGCGTCTGCCGGCACGCCTCGACAACGCCGTCTGCGTCGAGCGCAACGACGCGGGGCGTCTCGCGGCCCATGACGACGCTGTCCATGTGCGGTAGGATACCCTGCGCCGTGTGAGCGCTCGCCGGTCGCGGCCTGCCCGTCGCTTGGTGTAGAATCTGGACCGACCGCTAGTGGACGCGCACATGGGCGCTGGAGGACACCATATGGCCCTTAGGAACGCCGGACTACTGATCGCCGCTCTCGCGTTAGCTCTGCCGTCGGCGGCGCTCGATGCGCGGCTGGTCGTGGATCCGGGCAGGACCGGTCCCCAGATATCGCGCTACGTCTACGGGCAGTTCATCGAGCATCTCGGGCGCTGCATAAGGCAGGGCATCTGGGCCGAGATGCTTCGGGACCGGAAGTTCCTGCAAGAGCCGGGCAACTCCTGGCGCACGCTCGCGCCGTCAGGGGCAGCGTTCGACGTCTTGTTGACCCCCGACGCGGCCTATGCAGGCGACAAGGGCCTCGCGCTCCGTCTTCGGGCAGAAGCGTCAGGGCCGTGCGGGATCAGTCAGGGCGGACTGGGAATCGTCGCGGGCAGGGATTACGTCGGCTACGCGGTCATTAGCGCCGTCGACAAGGCGACATCGGTCGCCATTCGGCTGCAATGGGGCGGCGGCCCGGATGATGGCCAGACCGTCAACCTGACGGCGCAGGCCGGCTATCGGAAACACCCGTTCCGATTCCGGGCGCGATGGACGACCGACGACGCAAGCCTCAGCGTTACCCTCGGATCGCCCGGCCACATCCGCATCGGAGCACTGTCTCTCATGCCCGCCGACAATGTGCGCGGAATGAGACCGGACACGCTCGCGCTCATCAAGCAGATCGCGCCGCCCATCACCCGGTGGCCCGGCGGCAACTTCGTCTCCGGCTACGACTGGAAGGATGGGATCGGCGACCGCGACCGCCGTCCGCCACGCTGGGAGCGCGCCTGGAACGACATCGAGGACAACGACTTCGGCCTCGACGAGTTCATGGACTTCTGCCGCGAGGTCAAGACGGAGCCTTACATATGCGTCAACGCGGGGCTGGGATCGGCCGGCGACGCCGCCGACGAAGTTGAATACGCCAACGGCTCCGGCAAGACCGCATGGGGAGCGAAGCGCGCCCGCAACGGGCACCCGAAGCCCTACGGAGTCGTCTGGTGGGGCGTGGGCAACGAGATGTACGGCGACTGGCAGCTCGGGCACATCGCCACGGAGAAGTACGCAGAGCGCCATAACGCGTTTGGCGAGGCCATGCGCGCCCGCGACAAGGGCATCAGGATCATCGCCGTGGGCGCCCCCGGGCCGTGGAACGATGCCATCATGGGCCGCTGCGCCGCCAACATGGACTTGCTCAGCGGGCACCACTACTCGGGACGTGGCGTTCGTCTTCCCATGACCGACGCGGAGCAGCACAGGTACACGGAGGCGTGGCCAACCTACTCGGCGAGTGTGGCCGCCGGGGTTCGGAGCATCGTCGAGGACTTCCGTAAGCGCGCCGTGGGGACTGCCGCAGCCGTCAGGTTGGCGATAGACGAATGGGGCATCGTGCGCGACTGGAACCCCGCGCCCGACGGCATGGGGATCGGCTCGTTCGAGCACTACTACTGCCTCGGAGACGCCCTGGCCGTCGCTCGCGGCTTGAACGAGATACTCCGCAATGCCGACGTCGTCCAGATGGCCAACTGGGCGCAGCTCGTCAATGTGATCGGCACGATCAAGACCGGCAGGACGGATGCGGCCATGGACCCCGCCGGGTATGTCCTCGCGGTGTATGGCGGCAATCTGAAGGGAAGGCTCGTGCCGGTGGACCCGCCCGCCGGCGCCCCGCTCGACATCGTGGCGTCGAAGGACGACACGGACAACGTGCTGGCCATCGCCATCGTGAACTACTCCTTGACCGAGGACGTGAGCCTCGACCTCGACATCAATGGAGCGGCAGAGCGATCGGCCTTGACCTGGACCCTCAGCGCCCGACACTACTTCGACACAAACGTGCCGGGCCGCGTCGAGGACGTGACCCTGCGCCCGCTGCGCGGGCTGGTTGTTCCGGGCAAGGTGGCGTTGCCTCGTCACTCATTGACCGTGATCCGGTACAGCACGGGGCGGAAGTAGGCCGATCCCGCCATGCGCAGGGAGACGGCTGTCGCAAAGCGCGAGCTCCGCGTTGAGCGCCTGCGCGCCGACCTCGTTGTTGTGGGCGGCGGCATGGCCGGTGCATGCTGCGCCATCACCGCGGCCCGCGCGGGAGCCCGCGTCGTGCTGGTCCAGGACCGTCCGGTGCTCGGCGGCAACGCGTCGAGCGAGGTGCGGCTGTGGGTCCTCGGCGCAACGGCCCACATGGGCAACAACAACCGCTGGGCTCGCGAAGGCGGAGTCATTGACGAAATCCTCGTCGAGAACCTCTGGCGCAACCGGGAGGGGAACCCGGTCATCTTCGACACGATCCTCCTCGAGAAGGCCTGCGCGGAGCCTCGGCTGACGCTGCTGCTGAACACGGCGGTGATGGGCGTCCGCAAGGATGGCCGTCGCCTATCCGCGGTGCAGGCCTTCTGCAGCCAGAACAGCACTCGTTATGAGATCGAGGGACAGCTCTTCTGCGACGCCTCCGGCGACGGTTCGGTAGCCTACCTGGCCGGGGCTTCCTATCGCATGGGGGCCGAAGATGCTCGGGAGTTCGGCGAGAAGTTTGCGCCCGACCCCGAGGCATACGGGGAGCTGCTTGGCCACACCGTCTACTTCTACAGCCGCGATAGCGGGAAACCGGTGGAGTTCGTGCCGCCCTCCTATGCGCTCAAGGATATCACCGCGATACCGCGTTGGCGCAACGTCGGGCCGAAGCAGCACGGTTGCACCTATTGGTGGTTCGAGTGGGGCGGTCGGCTGGACACGGTGCACGACACCGAGAAGATCAAGTGGGAGCTGTGGAGGGTCGTTTACGGCGTGTGGAACTTCATCAAGAACTCCGGCCGATATCCTGAAGCGCGCAATATGACCCTCGAATGGGTCGGTCTCATCCCCGGGAAGCGCGAGAGCAGGCGGTTCGTCGGCGACTACATGCTCACACAGCACGACATCATTGAGCAGAGGCAGTTCGGCGACGCAGTCTCGTTCGGCGGCTGGTCCATAGACCTCCACCCCGCTGACGGTGTGTACAGCCCGAGGCCGCCCTGCGACCAGTGGCACTCGCGCGGCGTCTACCAGATACCTTACCGGTGCCTCTACAGCAAGGACGTGCCGAACCTCTTCCTTGCGGGCAGAATCATCAGCGTCAGCCATGTTGCGTTTGGCTCGACCCGCGTCATGGCCACGTGCGCAAGCGCGGCTCAAGCAGCTGGGATGGCAGCGGCGACGTGCGCGGCGCGCAACCTGTTGCCGCGCGACTTGACGAATCCGAAGAGGATGAGGGAGCTTCAGCGCGACCTCCAGCGCTCGGGGCAGCACATACCGCTATGTGAGCCGCATCCGCTGGAGGGCGCGGTCAGCGCCTCGAGCGCCCTGAGACTGGGCCTCATTCCGGATGATGGCCCGCTGATCCCGTTGACGCGCTCGGTCGCGCAGGTCCTGCCCCATACTGGTGGGCGCATCCCAAGGTTCACCCTCTGGCTCCACGCTTCGAAGCCGACCACCGTCCGCTTCGAGTTGCGCATAAGCGGACGGCCCGGCAACTTCACGCCGGACCGCACGCTGGCGGTTCGGGATGTGCGTGTTCCTGAGGGGCAGAACACGCCCGTCGAAGTGGATTTCGGCACAACCGCGGGCCCGGGCTACATCTTCGTGTGCGCCATGAGGAACGAGGCAGTGTCCGTACATGCCTCCGATCTGCGCGTCACCGGTCTGGTCTCCGTGTTTCATCGCCGTACGCAGCAGACGGACGGTGACATCGGTATTGAGACGTTCGAGCTCTGGTGCCCGGATAGGCGGCCCGGCGGACACAACGTGGCCATGGCCATTGAGCCTCCCATCGAGGCGTTCGGACCCGAGAACGTAGTCAACGGCCGCAGCCGTCCGGAGGCGCTGGTTAACGCGTGGGTCGCTGACCCGGCGGACCCGCGACCGACGCTGACTGTGACGCTTGGGGCCGAGCCTCGCCGGGTCGCAGGCGTGACCCTGGTCTTCGACACGGACTGCGATCATCCCATGGAGTCGGTTCAGTACGGCCATCCCGAAAGGGCCGTGCCATTCTGCGTGAAGCGCTATCGCGTACTGGCCGATGGCGAACGTGTGCTGCATGTCTGCAGCGAGAACCACCAGACCCGCAACGCCATCCGGTTCACCGAGCCGGTTGAGACCCGTACGCTGGCCATTGAGATCGAGGAGACGTGGAGCGCGCCCGCTGCAGTATTCGAGGTGCAGATCCAGCGGGCATAGAGGAGACACAATGCGCGTGTCGAACCGTGCGCTTGCGTCCGGTGCGCGCTGTCGCGCGAGGGCGAGAGCCCTGACCACAGACCGACGGTTGATCGTCGGAGGAGATTCAGAATGACCGAAGAGAAGACAAACCAGACCCGGCGCGAGTTTCTGCGCAAGTCCGGATCGGCTGCCCTGACGAGCGCCATGAGCATGCCGCTCTTTATGCCGGCCCGCGCGCTCGCGGGGCGACGCCGCGATACGCTGAAGGTCGGGCTCATCGGCTGCGGCGGGCGAGGCACCGGCGCGGCGTCCCAGGCGCTTCATGCGGACCCGGATGTGGTGCTGACCGCGATGGGCGATGTCTTCCGCGATAGAATCGAAGGCAGCATCAAGGCGCTGCAGGGCGACGAGAAGATGGGGTCTCGTGTGCAGGTTAAGCCCGAGAACCGCTTCGTGGGCCTCGACTGCTACAAGGCCGTCCTCGCGTCCGGTGTGGATGTAGTGCTTCTGGCGTCGCCGCCGGGCTTCAGGCCGCGCGAGATCGCGGCGGCAGTGGAGGCGGGTAAGCACATCTTCGCCGAGAAGCCCATGGGTACCGACGCCGTGAACGTGCGGATGGCGATGGAAGCGGCGAAGGCGGTGGACGCGAAGAAGCTGTCGTTCGTCGCGGGCTTCTGCTGGCGGTACGAGCCCGCCCGGCGCGAGTTCTACAAGCGCATCCACGACGGCGCACTGGGCGAGATACGCCACGTACACGCGACCTACCTGACAGGGCCGGTAAAGCCCATGCCCCCGGCCTCAGAGCGCCCGGCGGGCATGAGCGACGTGGAGTGGCAGATCAGCAACTGGTACAACTTCGTCTGGCTCTCGGGCGATGGCCTCGTAGAGCAGGCATGCCACAGCGTGGACAAGATCCTCTGGACCATGAAGGATGTCCCGCCCCTTAAGTGCACCGGCACCGGCGGGCGGGTCAACCCCAACAACGAAGGCAACATCCTCGACCACATTGATGTGTTCTACGAGTGGCCTGGCGGCATGCGAGCGACCATGGCCCAGCGCCAGATACCTGGCTGTCCGTTCAACGAGAACGCCGACTACGTGGCAGGCGAGAAGGGCTACGGTGTCATCGCGGGCAAGCCGTTGCTCAGGGGCGCCGTGGAATGGACCTACAACGGGCCCGGGGGCAACATGTACCAGATCGAGCACGACGAGTTCTTTGCCTCGATCCGGAGCGGGAAACACATCAACGACAGCCAACGCATGGGCGTCAGCACGCTGGCGGGCATAATGGGGCGGATGGCGGCATACACGGGCGCCGAGGTGACGTGGGAACAGGTGATGGCCTCGACGGACGACCTGTTCCCGAAGGACCTTAAGTGGGACGGGAACCTGCCGATCGCGCCGATGGCGGTACCGGGGAAGACGCGGATCGCCTGAAGGACGACGCACGACCGAGGGCGGTACACCGCCCTCGGCTCACTCTTCGATCAGCCGATCCACAACGAGTTGTCGGAACTCCGGCGACAGGCTGGCGAAGTAAGCTGTGAACCCCGTAACGCGCACCACGAGATCGGGGTAGGCGGCCGGGTTCCTGTGGGCGGCCCGGAGCGTCTCGGCATCGAGGATGTTGATGTTGAAGAGCGTGCCGCCCAGGTCGAAGTGCCCCCTGATCAACTGGCCGATCTTCTCAACAGCCTCGGCGTCCCGAGCCACGCCGGGGTCGAGCTCAAGCTGGATGGGCGCGGTGTTGCCGTAGCCGGGCTGGATGGCTGCGATGGCCTTCGCCATGGCGGTCGGTGCGCCGTCCTTGCGAAACCCGGGGTCCGGGTTCGCGCCGTGTGAGATGGGCGCACCAGCCCTGCGGCCGTTTGGCGTTGCGCCAACCGCCTTGCCCATCGGTATCGTGCTGGACCAACTGAACCAGCCGGGGATCATGGCGCGTCCGCCGGGCGTCGGCCTCTCGCGGACGGCCTCGGTGAACATGCGCGAGATGCGCACAGCCCAGGCGTCGCCGAGCGAGCCGCCGTGGCCGTACCGCCCTGCGGTCTTCATCATGAGCCGCACGCGCTCGCCGCCGGGGGCCTGGTAGTCGGTCCTCATGTGCTGGGCGATCTCGTCCCACGTCAGTACACGCTCCTGCTCGACGCGCTGCTCCAGCGCGCCGAAGGAGTCGGCCGCGGTGGCCAGGCCCGAGCCGTCCACGCACATATTGTAGAGCTCGACGCCGCCGTCGCTGGCGTCGAGGCCCTGTTCGAGTGGCCCCTGGCAGAGCAGGTTGATAAGCAGCTCGGGGTGGTTGTCCTTCTGGTGCGCGAGATGGAAGTCGATGCCCTTGGCCGTGCAGAGCACCGCCCGACGCATGTGGTCTGTGAACAGGCGCCAGAGCCTTGCTGTGCTCGGCGGCTCTGCCGAAGCCCTCACCCCTGCCCTCTCCCGCGCCACGTCCGGCTCCCCGCCGCCGGCGCACTCCGCGCGGGAGAGGGAGCATGGATCGCCTCCCATCTCCCAGAAGGCGACATCGAACACCTTGGCCGCGTTGATCTTCACGCAGTCGTTCATGGTGTACTCGATGCCTGGGATGGCCATCCAGTGGCAGCCGACGGCGATCCTGCGGCGGGCGAGCTCGGCCGAGTGCCCGGCGCGTATAAAGCCCTCGGTCAGCCCCTTGTCGCCGGAGAACCTGGGCCAGCCCTTGCCGTCTTCGAGTAGATGCCGCACGCCCTTCCGGTACAGCTCAGGGTCGAGGCCGTCGTGCACCCGGATGGTCAGGTTGCACGGTATTCGCATGCGATGTGCGGCCTCGAGGATGAGGAACGAGATGCGGGTCGTCTGGTCGCGGCCGTCGGGCGCAGGGCCGCCGATCTGGTAGTACTGCGGGTCGTTCAGGAGGAGGCATGCCAGAATGAAGATCGCGTCTTCGTCGTCAATGCGTCCCTCTGCGATGTCGCGCTCGTAGTAGGGCCGCAGCAGCTCGTCGAGCTGGTCGCCCGCCCCGTCGCCGTTATAGGTTCGGCTCGCCATGTGAAACGATGCGATCCACTGGCAGGCCTCGCGGAGCGTTCTGGGCGGGTCCGAGACGATCCAGTCGTTGGCCTCCGCCATCTCCCGCAGGTTGGCCTGAAGCTCGGGCCGCGTCTCGCGCGACGCCGTTTCGCGGATCGCCTCGACGTGGCGCCGGATCCACGCCTGAATGCCGACGACGACGTTCTCCTCCGCGTCATAGAAGGCCGCCTTGTCGGGGCCGTGCGCGGCTCGGCAGCGCCGTATCTTCTCGAGGAGCCCGCCCCAACCCAGCGTCAGGCCGATGCGCCGGTCCGGGCCGAAGTGCTGAGCCGCGCCGATGCCCGAGATGATCCCGTAGCGCTCCTGTTCCTCGCGCAGGTGGGGGTAATCAAGTTCGGGGGGCCAGCCGAACGCCCGGTACGAGCCCAGGTGGACCATCCAGCGTCCTGCCAGCGCGTCCACCGGGTCTACATAGGTAGGGTGCACCTCGAAGAGGCGCCGGAAGTTCAAGCCCCAGCCCGCGAAGCCTGCGAAGGCGCCGTCGGCGCGGTTGGCAACCGGCTCGAAGCGGAACCCGTCCACGACGGCGATGCAGCCGTGATCATCTCCGTCCATGTAGCCGCGCTGTGCCAGTTTCTCGCGCGTCTGGCGCAGCTTTGTCTCCCTAAGCAGGTTCAGCCGGTCCTCGTGTGTGAGCGCCAACCTACCCATCCTCGGTTCTCCTCCCGCCGGCCACGCGTGGCTCCAGTCCATGTGCGCGCGCCGCCGCTGCCAGCCGGTCCATGCACGCGGTCCCGGGGGGCACGAGGCCCTTCGCGCGATCCTCAATGCCAAGGGATGCGCACTTAGCGGTCCCCAGCGGATGATATGGGAGCAGCTCGTAGCGGAGGAGGCCGTCGAGCGTCCCAAGAAACTGCGCGATCGCTCCTACTTCAGCGACGGAGTCGTTGTAGCCGGGAACCACGGGAGTGCGGGCGATGAGAGGGAGGCGCATACGCGCCAGCCTGCGCGCATTGTCGAGTACGCGGACGTTCGTGGTTCCCGTCCCACGCCGGTGCAACTCCGGCTCGATCGCCTTTATGTCGAACATCACCAGGTCTATCAGCGGCAGGAGTGCCTCGAGACGCTCCCACTCGTAGGCCAGATTGGTCTCGACGGCCGTCCGGATGCCCGCGGCCCTGCACCCGGCCAGGATCGCCGCGCTGAAGTCCTTCTGGCTCAAGGGCTCGCCGCCGGAGAGCGTTATGCCGCCTTCGCCACCGTAGAACGCGGCATCCTCGGCCACTTCGGCTACGACCTGCTCTGCGGTCATCTGCTGACCCACGAGCCTGAGCCCGTCTGCATAGCAATGGCGAGCGCACGCCATTGCTATGCAGAC
>Ga0172368_10006268_pt1 | contig 12874 bp, 9 predicted proteins | sample Lak11m_FD_114540 | JGI IMG/M metagenome (GOLD analysis project Ga0172368, IMG submission 114540) | Freshwater microbial communities from Kabuno Bay, South-Kivu, Congo - kab_022012_11m | ecosystem: Environmental > Aquatic > Freshwater > Lake | place: Democratic Republic of the Congo: South-Kivu...
AAACCGCTCTTCGGCGGCCTGACAAATGAGAATCCCGCCATCGCGGCGGGATCCGATTCAAGCTGGGTACATGATATGCCCCCAAGGGGACTTGGGCACTCTTCATGTGACGGGGACGCCCCCCTTTGCCCCGATATCACAGGTACATGGCTCGAACTCGTGACAGCGCCGCCGTCACAGGTCTGGACCGATCGCGCCAGGGAAATCAGCAAGTTGCGCGAGCAGGGCGAAACGCTGGCAAACATCGGACGCCGGTTCGGACTGAGTGCGGAACGGGTCAGGCAGATCCTGCTCCAAGAGGACCAAGCGACCCCGAACCTTGTGGGCGCCGAGTAAGCGCTTGACGACAAGGTTACTTTTATAGGCGCGCCTAAATGACTTATGGGCGCGCCTATATATTTGGCGCCAGCTCGTAGTACGCGCCTTTCCGCGTCCCTGTCTGAACGAGCAGGCTTCTTTCCTCCATGCGTGTCAGGAGCCGTTTGGCCTGCTCAGAGCCCAACCGGCATAGTTCGGCGGCTTCACTGCGGGTGATGCGGCCCTGCGTCCGCACATATTGCAGGACCATCTGCTCCTACTGGATCGGGTCGAAGCCTGCTTGCCGGACGTAATCGGCGCCCTGGCCAAGCCGCTGGTACACTTGTGCGCTTAAGGTATACGTCCGTCCGCGCGTGGCGCCGCGGCCTTCAATCAGACCCGCTTCAACTAACCGTTCCAGGACCGCGCGGGCGACCGACTCGTTTTTCTGAATCGCCGATGCGGTGGCCTGGACGTCCAGCCGGCGCTCCTTGCGCAGCCGCGCCAGCACGATCAAAGAGTCGAGCGGCATGCGGATGCCGGTGCGTTCCTCCTCTGCGATCACCATCTGCAGGAAGGGGATGTCAGCCTGGGCGCTGCTCAACTGGACCACCACGGTGGTGGGGTCGCTGCGGCTGTAATCGGGAGCCGGGCGCCCATAGCGCAACAGCCCTTCGTAGATCAGATCCACCCCGCGGCCTGTACGTTCGGTCAGGCCGATCCGCTTGATCGCGTCGGCCAGGAGCGGGTTGCGCGGCTTCGGCTCCACGACCAATAGGTTCTCTAGCGTGACGCCCTCGACAAAGCCGCCGGGATTGCTGATGATCAACCCATCCGTTTCCCAGCGCACATGCACCGCACCCAGGCGCGTATAGTCGCGATGGGTGAGCGCGTTGATCAATGCTTCACGAAACGCGCGCTTGTCGAACGTCGGGATCGGGACCCGAAACAGGCCGACCTGGATTTCGTCTTCCTGGACGCGAGCCTCGAATTGCTCCATGACCCGCTCGAAGGTCTTGAGCAGTGGAACGCGGTAGAAGTTGTTGACCCGCACCTGGGTGCCATCGAGCACCTGGAAGGCCACTTCGTGCGTCGGCAGATGCACGCGCAGGACAGCTTCACGGCCCAAGATGAGGAGACCGGCCACGGTTGGCACCCGGCGTTGGCCTTCGGTGCGGATGAAACCCAACGCGCCATCCAATTCCTCGTCGCTCAACGTCAGCAGCAAGCGGTCGCCGCTGTAGCGTTCCACCAGTTGGCGCAGGCGCTCGCGCTCCAACGGGTCGAAATCCGCTTCGGTCGCTTGGGTCACGGGCAGCGCCGCGTAGTCGAGCACGCCCAGGTCTGACTGGCGGCTGGCAAACTCGTGCGGATGGAAGGGCACGCACTCTGTGGGGTGCCGTCGGCCTGCAAGCGCCGGCGCTGCAGTAGCCCTTCGGCGGTGGCGACCAGGCGGCACCTCATCCCGACGCAGCCTCTTGACCTTCTCGCCCGCTGCTTGGACCGCGTTATATACGGCCGTCTTGCTCAATGGGTGGCCCAAGGCGATCAACACCAGCGCCACGGCCCCATAACTGAGCCCCATGATGTAGAACAGCACCGCCAGTCCCTTGAGCCGAAGGGAGGTTTGATCCGCCGTGATGCCCAACGGATACACCCGAAACGTCTGTCCGCACCGCAGACATTCATAACGCCGCGCCGTGACCTCGCGCTGCACGGTATCGCGCACCGCCTTGCTCACTTCTTGGCGGAGATGCAACTGCTTGCCACCACATTTCTCGTATGGACAGACGCTCGGTTCTTGAAACTCGTTCGGTTCAACGCGAGCAGTTTCAGACGCATGGGATCTCCTGGGTCAAGGCTGTATCGGTGATTGGCTGCCCAGTTTACACCACCAAGCCAATTCTACCAAGCCGTGAACAATCACTCGCTATTCTGGTTCTTGACAATCAAACCGGTTTGTGTTATCGTCAAACCGGTTTGCGTGCACCTCCTTCTCTTCTAACTCAACTGAGCGCGATACGTATTCAATGTGGATCACCAGGAGGCAAGATGACACGGGCTACTATTGCCGATGTTGCAGCCCGCGCCGGCGTCACCAAGAGCACGGTTTCGCACGCGCTCAGTGGCAAGCGGCCGGTGGCCGCTGAGACGCGGCTGCGTGTCGAGCAAGCGATCGTCGAACTGGGCTACAATCCCAGCCCCATCGCCCAACGCCTTGCCGCCGGCCGGTCGCGCGCCATCGGCTTTGTCTATCCCCTCTACGCGCCGCAGATCGAAGGGTTCGAGATGCGGTTCATCTCGGCCGCGGCCAACACGGTTGCCCAGGCGGGTTATGCGTTCGTTCTGTTGACGCAAATTGATCGCGCGGCCGATGCGTTGGTCCCTTTCTTTTACAGCGGGCTGCTGGATGGCGTGATCTTGATGCACGTGCAGCGGCACGATCCGCGCATCATCGCGCTGAAGGATGCGGAGCTGCCGTTCGTGCTCATCGGCCAAAGCGAAGAGGAGAGGGGGCTGGCCTATGTGGACATTGACATCTACGCCGCGATGAGCGAGAGCCTCTCCCATCTGGTTGGGCTCGGCCATCGGCGCATCGCCTGTTTGCACCACGATGAGCCGGAGTTCGGGTTCAGCCATCTGTTGGATGGGTATCGGGCGCACTGTGCTGCCCGCGGTCTCAGCCCGCTCACCCAGCCTTGCGGCCTCTCCACGGAGAGCGGCGAGCAGGCGATGGCGGCCCTGCTGGCGGCACACCCGGAGACCACGGGCGTGATCGTCTGGAACGATCTGGCGGCGTGGGGGGCGATCCAGGCCGCGACGGATGCGGGCCGCCACGTCCCGGCAGACCTTTCGGTCGTCTGCGTGGATCAGTCGAACATCTCCAACCTGGTGCCGTTTCATCCCACCCTGGTGGATGTCCGCCCGGCGGAGGTTTCGCGCCGCGCGGCCGAGCTGCTGCTGGCGATACTGGCCGGGGAAGCGCAGGGCGGCGGGATCCTGCTTTCGCCGGGTTTCACGGTCGGGGAGACGACCGCCGCCGCGCCGGCGGCGGGAGGGCGCGCATAGAGTCATTTTGGGGCGGAACGCATGAAGAGCTATCTGCAATTCGATGAGGCGGATTGGGCGCGCACCACGCGAAACTGGAGCGCATGGTGGGAGGGTGAGCTGGAGCGCCCCATGGTGGTCATCGAGGCCATGTCCACGCGGCAGGATCGCGGCGGCGCGTGGTGGGATCACATCACCGGCTTCCCGTTGAGCGTCTCCGCCGAGGCGGTGATTGACCGCTACGCCGCGGAGATGGACGCGATGCTGTGGGCGGGGGACGCCTTCCCCAAGTGGTGGCCCAACTTCGGGCCGGGCATCATCGCGGGATTTCTGGGGTCGCGAGTGGATGCTTCCACGGGGACGACCTGGTTCTATCCGAGCGACGCTGCGGCGCTGGCCGAGATGGATCTGGCTTTCTCATTGGATAACCCCTGGTGGGCGCGCGTCGCCACGGTCACGCGCGCGGCCATGGCTCGTTGGGGCGACCGCGTGGTGATCGGCCACACCGACCTGGGCGGCAACCTGGACATCCTGGCCTCGCTGCGCGACACGCAGCAACTCCTGCTGGATCTCTACGATGCGCCGGACGAGGTGGAGCGGCTGGCCCGGCAGATCACACCGCTGTGGCTCCGCTACTACGATGAATTCCACCGCCTGGTGGCCCCCACGAACCGCGGCACCTCCTGCTGGAGTCCGCTGTGGGCGCCGGGCACGAGCTACATGTTGCAGAGCGATTTCTCCTACATGATTTCCCCGCGCATGTTCGAGCGGCTGATCCTTCCCGACCTGACGGCGTGCTGCGAGGCGCTGGAGTACCCCTTCTATCACCTCGACGGCAAGGGCCAGATCAAGCATCTGGATATGCTGCTCGCCATCGAGAAGCTGCGCGGCATCCAGTGGATCCCCGGCGACGGCGCGCCCCCGCCGGAGGAGTGGCTGCCGCTGCTGAAGCGCATCCGCGATGGCGGCAAGCTGTGCCAGCTCTTCGTGTCGCCCGCGGGCGCGCTCACCATCGCCCGTGAGCTGGGCGGCAAGGGCTTTGTCTTTTGCCTGACCGGCGACGACGGTTTCTTGACCCCGGAACAGGCCGCGGCGTGCGTCGAGGCGTTTCGGGCCGAAGGGTTGTTGGAGTAGGGAAGCGGTTTCTATGCAGGAGGTTCGCGTGAGTTTCCCTGAGAGTTTCGCCTGGGGCGCGGCCACGGCCAGCTATCAGATCGAAGGCGCAGCAGCGGAAGATGGCAAAGGACCGTCCGTCTGGGATATGTTCTGCCGCCAGCCCGGCAAGGTGTGGAACGGGCAGAGCGGGGATGTCGCCTGCGACCACTATCATCGCTACCGCGAGGATGTCGGGCTAATGGCGGAGATCGGGCTGAAGGCCTATCGTTTTTCTGTTTCCTGGCCGCGTGTCTTGCCCGAGGGCATCGGCAAGGTCAATGAGGCCGGCCTGGCGTTCTACGATCGTCTGGTGGACGCGCTGTTGGAAGCCGGCGTCGAGCCGTGGGTGACACTTTTTCATTGGGACTTCCCGTATGCACTTTACTGTCGCGGCGGCTGGCTCAACCGCGACAGTGCGGACTGGTTTGCGGACTACGCGGCGTTGGTTGTGGACCGGCTCTCGGATCGCGTGACGCACTGGATGACCCAAAACGAGCCCCAGGTCTATCTGGGTTACGGCCATCAGACTGGTGAACACGCGCCGGGCTTCAAGCTGGGCTTTGCCGACGTGCTGTTGGCGACGCATCACTCGCATCTGGCCCACGGCAAGGCGGTGCAGGCGATCCGGGCGCATGCGAAGGCCAGACCGGTAGTCGGTTTTGCCCTGTGTGGCCTCCTCAACATGCCCGCGAGCGATCGCGCCGAGGATGTAGAAGCCGCGCGGCAGAATTGCTTCGCCGTCCGCGAACGCAGTTGCATGAACTATGCCTGGTTTGCCGATCCGCTCGTGTTGGGGCGCTATCCTGACGATGGCGTGGCATTATTCGGCCGGGGCATGCCTGAGATTCGCGCTGACGACATGAAGACCATGTGCCAGCCGCTGGATTTCTTCGGCACGAACCTCTACTTCGGCGACCGCATTCGCGCCGAAACCGACGGGCGATCCACCGTCTTGCGAGGCGTGGACACCGAGCCGATCACGGTGATGGAGTTCCCGGTGACGCCCGACATCGCGTATTGGGCGCCGCGCTTTGTCTACGAACGATATGGGCTGCCGGTGGTCATCACCGAGAACGGGCTGGCGACCACGGACTGGGTCAATGAAACAGGGCGCGTGGTTGACGCATCCCGCATTGACTTTCACAGCCGCTATGTGCAGGCCTACGGCCGTGCGATCGCCGAAGGAGTTCCGGCGCTAGGTTACTTCGTCTGGTCCCTCATGGACAACTTCGAGTGGGCCATGGGGTATCGGCCGCGCTTCGGCCTGGTCCATGTGGACTATGCCACTCAAAAGCGGACGCTCAAGGATTCCGCACTGTGGTATCGAGACGTGATCAAGGCCAACGGCCCGATGAGGGGATAGCCGAGTAACAACGAGGCCCAAGCACGCATGCAAAGTTCAAGCGCGACCGATCATAACGCGGAGGCCCAGGCCATCTGGGACGCGTTCAATGCGGGTCATCCCATCCGGCCACCGGTGGCGTTAGGCACGGCGACGCAGTTCTTCATCTACAACGATGACCTGAACCCCGGCGGTGCGGTGGACTGGGAGCGCTACTGCACCGACGCCGACACGATGCTGGACTTCCAGCTTCGCGCGGCGGCGTGGCGCGCCGAGCATATCGCACCCTTCTGTGATGATCCGGTCGGGATGCCGCCGAACCGGGAGGCATGGCTGGTGCGGATTGACTTGCAGAACTTCGACGAGGCCGCGCACCTGGGCGCGCCGGTGCTCTTCCTGCCCGGTCAGGTGCCCGATACACCGCCGATCCTGGCCGGCGACCGGAAGCACGCGCTCTTCGACACGAGCCTGCCCGATCCGTTGACCGGAGGCTGGTACCGGCGGGCGCACGAGATGCTTGAGCGTTGGCACGAGCGGTTGGCCGGCCAGCCGGAGCATCTCGGCTGGCCGGTGCGCATCGATCCTTTTGGGTGGTGGAGTGGCGGCCCGCTGACGCTGGCGGTGACCCTGCGCGGCCATGAACTCTTCACTGACTTCTATGAGGATCCCGAGTATGTCCGCTCGTTGCTGGACTATCTCACCGAGGTCACCATCGCCCGCGTGCGGGCGCACGCTCGCTTCTTCGGGCTGCCTGATCCGCCCGACAGCTTGTGGTTCGCCGACGACAACTTGAGCCTCCTCTCCGTTAAGATGGCGCGCGAGTTCATGCTGCCGGTTTATCGCAAGATGAAGGCCGAGATGACCACCGCCGAGTATGTGAAGATCCACCTGTGCGGTGACGCCACCCGGCACTTCGGCTGGCTGCACGATGAGGTGGGTGTGAACGATTTCGAGACCGGTTTTCCCGTGGACCACGGCCGCCTCCGCCGCGAGCTGGGGTCGAACGTGACCATTCACGGCGGGCCGACCGTGATGATCCTGCGCGACGGCTCGCCGGACGACGTCCGCGCCGAGTCAGGGCGCATCCTGGATTCCGGTGTCTGCGGGGGCGGACGCTTCGTGCTGCGCGAGGCGAACAATCTGGCCCCGCGCACCCCGGCCGCCAACTTGGCTGCGATGTATGAAACGGCGCGCGATTGGAGGGGCTACCATGCTTGAGTGGATTCGTCTGCCTCAGCCCAAACCGGATTTCGACAACCTGCTGGCCGTGCTGCGCCGCGAGGTCCCCGCGCGGCCGACCCTGTTCGAGTTCTTCCTCAACGACCGGCTGCACGAGTGGCTGGCGCCGCTGGCGTCTATCCCGGCCGGCCCCTATCGCACCGAGCGCCAGGTCTTGCAAGCCTATTACCGCGCCGGCTACGATTTCAGCAACGTCCGCGTGCCGGGCTTCGACTTCCCCACCGGCCGCGATTTCACCGGCCGCACGGTGTCGCTCAGCGCCGGCGGGCTGCTCGTGGATTGGCCCTCCTATGAAGCCTACCGTTGGCCCGATCCTCAGGCGGCCGACTGTGGCATCTTCGACGCGCTGGCGGCGGTCATGCCGGATGGGATGAAGCTGATCGCGTATGGGCCGGGCGGCGTGCTGGAAAATGTCATCGAGATCATCGGCTTCGAGAAGCTCTGCCTGCTGCTGGCCGACGCCCCGGATCTGGTCGAGTGCGTCTTCGAGGCGGTGGGCGAGACGCTGGTGCGCTACTACGAGATCGCCGCGGCGCATCCCGCGGTGGGCGCGTGCATTGACAACGACGATTGGGGCTTCAAGACGCAGACCATGCTCTCCCCGCGGCAGATGCGGCAGTACGTCTTCCCGTGGCACAAGCGCATCGTCGCGGCGATCCACAAGGCCGGCAAGCCGGTCATCCTGCACTCGTGCGGGCACTTCGAGCGCATCCTGGGCGATATGGCCGACATCGGGGTGGATGCGCGCCACTCCTACGAGGACACCATTCTGCCGGTCGAAGAGGCCTACGAGCGCTATCGCGACCGCTTCGCCATCATCGGCGGGATTGACGTGGACTTCGTCTGCCGCGCCGAGCCGGACGCGGTGTATGCGCGTGCCAGGGCGATGTTGGAACGGGCCGCCAGTCGCGGTGGCTATGCTCTGGGCACAGGCAACTCGGTGCCGGATTACGTGCCGGATGAGGGGTATTTCGCGATGGTGCGCGCGGCGCTGGAGAACAGACCTTAGACCGTGGACCGTGGACCGTAGACGGTCGTCGGTCGTCCGTCGTCCGTCACCCACAGGATTCAACCACCATGCAGCCATTCACCCACCAACCCAACGCCCTGATCTGGCGGGGCGGACATGAGACGGTGCGCATCGAGCCGTGGGGCGCGGACAGTCTGCGCGTGCGCGCCACCCACGCTGGCGAAATCCGCGAGGATCTGCCCGGCGCGCTGCTGGCGCCTGCGCCGGTCGAGGCCGAGATCACGGTTGGCGCGGAGATTGCCACCCTTCGGGTGGGCCGCCTCCGCGCCGATGTGACCGCCGATGGGCAGATCAGCTTCACCGATGCGTCCACTGGCGCGCTGCTGCTGGCCGAGCAAACACCGCGCTTCATCCGGCCGCCGGCGCGCTGGTTCAAGCCGGTAAGCAGCGACCTGTACCACATCTCGGCCGAGTTCCAGCCCGCCGAGGGTGAGCGCTTCTACGGCCTGGGCCAACACCAACACGGCCTATTGGATCAGAAGGGCTGCGTGGTGGATTTGTGGCACCGCAACACCGAGGTCAGCATCCCCTTCCTGGTCTCCAGCCGCGGCTACGGCTTCCTGTGGCACAACCCCGCGGTGGGCCGGGTGGAGCTGGGCCGCAACGGCACTCGTTGGGTGGCCGAGGCGAGCCGCCAGATGGACTATTGGGTCACGGCCGGCTCGTATGCCGAGATCATGGCGCACTACGCCGACGCGGCCGGTCACGCGCCCGTGCTGCCCGCGTGGGCGGCCGGCTTCTGGCAGTGCAAGCTCCGCTACCGCACCCAGGTCGAGCTGCTCGAGGTCGCCCGCGAGTATCACCGCCGCGGCCTGCCGCTGGACGTGATCGTGGCCGATTTTTTCCACTGGACGCGCATGGGCGAGTGGCGCTTCGATCCGGCCGCCTGGCCCGATCCCGCGGCGATGGTGGCGGAGTTAAAAGCCCTGGGGGTCAAGCTGATGGTCTCCATCTGGCCCACGGTGAACCCGGCCGCGGAAACATACGCCGAGATGGAACGCCGCGGGCTGCTGGTGCGCGTCGAGCGCGGACAGCCCTTTCACATGCTTTTCGCCGATGTGGGAGCCAGCGGGCCCGTTCCTCTGCGCTTTTACGACCCCACCCACCCGGAGGCCCGGCGCTTCATCTGGGAGCGCGTGCGCGAGGGCTATTACCGCCACGGCATCAAGGTCTGGTGGCTGGACGCGTGCGAGCCGGAGGTCTACCCGCCCGACCACGAGAATCTGCGCTATCACCTGGGCAACGGGCTGGAAGTGGCTGGCCTCTATCCGCTGCTGCACCAGCAAGCCTTCTGGGAGGGGATGAAGACCGAGGGGGAGACTGACGTCGTGACCCTCTGCCGCTCGGCCTGGGCCGGCAGCCAGCGCTACGGCGCAGCCGTCTGGTCGGGCGACATCCTCTCTACTTTCGAGGCGCTTCGGGCCCAGGTGGCCGCGGGGCTGAACATCGGCCTCAGCGGCATCCCGTGGTGGACGACCGATATCGGCGGCTTCCACGGCGGCGACCCGGCCGACCCGGCCTTCCGCGAGCTGATCGTGCGCTGGTTCCAGTACGGCGTCTTCTGCCCGTTGTTCCGGCTGCACGGCTTCCGGCTGCCGGCGCAGGGTTGGGATGCCGGCGGCCCGAACGAGGCCTGGTCCTTCGGCGATGAGGCGTATGCCATCATCCGCGAGCTGTTGTTCCTGCGGGAGCGACTCAAACCCTACATCGGGCGTCAGATGGCCGCGGCCACCGAGACCGGCGCGCCCCCCATGCGGCCGCTCTTCTTCGACTTTCCCGATGATCCGGCCTGCTACGAGGTCGAAGACCAGTTCATGTTTGGGCCGGACATCCTGGTGGCGCCGGTGTTGCAGCAAGGCGCAACCGGCCGCTCGGTCTACCTGCCGGCCGGTGCGGAGTGGACGGACTTCTGGACCAGGCAGGTCGTGCCGGGAGGGCGACGGCTGGAAATCCCTGTTGACCTGACAACGCTGCCGCTATGGGTGCGTGCTGGCGCGACCCTCCCGTTGGCGTCGGACGAACCGCACCTGGAGATGAAACCATTGGACTTGCCGGCCACAGAGCCGGATGTGCCGCACAAGGAAGGGGATCCATCATCCATATGACTGGCAAAAAGTACTTCGGAACCCTTGTTTCCCACACCCATTGGGATCGCGCCTGGTACGCCCCTTTTGAGGTGTTCCGCATCCGCCTGGTGCGGCTGATAGATAGATTGATCGGCCTGCTCGACCGCGATCCGGCCTACCGGAGCTTCATGCTCGACGGTCAGGTGTTGCCGATCGAGGACTATCTGGCGCTGCGCCCTGAACGCCGCGGCGACCTGGCCCGCCTGGTGCGTGACGGCCGGCTGGTGATCGGTCCGTGGTATGTGCTGGCCGATGAGTACCTGGTGAGCCCCGAAGCTCTGATTCGCAACCTGTTGGTCGGCATGCGCACGGCCGAAGCTTTTGGCGGTTGCATGCGCGAAGGCTACGTGCCGGATTCCTTCGGCCACATCGCCCAACTGCCGCAAATACTCCAGGGGTTCGGCATCGAGTCGGCGATATTCTTGCGTGGGGTTGGCGATGAAGGCGAGCGTCTGCGTAACGAGTTCTGGTGGCGGGCGCCGGACGGCACTTCGGTGCTGGCGATCCATCTGCCCGATGGCTACCACAACGCGTCGAACCTGGGGTATCCGATGCGGTGGGGCGATCCCAGTGCGCTGGTTTTCGACCCTGAGCTGGCGCTCGATCGCCTCGCCTCGGCCGTCGCCACGCTTGGCCCGGCCGCGCGGACACCCTACCTGTTGCTGATGAACGGCATAGACCACGCCGAACCCGATCCGCATACGCCCGAGGTGGTCATTCAGGCAAACGCTGTCCTGCCGGACATCACGATCGAACATGGCACCCTGGCCGAGTACGTGGGCAGAGTGCGCGCCCACTTGGGGGTCACCGCGCACGGCCCGGGGGCCGCCGATCTACCTGCGTTCCAGGGTGAGTTCAACCGAGGGCGCTACACGTTCAGCGTGCAAGGCACCCACTCCACGCGCATGTATCTCAAGCAGGCCAATGAGCGCGCAGAGACGCTGCTGGAACGCTACGCCGAGCCGCTGTCGGCGTTCGCCACGGTCCTCGGGGAACCGTACCCGGCAGCCTTCCTGGACCATGCCTGGCGCACCCTGCTGAAAAATCATCCGCACGACGACATCTGCGGTTGCAGCGTGGACGCGGTGCACCGTGAGAACATGACGCGCTACGAGATGGTCATGCAACTGGGCCACACCATCGCGCGCGACAGCTTCCGCGCGATTGCCCGGCACAGCGACCGCAGCGCGCAGCCCGGAACCCCATTCATATTCTGGAACCCGCTCGCCTGGGCTTTCACCGGCGTCGTCGAAGTCAGCCTCCTCTTCGACCGGGGTGATCCCCTGGCCGCGGATTTCCGGCTGGTGGACGCAGCCGGCCGGGCTATCCCGTGCCAGGTGCTGGGCCGGGCTGCCCACTTTGACATGGAAGTTCTCAAAGGAAACCGCAAGGAGGAGGTGAGGGTCGCCGTGCGACTGTCGGATCTGCCCGCTTGTGGCTATCGCGTCTACTACGCCCTGCCGGCTTTGTCGGATTCGACCTCGGCCCCAGGTGAGCCGGTGTCAGATCCGGTCCTCCTGTTGCCCGACGGGATGCGGAATCGCCACCTCGTGTTGACGATCACTCCCGCCGGCGCGTTGGACGTGGAGGACCGGCAGACCGGACGGCTCTACCGGAATCTCTGCTATTTGTTGGACGAGGAGGATGCCGGGGACGAGTACGACTACTCACCCGCCGCGCACGGAGAGACGGTGACATCGCTCGATCCGGATGCTTGCGACACGGCCGCTGCGCAGTGCAGCCTGGTTCACGCAGGGCCGCTTCAGGTCACCTGGCAGGTGAAGAAACTGCTGAGGCTTCCGGCAGGCTTGCTGGCAGACCGCTCGGCGCGCTCGACGGAGCGGGTGGTCTGTCCCGTGGTGCTCACGATCACCTTGCGGCACGACAGCCCGGCATTTGAACTGAGCGTCGAGGTGGAGAACAACGCGCGCGATCATCGTCTCCGCGTCTGCTTCCCAACGGGGCTTGCCGTCGCCGAGGCCTCGGCCGGCGGCCACTTTGACGTCGTGACGCGGCCGGTCACTGTGATGCAAACTAGCGGTTGGCAGCAGCCCCCAGCGCCGGCCCAGCATCAGCGCGAGTTCGTGGACGTGTCTGACGGCCAGGCGGGGCTGGCGGTGTTCAGCCGCGGGTTGCCTGAGTACGAGATCCTGCGCAATGGGACGGCCGACATTGCGGTCACCTTGTTGCGTTGCGTGGGCAGCCTTTCGCGCGGCGATCTGGTGACCCGGCCGGGTCACGCCGGGATGGATTTGCCCACCCCCGAAGCACAATGTCCGGGCCGGCACACTTTCGAGCTGGCAGTGCGACCTCACGGTGGGGACTGGCACGCGATCTATCGGGACGCTGCCGTGTTTGCGGCCCCTCTCTATGTGCGTCGCGGCGACGAGACGGAGGGCTATCTCCCGGGTGAGGTGTGGACCGAGAGCACTTTCGATCCGCCCCTGGGGCGGTTTGCGATCAAGCCGAGCGAGCTCGGTGGCGATTTGCCAGGCGAGCTTTCGTTCGTCTCGTTGGCGCCTGATGCGCTGGTGCTCAGCGCGATCAAGCGCAGCGAGGATGGCGCGGCGTTGATCGTCCGGTGCTACAACCCTACGGCGGAGGCGCTCACGGCGGACCTTGCATCCTGCTGGCCGG
>Ga0172368_10006269_pt1 | contig 12873 bp, 7 predicted proteins | sample Lak11m_FD_114540 | JGI IMG/M metagenome (GOLD analysis project Ga0172368, IMG submission 114540) | Freshwater microbial communities from Kabuno Bay, South-Kivu, Congo - kab_022012_11m | ecosystem: Environmental > Aquatic > Freshwater > Lake | place: Democratic Republic of the Congo: South-Kivu...
GACGACCGCGCCCTCGACGGCGCCCAGCGCCCCCATGGCGATGCGCCCCAGGTCGCGCCCGTCGCCCGCCGCCAGTTCGACGCGGTGCAGCACGAGCGCGCTCTCGTCGCCTGTTTCCGGCCGGTAGCGCACTCTCAAGCCGTAGGTGCCGCCCGGCAGGCCGCGCAGCACGAAGCGCCCGCGTGCATCGGCCTTCACGCGCAGCGGCGCCCCGACGAGCGAAACCTCGGCCCCGGCAGCCGGCGTGCGCGAGCCGTCCGCCGCTTCGAATTCCAGCGTGCCCCGGAGCTGCCCGGAGCCCAGCTCGCGCTCGAAGCGGAAGGTGCAGGCCGCGCCCAGCGCGAGCACCCATGGCAGCAGCCGACGCGTTGCGAACCCCTTTCGCGGACGACTGGCCCGAGGCTATCGCGCCGGCGCGCGGGCCACAACCCGGCGCCGGCGAGACGACGGCCGTCGTTTCGGAACGTTCCGAGAAGACCGAAAAGTCAGTGATTCCGGACACTTGCGCGCCCAGAACCATCTATCTTCCATCGTCGGAGCAAATCTGCCTCGCGGCGGCCGCCGTCGAAAGCCGCGCCCGAAAGACTTTGGGTGCGGCTATCCCGGAACCACGGACTCTAGCCTTCCTGCGGATCGCCGTCCTGCAATCCGTGGAGCTGCAGCAGCCGCACGTCCCCCTTGCGGAAGACGGCGCTCCCTCGGGCGAATTCGACTTCGAGCAGCACCACGTCGCCGGCGAGGCAACCCTGCCGGCGCAGGAATCGCCGCAGCCTTCCCAGCACCAGCTTGTCCTTCTGGCGGCACACGACGCCAAGCGCCCTGCCCTCGGCGTCGCGCACCTTCAGGAGCGGCGGGAGCCGGCGGTAGAACTCGGCCGGCACCGTGAGCTGTCCGTGCACGAGCGCTCCGCGCGTCAGGCGCCACGCGAACCACGCGGCCTTTCCGCCCGGCAGATCGCCCGCGGCGAGCAGAAGCCGGCCCTTGCCGACGGTCGGCCGCCGTCCGGGCGGCGACCACCACCCCGCCGGCAGGCCGGACTCGTCCGCACCGACTGGCAACGGCAGCGGCGCGCCGACGGGTCCGTAGAGCCCCGGTCGCCACCGGCGCAGCACCGGCGAACGCTCGATGCGAAGACGCAGGGACTTCTCGGAGGTGCCGCGGTCCCTGCACAACCGGATGAGTCTCTCCCGGGGAAGCAGCGTTCCCTGCGCGGCAAGCGCCTCCAGCAGAAGCCGCTCCCCGTTCGACAGCACGTCCGGCAACGCGCCGGGTTCGGCCGTCGCCGCGTCGTCCGAGACCCGGATGCCGGGCAGTCGCGAGCACAGATCGCGCACCTCGTCGAGTCCGGGCCCCGGCAGACCGCGGTAGGCCAGGTTGCGCGAAACGGCCTCGCGGAGTTCCGGCAGGCCGATGCGGCCGGCGACCGAGAGAACCTTGTACACGGCCCCGGCGAACCGGGCGAGCCCCGGCGGCGTGACTTCGCGCGGCCGCGGCACCTGCGCGAAGCGCTCGTGCGGCGCCAGTTTCGCCACCAGCGCCGCGCCCACCTCGTCCGGGGCGGCGCACGCCGCGTCGAGCTCCCTCCATGCCTTGTCGAGCCTTGCGCCGAGTTCGAGTCCCGTTCCGGCGTCGCAGAAGACGGCCCGCCCGCGCGCGGCGTCGAAGACGAGCATCGCGCTGCCGGGCAGCGTCCCGACCCGGCGCAGCAGGTGCGCCGTGCCCGAGATTCGCCCGCGGCCCGCGGCACAACCGCACACAGCCCGCGGCTCGCCGGATTCGAACACCAGCAACTGCGGGGGAAGGTACGGGCACATGCTCGCGGCCACGGGAATTTCGCCCGGCGGCCGGTTGCGGGAGGGCGTCCAGCGCAGCCAGCCCCGGCCGCGTTCCGGCAGCCACGCCCCGTCGGGTCGGGGCAGCGTGGGCGGCGCCAGCCCCACGTCGTCGCGGCTCGCGGGGCCCGCAAGACCCGGCAGACCGTGGATGCCGCGCCCGTAGGCGCGCACGAGCGGACTGTGCCGCAGCAGGCTGGCGGTGCGGCCGTCGGTGTAGCCGGCGCGGCGCAGCCGGGCGCGCAGCCCGAAGAACGAAACGTAGGGCCCCTCGTCCCGCAGGGTCTCCACGAGCACGCGCTCGGCCCCGCGGACGACCTTGCGCCAGTCGGGAAGCGCCCGTGCCTGCGCCGCGGAACCCCGGATGCGCACGCCCGGCACCGAGGCCACGACGGTGCGGAACGCCTCGCGGGAGGACATCGGAGCGCCCCGGCGGGCCTTTTCCGCCGCGAGGTAGAGGTCTTCGAGCGGCAGCTCGCGCACCACCGACAGCAGCCGGCGCACCGCGCTTTCGACCGTGGAGTACTTGGCGCTGCTCCGGTAGAGCGCGCTGCGTGAATCGGCCGGACGGTAGCGGGCCGAGCCGAGGATCTCGCGCAGCCACCGATCCGCCGGAGGCGCGGCAGGAATCCCGACGGCCTCGCGCAGGCGCTCCAAGGCGACCATGTTCGTGCCGGCGCAGAGAGCATGGGCGGCACGGCGCACCGCGCGCTCCGGAGGGAAGGCCGACGGGACGACGTACAGCCCCCCGCCGTGGCGATCCAGGCGGAAGCCGGCCTCGCGCCCCAGCAGCTCGCAGGCCGTCAGAAGGCCCGCGGGATGGAAGGGCCGGCGCGCGAGCCGCCGGGCCGCGAGTGCGCCCGCCAAGTCGTCGGCGGAAACGGGCGCAAGGCGCAGGGCGAGCTCGAGCGCGGGCGAAAGCCAGAGGACCTGCGGGTGCGCGGCGCGGATGCGCGCGACCACCGGAACGGTGATCTGGCGGATGCGCTCGCGCGTCCGGCCCTCTTCGCTGCCGATGGCCTCCAGCGTCGCGCCCCCGGCGCCGTCCCAGCCCAGAAGGCGCATCACGATGCCCCGGTGCCACGACGAGACATCCTCCGGAACCAGAGCGTCGAAATGGTCCTCCAGCTTCGAGGCCCGGCGCTCGGGCGGGGGTGCCGGCGGGGTTTCGAGCGCACAGAGCAGATCCAGAAGGCACACGACGCCGAATCGCGGGATCGCCAGCAGCACGCCGAGCTTCTGGCCGGAAAGGGAAGAAACGTCGTGCATCCAGGCGAGCGAACGCAGCCGGCCGAGGCAGTGGCTTCCGATGGCAAGCTGGTCCAGCGGCTTCGGCGGCAGCGGGGGCAGGCGGAGGTCGGCGACCTTCGAGCGCCGGCGGGACAAGGTGCGGCAGATGGCGTCGGCGAACTCGTGGCAGCGCTTGTCGCCGAAGCGCTGCCAGCAATCCGGTCCGAGTTCGCCCAGGCGCACCGTGCCGCCGGCTCCGGGCGCCGGGACGTCGAGCACGTCGCGCAGGATCGGGGGAACCAGCGCACGGCCGCGCCGGGGCCATGCGTAGGCCGGGGTGGGAACGCTCGCGTTGGCAGCCTGCGTGGGAGCAACCTCCGGGGCGCATCCGGCTGTGTTCTTCGCGTCGCCCCTGCCCGGTCGCCGACCTCTCAAGCGACCCGGGCACCGGGCTCGGCAACGGTGCCGCCCTCGACGGCTGGAAAGAATACGAGCGCCGGCCGCGCGCGTCCAGAACAGATACGGAGAGCCCGCCCGGAGGCGACACGGCGCGCCGCGCCCGGCCGGAACCGCCGTCCACTGGAACCGGTCGACAGGGTCCGCAACGGACCCGGCGACGAGTCGAGGATCTCGCGCCGGCATGGCGTCCGCCCCGCGCCTGGTCGCCCTCTCGGAACGTTCCGAGAAAAACGAAAAGTCAATGATTCCGGGTACTTGGATCACCTTCAGGTCGATATCTCCTATCGTCGGAGCAAGGGGCATCCGCACACCGCGGACTGGGCCGTACACAACGCGCAGGTCGGGCCGCGACGGGTCGTACTAGACTCCCGGCCGATGAATCGGTCCCGCCCGGCGGGGCGGGAGCCGCGGAGGCGCCATGCACCGCATCGTCCGGGCGTTCGCCCTCGTCGCCGTCGTCGGGGCTCTCTCGCCCGCGCCGGCCCTGGCGAAGAAGGCAGGGGCGGATGCCGCGTCGCGGGCGCTCGACGAGGATCTGACGGGCCTCGCGGGCTGGGCGCGCGCGGAGAAGCTCCTTTCTTTCGCGGCGAAGCACCCGTCGCACGCGCGCACCGCGGCGGCGGTCGAGGAGGCGCGGGAGCTCGTCGCGGACCTCGTGGCGAAGGAGGAAGCCGAGCTGAAGGCGTTGCGCGACGGGCTCGAGAAGGCCGCAGCCGCCCGCGGCGCCGCCGAGCGCGAGCTGGCCGGGGCGCGCGACGCGTTGCAGGCGGGGAAGACCCGCGCGGACCAGGCCGCCGCCGAGCTGAAGGCGGCGCGCGAGCAGGCGGAAACGGATCGCGCGGAAATGGCTCGAATCCGGGGAGATCGGATTCTCCCGTCGGTGTCGGCCGTGTTCCTCGCCCCCGACGAGGGCGCGCGCAAGGCCGCCGTGAAGACGCTGGCGGCGCTGCTGGACCCGCGCTCGGTCCCGGCCATCGGCTACATCGCGCGGCGCGACGCGAGCCCCGGCGTGCGCACCGAGGCGGCGCGCGCGCTGGGCGCGTACGTGCTGCCGCAGGCGGAGAAGTTCGCCGAGGACATCGCGCGCGACGGCGACGAGGACGACCACGTGCGCGTGGCCGCGGTGCAGGCCCTGGGCGCCCAGCGCACCGACGCCGCGGGGGATGCTCTGGCGCAGATCACGCGCGACCGCGACCATCCCGTGCCCGTGCGCCAGGCCGCCGCCGACGCCCTGCGCACGAACTACCCCGAGCTCGCCGCGAAGCTGCAGATCGAGGAGAGAGTCGCCGACTCGTCGGGCCGTCCCATCTTCACCGCGACCGGCGCGGCGGTGACGGCGTATTCACTGGCGCTCGTGGGCGCGCTCTCGCCCAACGCGGGCCCGGGCACGGTCATCGGCGCCGCGGGCGGACTCGTCATCGGCGGCGTGGGCGCGTGGCTGCTGGGCAGCGGCAACGTCCGCACGGGCGACGCGCTGTTCATGGCGAGCGCCGCGGCCTGGAGCGTCCCCGTCGGCTGGGAGCTGGGCATGCTCAGCGGCGGCAAGAGCGCCTCGTGCTCGGATCCTGTCACGGGCGACCTCCGCAATGCGTGCACAGCCACGGCGCTCGCGACGCACCTTGCCGCGGTGGGCGGGTCGTGGCTGCTGCGCGACCACCTGTCGCTGCGGCCCCTGGACGCCGTCGAGATCAACGCCGCGACGCTCTCGGGCCTGTTCATCGCGCTGGGCGCGAGCATGCTGCCCTCCGAGTCGGACGAGGTTCGTCCCGTCGTGGGAGCGCTCGCCGCGGGCCAGGTGGCCGGCTTCGCGCTGGGCACGTATTTCGCCCCGAAGCTGCACCTGACGCTGCCGCTGGCATGGCTCACGGTGCTTGGCGCGGGGCAGGCGGCGTGGACGGGCGGATGGCTCGGGGCGGGGCTCATCGAGGAGCACACGACCGGCCCGCTGGGCAGCGGCGGAGCGGATCCCGAGCGCGAGCGGCGCATCGGGGGCCTGTCGCTGCTGGGGCTGGGCGCGGGCCTGGGCGCCATGCTCGCCGCGTCCTCCGCGTGGAAGCCGGGCGGCAGCGACGCGGCGGTGCTCACGTTCGCGCTGCTGGGGGGCGACATTCTGGGCGCGGGGCTGCCGTTTCTCGTCGCAGGCGATTCCGGGGAGAGGGGCGCGAAGATCGGCACGGCCCTGGGAGGGCTCGCGACCGCGGCGACCGCGGGGCTGCTGACGGATTCGCTTGAATTGAAACTCTCTCCGGGGGGCTCGCTGCTCGTGGGAGTCGGCAGCGCTCTGGCTGCATGGCAGGGCTTTGGCTGGGCGGCGTATGCGGAGATGAAGCGCGCGGGCCCGTCCTCGCAGCGGCTCACGCCGGGCGTGGGGCTCACGGTGACGGGCGCGGCGATGCTGGGGCTCGTGGGCGCGGCGCAGTACTCGCAGCTTTCCGGCTGGCATGCGGCTTGGATGTACTCGGGCGCGGTGTGGGGCGGCTGGCTGGCCTACTGGACCGCCTACATCTTCGACGCGCGCAGCGAGAACAAGCTGGCGGCGGCGCTGGCGGGCTCCGACGCGGGGCTGCTGGCGACGATGATTCTGCTGTCGCCGCTCGTGGACATCAGCCCCAACACGGCGGCGTGGGTGAGCGTGTTCGGGGTGGGCGGCGCGACGCTGGCGGCGCTGGGCGCGACGTTCTTCTACTACCAGGGCAGCGGGCACCAGATCGCGACCGCGAACGTGGTGGGCTCGGTGCTGGGCATGATCGCGGGCGGCGTTCTGGCGCCGAAGCTGCCGGGGCACGGCTCGCGCGAGCCCGGCGGCGGCGCAGACGGATTCCTGCCCGGCGTGCCGATGATCCAGGCCATGCCGATGGTGGACCCGCACGGGCGCGTGTCGGGCATGGGCGCCCAGCTCGCGTGGGCGCTGTAGCGTCCAGCCTTCGCGAATCGGAGTGCGGCCGTCCCGGCGGCACAATCGGTAGACGGCCGCCCCGGCCGGCTGTCGATGATCTCGGCCGGCGTTTGCCCCGAGTCCTGCGGCCGGGACGGCCACAGACCAATAGTGCCGCCGGGACGGCCGCACTCCGATTCTCCAGTGATTCCGGGCACTTGCGCCCCTCCGGTATTCTCCCCCCGCCTCCTCCGGCATCCGCCCGGCGCCGCCCCGGATTCTTTCCGGCCCCTCCCCGGCTTCGACCCGGTTCCAGGCGCCCCCGGCGGGCGCAGAATCGGTCGCAGAAAAGGAGGCGGCCATGAAGACCTTCGAAAGCGGAACCAGGGTGGAAGGCGGGTACTACTGGAACACCGGGCGGTGGCAGGTTGCGGCGGTGCCCGGAGACGCGGGCGTGCTGGAGGGCGCGCCGGGCGAGCGCCACGTGCGCATGCCGCTGCCGCTGCTGTTCGTGGCGGCGCCGGCCATGGGCGCGCTGCTCGTCATGTTCCTGCCCTTCGTCGGGTTCGCGCTGGCGCTCAAGGCGGCGGCCGGCGCGGCGGCGAAGGCGGCGCGCGAGCTAGCGGCGGACCTGGCGGCGCTCGTGAGCCCCGGGTGGCGCCCCGGCGAGACCCACCTGCAGGGCGCCCGCCCCCGCGGCGAGACCCCGACGGCTCCCGCGGACGACGACGGACTGGCGGCACTGGCGGCGGAAATCGCGGCGAAGCGGGCACAGGCGAACGGCTAGGCACGGAAACCCCAACCCATCCCCGGCCATGGCCGGGCGAGGAAAAAGAAGAGAGGATGTCATGAAGACCTACGCAGGCGGCGAGACGGTGAAGGGCGGCTACTACTGGAACCTCGACAAGTGGGAGGCAGCGACGGTGCAGGGCGACTCGGGCGCGCTGCCGGGCGCGAAGGCCGAGCGGTACGTGGCCCTGCCCATGCCGGCCGTGTTCGTGGCAGCGCCGCTCATGGGCGCCCTGTTCGTCATGTTCCTGCCGTTCATCGGCTTCGCGCTGGCGGTGCGGGCGGCGGCCTCGGCGACGGCGCGGGCGGTGCGCAGCACGGGTGCCGACCTCGCGGCGGTGGTGACCCCCGGCTGGAGGCCCGGCGAGGCCCACATGCAGGGCAAGCGCCCCGACGAGAACGCGCCCGCCGCCCCGGCGGCCGACGACGGGCTCGCCCCGCTGGCGAAGGAACTCGACGACAAGCGCGACGAGAAGCCGGTCGACGGGAAGAAGTAGCCCTCTTTTCAGGTCGATTCGCGCGGCCGGCGTCCCCCGGATGCCGGCCGCGGCGTTTCTCCCGCCCGGCTGCTCCGGCGCCGGCCGTGGCCCGGCCCGCCTCTTGGCGCAAGGCCCGGTCGTGGCCAAAAGAACGCGGAAAGGAGGTGACACGCAATGGCGGACGTGATTGTGCGGGACAACCGCGTGCTGTGGGGGCCGGCCATCACCGGCGCGTTCTTCGCCGTGGCCTGCGCGCTCGTTCTGGGGTTCTTCGGGCTGTCGTTCGCGGCGGGCGGCAACATGGCGCTGGCGGCGGTGTGGCTCATCCTGACCCCGCTCGCGGCGACCTTCATCGGGGCGGCGGTCGCCACGGGCATCGCGGGGCACGTCAACTACGCCACCGGCCTGATGGTCTGGTGCATCTCGCTGGTGGTGCAGGCTCTGTTCGCGCCCGCGGGGCTGGCCCAGATCGGCGTGAGCGGCACGTCGCTCGCGCTCATGGGGCTGTCGGCGCTGCTGGGACTGTGCGGGGCGCTGGCGGGCACCGCGGTGGGCAGCAACGTGTACGCCCGCGCGGGGATAGCGCCGGGGCGCACCCGCTCGGACTTCCGGCAGCAGCCCGTCTACCCCTCGATGAAGCAGGAGACGACGGAGCCGCCGGAGCTGCGCCACTAGCGGCATCGGGGGCGCATCGCGCAAGGGCCGCCGTGCGAGGGTGCGGCGGCCCTTGGCGCGTCCCGGCACGGGTTCGGCCCGGCCCCGGTACTTGCGTGCCGGGCTCCTTTCCGGGGCGGCGGGGAGTCCGCGGCTCCGTGCGGCATCAGGCAGCGAGCGGCCGCGCCCCGCGGATCTCCGCCACCGTCACGGGCCGGTCGCGCCCGCGCACGGCCGTCTGCCCGACCACGCGGGCATCCACCTCTCCCAGCAGCGCGAGCGTCTCCCCGCTTGCCAGAATGCGCGTGCCGTATTCTTTATTCAGAGCTTCTATCCGCGCAGCCAGGTTCACGGTGTCGCCGATGGCGGTGTACTCGCCGCGGGTTTCGTCGCCCACGACGCCGACGACCGCGTCGCCGCTGTGCAGGCCGATGCCGATCTCCAGCGCCGGCACGCCCCAGCGTTCGCGCAGCGGCTGCACCTCGGCGGACATCTGCAGCGCGGCCCGGGCGGCCCGGCGGGCGTGGTCCGCGCACTCCATCGGCGCCCCGAAAATGGCCATGAGCCCGTCGCCCAGGAACTTGTTGACGATGCCCTCGTTCGCCTCCACCGCGGCCGCCATGACCGCGTAGAAGTCGTTGAGCAGCGCCAGCACGCGCCCGGGCTCCGTGCGCTCCGCGAAGGACGTGAACGAGCGGATGTCCAGGAACAGCACCGTGATGCCCATCTGACGGCCCGCCGTCCCCGGACCTCCCGCCAGCAGCAGATCCGCCACCTGCCGCGTCATATGGCGCCCCAGCAGCGACCGCACCCGCAGCTCCCCGCGCACGCTCGCGACGAGGTCGCCCACGAGCCCCAGCAGCGAGCGGCACACGCCCCACCCCGCCACGCCCGTGAGCACCAGGTACGTGCAGCGCTGGACCTCGTTCGCGAGCGAGAGCGAAGGCAGCGACTCGATCGTGGCCGCGTCCAGCGCGGGGCGCAGCAGCAGGTAGGCCAGCAGGCGCCACGTCGCGCACAGCACGCCGCACCCCAGCACTAGCCGCGGACGCAGGCGCAGCGCCGTGAGCATGATGATCGGGCCATAGAGCACGAACGGCGCACTCGTGAGGGCGTAGACCGCCCCGCCGTGGGCGGCGTCGAGCAGCTCCACCATCGCCGGCAGCGACGACTCGAACACCACCGCCCCGGTGCCGTGACGTCGACGGTATCGGCCCGTCCGAACGAGCAGGAGCATCGCGCCTTCTACGACCGCGAATCCCGCCATCAGCGCGAGCAGGCGCCGTGCCAGTTCGGCGGAGATTGCAATCCCCACGCCCGCGACGAAGGGCAGGCTGGCCGCGCTCGCGACCAGCGCCAGAAGAGCGATGCGCCGCGCGCCGTCCGCCTCGCGCTCGCGCACCAGACGCTGCGCCAGCGTCCGATCATCCTCCGATGCCCTGTTTTCCAGCGGATCCGTCATCGCGGAGCATCCCGCACCGTCACTGGGGCGCGCCCCCCGGGGGAACCGCCGCGGACGCGCGCCGCGCCGTCTGCAACACGGCGTTTACCTTCGCCTCGAATGCGAGATCCACGAGTTGGACTCCGGCGGGCGGCCGGCCTTCGGCGCCGCGCAGGACCTCCGCGCGCGGACCGTCGAACGTGCCCAGCCCCCGCGCGGCGCTCAGCGTGCGCACGATGCGGCCGTCCTCCAGCCGCAGCATCGTCCCGGGCGGATAGCGGCCCAGGCGGTTCACCAGAAGCTGCACCAGCGCCGGTTCGTAGCGCGTGCCCGCGCCCGCCGCGAGCACCTGCAGCGCCTCCGGCGGCGGCATCGCGCCGCCGCCCGGGCGGATCATGTTGTCGTAGTCCTCGGCGATGCGGACGATCCGCCCGAATAGAGACGGTTTTCCCGCGGGATTCTGCAGGTCGGCGTGATGGCCGACGACCGCGAGGATCCGGCGCACCTTGCCTTCGTGGAAGCCGCGCTGCCCCAGCAGCACGCCTGCACCCGTCACGGAATGGCCCCACATGCCCGCGGCGTGGTCCGGATGGGCGTAGCCGATGTCGTGCAGCAGCGCCGCCACGCCCAGATCCTGCAGCCCCGAATGGTCGAGACCCGCCGCCGCCCCGACGACCATCGCGACCTGGCCGACCCGGAACGCGTGCTGCGCGTGCGGACTCGCGCCCGGCACGGCGCGCCACAGATCCTCGTGCTCCACGCCGACGGCGATCATCTCCGTGGCCGCGCGCCGCAGCGGCAGCACCACCGCGCGCACGCCCGTGGCGACCGCCCGCCACAGCTCCTCGACCGCCGCCACCGCGCGCGAGGCCACCCCGCGCGGATCCTTCGGACCCGTCGCCGCCTCGCCTGCCATGCGGAAACGGTGCAACTGCAGCGGCTCGATGCCCACGACACCTGCCGCCTTCATCGCGCGGCTCAGCGCGGAGCGCGGAAACCGAGCGGCCGGCCGGGCGCTCAGGCAGCGCAGCATCGCCCGGAGCTGCTCGGTGTCCGTGCGCGTCGAGAACGAAAGCCCGCTGCAGTTGTGCGGCGCCAGCTCCGCGGACAGCGGCCGGCCTTCGCGCCCCGCCGACGTGGGCCGGATGCGGATGTCGTTGACGTAGATTTCGTCCTCCACCGCCACCAAGTTCACGGTCCCGAGCAGATCCGCCAGCGCGCACTCGGCGACGGCCAGCTCCCCCACGGGCTTCACCATCGCGTCGTTGTCGGGCGCGTGGATGCGGCTCATGCGCACGAGCCCGTGCAGCAGCCCCGCGAGCTGCTCGCCCTTCTCGCGCACGATGCCCGCGAGCGCGGGGTCCTCTCCGGCGCGGGCGCGCTGCAGCTCGCGTGCGAGAACCTCCTGGGCCTGCGCCAGCTCATCCATCGGCGAGCCCCCGCTTCTTTCGCAGCACGCCGCTGCGAAGGCAGCAGCGGTGCAGATCCTCGTCGGCGCGCGAGTCGATTTCCTTCAGCAGCGCTGCAGCCTCCTTTCCCGGAACGACTCCAAGACCAGCGGCCGCAGCGCGCACGAGCACGGGATTGCCCCGCCGCAGACGGCCGACGAAACCCCCGCCCGGGTGGACCCAGCGCGCGAAGAGCGCTCCGGCCTCCTCGGGCGACGAGAGCCCCAGCGCCATGCCGAGCGCTTCCGCTTCCGCCTCGGCGGTGGAGTCGACGGACTCCTCGGCGAACTTCGCCAGAGGCTTGAACGCGCGCGGATCCGGCAGGTGGACGAGCGCCGCGACGGCCTTCACGCGCACCCTCGGGCTGGGCGCCCCGAGCAGCTTGAGCGCGAGCTCGGTCGCGGCGGCACACGGAGGCATCCCGGCCGCGCACGCGAGCGCCAGGAGCTGCAGATCGGGCTCGGAACGCGCCGCGAGCAGCGTCGCAGACTCCAGCGCGCGCGCGGGCGCCGCCTCGACGAACATGGCGTGCAGCCGCCGTGCGATGGGAACCGCGGCCGCCGGAATTCGGGGCAGAATCGCATCGGGCCCGCCTCGCGCCACGAAGACGATCAACTCGCGCAGGGGCACCCATTCGGGTTTCGAGGCGAAGTGGTCCAGCAGGCGCGGCAGCGTTCCCGCCGCGTGCCCGAGCAGGTCGCACAACTCGGCCGGAGCGTGCGGCTCCGAGGCGGGCACGCGCGACAGAAGCTGCGCGAGCGAAGGCTCCTGGCCGAGCACCGCGACGACGGGCGCGAAGCGCTCGGGGCCCGGTGCCTCCGCGAGCGCCGTCGCCATGTCGCGCAGGTTCGCGACGGTGCCCTCGACGAGCAGGAAATCCCTTATTTCCTCGGCCATCGCGACGAGGTCGCGATCGGGCGACTCGCTGCGCACCACCTCGCGCAGCATGCGCACCGCGCGAGCCGGCAGCGTGGCGGACGCCTCCTCGGCGCGCAGACGTTCCAGCTCGGCGTCACCCACCGGGGCCTGCGCCGTCTGCGTGCGCCCGAGCGGCGCGGGGAGCGGCAGATCCCACTCCGTCGGGCCCGCCACGTCGCCGTCCGGCCGCATCCCGCCGCCGCCGTCGTCGATCGCGCCTTCCTCGTCGTCGTCGCGCGCCACGAGCCCGGAGACCGCCTCGAACGAAATCGCCTTGAAATCGCACGCCGAAAGCATCGTGACGGCGTCCTCCTCCTGCTGGCGCACGCCCGCGAAGCGCACGGACAGCACCTTCAGGAGCTGGAGCTGCTCGACCCACGACGCGCGTTTCTCGACGACGAGGCGCCGGATGCCGTCGCGGTACAGCCGGAACGCGAGCGACTTCTCGCGATCCTTCTCGCGGTGCACCACGTCGCCCGCGCGCAGCACCTCGAACGGGCGTATTTCGAGCTCCATGTCGCCGAAGTCGCGCAGCACTTTCTCCATGGTCGCGCGGTAGTCCGCGACGAAGCGCCGGATGGCGTCGTTGTGCGCGTCGTAGAGCGCGAGCATGCGCGCCGCTTTCGACAGCGCGCGCAGGGAGTCGTTGGTCGCGCGGCCGGCGGCGGAGGCGCCGAACGCCGGCTCGTCCGGGACGCTTTCGGGAGAGGGGGGCACCGGGCCGGCCGGCGGTGGCGCGGGCGCGGCA
>Ga0172368_10006272_pt1 | contig 12870 bp, 6 predicted proteins | sample Lak11m_FD_114540 | JGI IMG/M metagenome (GOLD analysis project Ga0172368, IMG submission 114540) | Freshwater microbial communities from Kabuno Bay, South-Kivu, Congo - kab_022012_11m | ecosystem: Environmental > Aquatic > Freshwater > Lake | place: Democratic Republic of the Congo: South-Kivu...
CATGCTGCTATGCGATCAGATGGGCCAAAATCGGTAAATTGAATAAATATATGTAATTTAGGTTTGTATTTACGAAACATAAAAACAACTTGATCCCACCAGTCGCCTAGCAGCCGACCGTTATGCCTCATGCTATTGAAATGAAAAAACACACAGCGAAATAGAAAGATCGGCCATCTGAATATGAATCTGAATATGGACAACTATTTGGAAGTGATGAAGATTTCGCATATATTACTGGTTTTACTTCAGGAGGAGCACCCTATGGAATCACTCACGACGAAATGGAAAGAAATCAAATGGATGAGAAACAAGCATTAATTAAAAGAAAAAACTGAAGGATAAATGGAGGGCCGCCTATACACATATTATATATCATTAAAATGAAAACAGCGATTATTTTAGTACTTGCAATGATTGTGCTTGAAATCAATGGTATTTCACAATCTGCTTCAAGCAACAAATGGATTAAAAATCCTTCAACCTCCATGTACTCGCTTAAGTACGAAAAAAAAATGAAAGAAGATTTTTTTAAAGAAACTCAAGAAAAGTACACTGCCAATGTGGATATTAATGAACTCGTAGCTGAGTTAAAAAGTGATCATGAAGATACAAAATTATCTGCCATTTGGATTTTAGGATTATTACCGAATACTAATCAGACTGCTGATCTTGAGAATTTATTAGTCAATGATCCTTCTAATGCAGTAAGAATGGCATGTGTAAAATCATTAAAATATTTAAAATCAACTAAATCAATTCCTGTCCTAATTACAGGATTAAACACCCAGGATACTCAGTTGAAACTTGAAATTGCCTTAACCCTCGCTTCATTAGGAGAAAAAACAGAGAGTTTTAAAGCATTACAGGAGTTGGGTGCAAAGGGAGAATGGAAAATTACCTTAGATACTCATCTTGGCTATCTTGATATAGCGACTAATGATGCAATTGCCCAGCTAGAAATTGAATTACAAAATGAAAATCCCTATGTTTCTGTCGATGCCGCCATTATTCTTGCGGAATTGGGCTATTTTGAAGAAGCCTTCCCTACTTTGAGGTATAGATTAAATGATGCAGATAAATATATTCGAATGTCTGCCATCCGAGGGCTAGCATATATTGGGAATTCTGAATCAATAGAGTTGATAAAAAGTATGCTTGATGATAATGAATCTATTGTGAGAGAAAGGAGTAAACTTATTCTTGGAAACTGCAATTTGCTCTAAAACTTGTATTAATAAGAAGTTTCACAAAAGTAAATCATCCCGGCAATGAAACAAATGTTCCTTCACATCGAAAGAATGATATTATCGGTCTTATTTCATTTACAGAATATATCAGACTTGATAGTAATATTGCTATTTATTATCTTAAACACTATTTCATTGAAAGTGTTTGCATACGACCCACCATCTTCTGCTGCTTATGCAGAGACTTGGTGGAATAGTCGTAATACACCAATGTATTTCGACTATAGTCCAAACGATTGTGCAAATTTTGTTTCACAATGTTTAATCGCAGGAGGATTAAGTCTTAGCGCAGGAACAAATGGGGCTGGTGCGAATGTCGATGGCTATGGCTGCATACCTTCATGTGATAACTTGCATATGAACCTCACAATATATCAGAATTGTACATATTCTGGGCATTTGATTAATGATTACCCGAGCTATTTTACACAAGGAGATGTCGCTATGTTTGGATGTAATTCAAATAATCCTAATGATTATTGGCAGCATGCTACGATTAACGTTATATCTGGCACCCCAGCATTAAATGCTCATACCACAGATAGATATCATAAACCAGTTAGTTTTTATTATCCAGATATAATCCCTCCTTTAACTGGTTTCCAAACAGGCGATTTCTATCATATCAATTCTTCTTCATCTGTTATGTGTAATAATGACAATACCTGCAATCCTTATCCTTTGACCCTCCACTCTACATGTGTGAACTCAAGTTGTTCAACGGTCGGGGCGACGACACAAGCAATACCATTCAGTGGAGGTGGCAGTTGTACATCAGTTTACCAATCGGGTAGATATGATGACGATGTCTGGTTTTCTGTAACATCATCCTCAACCAATCCTGTTACCATTAATGTAAACCCAACTTCTAATACGAGTAATTTTGATGTTGTTATTGGCATCTATTCTGGAAATTGCTCATCGCCTGTACAAATTAATTGTGCTGACCTTTATGGTGTTGGGATTGCAGAACAATTAGTTTTCACACCAACTTCAGGGACAACCTATTTTATAAGAGTATTCAGTTATGGAATTGGCAGTACGTATTCTGGCAATTTTAATATTTGCGCAACCCAAACACCCAGCGTTCTTCCCAATCTAACAAAATATGCCGAAGGTTTCTCGACAGGCGCAAATAGTGTGTCCATTAATGTTACAGTTCAGAATACTGGTACTGTAACTGCCGCAGCTTCACGTTTAGGCTACTACTTAGGTAGTAATCCTGGAACAATTGATTACCTAATAGGGACGGATAATATACCAAGCCTTTCTCCTGGTCAAACTTCTGCCCAAAATATTTCAGTGAATTTATGTGGATTAGGGATACCAAATGGTTACTATTATGTGACATATTATATAGATGATCTTTTTTCCGTTTCTGAAACAAATGAAAGTGATAACGGATGGTATTGGAATTCACCAACAATGACAATTAATTGCTGTAGCACTCCAACACAACCAAGTGCAATTTTAGGGCCAACTTTGCCTTGTAAAAATTCTTCAGGTAATAGTTATTCAGTTGAAAATGTCTCAGGGACAACGTACACTTGGAGTTACAGCGGAAGCGGTGCCATAATAAATTCTGGGATTGGTACTAACATCCTTTCCGTTTCATATTCTACAGGTGCGACGTCAGGGACTTGGACGGTAATCCCTTCTAATGCTTGTGGGAGCGGACCCCAACAAACTTTGTCGGTTACACCCCAGGAATGCAGCGGAGGCCCATATACTATTACTGTTGTTTCACAGAATCCATCAAGCGGTGTCAACATTAATGTCACCCCATTAGATAATAATGGTAATGCTAATGGGTCTACCCTATTTACAAGAATATATAACCTTGGAACAAGCGTTAATCTGACTGCACCCGCTGTAGCAAATGGGAACAGTTTCGTAAAATGGTTAAAAAATGGGACGGATTATTCGACAAATCTTGCAATAACTTTTACTGTCTCAGACATTAACAGCTATACAGCTGTTTATCAGACAACTACGACATGTTCACTAACAATTATTCCATCAAATCAAACAGTCTCATTTAATGCAGGATACACTACTTTCTCTGTGTTCTCTAATTGCTCATGGACTGCGTATTCCAACTCTTATTGGTGTACCATAACTCCATCTGGAAGCGGAAATGGAATTATTAATGCAACCTTTCTGCAGAATCCATTAGGTTACCAACGTGAAGCATATATAACGATTGTTGCACCAGGGATCCCGCCGCTATATGTTACTGTTACCCAAGAGGGAGCCCCTTGTTCATTTTCCGCACCAGTAATAAATAGCAATTCCCCTTTATGTGAAGGGACAACACTAACTCTATCAGCGTCCGCTCCAGCTAATTCACTTTATTTTTGGTCAGGCCCTAATGGGTTTAGCTCAAACAATCCTACCATATATATTCCATCAGTAACTACGTTAAGCTCAGGAACATATTATTGCTATTTTACAAATTCAGGTTGTCAAAGTCCTCAAGCAAGCACCATTGTTTCTATTTATCCAGCACCTAATGCTTCTTTTACCTATAATGACGTTGGAAATACTGTGACATTCTCAAACACTTCAATAAATGCAAATTCTTATAGCTGGACATTTGGAGATGGATCCTCACCAAGCACCGTTACTAATCCGGTTTATACATATGCTGCCGCCGGTAATTACAACGTTTGCCTTACTGCAAATAATACTGGCTGTAATTCTTCTTCTAATTGTCAGCTTGTTTCGATTGGATCCAGTGGTCCTTCAGCAACATCTCCTGTTTTTGCAAAACTATTCAATGATGGAAATCCCGACCATCGAAACTGGATGTGTTATGATCTTGTACAGTCAATTGTTGACAGTGGATATATTTGTTTAGGTCAATATCAGAATCCAATAACGTATAATAACACTGTTCAATACTTTAAATTAGATAAAAACGGCAATATTCTTTGGGTAAGAGAACTTCCAGCTAATGGGAGTGCTGGACCATCTCAGATCATTAGGTCTCAAAATGGGTATTTAGTTGTCTTTTATTATGATGGATTATCCTCAATCATGGAGATTGATGAATCGGGTAATAAATTGTGGGCTAAAAAGCTTAACGAATCGATAACCAAATTCATCAAAACAGACAGCGATGGGTATGTTGGCATTGGGGGCGGATTGAAACTAATTAAGATTGATAATTCAGGGAATATTCTGTGGCAAAAAAAATATGAATATAGTTTATATGGGAGCACATCAATTAATATTACAAGCCAAATAGCCCAAGATGCAAGTGGTAATCTCTATTTGGGGGGTACTATTGGAAATGCAAGTGCTATCCCACCTATATTTTCCTATGATGCTCTGCTTATTAAAACCGATGCTTCAGGAAACCATCAATGGAGTAAGTACTATTATACTGTTACTAATGTTCTTGATCAGATTACAGGATTGGTGATCGACAACAATTCAGAACTTGTTTTTAGCGGATTCTCAAGAAACTATAGTACAAGTACTGTTAATGGATTTGTTGGAAAAATGAATACCTCAGGAACAGTTTTGAGTTCAAAGCAGTCTAACGATGGTTTTTCCCTTCATTTATTCAGTACCTCACCGAACGTTTACAATTGTTTAGCTCCTTTTTCCCCTTCAAACACATACAGTATAATAACTTTCAACAATATTTTGGGAATTTCTCAGCAGAAACAGTTTAATTTAAAGTCTGTTCTCACAAAAAAATCGACACTAGACAATAAATTTATTGTCAGTGGGCAATATCCTTTCAATACCTCTGCAACGGATTACAGGTACAATGTGTTCAAAGTCAGTTATAACGATAGCTCTTGTGTTGACACAGTATCGACTGGAATGACCATGAATGACTTATCCTTTCCATTGAACACTTTAAGCGTAACGACTAATACGCCATCAATTTCTGCCTCAACTCTCTCAGTAAATCCGATTGTATCAGTTCTTTTCGACACCAGTATTTGCCACCAATGTAATTTAACCGCGACAGTTTCAACCAATGGAAGTACTACATTTTGCTCAGGGGGAAGTGCTACTCTTTCAGCTAATCCAGGAATGAGTAGTTATCTATGGAGCAATGGTCAGACAACACAATCTATTATCGTAACAAATTCTGGGGAATTTTCGGTTGCAATCATTGATAGCTACGGATGCATCGCGTCATCTCAAGCTGAAACAATAACTGTTTATCCACTTCCTTTTGCAGATGCTGGACCTGATAAAAGTATTTGTGCTGGAAGTTCCACTCAAATTGGCTCAAACCCTGTTTCTGGTTATACCTATAATTGGTTACCAACGAGCGGATTAAGCAACCCTGCAGTTTCAAATCCTATAGCAAATCCATCCTCAAATGTTACTTACACATTACATGTTACAAATTCTTTTGGATGCTCCTCAACCGATGATATTGTTGTTACTGTTAAGACGTTGCCATCAGCATATATTTCAGGTTCTGCAACCATTTGCACTGGTACAAGCACCACATTAAGCGTTGCCCTTGCAGGAATTCCTCCATGGGATTTTACCATATCTAATGGTATAACGCCAGTATCCTTTTCAGGTGTTACGTCGAATCCAAAAGCATTCATTGTCAGCCCTCTAAATACAGAGGCATATATTATAACCAATGTTTTAGATGCTTCTGGATGTTCAAATATTGGTAATGGAAGTGCTGTTGTAACTGTAAATCCTTTACCCTCTGGTGCAGGGATTATCACTGGACCATCAACAGTTACTGCGGGTCAGTCAGGTGTAGCGTATAGCATACCAGTGATTACAAATGTCACCGGCTATTCATGGACACTCCCTTATGGAGCAAGCATTATTTCTGGCAATAATACAAATTCTATAATTGTTTTCTTTTCTTCAAATGCAACGTCAGGGATTATTAATGTTACAGGAACAAACTCTTGTGGATCAGGTTCTTTCTCTCCTGATTTTAATGTTACCGTAACTCCATCAATTCCAGCAACTCAGAACTTGACTAATATGATTGTTGGAAATGGACAAGTCAATTGTTATAATGCGACCCAATCTATAACGGTTGCAGGGAATGGAACGCTTTTTTTCGTGTTAAATGGTGGGAGCGCAACATTAATTGCAGGTCAAAAAATATCTTTCTTACCAAGTACTACAGTACAATTAGGTGGGTACTTATGGGGTTATATAGCTCCAAATGGTCCTTTTTGTAACACTCCTTCATTGCCTTCTGTTATGATATCTGAAGATGAGATTCCATCGACTATCGGACAATCCTCATTTAGAATTTATCCAAATCCAACAACAGGCACTTTTATGGTTGAATTTAACGAAGGATTTTCTGATGGTATAGTTACAATTGATATACTCGGAATGAGGGGAGAAAAAGTGTATACTGAAACAATTCTCGGGGAAAAGAATTTTGAATTCTCACTTGCTGACAGACCTCCAGGGATATATGTGATCCATATTATAATGAGAGACAAAACGGAGACTGCAAAGATTATCAAGCTTTAATCATCATTGGTATATGCGACCCAAGGGCGATTATGATTATTAGCTTTCAATTTATGCATTTGATAGTTATGGAAAAAAATAGCACGAGGCATAACATGCCGCTATATGCCAGGCGTAGGTTATTGTGTTAATACACATATTACAAGCAAGATACAGGATATGAAATCAGAAATAATTCCAGTTTATTACCGCCCGACACATAGCGGCCACCCGTTATGCACAGGTTTTAGTTCAAAAACCATTTTAGTTTTATGATGTAAAATGTTCTTAATAGAATGAAAAATAATAAGAAAATAAGTGGTATTGTATATAAGGCCATCTGTCCAAGTAATAATGTTTATATTGGAATTACAATAACTCCATTAAATGAAAGAAAAAGAAACCATTTACGCGCTGTCAAAAATGGTTCGAAACTTCCTTTTCATAATGCTATAAGAAAGTATACGATGAAGAACATCAAATGGGAGATACTTGCCACTTCCGATTCCTGGGAAAAATTATGCGTACTTGAAAGAAAATTTATTGAAGAGTATGATAGCTACAATAATGGTTATAACTTAACAAAAGGAGGAGAAGGAACATATGGTTTAAAACATACTGAAGAATGGTGTGATCGTAATATCAAAACTAGGAAAAACTTTTTTAATAACCCGAAAAATAGGGAAATGCAATCCTTAGCTAATAAAAAAGCGCATAGATCTAACCCCAAGCAAGCAACTGATCATTCTGAATTTATGAAAAAATTATATAAAACGGAATCCGCGAGAGAAAAAACAGCGGAAGGGATGAGAAATTTTCTAGCAAATCCAGAAAATAGAGAAATACATTCCAAACAACGTGGTGCAAAACCTTTTAATGTCTTCAAAAATAATGTGTTCGTGGGCGAATGGTTAGCTCAAAGGGATTGTGCAAGGGATTTGAATCTGAACTATAGCCATATTAACCATTGTTTAAAAGGTAAAAGGACGTCCCATAATGGATATACATTTGAATATAAGATTGATATAGATAAATATTAAAAGATTACAACCATATAAATACAAAAAACCTGTGCATAACAAGCCTGCAACCAGCAAGGCGGGGTATGTAATCCAAAGCAAGCGACAGAAAAGAAAAAAATGAAAAAACGAATACAAAATCCAACCCAAGTAACGCCCGCCCTGCGGCTGCAGGCCGACCGTTACCGGGCATTGTAAAACGACACTCAAACAAGAAATATGAGCATAGAAAATATTAGACAATTTATAAAAGAAAAAGCAGAACAATTCGGTGCAAAGACAGATAACGAATTCAACAAACCTTATGTTGAACGAAACAACACCGGACAGGAAGCACTAAAAGACAACGGAGCTTATTTTGGGTTTATTCACCCAGAAGAAGAAGCGTCAGGCCCTTTTCACGACTTTTCATTAACAATTTTCCCGAATGACCAAAATAAACCTTGGCTTGTATGTCTTGGAATTGGTTCCAGTGGTTTCAAAAACGACTACGAACTTGCAACCTATCCAGGACTTAGAAGGTTATTCTCAAAACTAACGGACGAAAGAGGCTTTTGTAAATCTGACTTTTCAGACATAGAAACAAGTTTGCCAAAATCAATCACTGGTAGTCTGGACTTACAGCATATAAAAAACACGATTAAAACTTACACTAAAGTTTTACCGACTTGCCAAATAGTTGACGACCCTGAAAGCGAAAAAGGAAAACAACTTATTGCAGCCTTTGTCGCAGGTTATGCAAAACTTCGAGACTGGTCTTCCAATAAAGACCACAGAAAAGCAGTTTCAGAAGCTTTAGAGCCATTTTTAAAGTCAGAAACCATTGATGAAGCAGAAGAAGTAAAAAATCTCTTAAACGAAAGAAAGTACATAGTTCTTCAAGGACCTCCAGGAACTGGTAAAACAAGAACCGCAAAAATTGTTGCAGACAAAATAGGAGCAAAAACCTTTTTCACTCAATTTCACGCAGAAACAAGTTACTCCGATTTTATTTACGGAATCAGACCTGACACAGAAAACGAAGAACTGAGATATAAAGAAAATTTAGGCAGCTTCTCAGAGGCCTTAAAATATGCCGTTGAACAAAACAAAGAAAAAGTCATCTTAATCATTGACGAAATAAACAGAGCTAATCTCTCCAATGTATTGGGACCTATTTTTTATCTATTTGAGCATAAGATGGACGTTTCAAATGTTGAAATTGAGATTGCCCCAAATTTCAAAGTAACTAAACTGCCCGAAAACATTTCAGTGATTGCTACAATGAACACTGCCGACAGGAGCTTGGCAGTTGTTGACTTTGCACTAAGAAGACGCTTTGCTTGGTACACCCTTAAACCAAAAGCAATAAAGTCGAAACAGTTCTTTAACGAGGACTTTAGCAGAATTCAAGAAATATTTGACTGGTATGCATCAAGCACCGAACTAAACCTGCAACCGGGACAAGGCTATTTCATTGCGGACACCGAAGAGGAAATGAAAAATCGTATTCGTTATGAAATATTTCCTTTGATTAAAGAATATCTGCAAGAAGGACTTTTAAGAAATGCTAAAGAAGAGTTTAATAATTATTTCTCAACCAGAATAAATCTTTCTCTTTTCGAATGACAAAGCCACTGGATGTTTTTTGCGAAATTCCTTGCCTGACTGAACAATCAAAACAGTTGGGTGGAGTTGCTTTGCAAAAAAAGTGGTTCAAGTCAGCAGATAAAAGAATTATCGGGCAATACCTCCAGAAATTCATTGATTACAATTCTGAGCAATTTAAATTTCTTGGTGTTCAACCATACATCATTGGTTCAGACCAAAGCACTGCACTTGCATTTCGTTCATCTGGCTTCATTGGCTCTATTCCTTTGAGGGCTTCTGACACCGGAAAGCAAATCGGTGATTTTGTAGTTATGCCTCGGTTTACCGGGCGTGATAGATTTGAGGACTATATTGAAATTCTAAACCTACTGGGTACTGAAATTAGTCCAGATGTAATTGATAGTTTACCATTGGCTTCAGGTAAGAATTTCAGGCCACCATTGTATTTGGAGGCTGTGAAATTTATATCAGCTCTTGAAAAACTGACAATGAGACCGTGGAGAAAGTTTGACAATATTGAAAAGGTATCTAGTCAACCTACTGGTCAAATCAATTGGACAAAATATATAAACAACGAATTCAAAGTAGAAAACAGGTTAAAATTTCCAGCTAGAACAAATGTGTTGAGTGAATTTCATTCTGAATATTTGGAAATTAGATATGTCTTTGACATTTGTAAAAGTGAATTACTTTCAGCCAATACACCGCAGAGAATTAAGAATACTTTGCGAACCAAATTGAGTTTCCTTGAAGAACGATTATATCATCATAAACCAAAAGCAACCAATAAAATCACAATCCGATTTTCCGATAGTCCAACTGTGAAAGCCTGCAAAGAACAAGCTAATAGGATTTTAAACTTTAACCTTGTAGACAGCACAGCTTGGCGGGTAGACTTTTCAGATGTATTCGAAAAATTTATTCAACATATTTTCAAAGAAGCTGCAAAAGAAACTGGCGGACGACTTTATTCAAACTTTAAGTTTCATTCCAGGACTTCAAAGCATTATGCCTGGGAATTAAAGCATATCGAGCCGGACGCAATTTTTCAGAAAGAGAATGTTATGGTTTTTATAGATGCCAAATACAAATCTAATTTATATAATAAGTTTGACCAAAGTGAAGTACTAAAAGAAGACCATAGACACGACTTACATCAAATATTGGCTTACTCATCATTCAGTAAATCAGCTTTTAAATTTGGTTTTCTATGTTACCCATCGGACCAAATCGAATTAAAAAGTATTAAATATAAAAACGGCATAAACGAAGCAACAAATACGATATTGATTTTAGGAGTGCCATTAAAGAAGGACAGCATCAACGAGACAAAACGACTTTTGACAAATGAACTTAACGAAATAGAAAGAAGAACAACGACCCGGTAACACGCGGTATAGTTAATTGCCGGCGAACTGCGTATTCGAGCTGCATAACTCGTATCAAAAGTAGTTATATCTTGATACGGAAGTGCTTCGAAATCGGCAACTAACCATACCGCCAAACGTTAGGCACAACTATTTTAGAAATGGAAACTATGATTAAAAAGATAACTATAAACGGCTTCAGATCTATCGATAACATTACCCTTTCCTGCTTTGATGCGAATATATTTAGTGGCATTAACGATTCTGGAAAATCAAATGTTTTAAAAGCGTTAAATCTATTTTTTAATTCTCAGACGGATTTTCAAAAACCTTTGAAGTTTGATGAGGATTATAACAAAATTTCTCTTGCCCGGGCAACAATGTCGGCAAAAATGAAGCAACAAATTAAAATAAGAGTTCATTTGAAAGTACCTCGATCATATGAATCACTTAATACAGAGAATGATGTTTACCTAGAACGAGCATATGATAGGTTCGGAAATCGAACAGAAAAATATTCAAGTGATAAAAAACGAGCTCAAATAACTAGACTTATCAATACAATTAGATTTATTTATATACCTGCTTTGAAGGGAGAGTCTGTTTTACAGTATCTTTTAGCTTTAATTGGTGAATACGAACTAATCGAACCTGGCGACATTGAGACAATTAATAAGAAAATTAATAAGAAAACAGAGGATCTTTCAACATTACTTGAAGAGTCAAAGATTCCAATTAACACTGCTTTTGGACTACCAACATTATTGGCTGATTTTTGGCAAAAGCTAGCTGTTGAAACTCAATTCGATGGTTTTGACTTTGTAAATAAGAATATAAAAAGCAAAAAAGATCCAAGTAAGAAAATTAACCCCAATTTGTTGAAAATACCATTAATCCTTAGAGGCGAGGGAATTAAGAGTAAATACATCCCCCCTCTCCTAATGTGGCTAAATAATAAAAATATAAGGTCGACATATATATGGGCTATTGATGAACCGGAGAACTCTCTAGAGTTTGGTTTAGCCTCGGAACTTGCGAATTTATATTTCAATGATTATGCCTTAAAATCGCAAATATTTCTCACATCTCATTCTCTTGCATTTATTAACCCGCCAGATGATGTTAAAGCAAGTTTTAAAATATATAGATGCATTAAAGACAACCAAAGTTCTACTCAGATAAAATCATTTGATGATCTTTTTAAAGAACAGAACAAATTTGAACTCTTTGATGAAATAGGGGCTCTCGAGGTTCAAAAGAGTCTTATTGAGGACTACCGGAAAATTAGAAGAAGTCAAGCCGAACTATTCACAACTATTGAGAAATTAAAAAAACCAATAGTGTTAACCGAGGGTAAAACTGATGTTAGAATAATTGCTTCGGCTTGGGAAAAACTATATCCGACAGAGGAAATGCCCTTTGAAATATTATCGGCCGGAATTGAAGTTAATGAGGATGATCGGAATGGTGGGGCAGACCAAGTGAGGAGGTCGTTAGAATTATCCGCGAATTTTTCCAAGAGTCAGACAATGATCGGTATCTTCGATAATGATCGTGAAGGAAATGAACAAGTTAAAGGATTCAATAACAAATCATTCGAACCTTATAATATCATCAAGAATAGCCGAAAACATAAAACTAAAAATATATATGGGGTTTTAATACCATGCCCATCGCAGCGAGTAATGTTTGTTTCAAAAACCTCTATTTCTCAAAGGTTTCTGCAAATTGAACATTATTTTACTGATGTAATCTTAAAGAAAAACAACCTGATGGGAGATAAGATTTTAAATACCGAAGTATTTGAAATAAGACAGGGTGCTAAAAGTGACTTCGCACAGAATGTCGTTAATTTGCTTGATACTTCTGAATTTCAGAACTTTAGGCTTCTTTTTGATCTATTAAGGTCAATAATAGTTGTGCCTAACAAGCTTGCAGCCGAAGCCATGCAGGCCAAGTGATTCAAAGCAAGCGTAATAAAAGGAAATGAAGAAAAAACGAATACTAAAACCATCCCAAGTAACCCCTGCACGTCGGCTGCAAGCGGGCCGTTAGGGGCGAAATTAATGATGTAAAGAAAACTATTGCGTATGGAATTAGATTCCATGACATTCACAAGAAAAACTGGATTCGAAGAAATTATCAGTAAAAATAGAACTGCAAGTGTTTTAG
>Ga0172368_10006273_pt1 | contig 12870 bp, 13 predicted proteins | sample Lak11m_FD_114540 | JGI IMG/M metagenome (GOLD analysis project Ga0172368, IMG submission 114540) | Freshwater microbial communities from Kabuno Bay, South-Kivu, Congo - kab_022012_11m | ecosystem: Environmental > Aquatic > Freshwater > Lake | place: Democratic Republic of the Congo: South-Kivu...
CAGCAGCCACAGCCATTCACCGCAAGTGCCGGGGGTCAGGCTCGCCACCCTTCCTCTCATGTTTGCTTACAAACGTCGCGCGGCAGGCTTACATTCGCGGCGTTGAATCTCTCCTGCGTCATCCTTCAACCTCACCAGGAGAACCTCATGAAACGTATTTCCACACTCCTCGCCGGACTGCTGCTGGCGGCCGGTATCAGCGTCTCCTTCGCGCAGGGCGGTCCGGGCAGTCGCGGCTGCGACGGCATGGGTCCCCAAGGCAGCGGGCCACACGGCATGCATGCCGGCATGCGCTTCGACCCGGCCCAGCGTGCCGAACGGCATCTCGCCGTGCTCAAGGATCAACTCAAGCTGACTGCCGAGCAGGAGCCGCTCTGGCAGGCTTTCGCCGAGAAGGCGCAAAGCACGGCTGGCCAGGGCTTCAAGGCGATGCGCGCTCAGGCCGCCGATCCGAATCTCACCGCGCCCGAGCGCATGGCGAAGATGCAGCAGATGATGCAGGCGCGCGTCGCGGCGATGGCGACCGTGCAAGAACACTTCAATCGCCTTTATGCCGCGCTGACCCCGGAGCAGAAGCAGGTGGCCGACCAGCATGCCGCCCGGATGGGTCGGGGCGGCATGGGCCCCGGCCCAGGCCGCATGATGCCGCCCGCGGCACCGCCCGCCCCGCAGGGCTGAACGCTCCAGTTCCGTAACGCACGGGCTTCCTCCGCTCGGGGGGAAGCCCGTTTGCCATTAAAATGACGCCATGAGCTATCAGGTGCTGGCCCGCAAGTGGCGTCCCAAGTCCTTCGACACGCTGGTCGGGCAGGAGCACGTCGTGCGCGCCCTGACGCACGCGCTCGAACAGCAGCGCCTGCACCACGCCTACCTGTTTACCGGCACGCGCGGCGTCGGCAAGACGACTTTGGCGCGCATCCTGGCCAAGGCGCTCAATTGCGAGCAGGGCATCACCGCCACGCCCTGCGGGCAATGCACGCCCTGCCGCGAGATCGATGCCGGACGCTTCGTCGATTACGTGGAAATGGACGCCGCCTCGAACCGCGGCGTCGAGGACATGGCGGCGCTGCTGGAAAAAGCGGCCTACGCGCCGAACAGCGGCCGCTACAAGGTGTACATGATCGACGAAGTGCACCAGCTTTCCGGTCATGCCTTCAATGCAATGTTGAAGACGCTGGAGGAGCCGCCGGAGCATGTGAAATTCATTCTCGCGACCACCGACCCGCAGAAGATCCCGGTCACCGTGCTGTCGCGCTGCCTGCAGTTCAATCTCAAACAGATGCCGCCCGCCGTCATCGTCGAGCACCTGTCGCGCGTGCTGGAAGCGGAGGGCGTGGCTTTCGAGCCCGGTGCGCTGCGTCAGATCGCCAAGGGCGCCGCCGGCTCGATGCGCGATGCGCTGTCGCTGCTTGATCAGGCGATCGCCCACGGCGCCGGTCGCATCGAGGAAGCCGGCGTACGCGCGATGCTTGGCACGGTTGGCGACGACCATCTGTTTGCCGTGCTCGACGGGCTGGCCGCCCACGACATCGATGCGATGCTTGCGGTCGCGGCGGCGATGGAAGCGCACAGCCTTTCGTTCGATTCGGCGCTGCAGGAACTGGCCACGCTGTTTCATCGCATCGCCCTGTTGCAGTTCGCGCCGAATGCCATCCTCGACGAGGCCGAGCGCGGTCGGCTTGCACCTTACGCCGGGCGGCTCGATCCCGAATTCCTGCAGTTGTGCTACCAGATCGTCACCCATGCGCGCGACGAACTGTCCCTTGCGCCCGACGAGGCGGCGGGGTTTGGCATGGCGCTGCTGCGCATGCATGCCTTCCGCCCCGCAGGCAGCGGCGCGACCCCGGTCGCCACGGGGGCTGCGCCGGCAAAGAAAGTCGGCGCCAGCAGGACGGCGTCTGTCGCTCCGGCAGCGCCGACTGTGACAGTTCCCCCAGTAACGACCGCTGCGGTTGCGCCTGTTGAAGCCCCTGCGCAGCCGGCAGCGGGCGATGACTGGCACGCGCTGGTCGCCAGTGCGCGGCTCACCGGCATGGCCCGCCAGCTGGCCCAGCATTGCGAGCAGGTCGAACGCAGCGAGCATCGTCTGGTCCTGCGCCTGGCGCCCGCTCATCGACATCTGGTCGAACATCAGGAGAAGCTGCGCGCCGAACTGGCGCGGCATTTTGGCATCCCCTTGCGGCTCGAACTCCTGCTCGACGAGCCCGCCGGCGAGACGCCCAAGTCGCGCGCCGACCATCTCAAGCGCGAGCAGCACGAACGCGCGGTGGCGGCGATCGAGAGCGATCCGTTCGTGCGCGAGGCCTGCGATCTGTTCGATGCCAGCATCGACGAATCCACCATCAAACCTATCTAGCGAGAGGATCCCATGCTGAACAAAGGCGGTATCGCCAACCTGATGAAACAGGCGCAGAAGATGCAGGAGAACATGCAGAAGGCGCAGGAGGAACTGGCAAATCTCGAAGTCGAGGGCCAGTCCGGCGCGGGCGCCGTGAAGATCACCATGACCTGCAAGCACGATGTCAAGCGCGTGACGATCGATCCTTCCGTCATGGACGACAAGGAGATGCTCGAGGACCTGATCGCCGCCGCACTCAATGATGCCAACCGCCGCGCCGAAAGTACCTCCCAGGAGCGGCTCGGTGCGCTGACCGCCGGTATGTCGCTGCCGCCGGGAATGAAGCTGCCGTTCTGAACGCGACGTGTCCCGTCAGCGCATTCTGTTTGTCTGCATGGGCAACATCTGCCGTTCGCCGACGGCGGAGGGGGTGACGCGTACTCTCGCCTGGCGCCGCGGCCTGGCCGACCGTTTCGAATTCGATTCCGCCGGCACACACGGCTACCACGTCGGCGCGGCGCCGGACCGCCGGGCGCGCGAAACCGCCGCCACGCGCGGCTACGACCTGTCGGCGCTGCGTGCTCGGCAGGTCGAACCCGACGATTTTGACCGCTTCGATCTCATCCTGGCGATGGACGGCGACAACCTCGCCTTTCTGGAGTCGTTGTGCCCGCCGGAGCATCGGGGCAAGCTGCGGCTGTTCCTGGAATTCGCCCGCGAAAGCCGGGTGCGGGAAGTGCCCGATCCCTACTATGGCGGACCAGATGGATTCCAGCAGGTCCTCGACCTGATCGAGGACGCCGCGACCGGCTTGCTCGAACGCTTCGGCGATCCAGCGGAAGAATGAAACGGGGGCGCCCGCGGGCGCCCCCATCAACAGCGATCGCCCTGCAAACAGCAGGGGCGTCTGCCCGCTCCCTATTCGGGGTGGCGCGTTTCCACCATTTGCAGCGGTTCCTCGCTGAGCACCGGCGCGGTTTTCGGTTTGCGGCCGAGCGGTTGCGCGGGCATTTCCACCGGTGCGGCCGCCGCGGGTGCCGATTGGGTTTCGATCAGCTGCAGACCGGCCTTGTCCAGATCGTGCGAGAGGTCGATCGGTTCGCGTGGCGCTTCGAAGGCCGGGCGGGCAGTGTCTGCGGCTGGCACCGGCGGGACGACAACGACGGGTGCGATCGCCGGCGGTTCAATCGCAGCGGGGGCTGCTGTTTCCGTGGCAACGAAAGTCGGCGCCGGCGGGACGGCGTCGGCAGCCGTGGCGACAGGCGGAATCGCTGCGGATTCGGCAGTCTGGATGGCGGAGGGCGTGGGTTCGACGTTGGCGGAGGCGGGCGGATTGGTGCGTTCCTCTTCGCGCGTCCGGCCGCGGCTGCCACCGCGGCGACCGCGTCGGCGGCCGGCTTCGCCGGTGGTTTCCGCTGCTGCGGGCGCGGGGGTTACGGTCGGAGGTGTGGCGAGTGCGGCTTCGATGGGGGTGGCCGGCGCCGCGGCTTCGGGACGCGCTTCGCGTTCGCGGCGTCCCTCGCCGGTGCGTTCCTTGCGGGGCGGACGATCCCTTCCTTCGCGCGGTTCCCGCGTCTCGCGGTTGCCAGCTCCCTCCTTGCGGTCCTCGCGGGCGGGACGCGCGGGGCGTCCTTCGCGGCCGCCCCGCAGTTCGCGGGGTTCGCGGGGTTCGCGGCGACCACGGCCGCCGTTTCCATCGCGCTCGCCGCGCTTGCGGGGGACAGGTTTCTCTGCAGGCTTTTCCGGGGCTGCGGTCGGCGTGCCTGCCGGGCCGCCAGTGAGCCAGGAGAAGATGCGGGCGAACAGGCCGGGCGCCGGTTTTTCGTCCTGTATGGCAGTGACCGGGGCCGGCTGCTGCGGCGTGATGCCCTTGACCACCGCCTCAGGCCGCGGCGGGCGGTTTTCCGCCTGCGCCTGTTGCAGAGTGGTCTCCTCTTCCGGCTTGACGGCCATTTCGTAGCTCATCAGCGGCGTGCCTTCCTGATCGAGCTGGTCGTGGCGCAGGCGGATGATTTCGTGCTGTGGCGTTTCGAGGTGACGGTTCGGGATGATCAGCAGATTGACGTGGTGCCGCATCTCGATGTGGGCAATGTCGACGCGCTTCTCGTTGAGCAGGAAGGTGCCGACATCGACCGGCACCTGGACGTGGATCGCGCCGGTGTTCTCCTTCATCGCCTCCTCTTCGAGGATGCGCATGATATGCAGGGCGGCCGACTCGATGCTGCGGATATGCCCGGTACCGGTGCACCGCGGACAAGTAATGTCGCTGGCCTCGGCGAGCGCCGGACGCAGCCGCTGCCGCGAAAGTTCCAGCAGGCCGAAGCGCGAAATCTTGCCCGTCTGCACGCGCGCGCGGTCGAAGTGCAGCGCGTCGCGCAAGCGGTTCTCGACCTCGCGCTGGTTCTTCGACGATTCCATGTCGATGAAGTCGATGACGATCAGGCCGCCCAAGTCCCTTAGACGCAACTGGCGGGCGATTTCGTCGGCCGCCTCGACATTGGTCCTGAGCGCGGTCTCCTCGATGTCGGCACCCTTGGTGGCGCGGCCGGAGTTGACGTCGATGGCGACCAGCGCCTCGGTATGGTCGATGACCACCGCGCCGCCGGAAGGCAGATTGACCTGCCGCGAATAGGCGCTTTCGATCTGGTGCTCGATCTGGAAACGCGAGAACAGCGGCACGTCGTCGCGATAGCGCTTGACCCGCGAGACGTTGCCCGGCATCACGTGGCTCATGAACTGCTGGGCCTGCTCGAAGATGTCATCGGTGTCGATGAGGATCTCGCCGATGTCGGAATGGAAGTAGTCGCGGATGGCGCGGATCACCAGGCTCGACTCCTGGTAGATCAGGAAGGCGCCGGACTGCGCTTTGGCGGCGCTGTCGATGGCGGTCCACAGCTGCAGCAGGTAGTTGAGGTCCCACTGCAGTTCCTCGGCGCTGCGGCCGATGCCGGCGGTGCGCGCGATCAGGCTCATGCCGGAAGGGACTTCGAGCTGGTCCATCACCTCGCGCAGTTCCTGGCGGTCTTCACCCTCGATGCGCCGCGAGACGCCGCCGCCGCGCGGGTTGTTCGGCATCAGCACCAGATAGCGGCCGGCCAGCGAGATGTAGGTGGTCAGCGCCGCGCCCTTGTTGCCGCGCTCGTCCTTCTCGACCTGGACGATCAGTTCCTGGCCGACCTTGAGGGCGTCCTGGATGCGCGCCCGGCCTGGCTCGATATCGGTCTGGAAATAGCTCTTCGAAACTTCCTTGAAGGGCAGGAAGCCGTGGCGCTCGGTGCCGTAGTCTACGAAGGCCGCTTCGAGGCTGGGCTCGATGCGGGTGATGACCGCCTTGTAGATGTTGCTCTTGCGTTGTTCCTTGGCGGCCGATTCGATGTCGAGGTCGACCAGTTTCTGGCCATCAACGATCGCGACGCGGAGTTCCTCGGCCTGCGTCGCATTGAACAGCATGCGTTTCATGTGTGCTCCCAGTGTGCTTCGCGGCACGCCGGCAGGCACGACAAATCACGCCGCGTTGCTTGTCAGCGCGGCGCTTTCTGGATTTGCGGAGTCGGGCTCATCGGAAAAAGGGTGACGGGCAGGAGCAAATGAAGGGATGATTTGTCGGATCGCGCCGCCGAAGATCACGGGGCAGCGCACATCGAAGCCTGATAGCGTGCGAAAACAAAGTAGCATCGCTGCTTCGGGTGAGCGATATACCCAAGGCCGTGACCGCGTCGCGGGAGGGCGCCCCGGCACCGCTTCGTGTCGCCGGGCGCGCGGTCCGTAAGACCGTACGGCTTTCGCATTATATTGGAAATGAAACACTTGGGCAAAGAATCCGTTACGCTGCTTGAAGTTGGCGAAGAGGCCGCCGGCCAGCGCATCGACAATTTCCTGCTGCGCCATCTGAAGGGTGTGCCGAAAAGCCACGTCTATCGCATCCTCAGGAGCGGCGAGGTCCGGGTCAACAAGGGGCGGGTCGCCCCGGAACGTCGCCTCGTCGCGGGCGATTGCGTGCGCGTGCCGCCGGTGCGCGTCGCCGTGCCGTCAGAGCCGGCGGTGGTGCCCGCGCGGGAGTTTGCGACGATTTACGAGGATGAGGCGCTGCTGGTGCTCGACAAGCCGGCCGGCGTCGCGGTGCATGGTGGCAGTGGCGTCGATTTCGGCGTCATCGAGCAGGTTCGCCAGGCGCGGCCGCAGGCGAAGTTCCTCGAACTCGCCCACCGGCTCGACCGTGAAACTTCCGGACTGCTGATTATCTGCAAGAAGCGCGCCGCCCTGACCCGGCTGCACGATCTGTTCCGCGACGGCGGGCTGGACAAACGCTATCTCGCACTGGTGAAAGGGCATTGGCGCGACAAACTGCGCAACGTGAAGTTGCCGCTGCACAAATACCTGACGGCGGAAGGCGAGCGGCGCGTGCGGGTGGATCCCGCCGGCAAGGAAGCGCATTCGATCATGCGCCTGAAAGGTCGCTGGACCACGCCTCTCGGTCCGTTCAGCCTGCTTGAGGTGCAACTGCGCACCGGCCGGACGCACCAGATTCGGGTCCATCTCGCGCATCTGGGCTTCCCGATCGCCGGCGACGAAAAATACGGCGATTTTGCCCTCAACCGGGCGTTGCAAAAGGCGGGTCTCAGACGCATGTTCCTGCATTCGGCGGCGCTGGTGCTGCCACATCCCGTGACGGGCGAAACCCTTCGCCTGGCGGCACCGCTGCCGGCGGGGCTGGAGGCTTTTCTGGAGAAACTGGGTGCAGGCGATGCAACGTTATGACCTGATCGTTTTTGACTGGGACGGCACGCTGATGGATTCGGCGGCGCTGATCGTCGCCAGCGTCCAGGCCGCCGCGCGCGATCTCGGCCTGACGCCGCCGAGCGAGGCGCGCGCCCGCCATATCATCGGCCTGGGTCTCGGCGACGCGCTGCGCCACGCGCTGCCCGACCTGCCGTCAGAACACTATGACGAACTGGTTGAACGCTATCGCCATCACTATCTGGCGCGCGATCACGAGCTGGCAATGTTTCCCGGTGCGGTCGAACTGGTGCGGCGCCTGGCGGAGGGCGGTGTTCGGCTCGGCGTGGCCACCGGCAAGTCGCGGCGCGGTCTCGACCGCGCCCTGCATGCCAGCGGGCTGGGCGGCTATTTCACGGCGACGCGCTGCGCCGACGAATGTTTTTCCAAGCCCCATCCGCAGATGATCGAAGAATTGATGGCAGTCTGTGCCGTCGCACCACAACGCACGCTGATGATCGGCGACACGACGCACGACCTGCTGATGGCGCACAACGCCGGCGTACCGGCCGTGGCGGTCAGTTACGGTGCCCATCCGCGCAACTTGCTGATCGAGAGCGCGCCGCTATACTGCGCGGCAAGCGTCGGCGAGCTGACCGAATGGCTCGCGCATCACGCCTGAAAGGAACGACGGCACCATCGTGACTGACGATTCGCACTGGGAACGCAAGACACTGGAAAAACTCGCCTTGAGCGCGCTCGACGAGCAGCGGCGGGCGCGGCGCTGGGGGATTTTCTTCAAGCTGCTCGCTTTTGCCTATCTGACCGGGGTGCTCGCGACGGTGGTCGACTGGAGCAACTTTGGGCGCGACAAGAGCTTGCGCCACAGCGCGCTGATCGAGATCAGCGGCGTCATCCAGTCGCGCGGCGACGCCAACGCCGACGATGTCGTCAGCGCGCTGCAGGCGGCCTTCGACGACAAGGGAGCGGCCGGCGTGATCCTGCGCATCAATAGTCCGGGCGGCAGCCCCGTCCAGGCCGGCATCATTGCCGACGAAATCTCGCGTCTGCGCGCCCTGCATCGCGACAAGCCGCTGTATGCCGTCGTCGAGGATGTCTGCGCGTCCGGCGGCTATTACGTTGCGGCGACGGCGGACCGGATTTTCGTCGACAAGGCCAGCATCGTCGGCTCGATCGGCGTCCTGATGGACGGTTTCGGCTTCACCGGGACGATGGACAAGCTCGGCGTCGAACGACGGCTGCTGACGGCCGGCGAGAACAAGGGCTTTCTCGACCCCTTCTCGCCGCAGAATGATCGCCACAAGCTGCATGCCCAGGAAATGCTCGACAGCATCCACCAGCAGTTCATCGAGGTGGTGAAGAAGGGACGCGGTAGTCGCCTCAAGGAAACGCCGGAGATGTTCTCGGGTCTGATGTGGACCGGCGCGCGGAGCATCGAGCTCGGACTGGCCGACGATTTCGGCACGGTGCACTCGGTGGCACGCGACGTGATCAAGGCCGAGGACATCCAGGACTACACCGTCAAGCCCAACTTCGCCGAGAAGTTCGCCCGGCGCCTCGGCGCCGAGGCTGCGGCCGCCCTGGGCGGCGCGTCGGCGCGGCTCAGCCTGCGCTGAGCAGCAGGAAAACCGTCGGCCGGCGGTCGAGCGAAAAGTCGGCGCCGGCGAGACGGCGCCATTCCCCGACCGACTTTGTCACGATGCGTTCCTGTGGCAGTGTCAGGTCGGTGGCGACGGACAGCAGGGTCGGCGCGCGGCAGGTTTGCAACAATGCCGCGAACAGCGCTGCATTGCGGTAGGGCGTTTCGATGAACAACTGCGTCTGCCGCTGCTGGTGCGATTCGCGTTCCAGTTCGAGGATGCGTTTCGTGCGCTCCGGATCGCGCTGCGGCAGGTAGCCGTGGAAGGCGAAGCGCTGTCCATCCAGCCCGGACGCCATCAGCGCCAAGAGGAGCGAGGAGGGCCCCACCAGCGGCCTCACCTGAATGCCCAGTGCATGGGCACGGCGTACCAGCAGGGCGCCGGGGTCTGCTACGCCGGGACAGCCGGCTTCCGACATCAGCCCGAGGTCGCTGCCTTGTTGTAGCGGTGCGATCAGTTGCTCGATCCGGGTAGCGTCGAGCGTGGCGGGCAGTTCCTCGATCGCCAGATCACGCAAGGGCAGGGGATGGCCGAGCCACTTGAGGCAGGCACGCGCCGTGCGGGCGTTCTCGACGACGAAGCGTTCGATCCGGCAGGCGATCGCGCGGGTCTCGGCCGGCAGCACCTGGGGCCAGGGCACCTCGCCGAGCGGCGCGGGGATCAGGTAGAGCGTGCCGGCGGGCATGACGCCTTGCTCAGGGCAGGGACAACCCCGCGGCGCGCAGCATGTCGGCCAGGGCGATCAGCGGCAGGCCGACCAGCGCGGTCGGATCGTCGCTGCGCTGCCATTCGAGCAGGCTGATGCCGAGTCCTTCGGAGCGGGCGCTGCCGGCACAGTTGAGTGCGTCTTCCCGATCAAGGTAGCGCTCGATCTCGGCCTCGGCGAGGGGACGGAAGCGCACCTCGGTTGGAACGCTGCGTTGTTGTCGTTGTCCGCTTCGCGTGTCGAGCAGGCACAGGGCGGTATGGAAGACGACCGTCTGGCCGGACAGGCTGTGCAACTGGGCGCGCGCATTCTCGCGCGTGACAGGTTTGCCGTAGCGCTGCGTGCCGCAGCAGGCTACCTGGTCGGAGCCGATGATGAGGGCTCGGGGATAGGCCCCGACGACCGCAATGGCCTTGGCCAGCGCGAGCCGATCGGCGGTTGCCGCCGGCGCTTCATCCGCCTGCGGGGTTTCGTCTACATCCGGCGTGCAGACCTCGAACGGCAACTGCAGCCGTTCGAGCAGGGCCCGGCGATAGGGCGAGGTGGAGGCCAGGACGAGGCGGACGTTGGACTTCGGCGGGGGCATGCGGAAAAGGTGGGAATTTGCCGGGATCTTCATCCCATCGCGCTTTGACGCACGAAGGCCGCGCATGATAGCATTCGCCCCCTTTATGTCGTGCCGGGAAGAAACCGATCTCTCCGGGATGGTCGTCGATAGCCTCGAATTCGCGGCGCAGGAAGGCCATCTGGCCGGAAAGTTCGCCCTGGCGGGTCTGCCGCGTCTGGCTGACGTCGTGACGAACCAGGCCGGAAGCCTCGCCTGCGAACTCGACGGTCTGTCCAGCGTGGGCGAACATGCCCCCGGGCCGGGGTTGCGTTTGCGGGTCGGCGGGCGCTTGCGCCTGCGCTGCCAGCGCTGCCTCGAAGAGATGGATTTCGACTGTGCCATCGACAGCCGGTTGCTGCTGGTGCCGCCGGATGCCGCCTGGCCGGACGACGAACTGGAGTCCGGCGACCTCGATGCCATCCCCGCCAGCCGGGAGCTGGCCTTGGCGTCGCTGGTCGAAGACGAGGTGTTGCTGGCGCTGCCGTATGCGCCGCGGCATCCAGGGTGTCAAGCGCCGCGATCTGTTCCGGCGCCGGGTCGTGCCGATCGGACGTCGCCGTTTGCAGTGCTGGCGCGTCTGAAGCGGGACTCGAACTGATGTGAAAAGGAGCAACCATGGCTGTCCAACAGAACAAAAAGTCCCCTTCCAAGCGCGGCATGCACCGTGCCCACGATTTTCTGAGCGTTCCCCCGCTGGCGATCGAGCCGACCACCGGCGAGGTGCATCTGCGTCACCATATTTCCCCCGCCGGCGTCTATCGCGGCAAGAAGGTCGTCAAGTCGCAGGGCGAGTGATCGCCTCCGTCATGCGCACGGCCGGACGTGAGAGCGTCCGGCCGTTTCATTACGGGGCCATGAGCTGATGAGCATCACCCTGGCCGTCGATTGCATGGGGGGCGACCACGGTCCGTCCGTGGTCGTGCCGGCCGTGCTCGAATTTCTCGGTCATGACGTAGACTGCACAGCGATCCTGGTCGGCCGCACGGCGGACCTGGAACCTTTGCTGGTGCAAGCTCCGGCCTCCCTCGCGGGACGCTGGACCTTGCAGTACGCCAGCGAGGTTGTCGACATGCACGACCCGGTCGCTACCGCGCTGCGCGTCAAGAAAGACTCGTCGATGCGCGTGATGGCCAACCTCGTCAAGGAGGGGCACGCCGACGGTGCTGTCTCGGCCGGCAATACTGGTGCTCTGATGGCGGTCTCGCGCTTCGTGCTGAAGACCCTGCCGGGCATCGACCGTCCCGCGATCGCCACGGCGCTGCCGACGCTGCGTGGCCACAGCTATGTCCTCGACCTGGGGGCCAACGTCGATTGCGCGCCAGAACACCTTCTCCAGTTCGGCATCATGGGAGCGATGCTGGCCACTGCGATGGAGCACGATGCGCGCCCGAGCGTCGGCCTGCTCAACATCGGCGAAGAAGACATCAAGGGCAACGAGGTCGTCAAGCGGGCCGGCGAGTTGCTCAAGGACAGCGGGCTCAACTTCATCGGCAACGTCGAAGGCGACGACATCTACAAGGGGACGGCAGATGTGGTTGTCTGCGACGGCTTCGTCGGCAACGTCGCCCTCAAGACTTCCGAAGGACTGGCGCGCATGATCAGCACCTTCCTGCGCGAGGAATTCGCGCGCAATCCGCTGACGAAGCTGGCCGGCCTGCTGTCGCTGCCGGTGCTCAAGGCGTTCAAGGCACGCGTCGATCCGCGCCGCTACAATGGCGCCAGTCTGCTCGGGTTGCGTGGCGTGGTGGTGAAGAGCCACGGCTCGGCGGATGCCTTCGCCTACCGGCATGCGCTCGAACAGGCGGCCGAGGCGGCGCGCCAGAAGCTGCCCGAGAAAATTGCCGCGCGTCTGGCCGCCGTCCCGCCGACGCCGACTTTGCAAGGATGATTCCCGCTTGACGATGATCTATTCCCGCATTACCGGCACCGGCAGCTATCTGCCCGGCGCGCCGATCGACAACCGCACGCTGATCGCCCTGCACGGCATCGACTCGTCGGACGAGTGGATCGTCGAGCGCACTGGTATCCGCACGCGCCATTTCGCCCCGCCGGGAACCGCCAGCAGCGACATGGCGCTGGTGGCCTGCCAGCGCGCGCTGGCCGCAGCCGGCTGTCAGCCCAACGACATCGACCTCGTCGTGCTGGCGACTTCGACGCCGGATTATGTCTTCCCGAGTACCGCGACGATCCTGCAGGACAAGCTCGGCATCACCAACGGCGCGCCGGCCTTCGATCTGCAGGCGGTGTGCAGCGGATTCATCTACGCGCTCGGCGTGGCCGACAAGTTCATCCGCTCCGGCTCGCATCGCCGCGCCTTGGTCGTGGGGGCCGAAGTTTTCTCGCGCCTGCTCGACTGGCGCGATCGCGGCACCTGCGTGTTGTTCGGTGATGGCGCCGGCGCGGTGGTGCTCGAAGCCTCGGCGACGCCGGGGATCCATGCGACGGCCCTGCATGCCGACGGCCGCCATCGCGACATTCTCTCCGTCGCCGGCCACATCTACAACGGGCAGCCGGTCGGCGATCCGTTCCTGCGCATGGACGGCCAGGCGGTCTTCAAGTTCGCCGTCAAGGTGCTGGCCGAAGTCGCCGAGGAGGTCGTCGCGGCGGCCGGCATGAGCGCGGGGCAGATCGACTGGCTGGTACCGCACCAGGCCAACATCCGCATCATGCAATCGACGGCGAAGAAGCTGCATGTGCCCAACGAGAAGGTTATCGTCACGGTCGACCGCCATGGCAACACCTCGGCGGCCTCGATTCCGCTTGCGCTTGACGAAGCCCTGCGCAGCGGCAAAATCGGCGCCGGCCAGACGGCGTTGCTCGAAGGCGTCGGCGGCGGCTTCAC
>Ga0172368_10006274_pt1 | contig 12870 bp, 10 predicted proteins | sample Lak11m_FD_114540 | JGI IMG/M metagenome (GOLD analysis project Ga0172368, IMG submission 114540) | Freshwater microbial communities from Kabuno Bay, South-Kivu, Congo - kab_022012_11m | ecosystem: Environmental > Aquatic > Freshwater > Lake | place: Democratic Republic of the Congo: South-Kivu...
CCAGAACTTAAATCATTACCATCAGGTGGTAAAGTAACATCATTGGCTCTTGCAACCAATCGTGTTTGGAAGGACAAAAATGGTCAAAAGCAAGAATCTGCAGACTATCACAACATTGTTGTGTTTGGTCGCCAAGCGGAAACATCTGCACAATATCTTACGAAAGGTCAGCAAGTCATGGTTGAAGGACGATTACAAACGCGAAGCTGGGATGGACAAGATGGCAAGAAAAATTACCGAACAGAAATTGTTGCTGACCGCGTACAATTCGGAGGACGCACAGGATCGCCAACTTCGGGCAAATCATCTGATCAATCATCAGGACAAGAAAATGACTCAAAAGGAGGTTCAGTCGATACGATTGAATATCCCGATGATGATATTAATCCAGAAGATATACCGTTTTAATTAAACACCAAATTACCAATACGATCTCTCTTGTCGACGAGATCGCTACTAATATACTAATTACGAATTTATACAAATAGGTATTTGTATATTCGTACAGATTAGTAATTCGTTGTGTCATGAAACATTGTTTTTTTAAGCAAAATAATATTAAACATATTGACTACAAAGACACTGAAATGTTGAAACGATTTCTTGATCCCTACGGACGTATTATTTCAGGAAAACGATCAGGAGTTTCTGCAAAAAATCAGCGCAAATTGGCTCAAGCAGTGAAGCGTGCTCGATTTATGGGGTTACTCCCATTCATTCAGGCATAGTTGTCTCTTATTTAAAAAAAACGCCGCATTATATGAGGCGTTTTTTGCTACTTGTTAAAAGTTAATAAATAAGTACACTAAAAGAAAAAATAAAACTATGAGTACTTTTTTAACAGAAAATGTGGCGGGAGAATTCGCTACACAACGACTGAATCAATCACCAGTAAACGTTATTGATATTATTAAATCTTTTAATATATTGCGCGATTGCACAATATATGAAGGTAAAGTATCAACCTGTATTTCAGGTGGGTCACTTGTTGCGCAAGATGGAACACTTTTACGGATTATGATACGTACACCGCGGATATCTACGCACGATGTGAAGAGAGGAGAAATTCCTTTTAAAGATCAGGTGTTAGCTATAAATCATAACTTTATGAGAAAAAGATTAGCGTGCAAACCGATGATTCATGCACAGTTAGATGAATTAATATTCCCAGATAATTCAATTGTTTCTGTATCTGAAGATTGTGAGCCAATTAAAGCTGAGTTTGTTGTGCGGGAATATAATGCTTATACTACTACTTCAACTTCTTTGTATCAGCATTATATGAAAGGTGAGCGAACTTTCTGCAGGCACAAGTTACCTAACAACTTAGTTCCTAATGGAAAGCTACCATATATTATGGATACTCCATCGACAAAAGATGTGCATGATTTATCAGTGTCACCAGACTATTTATTTGAGAATGGTATTTGTGATGAAGTACAATACACCATAATATCAGGCACGGCATGTAATAGTTTTCTGAGGATTTCACGCTTTCTTGCACAGAAAAATATTATCCTTGCGGATACTAAACTTGAATTTGGGATAAGTCGTAGAGAAGGCGGACCCGTTGTTATAGACGAAGTTTTCTCTATGGATAGTTCTCGATTTTGGCCAAAAGCTAATTGGAAACAATCTTTAGATAAACACGAGGCGGTGCTTTCTTGGTCAAAGGAATTTGCCCGAGGTCTTTCAAAGGGTGATAGTTCTTATATTTCTGACGAGCAAGTACAAATTGCCGTGAAATATATGTTGGGCATTCAACAGCTGACAGAACAACCCTTTGTGCCAAACATGGTTCCTATAGAAGAACAAATAGTAACATCAATAAAATCTATTTTGGATTTTTATTTTATAAAATAAAGTAGATTCATTAAAACAAAAAAGCCCTGCATGAATTGCGGGGCTTTTTTCGTGGATGTTATTCTTTTGGAGCTCGTTCGACATATTGTCCTGTTTCTGTATTGACGATAATTTTTTCTCCTACATCGATAAAAAGTGGAGTGTTAACTGTTGCGCCAGTTTCAAGAGTAACAACTTTACTACCACCGCTTGAAGTATTACCTTTGATGCTTGGTGGAGCATCAGTAATCTCGAATATCATTTTCACAGGTAATTGTATTTTAATGATTTGTTCTTCTCCGTCGCTATTTTCAAATATAAGTGCGTTCACGAGAGTGTTTTCTTTAAAAAACTTTTTGCTATCGCCAATCAAAGAGTCAGTAAGCATAAATCGATCTTTAGGATTATTGGGATCACAGAACCAATTTTCGTCTCGTTTACTATAAAGATATTTGATATCTTTTTTTGATATGTCGGCTTCTTCGGCTTTATCTGACGTGTGAAAAGTTGTGGTCCATGTGCGACCTGAGAGTAAGCTTTTCAATTTAACCTGATTCTGAGGTTTTCGTTGTTGAGTACGCGCGACATGTGATTCCATGACTTCGCAAGGTTCTTTTTCGTATATGATGTATTTCTTTTCAGTTATTTCGTTATATGCAAGCATAGTAAATGTGGATAATTTTTTAATATGGTGAGAGTCTACCAGAATTTTGAAAATTGGCAATCGTTAGCTTGCACAACCATTTACATAATCAAAGGTAGTAATTTGACTATCTGTAATGGTCGCTTTTTTGATAAATATTCCTTGAGTAGTGTATAACGAATATGTATAAGGTTGATTTACAAGGTGAGATGACAATTCTTGAGGACTTGGATGTTGTTCGGGGGGACAATAGTTTATTGTTTGGTAATTACTTGCAAAAGGAAATGATCGAATCAGAGGATTTTGATTTACATTACCTCCAAATTCAAAAGTATCCCAAGCGAAACATCGGTTTAACAAACTTTCATCAATAGTATCTCGTGTCTGTAATTTTGCATATGCAAGTGTCTGTGCTTTGGTCATATTTGGAACAACACAATCGCCATTATTAATTTGGAAAGCCATTAATTCTTGATCTTCCATATGGGTTACATAATCAACATCAGCCCACCATGCATTATTTTTTTTATAAATACTTTTTACGTGAAGTGGTGTTGTGACATTTTCCAGAGATGATTCTTCAGAAGTTTCAGACACGGAGGATTCACTGACAGTTTGAAGGGTTGTTTCTTCCTGAGAATTACTTATGGGAGTTATATTAATTGAATTCATAGTAGGTTTGTTTACATCAAAGTATCTCAACCCCACAAGAACTGCAATAAGAGCTAATATAACAATAATCCACGCAGCTTGTTTTTTTGTCATAAATTTATTTTTTTCTAAAGACTATTACATTAATTCCTTCATCTTTTTAATAATGATGTCAAGAATTTCTTTTCTGATTTTCTTATTGTCTTTGTTACCAAGGAATTGGCGTGCTGCATCATAGCCACGACCGAGAGAAATTTTTTCTCCGCCCTCTGGTTCATATGAATATGAAGCGCCGGATTTGTTGATGATTTTATATTTTTCTCCAAGAGCAAGGAGTTCACCTTCTTGAGAAATTCCTTCGCCATAAATAATATCGAATTCTGTTTGTTTAAAAGGCGAGGCAACTTTATTTTTTACAACTTTTACGCGAGTACGTGCGCCAACGACTTCTTCTCCTTTTTTAATTTGTGCAATACGTCGAATATCTAATCGTACTGAGGTATAGAATTTCAAAGCTTTACCACCCGGCGTTGTTTCAGGGTTACCAAACATGACACCAATTTGCATACGAATTTGGTTGATAAAGATAACCATCGTTTTGCTTTTCGCGGTGATAGCCGTCAATTTACGGAGCGCTTGGCTCATAAGGCGTGCTTGTTTACCAACGTGATGTGCACCCATATCACCTTCGATTTCATCTTTTGGAGTAAGCGCCGCTACCGAGTCGACAACAATAACATCAATTTTTCCACTGCGTACCAAACTTTCAACAATTTCAAGTGCCTGTTCTCCCGTGTCAGGTTGACTGATGAATAAATCATTAATATTCACACCTAACTTGCGTGAATATTCGGGATCCATAGCATGCTCTGCATCAATAAAAGCACAGATACCACCTGCTTTTTGTGCTTCAGCAATAACGTGGAGTGTGAGGGTTGTTTTTCCTGATGATTCCGGTCCAAATATTTCGATAACACGTCCTCGGGGTAATCCTCCAACACCTAACGCTTCGTCAAGTCCAATAGATCCTGTAGAAATAGCACCGATCTCGACTTTAGGTGTTTCACCTAGTTTCATAATAGATCCTTCGCCGAATTTCGTTTTGATCATGTTAATTGTTTCTGCAAGTGCACCATCGTCCTGTGATATTTCTTTTGGTTTTGCGGGTTGTTTTTTCTTTATCATAGAAATAATAATTAGTGATTAAAATTTAAAGTGTTGTGTCAGTTTTTTCTTCTTGAGTCTCTTCGATAGATGGAGTAGGTGAGACAATAGATGTTTGGTCAGGAGGTTCATCAGTATAGATGGATAATTTTTTTGTAAATGTTTTACCGAATTTGTCTTCACCAAAAATAGTGACAAGAGAATATCCTGCAGGCGCAAGAAGTGTATATTCAAATCCATCATCAACTGCGGGGATAACAGGATATCCATTAATCGTAAGGCGAGCTACATGCTTTACCACACCTTGCATCGAAATAAGCGCAGGTGTATCAGGGTCAGGTAATAAAGTATATGACACAAGCGATGGCCCGCGTGCGATGGCACTAAACCTTGATGCAATAAACCAGATAATGCAAAGAGCAATAATAAGAAAAATAACGTTTCTTACTTTTTCTTGTGATAGGGTAAATGTGCGTTTAATCGGCGTCATAAGGTTCTTGTGCAGGTGTTTGTTCGTATGATGATGTAGCACCTGTGCTGTTCGGTGTTAACACATCGCGTGGTTTTGATCCATCAGCAGGTCCAATGACACCGCGCTGTTCGAGAATATCCATCAAACGTGCGGCGCGTGCATACCCAACGCGTAATTTTCGTTGTAAATATGATGTGCTTGCTTTGCCGGCTTCGATAATGGTTTGTTTTGCTTCTTCATATAGATCATCATCGTCAGGATCGCTATCATCCATATTTGCAGAAAATATAACATTATCACCTGCAACACTATTGGCGTCGAGAGATATTTCATCAGGAATGTCATCTTTAAACCTAACAAGATGTTTGACGACTTTTTTTACTTCATCTTCTGAAATGAACGCACACTGCATACGTTCTGGTTTTGCCATATCACCACTTGAATACAGCATATCACCTGCGCCGAGCAATTTTTCTGCACCACTTGAATCTAAAATAGTACGTGAATCAATTTGACTTGAAACTTGTAAAGCAATACGACAAGGAACGTTTGCTTTAATAAGTCCCGTAATAACATTGACGCTCGGGCGTTGTGTTGAAAGGATCAAGTGAATACCCACAGCGCGACTCATTTGCGCCAATCGCACAATATAAGCTTCGAGCTCGCGTGGATAGCTTTGCATAATATCTGCAAGTTCATCAATAACGATGACAATATAAGGTAATCGTTCAGGAAGTGATGCTTCGCCGTTTTTATTATCGCCAGCTTTCTCCGCAGCATCGTATGCGGGCTTCACAATACTTTGATGGTATGACTGAATATCTCGAACAGCTTCTGATTCAAGAATATTATAACGTCGTTCCATTTCTTTGATTGCCCATTTGAGTGCGAGGATACATTTTTTAGGATCTTTGATAACCGGTGTTAATAAATGAGGTATCGAATTATAGAGCGTAAGTTCGACACGTTTAGGATCGATCATGATAAATCGCAAATCTCGTGGTCCATTGCGATAGAGAAGCGACGTAATAATATTGTGAACGGTGACTGATTTTCCAGAACCCGTTGCTCCCGCGACAAGCAGATGAGGCATTTTTGCAATATTTCCAAATTTAGCTTCACCTGAAACACTTCGTCCCAAAGCAACGGTCAAAGGTTTTACGCTGTCGGTAAATTTTTCATCACCAAGTAAATCGGCAAGATTCACGAGCGCTTTTGTTTGATTAGGTACTTCGATGCCGACAAGAGATGTTCCAGGGATAGGAGCTTCAATACGGACCGGGTGCGCGGCAAGTGCGAGCGCAAGTTCATTTTGCAATCCCACAATGCGGGCTAGTTTGACACCCTGAGCGGGCTTTAATGCGTATCGTGATACTGTTGGTCCGATACTGACTTCATCCATTTCAACATCGATACCGAAATTTTGAAGCGTGCGTTTAATGATATTGGCATTTGCTTTAATGTCGCCAACATTCGGTTTTCCCGTCTGGCGAGAAAGGAGCGAGAGAGGTGGGGGAACATACGTGCTTGCAAGACGGCTGTCTTCTCGAATTTCTATATCGTCTTCGGATTTCTTTTTTCCAATACCAAATGCTGAAAGCATACCACCAGTTTTCTCAGAAGACTCAGTTTTTTCTTCGGGGTTTTTTTCTGGAACAGGCGCTGGTACTATTGCCTCAATATTTGCTATAACAACCTCGTCGTCTTCATGCTCTTCGGAATCTTTTTTAGAGAAAATATTTTTTAACCACTGAGGTAGATCTAATTTTGTTTCAAAGAGTACTAGAATTGAAACAGTGATACATGCTAGAAAAAGAGCAAAGCTGACATAAATATCAAACCAACGCTGAATGGGAATCGCAATCATGCCAATAATGCCACCACTTTGATTTCCAAAAAGAAGTTCAAGTAATCCGAGACTTCCTATAAGAAGCAATAATGCCGAGAGCCAATGTTTCTTTCCAATACGAGGTAGAATTTGTTTTATGTGCATAAGACCAATAACGATAAGAAGCGCCAGCATGATAGGGAATCCGCGTCCAAACAATACGAGGAGAATTTTATGATACACAAATAATCCTGCTTTTCCTGCAAGACCAACACTCGAGAAAATAAAGAAAAGCGCTAAGAGGAAAAAAATAACAGCCACGATACCTTTTTGAGTTTCATGTTTAAGTCCTAGTCGCGTGTAGTCATTATTTTCTTCTTTTTTGATTTCTTTCTCTTTAGGATTTCTTTTTTTAGCCATGGGTATCAGATGTAATTATTGTGTTAATTATGTGTGTATTATATCACGAGATTACACCTAATTACGAATAAGATACGAATATACAAATGAGACTAAGAGGTCGTACCTCAAGGAGCCCATCTTGGATGGGCGGGAAAAGGTCCGACCTCGGTTACTTTTTTGACATTCAATGACCCACCAAAGGTGTGACATTGAATGTCTTCCCGTGGAAAAGGTCGAACCTCGATATTAGGTTAATTAGTGCAATTAGATATTAGACATTTTTAAAAAGGCGAGTATACTGATTTTTATATAAAAGTTATTTCTCTATTCGACGTGTCCTTTAAAGAAATGACGATTTGAATTATAAACGACATTCTATGGAACAGAACGACAAAAACATAAACGACAATCAAAATGATAAGCCACAAAATGGCTCTAAAAGTGTTTATATATATAACAATAGCACATTTCATGACAATGTCTTTTATAACCTTTCAAAAAAATCTGAACGTATTATTACAGCTATTCATATGGTCAGTAATTTTATTCCCAAGACTGAACCGTTGCGACACGATCTTAGAAAGCACAGTCTCATTATCATAAAAGAACTCAATAAATGTATCTCTTGTGACGCTTATGATAAACAATTTTTTCTTGAAGAGTCGCTCGTTGCAGTTGAATACATTATTACATTGTTATCTGTTGCTGAAACATTAGGATTGGTATCTATTATGAATAAAAATCTTCTTGAGAAAAGCCTCTATAATCTTGGAAGACAAATAGACTACCATCTTCAGCATGCGATAAAATATGAACACAATTTTTCTGAGTTACATAATGCTGGAGAGATTGATAAAGATACATTATTAAATTTTCTTCAGGACAATGTTCAGTTCTCGGACATTCTATCGGGTAAGTTTGAGAAAGCTTTAAACGACAGGCTTATAAACAAAACGACATTCAAAACGACACAAAACGACATTAAAAACGACACAAAACGACATGTCGTTTATAAACCAATTTCAACAAATACCCACCCGACGCCTGGGGCTACCAAAGAACGTCGCGAGAAAATTCGCGAAATTATTATGCTCAAAAAAGATGCCACAATTAAAGATATAGCAACACGTATAACAGATTGTAGTGAAAAAACTCTTCAGCGTGATCTTTTAGAATTGATTAAAGATGGAATTATAGAAAAAGAGGGCAATAAACGTTGGAGTCTTTATCACATCAAAAAACAGTCTCAAAACGACATTTAATATCCGAGGTTCGATCTTGAGGAGGAGCTTTGCGACGGGAAAAGGTCGAACCTCGGTATTGCGAGAATGCCTAATTACACTAATTGATCTAATTAATGGGGTTTAGAATAGTCTCAGAAATTTAGAGTTTCTCCCCCTTGAAAGGGGGAGTGCCCGTAGGGCGAGGGGGTATTTTGAAAGAGGTAGAGAGGTCGTACCTTGCACGCTGTCTTAAACACACGGGAAGACCTTCAATGTCACACCTTTAGTGGGTCATTGAAGGTCAAGGAGTGTGTGCTTTTTGTTTGGCATTGAACCCGTCTTGCCGACGACGAGGCAGATGACCCATCTCGCCTGTGGCGAGCGTGACATATCAATGTTTAACAAAAACGAGGTCCGACCTCGATTAAATAACATCATTTGACAGGATATTTCTTTTGTTTTCTATTGTTTTTACATGTTTTAACCGCGTAATAGATAAAAATTATATGCGTCATCTGTTGCGGAAGAACACTTGAAATCTCTACTCTTATTTGCTACACTGGCCTCGATTTTCCACAGTTTGACTGATACGTTATTTGCGCTCATGAATAGATAGGCGCTATACTGTAGCAAGCGAAAGTTACACACAGTGACTTTTGTTTACCGTTACGCTTGAACTTTGATAAAAAAATACTTACCCGAATGGATTTCGTATCTGATCGGGGTTAACGATAGAAAAAGATTACGGAATAGTTATAGAGATTTTTTAATCTCTAATCTCTAATCTCTAATCTCTAAATTATTCTCAACCTACTTTTGCAAACAAACCTTATAGGGTCGATGTTTCAACAAAAGTAGTGGTAACACATTATTAAATTCGATTACACACTTAAATGTTTGTTTATGTCGAAACAAACAGTGTAATAATAATCAAAGAAATATTAGATTATTCATTTTTATTAATAAATGCACTAATACTTCTTTTGGTTTTATTAAATATTATTATGAGTATTACAAAAAAAATTGCTGGCGTTTTCGTCGGCGCAGTTGTAGCTCTTGTTGCTTTCGGAATGATGGCATCACTTGCTTCAGCTTCAGTATGTACAGCACCTACCTATACTGCAACACTACGTGTTGGATCAAATGGTTCAGCAGTAATGGCATGGCAGTCATTTCTTAATAGCTATATGTCAGCAGGTCTAGTTGTTGATGGGGCTTATGGTCCAGCATCAGCAGCTAAAACTGTAGCTTTCCAAGCAGCAAATGCTTTGACAGCTGATGGAGTTGCAGGACCTAATACGTTCGCAGCTGCAGTATCAGCTTGTGCTTCATCTGACCAAGGATCTGACCAAGGAAGCGATCAAGGAACTGACCAAGGTGATTCATTCTCTGGTGATGAAGAAGGAGCACTAGAAAACTTCGGTCAACTTGGACAATATGCTAACGAGAAAGTAGGTGAAGATGAATCAGAAGTTCCAGTAGCTGGAATTGAAATTGATGCAGATGGTTCTGATCAAATGATCGAACGCGTTACTGTAATTATCAATAACCCTTCAGATGTGACCCCTGTAGTAGAAGATGATCTCGAAGAATACATTACAGAAGTTGCTTTGGAACTAGATGGAGAAATCCTTGATTCTATGGACACTGAAGATGCTTCATATGACCGAACAAATGATGAATATACATTCCGTTTTGTAGGTCTTGATGGAGTTATTGAAGACGGTGATACAGGAAAATTAGTTGTTCTTGTTTCAGGAACATCTAATGTTTCTTCAGATATTGATACTGAAGGATGGGATGTTACTATTAATTCAATTCGTGCTACATCACCAAATGGTGTAACAGAAACTTATGACAATACAGGAGATCTTCCTGTTACAGAAGCGTTCACTCTCGAAACATTCTCTTCAGCAAATAATGTTGAATTGAAAGCAAAGAAAGGTGGTGATAACCCAGTAGAAGGAATTGTTATTGGTGACAGTAACGATGAATTCAACGCTGATCTTCTTGAATTTGAACTCAAGGCAAAAGGATCTGATGTCACTGTATATGGACTCCGTGTTACGTTGACTGATGCTGGTACAGGAACTGGTGCAGAAGAAGATATGGTTAATGAGTTGGTGCTCGCTTGTGACGGAGAAGATGATTACTCTGAAACACCAGGATCAGCAGTAGTTAACTTTGATCTTGGTGATGATGGAATCACTATTGATGAAGGAGATACTCTAACATGTATGGTTACAGCAACATTAAATGAGATCGATGGAACAGTATTTGCTCCAGGTGATTCTCTTACAGCAGATTTAACTTTTGTTACTCCAGGAACAGACGCTGAAGATCAAACAGGTGAAGGTCTTACAAATATTGAACTTCCTGGATCAGCAAATGGTTATGATCAAACGTTCTATGCTGAAGGTGCAATCTTCTCTGATTTCTCAGCAAGCGCAACTCCAACATTTACTGCAGATGACACTGGTGAAGAGTCAATTGGTAAATTCTTTGTTACATTTAAAGTAACCGCAGAAGAAACTGCAATTTATCTTGACTCTGAAACAACAGGAGATGGATCAACTGCAGGATCAGGTATTGAATACACTGTTGACACTGCTGGAACTCCAAGTAACACCTCTGCAACTCTTGAATGTGTTTCAAATTGTGGATCATCAACTGATAATGATACAGGTATAGCATTCTTTATTGATGAAGGTGACACAGAAACTTATCGTTTGACAGTGAATGTAACTGCAGAAGCAGGAAATACTTCATACGATTATGCTGTATGGATTGATTCAATCAACTGGATTGCTGAAGCTGATCACACTCCAACCACTCAAGATGCAGATCAATTCTTCACTTCGAGTCTTGGAGATGATACTGATGCCGACACAGGAGCTCTAAACTTAATCTCAATGGCATAAACGCCTTAGATTTAGGTTCTCTTATCCTTTTGGATAAAACAAAAAAACCACCCTTCGGGGTGGTTTTTTTGTGTGTGGATTTTTTACTTTCTAATCGAGGAGAAACCTCGATTAGAAGTCATACCAAGGGTTCCCCTTGGTATCTAAAAGTCTTGAGATCGATTGAGTCATTTAATGTCCAACAAATTATGAACACTTTGCACAAAAAATTTTGCTTGATATAATAACCTCCTATGAAGAAGTCATCTAAAAAAACTGAAAAAATGACCATCGACGATTTAGCAGTTTTATTTAATAAAAAATTTGACACCGTAGATAAAAAATTCGCTGTCATTGATAAAAAATTTGACACTGTAGACAAAAGATTCGATGCAGTAGACAAAAGATTCGATGCAGTAGACAAAAAATTTGACACCGTCGACAAAAGGTCTGACGGACTTGAAAAGAGTATTGATGATTTAGCAATAATTGTAGCTAACGGTTTTGAAGTTATGGGCAAAGAAATTATAAAACTTCACGAAAGTGATCGTAATATTCGTCAAGATATTTTTAATCTCGGTGATCGTTTCCCATCACAAACCTCTTTCGATAACCTCTCTCACCGTGTTTACAATCTCGAGAAAAAACAAATTTCTAAAAAATAAAAAGAGCTGAAAAAAGAGAAAAATGAGGTCTGACCTTAAAGATTTAAAAAGGTCGTATCCCGTTTTTTATTTTTACAGAAGTTCGATCTCGTATTTTGTCCGACATTCATATGTGATCAGTCTCGGACTGAGGTCACCCGCCTGCCGGCGAGGCAGGTTGAATGTCAAACAAAATTTTCGAAAAGGTCGAATCTTGTATTTTTAGACCTTCATATGTCACGCGCATTGTGCTCGAGGTCGTACCTTGAGGAGACGAAGTCGGGAAAAGGTCCGATCTCGTTAGCTATCACATGTCTGTTTATGTTATTGTTCACAACAATAACATTTGCTCAAACACCTGAAAAAATAAATTACCAAGGAGTCGCACGCGATGGGGCAGGTAATGTTCTTGCAAGCCAAAATATCTTGATTGAATTCAAAATTCACTCTGGATCAGGAATTGGTCCCGTTGTGTATGATGAACTGCATGGAACAACCACAAACCAATTTGGATTATTCAACATACAAATTGGCACCGGAATTGTGCAATTAGGAAATTTCTCAGCAATTAGTTGGGGTAGTGATGAATATTATTTAGAAACACTACTCGACCCAACGGGGAGCAGTAACTTGGGAAGTCTGGGAACACAACAACTGATTTCAGTACCCTACGCGCTCTATGCAAAAAATTCTGGTACACCTGGACCAACTGGATCTCATGGAGAAACAGGACCGACTGGTCCTACAGGAGAAAGTGGTTCTGCTGGCCCACCAGGATTACAAGGTGAGACGGGTCCAATTGGAGTAACTGGAAATACAGGAAACACTGGAGCCACAGGTCAACAAGGATCAACTGGCCCTACTGGTGCGAATGGTGTTACAGGACTCGCAGGAGTTACGGGTTCTACTGGTCCCACGGGAATTCAAGGTGTAACAGGAGTTACTGGTCCAACAGGAGCTAATGGCTTGAATGGTGTAACTGGTCCGCAAGGTGAAATTGGCTTGACTGGTTCACAAGGTTTGCAAGGACCAACCGGTCCAACAGGTTTGCAGGGTATTCAGGGTGAAACAGGCATACCAGGATCACAAGGTGAGACGGGG
>Ga0172368_10006276_pt1 | contig 12865 bp, 5 predicted proteins | sample Lak11m_FD_114540 | JGI IMG/M metagenome (GOLD analysis project Ga0172368, IMG submission 114540) | Freshwater microbial communities from Kabuno Bay, South-Kivu, Congo - kab_022012_11m | ecosystem: Environmental > Aquatic > Freshwater > Lake | place: Democratic Republic of the Congo: South-Kivu...
CGGTCCCGCCGAAGAGCACGACGCGCTCCCGCACGGAGTCGTACGCCATGGCGGGATAGGAGCGCGCCGGGGGGCTCGACGCCGGCGCACGCTGGGTCCAGTCGCGGCCGTCCCACTCCCAGGTGTCGTTGCTGCCCGGCAGGACGAACCCGTTGCCGAACAGGACCGTGCGCCCGCGCGCCGAGTCGAACGCCATCGCGTGCTGGCCGCGCGGACTGGGGCTGTGCGAAGGCGCAAGCTGCGTCCACGCCGTCCCGTCCCACTCCCACGTGTCCGCGAACGATCCCGCCCCCGTGCCGCCGAAGAGCACGGTTCGGCCGCGCACGGAGTCGAAGGCCATGGCACATCCCGAGCGATTCGGCGGGTTCCCGGAGCGCGGCGTGCGCTCGGTCCACGCCGTGCCGTCCCACTCCCACGTGTCGCCGAGCGGGCCCGACAGCGCCCGGCTGTAGCCGCCGAAGACGACCACGCGCCCGCGCATCGAGTCGTAGGCCGCGCAGTAGGTCTCGCGCACCGGGGGAAGCGCCGCCGAGGGGCCGGCCTGCATCCACGCGGCCGTCGCACGCGCCACCGCCGCCTGCCCGTCGGTGCCCCCTGCGGCCGCGTCGACCGCGACGGGCGCGATCGGATCGCGTGTCGGGGGCGAGTCGGGCGCCGCACGGGCGCGGGCCGGACTCGTCCCCGAAGCCGGCGGACGCGAGGTCGCGACCCACTCGCTCTCGACGACGCGCACGGGCGCCGACTCGTTGGCCGCCTCGTCCAGCATCGTCGCGTACACGACGGGCACGCCGGATGCCGCCAGCGTCACGCGCGGAAACGCGCCGCCCTGCGCGCGCGCGGACCCCAGCAGCAGCGACGCCGCGGGATCGGCCCACACGCGCACCATCTGCGGCGTGCCGCGATTCAGCGACAGCGCCTCCGCGGGAAGCATCGGACCGCCGTCGATCGCGTCGGAGGGCGCGAGCTGCGCCGCGGGACCGGCCGGCATCGTGTAGCCCGCGAGCGTCTGCGCCGCGGAGTTTCCCCACGGCGAGCGCAGGTAGACGATTTCGTCCTGCCCGACCGACAGCACCGCCGGCGAGGTCAGCAGTTCCAGCAGCGGCTCGACGAACGTCGCGTCGGGATTGGTGTTGCCCGCGACGTCGCGCATGCGCACGTGCGGCGTACACGCGCCGTCGGAGAAGCCGGGGGGAATCGTCGTGGAAAAGAGTGCACCGGTGGACGAAGGCTCCGGCGCGTCGAATGCGAGCGTGCCGCCGGCGCACGAGGCGGTCAGGACGGGCGGCTCCGAGAGGTCCAGCGGTTCGTCGAACACGAGCGCGACGCGCACGATCGTGCCCGTTTTCGCCTTGGAAACGACGCCGAGCGGGTTGGAGGGCGCCTCGTAGCCCACGCTCGCCGCGAGGATGCCCGGCGCGCGGAAGTCGAACACCGTGCTGCCGCCCGCGAGGGTTTCGTTGCCCGCGGCGTCCGTCGCCCGCACCGCGATGCTCTGCACGGACTCGGTCCCGTCCGCAATCTCGTCGCCGTCCATCGGACGCGTACACGCGTAGCCGGGGATCGTCTCCGACCATGCCGAGCAGGTCATGGCGCGGCCGCCCACGGTGGCGGTCGGGATCGCGGGAAGCTCCTCCCCGCAGGATATGCGAACGCTCAGCTCGCCGACTGCGGCGAGGCGGGCGGGCGAGACCTCGGCGATCGAAATCGCGGGTGGAATCTTGTCCACCGTCGCGGTGCCGATGTTCAGATCCGATGCGTTTCCGGCTCGATCGACGAGGTGTACGCGCGCCTCCCAGACGGCGTCGGCGTCGGTGGCCGCGACCGCGCGGCGGAACATCCACTGCGTGCCCGGCACGAGGGACAACGCGAGCGCGTCGTCGCCGTGACGCAGCGTCGCGACGGGCGCCTCCGCGATCGCCTCGTCCGCGGCGAACGACACGACGATGTCGGCGCCGGCCCGAGCCGCCACAGGCGCGACGGAGGCGGAGGACAGCCCCGGCGCCGTGAAGTCGAACGTCACCGGAAGCGCGGCGGACGCGACGTTGCCGCCCGCGTCGCGCGCGGACACGTGGACCGTGCGCGCGCCTTCCTGCGGCGTCGCGGATACCGCAAGCTTGCAGGACTCGGTCGTGCCGTCGGCCGTGCAGTCCATCGCGTGCCCGTCGAGATCGGCCGAAACAAGAGATCCCGCCCCGGCCATCGGCTCCGACAGCACGAATCCGATCCTCACCGTGTCCCGGCCGGAAACCTCGCTGAAGAAACCGTCGTGCGCAGCGGCCGGAGCGGAGATCACGGGCGGACGCACGTCGAACTCGACGGAGGTCCGCACGATGGTGCTGTTGCCGAGATCGTCGCGGAGGACGACGACGATGGGACGCACACCGTGGGCGTCGCCCGGCAGGACATCGTAGGCGCAGCGCCAGGCGTCGGCGGAATAAAGGCAGTCCATGGGCGTGCCGCCGAGCGTCGCCGACAATGCCGCATCCGGTCCGTCGGGAGGCTCGCCGGGTGTCGCCGTCAGCTCGACGCGGTCGAATCCCGGATTCGGCCCGAATATCGCGCGATTCATGACCACATTCGCCGCCTGCAGCACGGGCGGATGCGTGTCTGTGAACAATACCGCGACAACGACGGCGTGGGCCACGTTGCCGGCCGCGTCGGTCAGGTCCGCACTCACGGTCTGGTTTCCGTCGGGATCGCCCTCGGCGACCGTGCGCACGAAAGTGTCGGGCGCACCCGCGAGAGGCAGGAAGACGGCGCCGCCCGGCTGCGCGACGAGGCTCGCGGGCATCGACGCGAGGGGTTCGGTGGGCCGAAGACGCACCACGACGGTGTCGCCGATTTTCGCGCGCGCGGGCACGGCGGGCTCGGGCAGCAGCCCGGGCGCGGCGAAGTCGAACACGACGCTGTCGCCCGCAATCGCCTCGTTTCCGGCCGAATCGCGCACGCGCACTGCGATGCTCTGCACCGCCTCCGTGCCTTCCGGGATCTCGTCGCCCGTCATGGCGCGCGTGCAGAGGAACCCCTCGTCTTCGGCAGACCATGCGCTGCAGCTCATGGCCCGCCCGCCCACCGTCGCGATCGGAGGCGAAGGAAGCTGCTCCGCGCACGACACCTGCACCTGCAGCACGCCGCTGCCGCGGATGCGCGCGGGCCGGACCGCGGCGACGGCGACGACCGGGGGCGACTTGTCCACCCTCACCGAACCGATCGTCGAATCCGCCTCGTTTCCAGCCCGATCCGTCATGTGGACGACCGCGTTCCACGCGGCATCGGCATCCGTCTCCTGCACGGCGCGACGGAACATCCACTGCGTTCCCGCGACGGGTTCGAGCGCGAGCGTGTCGGTGCCGCCGTCCCTCTGCAACGTCGCGATCGGGGCGTCACCCAGCGCTTCGTCCGACGAGAAGACCACGACGATTTCCGCGCCCGGGCGCGCTGCAGTCGGCGAAACGGACGATGCGGACACGTGCGGCGGTGTGAAGTCGAACACGACAGGCACAGACGCGGTCGTCGCGTTTCCGCCGGCGTCGCGGGCCTCGATTGCGATGGTGCGCGGTCCCTCCTGCGGCGATGCCGACACGGGCAGCGTACACGAATGGGTGCTCCCGATCGTGGAACAGCTCATTTCATGGCCGTCCAGCTCCACCGTCAGCAGCGCGCCTTCGCCCTCGATCGGCTCGGACACTGCGAAGTTCGCGGAGACGAGGTCGCGCCCCGGCGTCTGGCTGAAGAGACCGGGACCCGCCTGCAGCCCCGACACGACGGGAGCGCGCGCGTCGAACCGCACCGAGGTCTCCGCGGATGCGGCGTTCCCGAGGTCGTCGCGGAGCAGAACCGTGATCGGCCGCTGACCGTGCGCGTCGCCCGCGTGTACGACGTACGTACACACCCACGTTCCTCCCGCGAAACCCGCGCAGTCCATGGGCGTGCCGCCCAGCGTCGCCGCGATGCCCGCGCCCGGGCCGTCGGGGGCCTCGCCGGGAGTCACCGCCAGCTCGACGCGGTCGAAGTCCGGATTCGGCCCGAAAACGGCTCGATTCGTCGTCACGGCCGCGATGGCAGGCGGCCGCGCGTCGGTGAAGAACTCCCCCACAGGCACGGCCGGCGCGACGTTGCCCGCGAGATCCGTCAGATCGACGGTCACCGTCTGCTTGCCCTCCGGATCGCCCCCGGCGACCGTGCGCACGTAGGTGTCGGGCGAGCCTGCGAGCGGCAGGAGACCGCCCCGCCCGGCTGCGCGACGAGGCTCGCGGGCGTCGAGGCCAGGGGTTCCGTGGGGCGCAGCCGCAGGACGACGGTGTCGCCGATCCGCGCGCGCGCAGGCCGCGCGGGCACGGGCACGAGCGCGGGCGGCCGGAAGTCGACGAGCACGCCGACGCTCGCGGAGCCCTCGTTGCCCGCGGCGTCGGCGGCGCGAACCAGCAGGATCAGCGGCGTTTCGGATACGTCCGCCGCCTCGTCTCCCGTCATGGCGCGGGTGCAGCGGTGGAAAGCCTGCGAGGCGTCGAATGCCCCGCAGTCCAGCGGAAACGGCCCCACGGCAACGCGGAGTGAATCGTCGTTCACCTCCTGGTCCAGTTCGAACGACACGGCCAGAACAACCCCTTTCCCGATGCGTTCGGGTGCGGACAGCGCGCGGACTTCCGGGGCGGCAGTGTCGAGCACGGCTTCGCCCACGGAGAGCCATTCGCTGGCGTTTCCGACCGCGTCCGTCATGCGGGCTTCGACCGCCACGCGTCCATCGGGCCGTCCGTCGAGCGGCACGAGTGCGCGGTAGTTGCGCGTGGTTCCTTCGCGTTCGACGGCGAGCGTTTCCGGCTCGGCGTCGCCGAATCGCAGGCGCGCCTCGGGTTCCGCGGAGAGATCCTCGCTGCCTGCGAAAAGCACCTGGAGCGGGCGCCCCGCGGGCACGAGGGCGGGTTCGACGCGTTTCGCCGCGAGGACGGGAGGCCGGTAGTCCAGCACGAACAGGTCGGGCAGGTACACAGGCGACGAATTTCCCGATGGATCGACCAGTTCGGTCGAGAACCCGACAGCGCCATCGCGCCCGCCGGCCGATGGCCCGGGGGCGGTGAATTCGCACGTGAAGTGCAGTTCGCCGTCCGCGGCGCACGCGAGCGCCGGCACGTCGAGGTCGAGCGCGAGTGCGGGCGTGCGGGCGAGCAGTTCCGAAACCTCCAGCGCGATGCGGAAGACCGAGCCCTCGCGCCCCGCCGCGCGATCGGAGCGCGCGGAGCGCAGCAGCGGCGGCGCGCGGTCCAGAGTGGCTGCCATCTCGCACACGCCGGCCTTGTCGCACAGCCGCCCCTCGGGGCAGTCCGAGTCGCGCCTGCACCCGAGGTGCGCCTCCTCGGGAATCGGCAGCGAGGGGACGCAGGCATGGAGCAGCACAATGAAGAACGCGTGGCGCGTGCGCATCGGAACGCCCCCTGCTGTCGGGCGGATGCGACTGTATGGCAGAGGGAGAATGAAGGCAAGGCGTGCGCGGAGCGAGGTGAACCGCGTTCAGGCGCGGTCGTCCCCCCGCTCGGGTCCGCCTCCCTCCACATTCCCGCGAGGGCGGCGGCGCTCAGAACCTCGTGCTCGCCAGCAGCGTGAACCCGATCTGCAGGGGCGCGTCGTACGTGCGCTGGGCGACGCCGTATTCGTCGTCGGCGTAGCGCACGCGGTTCGGGTTGTAGTTGCCGTAGACCTCGCCGGCGAGCGCCGAGCTGTCGCCCAGGTCCAGCCGCGTCGTCACCTTCGCCCCGTAGATGGGCGTCGGCGCGCACGCCAGGTCCTTCGACGCGCCGCAGGTGTTCGGCAGGATGTCCAGCAGGATGCGGTCGGGGAACGACGGGTCCTGGCGCAGCACCACGGAGCGCCTGCCCGTGTCGCCGGAAGCCGGGTTGTTGCCCAGCACGTCGCCCAGCCCGCCGGCGGTCATCGACGCCGGCATCTGCAGCCCCACGACGAAGCCCGGCGTCAGGTGGATGGACGGCACGTGGTAGTCCGCGCCCGCCGCGAAGAAGAACTCCGGGGTCGTCTGCACGGTCGAGGCGGGAATCTGGTACGGCGGAATCGACGGCACGTTGAGCGTGAGGAACGCGACGTCGCGCACCATGCCCGTGGCGTGCAGGCGCAGGTAGTCGAGTTTCGCCTTGAATTGCAGGTCTCCCGCGTACCCCGGCTGCCATTTCGTCGAGCCCGCGCGCATCCGGTCCGGGTCCGCGAGCGTCGTGGCCACGCCCGTGCCCTGGGTCGAGATCGACCACGAGAAGCCGCCCGGATACGTTTCGGGCTTGAAGAATTTCTGCGGTGCCGAAGGGTCGTTCGAGTAGAGCGCGAAGTCGATGGACGTGCCGATGGGATCGCCGTTCGTGTACGAGACCTGCGCCGAGCCGCCCGCCGTCTGCACCGGAGCGCCCAGCACCTCGGGCTTGGGGTTCGCGCCGCGCTGGAAAAAGCCTCCGTTGGCCTCCAGACGCAGCCCTTTTGCGACGTCGAAGCTCACCCCGCCCATGCCCGCGTAGTTCGTCTCCAGTTCGTTGATCTTGCTGTTGAGGATGAGCGTCGCTTTCACGCCCGCATAGCCCGTGAAGCCTCCGTAGCGCACCTGCATCTTCGCGCCGGGCACGGGCCAGCCGGTCGGGAACAGGTTGTTGCCGCCCCAGCTTATCCGGTACGCGTACCCCAGGCGGAAGCGATCGGAACTCATCGGGAAGCCGATGAACTGGATGTTGTCCTTCGGGCCCCAGCCCTCGGGCTGCCAGCGCAGGCGGATGTAGCTCGACTCGTCGCGCAGCGGCTGCACGCCGTTGATCTGGTACATGATCGCGTTCTGGTTCAGGCGCAGCGCCAGCGCGGCGTCGATGGACAGGCGCTCGAAGTAGCTGTCGAGTTTCTTCCACACGACGAGGTTCGCGAAATTGTCGAAGCCCGACGTCTTCGAGTTGTAGTTGTCGAAGAACTGGGTGTTCTGGCCGCCGGGCAGGAAACCGGCGGCGGGACTGTTGGGCGTCGTCTCGCCGCTGCCGTGCAGCACGTCGTCGTCGCCGAACGCGAAAGTCAGGCGCGTGTCGACGAAGTCGCCTGCGCGCGCGGGCGGCGCCGCGAGCAGAAACAGCAGGAAAACAGGACGGAAACGCATCGCGGGCCTCCCGGACGGGGCGGCGGGTTTCAGGGAGCGCACGGGGGAATCTCCAGACAGCGCGGGGCGCGATCGCCCGTTTCCAGACAACAGAAGTCTTCCTTCTCGCCGGCGAGCACGATCCACTTCGGGCGCGCGGGCAGCCCCTGGCGCAGGTTGCCGCGCACGCGCACCGCCACCCCGCCGTACGCGAGCGCGCCGTCGGCGTTCTTCGTCCAGGGCTCCACCGTCGGCGACGAGTCGCGCGACACCACGTTGATCTTGATCTTGCCCGGCCCGTCCATGGTCACGTTGTACTGGCCGTACGTGTGAAGCTGGCTCGACTCGCTGCAGCCGTCGTCCTTGATGCACTTGATCTTGCAGCACTCCTCCCGCTCCGCCTCGTCCCCGGCGCCGCACGGCTCGGTGTCGGGCGTGATGTTGGGCACGTCGCCGTCGCCGTTGAAGTCGCAGTTCACGAACGAGGTGGGCATGAGCGCCTTCGTCACCTCGACGCGCGCGCTCTCCAGGCTCTCCAGGAACACGTTCTTCGCCGAATCGCCGCACAGGTTCCTGTTTCCCAGCGCCGAAATGCTGTCAAGGCACAGCGCTTCGGTGATCGGCGGCGGCGCGTAGCGGCACGTGCCCGTCGGGTCCGCCGGCGCCGCGCGCACGCAGCCGAAGCCCACGTAGCAGTCGGCATCCGCGGCGCACGTGTGTTCGACCGGGTTGGAGATCGTGACCTCTTCGCCCTCTTTCTCCCATGCGGGGAAGGTGAGCTGCGTGTCGCCGGTGAACTCCTGCGCCGTGCCGTTGACCCGCACCACGATGTCGCCGTTCACGAGATCCTGCGGGTAGCTGTAGCTGTACATGAACATGGAGTTGAACCGCCCCGGGTACGTGCCGATCGCCGGCGCGCTCGCCGCCATGATGTCGGTGACGAAGAAGCCGTCGTTGCCGATGCCGTTGACCCAGTAGCGGCTGCGCCGGCTCGTCACGAAGTTCCCCACGAGCGGCGACGACGTGCTGTCGCACGGGTGCGCCGTGTCTGTCTTGCACGAGGGCGCCATGGTGGCCGGGTCGTACTGCATATCCTGGATCGATGGAGCTTCTATGTAGAGAGGTTCGCTCGCGCCGGCGACGTGGCGTGCGGGGCGGTCCTGGCCGTTCACCATGCCGCCCCACTCGATGGCCCACACGCGCGTCTCGGAGAAAATGCCGCGCAGCGAGAGCTGGAACGCATCGACATGCCCTCCGGAAGCGGTGGCGACCACCTCGCCGGGCATGCTCGGCACCCAGGGGCGGGCACGGTCGTCGTTGGGGTTCTTCTTGGGGAGGTATCCGGGCGTCACGTTGAAAGTGACGGCGCCTTCCCAGCAGCCGTGGCCGTCGGCGCAGTCCATGGGATCGCCGTCCGCGTCCAGGGCGCTCACGGTCACCTTCACCGTCGAGGGACCGGGCATGGGCAGCGGCTTGTCGGCGGTGCCACGGTGCGACGCGTCGGGGTCCACCAGCTTCACCTCCAGGAATGCCACGCCGGTGTTGGCCTTGCGCTGCATCGTGCAGGAAACGCTTGAAAGACAGAGCAACATGACAGCGGGTGCGAGCACCGCGGCAGAAAGCAAGTCCGGCCCCCTCCCCATCCCTCCCCCGCAAAAAGCGCGGGGGAGGGAGAAGGCACCGGAGGCGCTTCCAGCGCACACTCCCTCCCCCGGGCTCTTTCGGGGGAGGGTCGGGGAGGGGGCCGCTCTCATGGCCGGGATGCAGGGGGGGAGAGCGGTCCGGCGCGACGGATTGCGCATCATTTCACCCGCCTCTCGATGCGCCCGTCCTCCTGCGCCGCGATGACGGGCACGCCGCGCGGGTTGCGGCAGAACGTCTTGAGCGCCTCGGTGACGTGGCCGCAGCGCTGGCGCGCCGCCAGCTCGCCCGGCGAGGCGTCGGGGGCGGGCTCCTCCGCGCTGGGCAGAAGCTCGTGGCAGGGGCATTTTCCGGCATTCACGACCGCTTTCGCGCCCAGCGACTGCCAGTCGCTCCACTTGGCGGAGCCGGGAAGCTCCTCCAGTCCGTGCTGGAACGTCTTCGCCGCCGCGCACCACGCGAGCGCCGACGAACAGGGGGTGCCCTGCCGCACCCTGTCGCACAGCGCCGGAGCCTTCGTGCGCTCCGGGTGGATGCCCCCGAACAGCGGGGCGCAGCGGTCCGCGACCGGCCTGTCCGGATTCTCCAGCTCGTCGCACGTGCAGTTCTTCCGCAGGGCGTCGATGAGCGCGTCGCGCAGGGAGATTCCGGTGTCGATCTTCGTGGTGTTGCGCTTGAGCACCCTGAAACCGCTGCCGCCCTTGGCGATGTAGTCGTTGACGGCGACCTTGTAGATCGCGACGGGGTTCAGGGGCTCGTTGTTGATCGCGATGTCGTGCGCGGGATGGCGGTAGCACGCGCCGAGGTTGCAGATCCACTCGGAGGCGTCGGACGCGGACGAGCCGGCCGGCAGCCGGTCGCGGCACTCCTGGTCCCGGGTGCAGCGCAACTGCGGATCGACGGCGAGCCGCTCGTTCTCGATGACGCGCGCGCAGTCCATGACGAAGCGCGCGCCGGCGATCTGCCCCTGGCTCTGGCAGCCGCGCCCGGCGCTCTTCTCCGTCATGAAGTCGAACACCTCCTGCACCTCGACGCCGCTCAGGTAGATGACGGTGATGGTGTTCTCGAAGGGAAACACGTTGAACATGCTCTCCAGCGTGATGGGCCCGGCGTACAGGTTGTCGCGGATGCCCAGCGTGTTCGTCATGGAGAACTCGGCCTCGACGCGGCGGCGCCTGCGCATGGCGTCGGCCGTGAGATCCCCGAGAGGGCTGTCGCCCCCTCCCGAGCTGTTGCGCCGCTCGATGTTCTGCGGCGCGTAGGCGAAGATCATCGGGAGATTCAGCGCCTCGCCCATGGACAGCACGTAGGGGTCCAGCAGCCGGTGCGTGTCCGCGTCTTCGGTTGCCGAGCACTCCGCGGCGTGGTCGCTCATGAGCTTCTGGAAGTAGGTCTCGCCCGAATACGGCGGCACGAGGTCGCGGAGCTGCGGGTCGATGCACCACAGCGAGTCGATGGGGAACGGCCGGTAGCTGTGCGCCTTCACTTCACCGTCGCGCAGAATCAGGTCGAGGCGCCCGAGGTACTTCGCGAACGCCCCGGAGTGCTGGATGACGACGTTGCGGCCGGCGGGATCCTGAAGCACCTGCGGGGGATCCAGCACGACGTGCAGGTGCCCGCCCATGATGACGTCGATGCCCGTGACGCCCGGGATGCGCACCAGCACGCGCCCGTCGCGGTAGTCCTCCTCGACGACCCACGGGTCCTTTTTCCGCTCCAGGAAAGGCCGGATGCGGTCGAGCTGGAACACCGTGTCGTAGCCCGTGACGAGCTGCTGGTCCTCGGTGAGCCCCAGGTGGCTCACGACCACCAGCAGGTGTACCTGCGGCTTCAGGTAGCTCACCCACGCGCGCAGCGTCTCGTTCTGCTCCAGCGGCGTGATGCCCATGCTGTTGCCGCCCTCGACGATGGAGTTGAGCGAGCTGAGGTTCGCCATGCCGATGACCGCCACGAGCAGGCCGTCTACATTCAGTATCGTGTAGGGCTGCGAGATGCGGCCCAGCACGCCGTTGGTGGGGTCGTCCACGTCGGGGCGCGTGAAGTCGTAGTTGGCCGCGAGCAGCGGGTATTTCGCCCAGTATTCGGCCTTTTTCGCGAAGTTGAGCGCCCCCGCGTCGAACTCGTGGTTGCCGATGACCACGGCGTCGGCGTGCATGAGGCCCAGCCAGCGGATCTCGGGTTCGCCGTTGTTCTGGTTGAAGATGGGCGCGCCCTGGAAACAGTCGCCGCTGTCGAGCAGCACGGCGCGCTCGGCGTCGAGGCGCTCGCGCTTGATGAGCGCCCCCATGCGCGCCACGCCGCCGAACGGGGCCGCCGCGGGGATGATGCCCAGGTCGCGATCGGTCTTCAGGGGCGCGAGATCGTAGGGCAGCAGGCGCGAGTGGATGTCGGCGGTGTGCAGGATGGTGAGGCGCACGTCGCGCCCGTCCACGTCGGGCGACGAGCGCTGCCAGAGGCATCCGGCGGCCAGGATCGCCGTGCAGGCGAGCGCCCGGCCGCGCGGAACCCGGTGGAGCGGATGCAGGTGTACCTGCTGCCCTCCGGCATCGCGCCACCCCTGCCCCCCAGCTTGGTGCGCCATGATCGGTGAAGTTCCACCTGCGGGAAAGGACAGTCCCGCGCTCGGGGCCGGGCGGAGGCCGGATCGACGCCGGTCCAGCGGATCTGCGGGCACCGCCTGCAGCCGCAGAACGGGCGGACCGTAGGGGAGAAGCCCCCGTGAGTCAAGAAGTGACCGGTGCGGTTCCGGTGCTGCGTCCGGGCGCTTCGGAGCCGGGCACGGCAGTGCCCGCGACGCCCTTGGTGTGCAGGGCGCACCGAATCGCCCGGCCGCCGCGTGCATCGGATGTGGCGTCCGCCGGCGCGGCGGAGGCGGTGTCATGCCATGAGCTTTGCGATCGACGCTGCCCTCGTCCCCGCGCCGCGCCTGCGTGCGCTCGCCCGCTTGCGCGACTTCGTCGAGCTGACGAAGCCACGTCTGAGCGGCCTCGTCGTCCTGACCGCGTGGGGCGGCATGGTGCTGGCGCCCCGCAGGCCCGGGGCGGCGCGCGAAGCGCTCGTGCTGGCGCTCGTCGCGATGGCCGTCGGCGGCGCCAACGCGCTCAACTGCTGGTTCGAGCGCGACACCGACGGGCTCATGAAGCGCACACGGGGGCGCCCGCTGCCGTCGCTGCGCGTCGCCCCGCGGCACGCGCTCGCCTTCGGCACGGCGCTGGCCGCGGTCTCGGTGCCCGCGCTGGCGTTCGTCGCGAACGGCCTCACGTCGATTCTGGCGCTCGTCGCGGTCGTCTCGTACGCGGGCGTCTACACGCCGCTCAAGCGGCGCACTCCGCTTGCGCTGTACGTCGGCGCGATTCCGGGGGCGATTCCCACGCTGCTGGGCTGGACCGCCGCGACGGGCCGCGTGCAGGTTCCCGGGCTGGCCCTCTTCGCGCTGCTGTTCGTGTGGCAGTTGCCGCATTTCCTCGCGATTGCACAGTACCTGAAGGACGATTATTCTCGCGCAGGAATAAAGGCGCTGTCGATCGTGCACGGCGATGCGGCTGCGCGGCGGGCCATTGCGGCGTGGTCCGTCGCGCTCGTGCCGGTGTCGCTGGCGCTCGTGCCGCTCGGGGTGGCGGGACCGCTCTACCTGGTGGCGGCGATCTTCCTCGGGTTCTTCTTCGCCGCGAAGGCGCTGGCCACGCCCGCGCCCGGCCACGACGCTCGATGGGCACGCGGCGTGATGCTGGGCTCGGTGTCGTATCTGGCGCTGCTGTTCCTGGCGCTCGTGATCGACGCGGCAGTGTAGGCACCGGCGCAACGCCCTGGCTTCTCCGCAGAACTACCGAGAGCCGGCCGTCTCGCGGGCCCTTCGTCCCTTCTACGAATCCCGACCGACACTGCTGCCGCTTCGCCTCAGCGTCCCAACATGCCGTCTTCTCAGGGGAATTCGCGAAGCGGCAGATTCCTGTTGCGAGCCGAACGGGAGGGGTTCACAGTGCCCTGCAGGGAGCCAGCGACTCCGGGAAAGGGGCGGTCATGCCGAGGGGCGCCACGTCGGGCATTGCGGGCGCGGCTGTCTTTGTGCTGGTCGCAGCGGCATCGGGCAGGGCCGAAGCGCGGACGATCGAC
>Ga0172368_10006277_pt1 | contig 12864 bp, 9 predicted proteins | sample Lak11m_FD_114540 | JGI IMG/M metagenome (GOLD analysis project Ga0172368, IMG submission 114540) | Freshwater microbial communities from Kabuno Bay, South-Kivu, Congo - kab_022012_11m | ecosystem: Environmental > Aquatic > Freshwater > Lake | place: Democratic Republic of the Congo: South-Kivu...
AATTACTGAAAGATTCTTTTTCTTTGCTGCTTTTGCCGGCAATTTCTTCCTCCTTGTTGGTCTACGACTCATAGAGTTTGCGACTCGTAGAGTCTGAGACCCTAAAAATTTAGATATATTTTTTAACATAATTTTACTTATAAAATCAATCTTTTTTATGTTAAAATGCTACACGATGAAAAAATACAAACCTGTGTCCCTTAAGAATATCAAGACATATTCACTTTCAAAAAGAAAAAGCAAGGTGGAGGTTTCGCTGGCAGCAAACCCACATAAAGCAGGACAGCCGTTCAGGAATTTTATTGACAGGCTTCCGGATGTCCTTGCCGCACGGGGATTCAGGGAAGTTGTAGATGCAATCGTAAAGGCAAGAAAGAATAGCAGGCCTGTCATACTCGGCATGGGCGCTCATCCGATCAAAGTGGGGCTGTCCACTCTTATCATCGACCTTATAGAAAAAGGGATTATTACGGCAATCGCCACAAACGGCGCTTGCATGGTGCATGACTTCGAGCTTTCTTTCATAGGCAAGACCTCTGAAGATGTTGCCGGGGAGCTGTGCAAGGGCACGTTCGGAATGGCAAAAGAGACAGGCATGTTTATCAATAAGGCTGTAAACGCCGGAGTTAAAAAGGGGCTTGGCATCGGCAATTCGCTTGGAAAAATGATTAGCACAAGCAAGTTTAAATTTAAGGATATGAGTATTTTCGGCGCTACGTATAAACTTAATATACCCGCAACGGTGCATATTGCAATAGGAACGGATATTATCCACATGCACCCCCAAGCAGACGGCGCATTAATCGGCAACGGAAGCCTCAGAGACTTCAAGCTCCTCACATCCGTTATATCAGACCTTGAAGGCGGCGTTTATATTAATCTTGGTTCTGCGGTTATACTTCCCGAAGTTTTTCTGAAAGCATTGACGATAGCCAGAAACCTCGGCAATAAAGTTGAAAACATCACTACAGTAAACATGGATTTCATTCAGAACTACAGGCCCCATCAAAACGTGCTTAAGAGGCCCACACTGAAAAGCGGCTGCTCATTCGCGCTCATAGGCCATCACGAGATAATGTTCCCGCTGCTTGCTGCGGCTGTTATTGAAAATATCTAATATTTTTTCTTTTAAAATTTTTTTCTTGCTTTTTCGTTCATTTTCTTGCTTTTTATATCCAAAAAATCACCTATCAGGCAACCGGTAAAATAGTTATTAAGTAAGATGTGTTCAGAAATTGTTAATAACTTTAATAATAGGCTCTCCACGCGCCTAAGGCCTTTAAATCCAACACTTTGCCTATTTTTTAGGCAGATAGATTTTCTTTAAGAAACAAGGAGTTACTTCTTTTTAACAGGCTTTTCGGAAGATAGATTTTATTTTTTGGCAGTAATGCTTTATTAATCAAGGTGTTGCTGCCATATAATTAAAACTTTGGAGTTATAAACATTAAAAAAGAAGGTCAGATATTGGCGTTAGCCCTCATTGCACTCCGGTATCTCTCCATATAATCATTGGCAACTTTTTCGGGATCAAGTGAAAGATAATTGGCATATCCGATAACGTATCCTCGTAAATAAACCTCTGCCGGAAGGGCAGAATATCTTTCAAGCTCAATATCTTCAAAATACTGTTTGCGTATCTTTGTAAAAACAGCCATGTCTTTAAGGCCAACCCCGAGTCTTTCCCTTATTTCCCTTAACGCTTCGCCGCTGAACACAGTAATGCCTGCCACATATTGTTTAAACTCTTCATCCGGAGAAAAAGCGGGTTTTTCGCCGCCTTTGGAATCAATTTCTTTATTTGAAAAAAAATCGGCGAGTTTCGCGTATGCCTCTTCTATCTGCTCCAGTATGTCATTACGTTTTTCTTCGGATAATTCGTATTCTATGGCTGAGGTTACGATGGAGTTGCTGGAATATAGCGCCTTCAGATGCAAATATGAATTCCTCACATCAGAAAACTGGGCATCGGAACTAACTTCAAGCGTGTCAAAATAGTTTTTATAATCTTCTTGCATATCTATCGGCCATCATTGACACATGCCTGCCGTCTTTCAGGTTCTCAGTAAGCTTTCCTATTTCTTTTGCGACATGCGAATACGGATGCGTGAGCATAAAGGGCAGCCTTTTATTAATGCATCGAAGTACGGTCTCATCATACTCTATATGCCCGGCATATTGCGCGTCAAAACCGAGGAATTTCAGGCATACGCTTCTGACAGAGGCGCCAATCACGGTTTCCCTGCTGTTTCGTATTTGATTCAGGATTATGTATACGCTGAAGGATGCAAGTTCTTTCTCAAGGATATCCCTGACGTGCGTTGAAGTTCCCATGAGGTGATCAACTACGTCTTTAAGATGCTTAATTCCATGTACGTCCCTGTTTTTCCAGACATCCTGAATCATATCTTTCAGCCCGTGCGCTCCGAGTATCATCTTAAGTTTCCTGAAAAAAACATTTTTTATGAAATGGTACATATTATCCAACGCGGTAATTTCCGGCAATGTAACGACCACCATTTTATCGGCAAGAAGGAAGGTATCAATTGTATTATTATGAGAACCTGCTCCGAGGTCAATCAGAATGTAGTCAGTGTCTATTTCTCTTATCTGCCGGAACAGTTTAAGCTTCTGGGCGTATTTTATATTCTCAGAGTCGAGCGAACTAAGAGTGCCGGAAACTAATCCCATATCAGACATGCCGCAGTTTAGAATAATGTCGTTCAGAGGCGCCTTCTTATCAAAAAAATCAGTGAGGGAATTTCTGGGTTTGCTTACGCCAAGGAACGTATGGAGATTTGCCCCTCCAAGGTCTGCGTCAATCAATACAACTCTGTTTCCCTTTGACGCCAAATGCAAGCCAAGGCTGCTCGTAACAAAGCTCTTGCCTGTTCCGCCTTTGCCTCCGCCGATAGCCCATATCTCACATTTCTTGTCAGCGCCGTTATTCATGAATCCTTGAATTTTATACGATAAATACCGCTATTTAGTCAAGTATTACTTTAAGATTCGCCTTAGAATACAAAAGGGCTGTTCCAAGAGGTTTCTTGGAACAGCCCTTTTAAAAACAATTTCTAAATACCTTATTACAGCAACGGAATTATCAGGAGCGCGACAATATTAATAACCTTAATCATAGGGTTGATTGCCGGGCCTGCTGTATCCTTGTAGGGATCGCCGACTGTGTCGCCTGTAACCGAAGCCTTATGTCCGTCGCTTCCTTTTTTATGCATTACTCCCTTGTCGTCGGTAACGCCGTCTTCAAAGGATTTCTTTGCGTTGTCCCATGCGCCGCCGCCGCTTGTCATTGCAATAGCCTGGAAGAGTCCGGTCAGGATACTTCCGATAAGAACCCCACCGAGAGCTTCCCTGCCGAGCAGAAGACCTACTGCTATAGGAACCACAACTGGGATAAGTGCAGGAACCATCATCTGCCTGATAGCGCCTTTTGTAACAATGTCAACGCATTTTCCATACTCAGGCTTTCCTGTCCCTTCCATTATTCCTTTTATCTCTCTAAACTGCCTTCTAACTTCCTCAACAATGCTGCCTGCTGCCTTCCCGACCGCTTCCATAAGGAGTGAGCCGAAATAATAAGGGAGCAGCCCGCCGATGAAAAGGCCTGCCAGAACCATGGGATTCGAAAGATCGAATTTCAATTCAGTAGCGAATGATCTTGAATACTCTGCAAAAAGAACCAGGGCCGCAAGACCCGCTGAACCTATCGCATATCCCTTTGTAACAGCCTTTGTTGTGTTTCCGACTGCATCCAATGGGTCTGTAATATTGCGAATATTTTCAGGCAGTCCTGACATTTCTGCAATACCGCCTGCATTGTCTGTTATCGGGCCGTATGAGTCAATCGCAACAACAATTCCTGTCATCGAAAGCATTGAAACTGCTGACAATGCAATTGCGAAAAGACCGCCTGCTGCATCACCGGCAAATCCGCCGCCAAGCGCAAAGGCTCCGAGGATTGAGGCAACAATAACTATAACAGGCGCGCCAGTTGATTTCATGCTTACTGCGAGTCCTGCTATCACGTTTGTGCCGTGACCTGTCAGGCTGGCCTTTGCAATGTGCTTCACAGGGCCATATTCCTTAGCAGTAAAATACTCTGTTATAGCCACTATAAGGCCTGTTAATAGAAGGCCTATACCAGCCATAAGAAAAACGTTCATCTGTGTAAATGACGAATGAGCGGCTAAGGAGGCCTGCGCTGAAGCGCCTTTCAGGAATTCGCCGGTAACAAAATAGAATGCAATAGCTGCAAGAACGCCCGCCACTGCAAGCCCTTTGTAAAGAGCGCCCATTATATACTGTTTTTTGCCGAGTTTTACAAAAAATGTTCCTACTATTGATGCAACTATAGAAATGCCGCCCAGAAGCATCGGGAATTCTACCCATGCGCTGTCAGTGCCAAAAACCGTTTTTGCCAGCAGCATTGCTGCAACGAGTGTAACAGTGTATGTTTCATAAAGGTCTGCAGCCATGCCTGCGCAGTCACCGACGTTATCTCCGACGTTGTCTGCGATAACTGCAGGGTTTCTCGGATCATCCTCAGGTATCCCTGCTTCAACTTTTCCAACAAGGTCTGCTCCTACGTCAGCAGCCTTTGTATAAATACCGCCTGCAATACGGGCAAACACGCTCATTAATGAGCATCCGAATCCCAGACCGATCAATGCATGAAATGCCGCCTCAGGGGCCACCGACTTTGCTATAAAATAAAAACCTGCGAGACCGATAATCCCAAGGCCGACAACCATAACTCCAGTCACTGAACCGCCCAAAAAAGCAAGGCCGAGCGCTGCCTGAAGCCCTCTATTGGCAGCCTGCGTTGTGCGGACATTCGCGCGCACCGTAACCCACATACCTACAAATCCGGCAAGAGCCGAACCTACCGTTCCAATTATGAAGCCGATAGCCGGCCATACGCCGAGTTGTGGTATGGCGGCAATGGCGATCACCAGAACAACGGCAACCATAGCAACAGTTTTATATTCACGTGTAAGAAATGCATATGCGCCTTCTTTGACCGCATTGGAAATCTCCTGCATCTTGGCATTTCCTGCGTCCTGCTTCGACACCCAAAGTGCGGTAATTACAGCGTATATCACGCCTAACAAGCCGCAGCCTAAGGCAAAAATAATTGTGTTACTCATTAAACTCCTCCTTAGCTAAAAAAATTTAAAGACTTCTTTTTTGATCCTTAATTTGCTGCTTTGACTTTTTTAAATCGCTGCTGCCTCTCACCTCCTCAACTTTCCTGTATTTTTAAAACTAACCGCCTGAAATATAATCTTTAAGATAATGTAGTTCTGCCTGAAGGGTGCTGACCTGAGCCTTTACCATATCACGAATGGATATAACGCTTACTACCTGGCCTTTGTCTATAACGGGAAGATGCCTTATGTTTTTATTTACCATAACGGTCATCGCGTAATCCAGATCGTCATCGGTTTCTGCGATCAGGATATCTTTTGTCATTACGTCTTTTATCTGAGTCCTGCTGAAACCTTCGCCTTTTTTAGCCCAGCATTTAAGCACGTCTCTCTCGGTAAACATTCCCACAAGCCGGCCTTCTTCCATAATCAATACGGCGCCGATGTTCCTGTCCACCATTTTATTAATCGCATTATCCACGGTTGAATGGCTGTCAACCGCAATAAATTCCATGCCTTTTTCTTTTATAACGTCTTTTATTTTCACCCGCCAGACCTCCTCTCAAATGATTTGCCGAGGCACAAAATTTGCCTATTCCCGCCCTGATTTTTTTGCAAAGACCATTGCAGTTGCCCTGTAAACCATATGAGCCATCTTTGAAAACGGCGCGTATGCAAAAAGGAAAAATACCAGAACAAGGTGCGCCACGTAAGTTGGATAAGCAACTGGTGTATTAGCCATTCTCAGGAACTGAGCTAACAGGCCTGTTACGCCCACTCCTGCAATGAGCAAGATGAACAGCCAATCGTAATAGCTGCCTAATCCCGCCTTCCCCTGATTTTTGAATCTGTTAATCATCATCAAAAGAATGCCTATAACAAGCGCGGCTGCGCTTACATTGCCTATTGGTTTATAAATATACGCAAGCCAGTCAAGCTGGTGAACGTCTATAGTCTCTGAGATTTTCAGGACATGTATATATTCCGGTATCACCCTGGCGAACGCAAGGATGGTGGTTATGAACAGGCCGATGAAGCTGTAAAAAACCAGCATGTGCGATGTTGCCCTGCCCTTTGTTACCTCGCATTTCCTGAAGCGGTTATGCCCGAGGATTTCCTTGATTGTATCGGTGAGAGCAGCGGTGAGCGTGCCTTTAACTGCCGGAGCCGCAGCGCTCATTGTCTTCCAGTATTTTGTAACACCGAGAAACAGGCTGAACACCGCAAAGAGTGCGGCCGCCGTGAAGACCGTGTCAACATAATATAGGGAGAAAAGGAATTTCCCGTAGACAATCTTCCCGTCTTCAGCCGGTATTTCGGTTCCGCTTAAAAAACCCTGCGAGGCTATTATCAATATGTAGAGAAGCGCAGGCACAGCGAGAAGAAGAAGCAGGAACTTCGGGCTGTTTACCATCTTCGCCAAAAAGCCGGGAACTGAAAATTCCTGAAGGCTCAGCTTTCTTACCGCGCCTAACACCTCGCCGGGCTTTGCCCCTCTCGGGCAATAAGCTGTGCAGTCGCTGCACTGATGACAAAGCCAGATATCCGGGTTTGCGAAAAGTTTATCCTTAAGTCCCCACTGCGCCTGAAGCATTTCTTTTCTTGGAAACGGATTATTATCAGGGGTCACATTGCACACGACAGAGCATGTCGCGCACTGAAAACATTTCTTCAGTGACTCTCCGCCCGAGCCTATGACTTCATTTATAAAATTTAAATCAGGCTTAATTACTTGTTCTGCCATTTATTCCTCCTATGGTTATAAGTTAAAAGTTTAAAGTTAGAAGTTTTTGAACTTTTCACTCTTAACTCTCAACTCTCTTAATTAAAATCCCTTAAACGGATTAGGGCCTATTTCTTCTATCCTCTTAACAAAGGCGTCAAGCATCTCAGGAAGCTTGTCATACTCTGATATAGCAACCTGCATGAGCTGGCATCTTTCAGCCTCGAGCTGGAGCTTATTGAGTGTCTCCTGGACCTTGCTGAAACGGTAGTTTGCAAGCTCGCTGCCCTTTACGAAATGGCACTGATAGTTTTCACCATATTTACAGCCAAGTAGTATCAGGCCGTCAACGCCCCTTGAGAATGCGTCGGCAACCCAGACAAGGTTTGTTGAACCAAGGCACCTGACAGGCACAATTCTTATTGCCGGGTTTAACTGTTTTCTGTTAATAGCCGCGCTGTCAAGGGCAGGATAAGCGTCGTTTTCGCAGGCAAGCGCTATTATCCTAAATCCCTCTTCCGGCACTTCGACCGACTTAATCATAGAGCCGATCATGTCAACGCTGTAATCCTTGAAGGAAACTATTCTTTCAGGACACGCGCCCATACATGTTCCGCAACGCCTGCAGCGGTTAATTTTATAGAATGGAGTGCCCTTCGCGTCTTCGTCAATCGCGCCGAATGGGCATTCCTCTGTACATCTCTTGCACGATGTACACTTAGTCAAAAACGGATCGGGGAATGTGGTATCCCAGGCCCTCGGATGAACTGCTATGCCTTTGGCGACATGCTCTACGCACTGAATGGCCTTAAGAGCCGTCCCTGCCGCGTCAAGCTGCGCCTCGCTCATATTCATCGGCTGCCTTACGCATCCTGCGGCATAAATCCCTGTTCTTCTTGTCTCATACTGGAAGCAGATAAAGTTGGAATCCGCAAACCCGTAGTAGCCTTCAACTGAAGGAAGCTCAGGCCCCTGCCTGTATGTAAGGTTCAATATGAAATCAGGTTTAGGTGTTTCTTCTATGAATTTATTTTTTGCCTCGTCGCCTTTTTTAGACGCCTCGGTAAGGCCGTCAAGATATTCCTGAGGCGCGCGGGAGTTAGGGACCACGCCTACCGCAAGTACCACGAGGTCTGCCTCGACCTTAATTTTTTCACCCATAAGCGTATTTTCCGCCTCAACGTAAAAGCTGCCGTTGCCCGCATCGCTTATGCCTGTCACATCGGCCTTTGTCAATAAAACGCCGGGGTCATTCTGCATGTTTTTGTAGAAAAGCTCCGACTGGCCGGGCGTCCTTATGTCTTTATAAAATATCATTGCTACTGCTTCGCTGTTTTTGTCTCTCACATACTTTGCCTGTTTTAGTGATGTAGCGCAGCAGAAGGATGAACAGTAAGGAAGATGATTCGGATCCCTTGAACCCGCGCATTGTATGAACGCGACCTTCTTGGCCTCTTTGCCGTCGGAAGGACGGATTATCTTTCCTTCCTTAGCCATTTCTTCCATCTGAATGCTTGTAATTACATTCGGCTTTCCGTATCCGAGGTAGCCCAGTTTTGTCGCGTCATACGGCTTCCATCCGGCTGCCATAATTATCGAACCGACTTTTATGGTCTCGCTGCCCCCGTTTGTTTTTATCGTCACATCCAGAAGTCCTGGCTGGCCGTCTGTTTTTTCAATAACTGAAGATTTGAATATTTTTATGTTAGGGTTTGACTCTGCTTCTTTAATCTTGCTGAAGATAATCGGGTCATCCAGTTTTTCATACGGATACTGCCGCGGCGCCTCTTTATAAAGTTTTGCGGCCCATCCGCCAAGTTCCGCCTCTTTCTCCACAAGCACAACTTGATAACCCGCATTGGCTGCTTCGATAGCGGCCGTAAGGCCTGTGATGCCTCCGCCGATAACCATAATAGCAGTGCTCAAATCCGGCAGTATATTGGGTTCAGGGAGAGAGCCTTTTTGGGTTCTTATAATACCCATCTTGAGATAATCATTTGCAATCATCTGGGTATCTTCGGTATTCGGCTGCTGGCTCCATGCGACAAGCTCCCTTATATTCACCCTTTCAGTTATTGTGCCGGGGAAATCGAACTCCTCGTATTTCACTCTGGGCGAACAGGCTGCGAGTATAAGGGTGTTGGTCCCTTCCTTTATGTCGTTCTTTATCATCTCACAGCCTTCCGGGCTGCAAAGTATGTCGTGGCTCTTTACCGCCTCGGCCGGAGTCTTTGTTTCTTTAGCAGCGTCTTTCCCAAGTTTTTCTATATCTACAGATGCTCCGATGCCGCATCCCTTGCATATGTAAACTCCGTATTTCTTCTCCATTATTTAGACCTCCTTGCGGACTGAATACTTTTAACCGCAGCCCCTGTCGCATCCTGAACAGAACGTGATACATCAACCGGGCTCTTTAGCGTTCCCACGGCATACATCCCCGGTTTCAGTGAGGCCGGGAGAACGAAGCCGTCATCCGTATAATTAATGTCGGCAGGTATTTTTGAATTCTTTGTTGACGGAACCATGCCTGTGGCAAGCACTACCATATCATACGTTTCAGTCACTTTTTTACCTGCCAGGATATCCTCTGCAACGAGAACCACATCGCCTGTCGCTGCGTCCTCCGTAATCTTAGCAACCTTACCCTTTGTCAGGGTTACGTTCTGGTCTTCTTTTATCTTCCAGTAAAATTGCTCGTATCTTGTGCCGGGAGTCCTTATGTCTATATAAAATATCCTTGCCTTTGAGTCAGGATATTGATCCCTTACATATGTGACCTGCTTAAGCGAGGCCATGCAGCATATGTATGAACAGTATGGAAGGTGGTTTTCATCCCGGCTTCCCGCGCACTGCACAAATGCTATGTTCTTTGCCTCTTTGCCGTCTGAAGGCCTTAGAATTTTTCCGCCCGTCGGTCCGTTGGGCGATGCCAGCCTTTCCATCTGCATATTTGTTATTACATTTTTAATCTTTCCCGCGCCGAGAATATCAAGCTTTGCTGCATCGTATGCGTCCCAGCCTGTTGCCATCACCATAGCGCTTGCCTTGACATTTACTGTCTCCGGCTTCATATCGAGATGAATTGCATCGTACTTACAGGCCTCAGCGCATTTTTTACATGCCGCTCCTTTACAGTACCTGTCATCTATTACATATTTAAATGGAAACGCCTGATTGTGAGTGATATACGCGGCCTTCGTCTTATCAAGCCCGAAATTAAATTCATTCGGTATCTCAACCGGACATGCCTCTGTACATGCGTTGCACCCTACGCACTTGTCATTGACATAGCGGGGTTTTAGCTTTATCGTAACGTCGTAGTTGCCTTCCTCGCCTGATATTTTTTCCACCTCCGCGAGGGTATAGAAAGAAATATCAGCGCTGTTCTTTATCCTTTTGAAATTTATCTCAAGCCCGCAGTTCGGGGGACATAGCTTAGGAAAGTACTTATTAAGCTGCGTGACCCTGCCGCCGAGAAATGGTGTCTTCTCAACTATAACGGCATTGGTGCCTGCCTCTGCCGCTTCGATAGCAGCAGTCAATCCGCTCATGCCTCCCCCGATAACCAAGATAGTTTTCCCGTCTGACATTTAATCCTCCCAAAACGCAAAGTTTAAAAAAAGTTAAGAGTTAAAAGTTAAAAGTTAAGAGTTTTAGGATTCTAACTTTTAACTTCTAACTTTTAACTTCTAACTTAGAAAAAAGGGCGGGGTTCTCCCGCCCTTTTTTTATGCCCGATTTAGTCAGGTATTAGCTGCTTGTATTCTTTTTTGAAGCACTTCCAGTCGCCCGTTGCCGGGTCGTACTTGGAATTCACAAAGCACTTCCAGTCCTTGTCATTGATTGCAAGGTAGTCGCCCCTGTAATAATATCCGGGATACCTTGACTCTTCTCTGAACTGTATGTGTCTTGCATGCGCCTCAATGGACCATATTCTGTGATAGTTTTCCCATGCCCTCATAAGCTCATGAAGGTCTTTTGCGCCGGACTTGGCCGCGTCTTCCTTAAGCATTGCAAGCTGTCTTAATCCTGATTCAAGCAGAGTTGCACTGGTCATATACCATGTGCCTACACCGCCAAAGTACTCGTCGGCAATCTTTTGCATTCTTGCCTGAAGCATCTTCGGCTTAATGTAGTTAGGATTGATCTCAGGAGCCGTTGAATAGGTCTTATATTTTTCGTATACCTCAAACGGCATGTATATCTCACCTGCGAGCTCATCCGCTGACTTTGTTACGGTCGGCTTGAAGTCTTTATTGTCGAGAATGAATGCAACACCGCTCTTTGCGGCAATTCTTCCCTCAGTATGAGAGCCCGAGGAGAATTTGTGGCCTGAAGCTCCGCAGATATCGCCCATCATGAAGAGGCCATTGACTGTTGACATTCTGTTATAGCCCCAGTCCCATTCCTTTGGCGCGCCTGTTGCCTCGATAACATCTGAAGGTCCGCTCACCCAGAAGCCTGCGCAGCCTGCGTGTGAGCCAAGAAGATAAGGCTCGGTAGGCATTATCTCTGATGGCATCTTGTCAGGCTCTACGTTGTTGCCTGCCCATACGCCTGCCTGTCCGATAGCCATATCGAGGAAGTCTTCCCATGCCTCTGCCTCAAGGTGTTTTATCTGCTTTGCGTCCATGGTTTTTCCAAGCTCTGCCATCGCCTTATCGGTATTCATGAGGATCGGGCCTTTGCCTGCCTTCATGTCCATCATCATCATATGGTTTCTGATCGCCGTGCCCATCTTCTCTGCATAAGGGCTGTATAGCTTTTTTGTTGCCTCGAAGTTTTCTCCTGCGCAGTAATCTTCTTTATAAGCATTTGTTGCCTTTGCCTTGAAGAAGAGGAACCATGCGCCGACCGGGCCGTAGCCGTCTTTAAATCTTGCGGGAACGAACCTGTTTTCCATCATGGTAAGTTCAGCTCCAACCTGAATGCCGAGCGCGTATCCGGAACCTGAGTTCCATACGGGATACCATGCCCTGCCCTGTCCTTCCGCAACCGACCTCGGCCTGAATACGTTAACTGCGCCGCCGCAGCCTGAAAGAATTGCTTTGGCCCTGAATATGTAAACCTTATTTTCTCTTACGCTGAACCCAACTGCTGCCGCAATCCTGTTCGGAACCTTTTCGTCGAGGAGATATTTCACTATGAAAACCCTCTCAAAATGGTTCTCTGCAACGCCTGTTGCTTCCCTGTTTGTCTTTAAAGCTGCCTTTGCAGCCTCTGCAACGATAACCTTATAGGATTCGCCGTTTATCATTATCTGCCATTTGCCTGAACGCACGGGCTTTCCGCCGTCCTTAAGCTTCGGGGCCTCTGCCGCGCCGTCAAGTGTATGCCCGTCGGCAGCTTTTTTCCATATGGGAAGCCCCCACTCCTCAAACTGCTCGACAGTGTCATCAACGTGCCTGCCGAGGTCATATGTAAGGTCTTCCCTGGTTATGCCCATGAGGTCGCCTCTGACCATCCTTGAATAATCCGCAGGGTCATTTTCACCCATATATGTGTTGATAGCAGAAAGTCCCATGGCAACAGCTCCGCTTCTGTCGGTTGCAGCCTTATCAACCATTGTGATTCTTATCTTCTGCGGGTTCCCCCATCTTGCTGCCTCAAATGCCGCGCCGCAAGCTGACATACCGCCGCCGACGATAAGAAGGTCTGTCTCGTGCTCAACGATTTCCGGCTTTTTGCAATACGAAAACGTACAAGATTCTTTTTCCATTATCGTTCCTCCTTCTTATTTCTTCGGGGTAGGCATAACTTTGCCTGCGCCCTGATGGGTAAAGAAACCCGGTTTCTTGATGTTTGCGATATTTGCCTCTGGTTTTCCCTTGTAGGGATCAACTGAACCCTCAGGGGTTGTCCTTATGGGGAACTTAAACCTTTTGAGTTTCCCGTTCCTGAACTTTATTGTCCACATAATGGAGTCTGAACCCCTCATCGGGATAACAGTGCCTCCGAGCGGGACAAAGTCTGCGT
>Ga0172368_10006278_pt1 | contig 12862 bp, 7 predicted proteins | sample Lak11m_FD_114540 | JGI IMG/M metagenome (GOLD analysis project Ga0172368, IMG submission 114540) | Freshwater microbial communities from Kabuno Bay, South-Kivu, Congo - kab_022012_11m | ecosystem: Environmental > Aquatic > Freshwater > Lake | place: Democratic Republic of the Congo: South-Kivu...
GACGGCAACGAGAACCTGGGCAGCGCGTTGGACCAGTCGACGGTGGCCAAATCCAACGACGTGCGCATCACGGTGGTGCCGCTGGCGCGCGACACCTCGCGCGGCGAGGCGCTGCTGCTGCGCATCGAGACGCCGCTGGAGGTGCGCCAGGGCGCGCCCTTCCAGGTGAACGTGCTCGCCGAATCGCTGCGGGAGACGGACGGCGGCATCACCCTGTATCGCAACAACAGTCCGGTGGAGACGCGGAAGGTACATCTGCGGGCGGGCAAGACGGTGGTCGCCTTCGAGCAGACGACGCCGGGAAGCGGCCTGTACCGGTACCGCGCCATCCTCGACGTACCGGCGGCGAGCGACACCATTCCGGACAACAACAGCGCCTACGCCTACACGCGCGCCCGCGGCAAGCCGGCAATCCTCATTGTGGAGGGCAGTCCCGGCGAGGGCGCGAGCCTGGCGCAGGCGCTGCGCAGCCACGACATTCAGGTGGAACTGGGCGGGCCGGACCGCATCCCCGCCTCGCTGGCTGAGTGCGCCCTCTACGACAGCCTGGTGTTCGCCAACGTGCCGGCCTGGCGCATGTCCGCCGCGCAGATGGTCATCATCCGCAGCGCGGTGCGCGACACCGGCATGGGCTTCGCCATGGTGGGCGGCGATGAGAGCTTCGGCGCCGGCGCCTATTATAAGACGCCGATCGAAGATGCGCTGCCCGTCAGCATGGATGCGAAAAAGAAAAAGCAACTCCCCTCGGTGACGCTGGTGATCGTCATTGACGTGTCCGGCTCCATGTCGGCGGAGGAGAACGGCGTGCAGAAGGTGCGGCTGGCGGCGGAGGCGGCCAGGGCGGCGGTAGCGCTGCTGCAGCCCATCGATCAGGTATGCGTGATCGGCTACGACACCCCGGATGCCTTCGTCATCCCCGTACCGATGACCTCCGCGAACAACAAGGCGCAGATTTACCGCGGCATCGACCGGCTGTCGGCGGGCGGCGGGGGGATCATGGCGTTCTCTTCGCTGAAAGAAGCCTATAAGCAGCTCAAAGGCGCTGACACGCAGATTCGGCACATCATCCTCTGCGCCGACGCGACGGACACCGAGGAGCAGGAGGGTTGTATTCCGCTGGCACGCCAGATGGCGCGCGAGAAAATCACGCTCAGTGTGATCGGCTTCGGCAGCCCGCGCGACCCCCACGTCAGATTCCATCAGGACCTGGCGGCCGCCGGGAACGGCCACGCCTATCTCGCCGAACGGCTGAGCAAACTGCCGCAGATCTTTTCCAGCGACGTGATGCAGACGTCGCGCTCGCTGCTGGTGGAGAAGCCCGTGAACGTGCGATCCGCGAATTCACCCCATTCGGCCATCCGCAACATCCCCTGGGGCAGCGCGCCGCCGCTGCTGGGGTATGTATGCACGAGCAAGAAGGAGACGCCCATCGCGCAGCAGCTCCTCTCCACGCCGGACGAGGACCCGATCCTGGCGACGTGGACCTACGGGCTGGGGCGCACGCTGGCCTTCACCTCCGACGCCACCACGCACTGGGGCGCGCACTGGGTGGGCTGGCAGGATTACGCGCCGTTCTGGTCGCAGGCGCTGCGCTGGACGCTGCGGCAGGGGGCGAAGTCGGATTTCCAAACGTTGCTGTCCGAGGAGGCCGGCAAGGCGGCGATCACCGTGGACGCGGTGACGACGGAGGGTGATTACCGCAACCTGCTCGATCTGCGCGCGCACGTTGCGTATGTGGATCCACTGGCCGCAGGCGGGCCGCAGGCCACGGAGGAGACTATCCCTCTGGAGCAGACCGCACCGGGGCATTACGAAGGCGGCTTCGACGCGCGCGCCACCGGCTCCTACGTGGTGACGGTGGAGGAACGCAAGGACGGGAACACGGAGGCGATGCAAACCTCCACGCTGGTCATCCCCTACTCGCCCGAATACCAGGCGGTGCAGCCGAACGCCCCGCTGCTGGCGCGGCTGGCCGAGTTGACCGGCGGCACGCTGGGGCCGGCGGCGGCGGAGGTGTTCGGCAAGCTGCGCTTCGGTTCGCGCCGCCTGCGCGACCTGTGGCCGCTGCTGGCGCTGGCGGCCTCGCTGCTCTTTCTCCTCGACGTAGCGGTGCGGCGCGTGCTGCTGCCGTGGGACGAATTCTTCGCCGCCGTGCGCGACGTGGTGGTCGAGCGCTTGCCGAAGTGGCGGCGCGCCCGCGCGCCGGGTGAGCGGCGCCACGCGCCGGTGCTGGATACATTATTACGCCGGAAAGAGGAAGTCAGGCCGCGCGAAGTTCCCACCATGGCCGGCTCGCTGCGCACGCTGCGCGAGCAGGCCACCGCGAAACGGCCCCAGATGCTCGCCCCGGAGGAACCGGATAATGGGAAAATACCCGAAGCACCACCCGTAGCGCAGCCCGTTGCGGTCCCTCCGTCCGAGCCACATACTTCATCCGGCACCGTTGGCAACCTGTTGCAAAAGAAGCGGGAGCGAAAAAAATAATAGATTAACCTTGATTGCTCATAAAAGCGCACATTCATACGTAAGGGAAATGGCGATCGTGCGGATCATGATAATCCGGATTGCTGTTCTACCTTCGTATGTCATTAAAGCTACTTGACATTCGACTTCATCTATCATATATTGTGATTGGAGATTCGGCCTCGGGACGGCTCATCAGGGTGGTCCCAACGGCTTTATCTCCTTTTTCTTTTGTTCACGCGATTCATAGGGGTCAGGAACGTAAACAATACCGTAAGTACGGAAAGTGGCTCCATCACGCGACCCTTCACCGCAATACTGCAGTCTTCTCAGCCACGGGCTAAACTCATCAACAATTTCCTGTCGTGCGACTGCGTTCATCCCGATTCCTTCGAGCCGAAATCCCCAATTAATGCAGTAGATACATACATCGGCCACCTGGACGGGGTATGCCATGTCTGAGGCAACGAAGAAGGGGGCTGGGACAATCCACTGTGAACGGAATTGGCCGGTTTGTGTCTTATGAAAATAGTTCTCCAAACGTCGGACAAAACGCCGATCGTCAGTTTTATCAACCTCATCCATTACCAGTAATCCATGCTCAGACTTTTCATCAAGGAAGTAAAAGTAGCGTTCCAGGAGGAACACTTGATCTTTACGAAGAAATTCTGCGGCTTCATATGTCTCAGGCTTACTGATTGAACAAGGTATCGCTGCAGCAAAGATTATAGCATCATGCTGATGAAGCAACTGAAACATCCCATGCACCCATCCCAGGCATGCTTGACCATATGCTGTGAATTCCTGCCGGGTTGGCGAGCGCTTTTCTAATCCTTTTGTGAGAAAACCTCTACAGTGTTTCCGCCGGGATTCATCAGGCATCCGGTCACCTTGGTTCGCCCATCGAAACCGTTCTGTATTTAATAATGTGCTACCTTTAATCTCTTTGTTGAATTGACCAAGCGGTGTTCCGAACATCTCAATTTCGAGCCGTTGTAATCCCTGAACGAACGGCCAGAGTTGACCGGCATGAAGTGTGATACCACCACGAACCTCATAAGGCATGGTACGGTGATCGTGCCCACTTTCGTCAAGGAAAAGCAGCCAGCTCATGAGGATATCTCATCTCTTCGTTTATTTTTCACCTGGTCAATGAGCAAATGTAACCGCTACGTCATCAATATTCAGAACCCCCGGTCCGTCTGCTGATTGAAGGTTTACGTATCTGTTTCAACACGGTCACGTATTATCTGCGGACTTTGCCGCCTGCTGCTCGCCATCCGTCGCCGTCGGATGTTCCGCCGCGGTGATCTCCGAAGCCGCGACCGACAGGGGCCGCGCGAAGGCCAGCGGTAGCACCTGGTCCATGTGCTCGACGGGGATGATCTCCAGGTCGTGCTGCAGGAAGTCCGGCACCTCGGCCAGGTCCGGCTCGTTGTCCTTCGGGATGAGGATTCGCTTCAGCCCGGCGCGGTGGGCGGCGACCAGCTTGTCGCGCAGGCCGCCGATGGGCAGCACATGGCCGCGCAGGGTGATCTCGCCGGTCATGCCCACGTCCTTGCGCACCGGCACGCCCGTCAGCGCGGAGATAACCGCGGTGGCGATGGTGATGCCTGCCGATGGCCCGTCCTTCGGCGTAGCGCCGGCCGGCACGTGGATGTGCAGGTCGTATTTCGCGTAGAAGCCTTCCTCCAGGTTGAGCGACTTCGCCCGCGAGCGCGCGTAAGTCAGCGCGGCGCGCGCTGATTCCTTCATCACGTCGCCCAGCGAGCCGGTGAGGATCAACTCGCCTCTGCCGGGGATGAGCGACACCTCGATGGGCATCGTTTCGCCGCCCACCGGGGTATAGGCCAGCGCGGTCGCCACGCCCACCTCATCCTGCTCCTCCGCCAGGTGATGGCGGAAGCGCAGAGGGCCGAGAAATTCGGGCACCTGATCCGGACGCACGCGCGCCAGCACCCGCTTGCCTTCAGCCACCTTGCGCGCCACCTTGCGGCACACGGTACCGATCTCGCGCTCCAGGTTGCGCACGCCCGCTTCGCGTGTATAGCCCGTGATGATCAGGCGAATGGTATCGTCCGGGAACAGCGGCTTATCCTCCGGCAGTCCGTTCTCAACACGCTGGCGCGGCACCAGGTAGCGTTTGGCGATCTCCAGCTTCTCCATTTCGGTGTAGCCGGCCAGGTTGATGACTTCCATGCGGTCGAGCAGCGCCATCGGGATGGGCTCCAGCGTGTTTGCGGTGCAGATGAAGAGCACCTTCGACAGATCGAAGGGGATCTCCAGGTAGTGGTCGCTGAAGCTGAAGTTCTGCGCCGGATCGAGCACCTCCAGCAGCGCCGCCGAGGGGTCGCCGCGGAAGTCCATGCCCAGCTTGTCTACCTCGTCCAGCATGAATACCGGATTGTTGGCGCCGGCGCGGCGGATGCCCTGGATGATGCGGCCCGGCAGCGCGCCCACGTAGGTGCGCCGGTGGCCGCGGATTTCCGCCTCGTCGCGCACGGAGCCCAGCGATTGCCGGATGAACTGCCGCTGCATGGCGCGCGCGATGGACTGCCCGAGCGAGGTTTTACCCACGCCCGGAGGCCCCACGAAGCAGAGGATGGGGCTCTTCATGTTTTCCTTCAGCTTGCGCACCGCCAGGAAGTCCAGAATACGGTCCTTCACCCGCTCCAGGTCGTAATGATCCTGGTCGAGGATGGTCTTCGCTTCCTTGATATCGATGCGGTCCTCGGTGGATTTCGTCCACGGCAGTTCGAGGATCCACTCGACGTAAGTGCGCGACACGGTATATTCTGGCGAGGCGGGGTTGATGGTGTCCAGCCGGTCGATCTCGCGTTTGGCCACCTCGCGCGCCTCATCGGTGAGCGGTGCGTTCTGCAGTTTTTCGCGCAGGTCCTGCACCTCCGGGTGCAGGCCGCCCTCCATATCGCCCAGTTCGCGCTGAATGGCCTTCATCTGCTCGCGCAGCACGTATTCGCGCTGCGTCTTTTCCATTTCCGATTTCACCTGCTCCTGGATCTTGCTGCCGATTTCCAGAATTTCGATCTCCCGGTTGAGCAGCTCGGTGAGCCGGCGCAGGCGCTTGCTGACATCGTTCAGCCGCAACAGCTCCTGCCGCTCGGGCAGCTTCAGGTTCAGCGTGGAGGCGATGATGTCCGCGAGATGCCCGGGATTGCGCACGCTGTTGGCGAAGACCAGCAGATCGTCGGGCAGGTAAGGCGCCAGGTTGACCACGCGCTCGAATAGACTGAGCACGTGGCGCACCACCCCTTCCAACTCGATGTCTTCCACGGGGATGATCTCCGGGATCACCTCGACCTTCGCCTTGTAATATGGCTCGGTTTGCGTGAACTCCAACAGGCGCAGGCGCTGCAGTCCCTGCACGATCAGGCGCATGGTGCCATCGGGCGCGCGCAGCATCTTGGCGATGCCGGCTGCCGAGCCGTATTCATAAATGTCATCGGGGGACGGATCCTCTACCTCGCTGCGGATGGCGAACAATCCGACAATCTTATTGCCTTCGAGGGCGTCGTTGATTAACTGCACCGAGCGCGGTTTGCCCACGGAGAGCGGTGCGATGGTGCGCGGGAAGACCACCGTGTCGCGGACCGGCAAAATGGGAATCTCTTCCGGAATCTGCACCTCGCCTTCCATGCCATGGCCGGCCTGAAACTCCTCTTCGAGGGTTTCCGGCTCTTCGGACTTCGACAGCAAAAAATGCTCGTCACGAATCATACTCAATATACTCCCAACCCGGCAAAGCCGGAATCAGCAAGCTTTTTTATCCGGGGACTGCTCCCCCATCCAGAATCTAAAACCACACTCATCGTTCTGGCACCGCCAGCGTAATGCTCAGCGGTTTCCCCTTCGCGCCTTTCGGCAGTATGACATGCAGGAATCCGTTTTGATACCAGGCTTTGGCGTGTTCCGCATCGACCGGCGACGGCAGCGGCAACTCCAGCTCGAATTCGCCGAAGGCGATCTCCATCTGCTGATAATTGCCGTGAAAGTTCTCCTCCGGCGCGGCGCGCGTGCCGCGGAGGATCAGCCGGTCATCCTCGATGCGCACGTCCAGTGCTTCGCGGCACATCCCCGCGATCTCGACCAGCACGCGGATGTGCTCCTCCGTTTCATACACGTTGCACGGCGGCGACCAGCGCATGCGATAGTTAACCAGCGACGGGTGCTTGGCATGCGCATAATGATCGAAAAAGCGATCGAAGTCCTCCTGCATCTGCTCGAATGTATCCCAGAAACGTTTGCGTAACTCATCCATCAGTATACCCTCAGTGCGCCTGGTCTGAAAAAGCCTCCGCCCTGCCGTCTTCGGCAACGGAGGCTGGAATATGACTGCGTAAAGGACGACCGGGTCAGGCAAATCCAGTTTCATTATAGCCGGTCCCTGCAAATCTTGCCAGTACAAGTTGTCGGCTTCCTCACCGATCCACTCCTCGGAATGGCAGGGAAGCCAAAAATTATGCGGAATACACATTGTGGAAGGTTACGAACGTCGCAGTGTCTGAACAAACCTCTGATATCCGGGGGAGGAAGGCCGAAGAATGGCACACGTGCTGGTGCTCGATCAGTTATATCCTGAAATGGAAGAGGCGACAGTGGGGCGGTGGTTGGTCGCGGCAGGCGACATCGTACAGGCCGATCAGCCGTTAGCGGAGTTGATTACAGACAAAGTCGCTTATGAATATCGCAGTCCGGTGGCGGGAACCATACAAATGCTGTTGACGTCTGAGAAGAGTGTGGTGCCCGTGGGGACAGCGCTGGGGGTAGTCGGCGCGGCGGAGGAGCCGGTCGAGAACCTGGAAGAGCTACTGGAAAACAACCGCCAGCTGGCGAACGCACGCGAGGCACAATTGCGGGCGGTGCAGCAGGCGACGACCGGCGGGGAGACGACGCCGGCGGCGCCCCGCGCAGCCGGCCCGGTGCGCGCCACGCCCGCCGCCCGCCGGCGGGCCCGCGAGCGCAATGTCGATCTGGCGACCGTGCTAGGCAGCGGGCCGGGTGGGATGGTGACGGTGGAAGATATTCCGTAGAGGTAATTGCATAACCGGGGGCACCTACCCCCCAGCCCCCCCGCGATTTCATCGGGGCAAGCTTTTCCTACGAAGGAAGGGGGAGTAGATTTGTCTATAAACGGTAGCCGATCTCGACTATCCATTTGTTACGCCCCCTTCCTTCGTAGGGAAAGCTTGCCCCGATGAAATCGCGGGGGGGTTAGGGGGTTAGGTGCCCTCGGTTTTGCATTTACCACGGATGAAGGGGAGTCACAATGGAAATGGCGATGCGTGTCCGTGCGGTTCTGCTGGGTGTGCTGTTGCTGCTGGCGGCGATGTTGGGCTGTGCGCAGGACCCGGGGGAGTCGATTGAACACGCCAATGGGCTGGATCCGGATTTTCCCGCAAACATGCGCGTGGAGATGATCGGCCAGCGTGTCGCGCTGGCGGCCGGCCAGTCGAATATCTACTTCACCATCTATAACGACCGGGAATTAAACGCCTTCGCCTTGCCTGATGGACGGATTTACGTCACCAGCCTGATGGCGCACGCGGCGACCGATGACGAGCTGGCCTTTGTGCTCGGGCACGAAATGACGCACATCAAGGAAGGGCACGCGAAACACCAGTCGGAACGCGCCACCAGCGGCGCGATTCTCGGCGCCATTCTGGTGGCCGTGCTGGGCGGCAGCGAAGGTTCGATCCGCATGGGCGCTGATATCGCGGGCGGGCTGACGCTGGGCCATTACAGCCGCAAGGACGAGACCAAAGCGGATATGGGCGGCTTGCAGTGGATGACCCGCGCCGGCTACGATCCCCGGCAGGCCGCGGCCGCCATGCAGCGTATTATCAATCTCTACGGGGGCGGCGACGCGCACGTGCCCATCCTCGGCTGGTTCGCCACCCATCCGGATTCGCGCGACCGGCGGGAGAGGTTGGAAAAGGGCGCTGAGGCGATCTTGCAGAACCCGCCCAAGCCGCTTCCGCCTCCGCTGGGCATCGCCTTCAGCCTGGATCCGCAGTCCAATCATGCCGACGCGTGGGCGCATAATTATTTTTCGCTGGCACTGGCTTCGGAGAGCGAGGGACGCGCCATCGTGGTGCCGCCGATGCTGCCCGTGCCGGCGCCGACGACCGTGATGCCGATCGCCGCGGCAGCGCGCGTGCCGGCACGGGCTTTTGGTACGGCAGCTAAAAACGAGGATGACAAGAAAAACAAGAAGGAGGAGCCGCTCCCGGCGGTAGCCGTGACCACACCGGCGACCACACCGGCGTATTGCGTCACGTTGAATTTTACACAGATTCCTGCGGGCCGCGCCGCTTCGCTCGACCAGGCGGAGGGCACGGCGGTGCAGGCGACGCTGCTATGGAGCGATATCACCCGCGGGTTTACCGGCTCGCTGACCGCCGTCGCGCAGACCACAAAAAAGGTGCCCTGGCAGGCACAGGAGCAGGTGACTGACCGGGGCGCGTTGAATTTATTATCCGATGGTGAAAACGACAATGTCGAAGGCACGCTGGAGGCGGCGGCCATGCGGCGCGTCACCCGCGCCTTCGCGGAGATCCTGAAAGCCGGCGGACCGGTGGATCACAGCGCCCCGGTAAAGTTGAAGTTGACCGACGGCAGTGCCCGCCCGGGTGATTATATCGCCGTGGTGCGCAATAATATTGTCGTAGCCGAGGTGGCCGTCGACCAGAGCAATAAGAAAAATGTGACCGGCACCGTGCTGTGGGGCACCCATCTCTGGAAGAAGGGCGATAAGTTTTTCCCGATGGCAATGTAGGTTATCCGATGCCATGTCAAACCAGCACACCGAACTAACCTGCCCCTCCTGCGGGCAGGCATATCCCGATGGCAGCATTCTCTGCCCATTCTGCCACGCGAAGGTTGCGAAGTCTTTCCTCGCGAATCCGCCGCGCTGGTTTGTCGGCGTGCTGTTGACGGTGATCGCACTGCTGGCAGTCTACGCGGTCAGCCTTGCCCTGCAAGTTTTCGTCTTCCATACATTTTAGCGACGCCCGGCGGTCCGTACCGCTTGCCACCCGCTGCCGTTCCCGGTATCCTGAGTACCTGTTTCGCGAGTAACCATAAAAGTTGTCAATAGGGGTAATTTCAAAACCGGTTACCTCGTCCGGAGACCGCCTCTCCCCCACCTCTCCTCTGCAAAGGGAGGGGAGCAGGCCTTCTTGATGAGAGAACCGGACAGCGTTTTCAATTATCAGGTGGAAACAAGCCCCAGCGTTAGTCATCATCGAAGGAGTGCTACATGGCGAGTGTTCGCCCGTTCCACGCGTTGCGATATCAGGTCGAGCGCTTTGCCGATCCGGCTGCCCTGCTGGCGCCACCGTATGACATCATTGGTGCGGAGCAGCAGCAGGCGCTCTATGCGCGCGACCCGCATAACGTGATCCGGTTGGAATACGGGGTGTCGATGCCCGGCGACACTGAGGACCACAGCCGGTATACCCGCGCCGCGGAAACACTGCGGGAGTGGCTGGCGGACAGCACGCTGACGATGGAGACCGGCGCGAGTTTTTACCCGCACGAACAGCGTTATACCTGGGAGGGGCAGCTCCGCGTGCGGCGCGGCTTCTTTGCCGCCGTGCGGCTGGTGCCTTTCAGCGCGGGCGAAGTGCTGCCGCACGAGGAGACGCTGAAGGGGCCAAAGGCGGACCGCATGAAGCTGATGCGCCGGTGCCAGGCCAGTTTCAGTCCCGTGTTTGGCCTGTATGACGGGCGGCACAGCGCGCTGGGCGAACTGCTGCAGCGCGCGACGGCGGGCACACCGCTGATTACCGCCGAGGGTTATGAGTTCGATGACCGGTTATGGCGGACGGACGATCCCGGCCTGACGGAGGCGATTTCGACGGAGCTGAGCCGCCGGCAGATCCTCATCGCGGATGGGCATCACCGCTACGAGACGATGCTGGCGCTGCGGGATCAGTTCCGTGCGGAGTTCCCCGATGCGCCGGAGACGGCCGCGTTCAATTACGTGCTCATGCTGCTGGTGGATTTGAACGACCCCGGCCTGCTGGTGCTGCCCACTCACCGCCTGCTGCTGCTCGACCCGGCGATGAAGGCGGCCTTCTGCCGCGTGGCGGGTCACAACTTCACCATGGAGAAACTCGAGTTGGCCAACCCGGAGGCGGCGATCGCGATGCTGCAGCGGTATCGCGAGATGCATGCCTTTATCTGGTACACCGGCGGGACCTATATGCTGCTGACCAGCCCGAAAACACTGTGCGACGGCCTGCCGGTGCTGGACGTGACCGCGCTGCAGGAGCGTATCTTTTCCCCGCTGTTCGCACTGGACGCCGGCGGTGAAGCGTCCGTGGAACAGTGCATCCGCTATGCGCATCTGGCTGGAGACGCGGTGGCGAGCGTGGACCGGGGCGAGGCGGATGCCGCTATTCTGCTCAACGCCACGCCGGTTCACGATGTGCTCACCCTTGCCGCCGCCGGCATCCGCCTGCCGCAAAAATCCACCTATTTTCACCCCAAGGCGCCCACCGGCCTGGTGATGCATAACCTGCGGCCGGAGGTGACGGTTGGATGAATGGAAGAATGGAAGGTTGGAAGAGTGGAAGATGGGAAGGATGGAAGGACTATTTGGTCTCGGATCAGTTCACTGCGCAAAGACTGGCCCATCCATCCTTCCATCCTTCCATCCTTCCATCCTTCCATCCTTCCACTTCCCATTCGATAAGCAGACCTGACAGGGTAAGACATCCGCACGCGAAATGATGAACCGGCCATGACAAACCTGGCACATGCAAGCCTATCCGATCTCGTACAACAAGCCGAGCGCGCCGATTTGCTGCGCTTCACCACCGCGGGCAGCGTGGATGACGGCAAATCCACGCTGATCGGGCGGCTGCTGCATGACGCCAAATCGATTTACGAAGATACGCTGGCGGCGGTCGAGAGTGCCTCGCGGCGGAGCGGGCAGGCGGACATCGACTTTGCGCTGGTCACCGACGGGCTGAAGGCGGAGCGGGAGCAACGCATCACCATCGACGTCGCGTATCGCCATTTCGCCACCCCGCGCCGGCGCTTCATTATTGCCGACACGCCGGGACACGAGCAATACACGCGCAACATGGTCACCGGCGCCTCCACCGCCAATCTCGCCGTCATCCTTATCGACGCGCGCAACGGCGTGATGACGCAGTCGAAACGCCACGGCTTCATTGCTTCACTGCTGGGCATTCCGCACCTGGTCGTCGCCATCAACAAAATGGATCTCGTCGATTATTCGCGGGAAGCATACGAGGCGATCCGCGATGAATACGACGAGTTCACCGCCAAATTGCGCACCCACGATGTCACCTTCATCCCCATCTCGGCGCTGAAGGGCGACAACGTGGTGCATCACAGCCCGCGCATGCCGTGGTATGGCGGGCCGCCGTTGTTGACACACCTGGAGATGGTGCATACCGCCAGCGACAACAACCTGATCGACCTGCGCTTCCCGGTGCAGTATGTGTTGCGCCCGCACGGCGATTTCCGCGGCTATTGCGGCTCGGTGGCGTCGGGGGTGGTGCATGTCGGCGACGAAGTTGCGGTGCTCCCGTCGGGCCGCGCCAGCCGCGTGGAACGCATCCTCGGTCCGAACGGGGAGCTGGGCTATGCCTTCCCGCCGCAAGCCATCACCCTCTGCCTGGAAAACGAGCTGGATATCAGCCGCGGCGATATGATCGTCCACCCCGCCAACCTGCCATGGGTCGCCAACGAGCTGGAGGCGATCCTGGTGTGGATCGATACGGAACCGCTCCGCCTGCACCACCCCTACCTGGTCAAGCACACCACCGGTCTGGTGCGCGGGCAGGTCACGGAATTGAAGTTCCAGATCGATCCCAATACGCTGCACCGCCGGCCGGCAGAGACGCTGCAGTTGAACGACATAGGCCGCGCCCGCCTGCAGCTCTTCCGCCCGCTGCTCTGCGATGAATACGAGCGCAATCGCCAGACTGGCAGCTTCATCCTTATCGACGCGGTGACGAACTTCACTGCCGGCGCCGGGATTATCATCGACCGCAGCCACCCCTACCAGGCTCCACAGCCGGCGGCGACCAACATTGTCCGCCATGCCGGCCAGGTGACGACCGAGCAGCGTGCGAAGGTGCTGGAGCAGCACCCGGTCACGCTCTGGCTGACCGGTTTAAGCGGCTCCGGGAAATCCACGCTGGCTTACGCGCTGGAAAAACGGCTGATCGCCGCCGGTCACGCCTGCGTGGTGCTGGACGGCGACAACATCCGCCACGGCCTCAATCGCAACCTGGGCTTTTCGCCGGAAGACCGTGCCGAGAACATCCGCCGCGTGGCCGAGGTGGCAAAGCTCTTTAACGAGGCGGGCCTGATCGTCATCACCTCCTTCATCTCCCCC